>Ga0302320_10016290_pt1 | contig 15203 bp, 15 predicted proteins | sample Bog_T0_3_FD_202130 | JGI IMG/M metagenome (GOLD analysis project Ga0302320, IMG submission 202130) | Peat permafrost microbial communities from Stordalen Mire near Abisko, Sweden - Bog_T0_3 | ecosystem: Environmental > Terrestrial > Soil > Wetlands > Peat | place: Sweden: Abisko, Stordalen Mire... | reverse complement strand
GTGACCGCCTTGAGGATGTCCCGAGGAAGTTCATTCGCGAAGCCGGCCTCGGTCAACTCCGGGTTTTCCGGGCAAACATCAATTTCTCGTGCATCGCGATCCATCCCGACCCAGCCGAATAAACTCAACGCCTCGTCCAACGCTCTTGCCGAAGCGTTGTACTACGGGATCGAAAGGGGTCGGCTCCCGCATTTGTCGCTGGGAGCCATCCACGGTCAGAACTTGTAGTTCAGGCCAAGTTTGATAAGCTGGTAGTTCTGGGTTTCGCTTGTGGTTTCGACGAAGCTGCCGTCAGTAATGTGAGAGAAGTTGAACGTTTGAGTTCCGAGACCGATATAGTTGTACTCGATTTTCGCGCTGATGTTATTGGTGATCGCGTACTCCAAGCCGAGGCCCAATAGATAACCGGCGCGGGGGCCGGCGCCGCCCTCTTCGTTAAGGGTCGTCGTCGCCGGGAAATCCACGAAATGATCCTCGTTGACAAAGGCGACGCCGCCCTTGGCGTAGATGAGCGCCCGATCTATCGCATATCCGGCGCGAACCGACAGGTCGCCCTCGAAATTTGCGGTCGTGCGGCAGAAAGCGGCCGGATTGGGGCAAACGCTGTTGCCACTGAACTGGCCCACCGCCACGGAGGCTTCGGCGCCCACGACGAAATTGTTCGAGAACTCATAGTTGTAGCCCGCCTCGGCGCCGAAAATCGCGTTGTTTTCGTTGTGCGAGTTGGTCGTGCCCGGCCCGGTGAAAAGCCAACCGGAATTGCCCCAGCCATATCCGCCCTGCAAGCCGACGTAGCCGCCCGTCCAACTGAACGGCGCCGGCGCAGCTTCGATCGGCGACGATTTCTTGGTCGGCAAGTCAGCGGCAACAGCCGCACCACTCGCAAAAAGCGCGATTCCCAACGCAAGAATGAATTTTTTCAACGCCGCCTCCATTTATGACTAAGCCCGAATCGGCGAAAAAAATACCAAATACTTCTAACTTTGTCTGTATCATTTTGGCCACATGCCAACGCTTTTCCAACCCAAGCCTTACAACCGGCGACTGCGCTCCAATTCCGTCGAATTTACCCGCAGCGGCTTGGGAAACGATTAAATCCCTATTCTGATTGGTCGGACGCATTTTGCATTTGGCGTGACGTCCCCTTTATCCGTCAGACCGCTGCCCTCCAACCAACCAACGACGCATCGCGGCCGAGCCTTCGCCCGGCCGCTCCCTACGTTTTGCTTACCGGATCGGCGGCGCGTATTGCAGCCCGCCCTTGTTCCACAGCGCATTCTGGCCGCGGGCGATCTTGATCGGCGAGCCCATGCCGACGTTGCGCTCGAACGACTCGCCGTAATTGCCGACCGCCTTGATGATGCGATAAGCCCAGTCGTTGGTGAGGCCGAGGTTCTTGCCGAAGTCGCCTTCGACGCCGAGCAGACGGCGGATGTCCGGGTTGGACGACTTCAACATCTCGTCGACATTGGCCTGCGTCACGCCGATCTCTTCGGCGGTCACGAGAGCGAAATGGGTCCATTGCACGATCTGGAACCATTGCAGATCGTCCTTGCGCACGGACGGTCCGAGCGGCTCCTTGGAGATGATTTCGGGCAGTACGATGTGCTCGTCCGGATCCTTCATCTTGAGGCGCTCGGAATAGAGACCGGAGGCGTCGGTAGTATAGGCGTCGCAGCGTCCGGCGTCATAGGCGGCGGTCGACTCTTCGTCGGTGGCGAACACCACCGGCTCGAACTTGATGTTGTGGGTGCGGAAGAAGTCGGCGAGGTTGAGTTCGGTCGTCGTGCCCTGCTGCACGCAGATCGAGGCGCCTTCGAGCTTCAGCGCCGAATCCACGCCGAGCTTCTTGCGCACAATAAAACCCTGGCCGTCGTAGTAGTTGACGCCGGTGAAGAACATACCGCCCTCCTCGCGCGACATCGTCCAGGTGGTGTTGCGCACGAGCACATCGATCTCGCCCGAGGCCAGAATCGTCGGCCGGTCCTTGGCGTTGATCGGCAGGTACTTGACCTTGGTCGGATCGTTGAAGATGGCGGCGGCGAGCGCACGGCATTCGTCGACGTCGAGCCCCTTGTAGACGCCCTTGTCGTCGGGCAGCGCGAAGCCGGCGAGCCCGGGGCTGGAGCCGCAGACCAGCGCGCCGCGCGCCTTGATCGTATCCAGCGTGCCGGCCTGGGCGGCGACGGCGCCGGCGAGCAGCGCGCCGGCCGCGAGTAGAGTCTTCGTAAGACGCATAGAAAATTCCTCCTCCAAGGCGCGAAACATTCGGCGCCCGCGGACGCCGCCATGTCGCGACAACGCGCGCGCAAAGTCAAACGGTCTTGATCCCGCCCAAGTAAAGCGCATGCTCGCGCCGACGCCGATTCTGAGGAGAGTTGCATGGCTGCAGTTTCGAGGAAGGTTTCGCTCGCGGCTGTCGCCTTGTGGGCGTGGGTGGGCGCGGCGCACGCCGACGGTACGGCCGCGCAGGCGGCGCGCGCCTTCGAGGAGTCCTACGCCGCCTATTTCGGCCGCACTGTGCTCGACAAGGGAATAGTCAAGGCGACGGCGGACGGCGCTTCCGTGGTCGTCGTCTGGGACCTGCAAAAGGCGGCGGAAGCGCTCGACGCGCCGCCGAACGCATTGAAGATCGGTCCGTTCAGCTATCGTCTGACCCCCGGCGACGACGGCGTCTGGACGCTGAACAGCGACGCCCTGCCCCGGATCGAGTTTGACGCTCCGCAAGACCGGGAGCGGGTTCGCGGCGTGTTCGATTTCGACGGCTTCGCGCTCGAAGGCCGCTGGGATCCGAACCGCGAGCCGTTCCTCACTTCGCGCCTGAAGCTCGCGGCCTTGAACTGCGACCTGACCAACCTCGATCCCGACAATGCGACCCGCGTTCATATCGCCGAGAGCGACATCACGTTCGACTTGAGGGCGCAAAGCGCCGTGAACGGCGGCGTCGACGTCGCCATGGCGAACGCGGCCGGAGCGATGAGCGAGACCGTGCGGATCGGCGACGCGCCGCCGGACGCGTCTAATTTCGTCGCTATCGACGCCTCGGGCGCCTCCGGCGTGGTTGCCGCCTCCGCGCTCAAAGCCCAGGAAATCGGGCAATTCTGGCGTTACGCGGTCGCCCATCAGGACGATCGTCCGGCCGCCAGGCGCGCGTTCGAACTCGCCAACGCCGCACTGCCGCTGTGGAACGAGATCGGCGGACAAGCTGTGCTTCGCGGCGTGAAAGCGCGGTCGACGCTCGGCGCGGCCGACATCAAATCGCTGGGTGAGTCGTTCACCAGCAGCGGCCTTGTCGACGAAGGCAAGCTACAGTTCGGGTTCGACTTCCAGGACCTCGCCGTCAACTTTCCGGGCGCGCCGCCCTGGGCGGCGAGCCTGACGCCGGCTTCGCTGAAGATCGCTTTCGGCGTCAGCGACTCCGGCGTCGGCAAGGCGGCGCGACTGCTGCTTACCGACCCGTCCGCCGGCAACGGCGGCGTCTCGCCGGAAACCTCCGAGGCGATGGACCGAGCGATCCGGGATGGCCATCCCAAACTCATTCTCGCGCCCAGTCGGCTCAAAACTCCGGCGATCGACCTCGCCTTCCAGGGCGAAGCGGAGCTGAAGCCGGAGATCAAGTCGGCGCGTCTGAAGGTGAGCGCCGACTCGCTGGACAAGGCGATGGCGATCGTCGCCGATCTCGCGCAAGACCAGCCCGATATGCGGCAGGCGCTGCTGACGCTCAGCCTGTTCAAGGGCCTCGCCAAGACCGACGCCGATGGCCGGATGTCCTGGGATGTGGTCGTCGAAGGCGACGCGGTCAGCGTCAACGGCGCGCCGCTGTCGGGCGGCGGCGGCGGGGTCAAGTGATGCGCCTTGACGGCGCGGTTGACGCTTCGGCATGAGAGTTCTGCGGCGCCTCCGGAGCGCCGCGCAAGGTTTCGAGCAGCGAAATGAAAAAACTGAGTCCAGACGCCCTGAGCCGCCTCAGCGGTCGCACGCGGATGATCCATCTCGGGCGCAACAGCGAGGATTCGCAGGGCTTCGTCAATGTGCCGCCCTACCGCGGCTCGACCGTGTTGTTTCCCGATACGCACGCCTTTCTCCACAAGACCACACGCTACGACTACGGCACGCACGCGACGCCGACGACGGACGCGCTGGCGGAGGCGTGGAACGACCTTTCCGGCGCCGCAGGGACCGTCCTCGTCCCCTCCGGGCTGGCGGCCATCGTCGTCGCGCTGATGGCGGCGTTGCAGGCGGGCGACCACGCGCTGGTGACCGACTCCGTCTATTTCCCGACCCGCCGCTTCTGCGAAAACGGGCTCAAACGCATGGGCGTCGAGACGACCTATTACGACCCGACGATCGGGGCGGGAATCGCCGAACTCGTCCGTCCCAACACCAAGGCGATCTTCACCGAGGCGCCGGGCTCGCAGTCGCTGGAGATGCAGGACATCCCGGCCATTTGCGCCGTGGCGCGCGAGCGCGGGATCTGCGTGATGTTGGACAACACCTGGGCGACGCCGATCTTCTTTCCCGCCCACCAGCACGGCGTCGATCTGGTCATCGAAGCCGGCACCAAATATCTGTCCGGCCATTCCGACCTGCTGCTCGGCCTCGTCTCGGCCAACGCCGAATGGTATGCGCGCCTGCATCGCACCGTCGACCAGATGGCGATCCTGGCGGCCCCCGAGGACACGTTCCTGGCGTTGCGCGGCCTGCGCACCATGGACTTGCGGCTGCGCGAGGCGGAACGGCAGGGCCTGGCGATGGCGCTCTGGCTGCAACAGCGCCCGGAGGTGCTGCGCGTCATCCACCCCGCCCTGCCCGACGACCCCGGACACGCGATCTGGAAGCGCGATTTCCTCGGCTCGTCCGGCCTGTTTAGCGTCGTGCTGCAACCGGCGCCGGCGGCGGCGGTCGCCGCCCTCGTCGACTCCCTGCAATTGTTCGGGCTCGGCGCCTCCTGGGGCGGCTACGAAAGCCTCGTCATCCCCTTCGACTGCACGAAATACCGCACCGCGACGACCTGGGCGCCGGGCGGCCCGACAATCCGGCTCAGCATCGGGCTCGAAGACATCGAGGACTTGAAGGAGGATCTGGCGCGCGGTCTCGCGGCTTTCGCCAAGCTCTCGACGGCGTGAAAAAGATCGGGGACTCGCGACCGCATTCATGGACATGTAACGATGGTCGCGACAGATTGTCGCGCCCGTGAATCAGGCCAAAATTGAAGGAGCCCGCATGTCCCGTCTCGCCGCCGCCTTGATCGCGACGATTCTGTTTGCGCCGATCGGCGCCTCCGCCAAGACTTTCCCCGTTCCCGCCGACGACCCGATCGCCACAGTGTCGATCCCTGACAAATGGGAGCCGCATGATTACGACGGCGGAGTCGAGGCCACCTCGGTGGACGGCGCGGTCTATGTCGCGGCCGAGGCGGTCAAGGCCAAGGACGTCGGCGACGCCGCGGGCGAAGCCGTCGAATGGTTCGCCAAGCAGGGCGTCGAGATCGACGCGAAGTCCCTCAAGACCGAGGATATCAAGGTCAACGGCATGCCCGGCTTCGACCTGACCATGACCGGCACGGACAAGGACGGCCCGACCACGGTCGACATGACCCTGGTCAAGACGAATTCCGAAACCCGCCTGCTGATCCTCTACTTCTGGGGTTCGGCAAAAGGCGCCAAGGACAACGCCGCCGACCTGGGCGCGATCGCACAATCGATTCAGTCGACAAAGTAACAACGAGGCGCCGCAGGCGGCTCCCTGCCCCTGCATTACGGAGCCGCCCGATGCGCACCTTTCTCATCGACACCGACACCGCCTCCGACGACGCCGTGGCGATCCTGATGGCGCTCGCGGCGCCCGAGGTGAAGGTGGCGGCGCTCACCACGGTCGCGGGCAATGTCAGCCTCGAACAGGCGACGACCAACGCTCTCATCACCGCCGAGATCGCCGGCGCGGACGTCCCAGTCTACAAAGGCGCGCGGGCGCCGCTATGCCGCGTCCATCGCCACGCCCATTGGTTCCATGGCCACGACGGGCTCAGCGACCGCGGCTTTGCGGCTCCCGAGCGCGCCGCCGAATCCGAGGGCGCTATCGCCGCATTGCTGCGGTTGGCGCGCGCGAATCCCGGTTGCACGCTGGTCACCCTCGGCCCGCTCACCAACGTCGCGCTGGCGCTGGCCGAAGACGAGTCGTTCGCCGAGCATATCGGGCGTTGCGTGGTGATGGGCGGCGCGCCCTGCTGCGAGGGCAATGTGACGCCGGCGGCCGAATACAACATCTGGGTCGACCCGGAGGCGGCGCGCGCGGTGTTCCGCTCGAAACTGCCCCTCGAAATGGTCGGCTGGCACGTCTCCCGCGGCGCCTCGGTGCTCAGCGAAGCCGAGATCGCCGAGATTTTGGCGCTCGATACCGCCAAAGCCCGCTTCGCCATCGAATGCAACACCCGCGCAAAAGCCGCCTATTTCGTCCAGACCGGCGAACCCGGCCTGTCGCTCGCCGACCCCACCGCGATGGCGGTGGCGCTCGACCGATCGATCGGGCTCGCCTGGAGCCGCCATCTCGTCGAGATCGAGACGCAGAGCGAACTGACCCGCGGCATGACGATCGTCGACCGGCTCAATGTCGCGCACGACGAAAACAACGCGCTGTCGTGGCGCGACGCGCTGGCGTCACAGCAAACGGCCGACGTCTGCTGGACTTTCGATTCCGCGCGGTTCAAGCTGATGCTGCAGGCGGCGCTGGCGGCGCCACCCACACCCTCGTCCTGACCCTTCGACAAGCTCAGGAGTCGAAGGACCTTGCAGGGAAAACGGACGGTCGTGCAAGGCGATGCCGTGGCTGCGAAAGGTAACATTGGCGCGCTTTGGTTCACCAGCCGTTCCTTGCATGAGCCGGGGCGCCGCCTGGAGCGTCCTTCGACTCCTGAGCTTGTCGAAGGGTCAGGACGAGGGTCGTGGGTGGCCCAGGTCGGCGTGTGCCTACCTGTAGTTGAGGAATCGAGACCATGGCCGAGCCGGTCAGACCCCCTTGGACCACGGACGAATTCTTCGCCTGGCAGGAATTGCAGGCGGACCGCTACGAGCTCGTCGACGGCGCGCCGCTGAGAATGATGGCAGGGGCAAAGAACGTCCACGACGACATTGTCGTCAACCTCATCGCAATGTTACGTGAGAGACTACGCGGCGGCCCCTGCCGTCCATTCACCGGCGACGGCGCCGTCGAAACACGGCCGGGACAAATTCGCCGCCCCGATGTCGGCGTCGATTGCGGCCGGCGCAACCCGATTTCGACCCTCGCCGCCGAACCCAAGCTATTGATCGAAGTGCTGTCGCCGACGACGCGCGACTTCGACTCGTTCCGCAAGCTCGAGGAATACAAGGGGCGGACCGGCGTCGAATACATCCTGCTCGTCGAGCCCAACGAACCGCTCGCGGCGTTATGGTCGCGCGAGGGCGAAGCATGGATCGAGCGGCGCGTCGCCGGGCTCGCAGAAACCGTCGGCCTGCCCGCGCTGCGCCTCTCGCTGTCGATGGCCGACATCTTCGACGGCGTCGAATTCACGACGACGCCCCGCCTCGTCGCCGCCCGGCCGGGCGAATAGCAACCAGAGGAAGAGGCCGTTGTCGCGATGTTGCGGCGGCCGCGCAGGGCGCCGTAACCTCGAAGCGGAATACGCAGCGGCGCGTCGTACAGAATGGCGCCTGCAAACTCGGCCAATCTCAGCGATTTGAGAGACAGCAAACGAGAATGAGATTTAAGAGGCCGATTTCGCCGGAGGCCGCGCGCCCTTAGCCCGGTTGCGAGGCTCCCCCGACGACCTGCCTTTTTGAAAGAGCAGGTAACGACGCCAGAGTGTTCGACGTCGCGAACCGATGGCCGGATCACACGTCGAAGTTCGCGGTCTCGAGGCCGGCAATCATCTCGGCCTTGCGGTCCTCGAACCAGGGCGGAAAGACGAGCGTCCTGCCCGTAAAGCCCACCGGCTCGTCCTTGGCCCAGCCCTCCGGCACCGTCCAGGCGATCTCGAACAGGGCGCCGCCGGGCGTTCTGACGTAACAGGACTTGAAATAGTTGCGATCCTTCTGTTCGGAGATGTCGGTAAAGCCGAGGCCCTCGATGTGGGCGCGCAGCTTGAGCTGGTTTTCCTCGTTGCCGGTGTTGAGCGCGACGTGATGGATCGTGCCGCCGGCGAGCGTCCAAGTGCCCTGCGGCCGGTTCGGCTCGTGAATGACTTCCACGACCGAGGTCGTGCCGTTGTTCTCGGGGACAGCAAAGGCGAGGCCCTCGTGATTGTCGGCGAGCTTCTTCATGGGGATCGCGAGCGTCAGGAAATCGTCCATCGCCGAGCGGTCGGTGACCGAAACCGCCACGCCATAGATGCCTTTGACGCCATGATCCCTGCCGACCCCCTGTTTTTCGTTGACGATCGGCTCGCGCGGATCACCGGGGTTCTCGACGAGTTCGAACGGGATGCCGCAGGGATGCTCGAAGCCGACCCGCGCCGCGCCGAAACGGCTGAGCTTCACCGCCTCGACGCCGCGCTTGTTGAGGCGCTCGACCCAAAAGTCCGAGGCGCCGACGGGAATCGAGGCCTGGATGGTCTTGGTCTGGTTGGCGCCGCGCCGGCCGAATACACCGGGCTTGCGGAATGGAAAGGTCGTGAAGATGGTCGAGGCGTCACCGCTGCGTCCGCCGTAATAAAGGTGATAGACGGGAAGAACGCCGTCGAACAGCACCGTCCGCTTGACTGAATAGAGCGCCAGATCCTTAGTGAAGAAGTCGAAATCCTCCTGAGCGCCATCGGTGCTCATGGTCAGATGATGCCACCCGCTGATCAGGCCCATCGTTTTCCTCCCGATTTTGTCCGGTCGTCCTACAATCCGTCCGCTTGGGGCACTCTACGCGCAAAAGCCCGGCATGTTGATAAAACTTAGAAAGATCAATATACCATTTTGTTATGAAACTAGATGAACGCCAGCTCGTTCAACTCGCCGCCGTCGTCGACGCCGGCGGCGTCACCGAAGGCGCGGCGCTGCTCGGCGGCTCACAACCCGCCCTGTCCAGAACCCTGTCGATGCTGGAGAAACGGGTTGGCGAGCCGCTGTTCATCCCCGGCCGCCGACCGCTGCAGCCGACCGCGCTGGGGCGACAGCTCGCGATCCACGGCCGCGCGATTCTCGCCGCCTCGCGCAAGGCCTCGGAAACGGTCGCGAGTTTTCGCGGCGGCGCGCAGGGCCGCGTGCGGCTCGCGGGCGTGCCCTTCTTCATGGACGCGATCGTGTCGGGCTTCGTGGCCTCCTTCCAGATGACGGAGCCGGAGATTCACGTCGTCCAGTCCTACGGACATTACAACGACCTCATCCCACAGCTCGTCGCTAACGAGATCGACCTCGCGGTCACGCCGGCCGGCACTCATGAGATCAGCGCCGAACTCGTATTCGAGCCCCTGATAGCGGCGCGCAATGTCGTGGCCTGCTCGACGCTGCATCCCCTCCTCGCCAAGCCCAAACTGACCCGAGAGGACTTCCTGAAATTCGCGTGGGTGGCGCCCTTGTCGGGCTCGCCGCTGATGCTCGATCTCACGAACATCCTGCTGACGCTCGACATCGGCGAGCTCGCCATCCGATATTCCGGCGGCTCGTTGCATTCGGTGATCAACTATCTGGCCGCCAGTCAGGCGCTCGCCATCATGCCGCTGTCCGTCGTCCACTCGCTGGCGCCGGAACTGCGCATCGGCGCCCTTCCGCTCAGCATTCCTCAGCCCGATCGGATGATCGGGATCGTCTACCGCCGCCTTTCGGCAAACGATCCGGTCAACCGAAAGTTCTTCGGCCATCTGCGCAGCAACATGGAAAACCTGAGCCGCGTGGTCGCAAAGCGCGACGGCGCTACGCTTTGGCAAACCGGCCCCTTCATGCGCCACGTGCAGCAGACCCGAGAGCCCTGAAACGAGTCGCCTCGGGGGCTCGTGGAGTGATTGCTCTTTTCTTCGATGACCACCAGCGCCAAAATTTTCCAGATTTGCGATTTCGGAGATCAAATGAGTTTTGAGTCGAGCGGGCAACAAATCCGGCTTGACGGATTCGAGGCCGGTGATGATATCATACCCAAGATATCATGAGAGCATTCCAGCGAGGCGTCATGCAAGTATCCAAATGGGGCAATTCGCTTGCCGTGCGGCTTCCCAAAGCGCTGGTGGACAGCATGCGCTTGGCGGCCGGCGACGATTTGGAAATCGTCGAAGCGAGCCGAGATCGGATCGCCGTGCGCAAGGCCGAGCGGCGCGCCGAAGCGCTCGCGCGCATGGCGTCGCGAGGCTGGACGGAGCCGCCCGACTACAGGTTCGACCGCGAAGAGGCCAATGCGCGGTGAGCGCCTTCTTCGATACGAACCTGCTCGTCTACGCCCAGCAGAGCGGCGATAAGGCGGCTCGCGCGCAAGCCCTGCTCGCAGGCGGCGGATGTCTCAGCGTTCAAGTGCTCAACGAATTCGCCGCCGTCTCGCGGCGCAAACTCGGCAAGGATTGGAGCGAGATCGACGCCGCGATCGACGACGTACTCGCGCTCGTCGAGGCGCCGGAACTGCTGACGATCGAGACCCACAAACAGGCCCGCGGGCTCGCGAGCGCCCACGGCCTTTCATTCTACGACGCGCTGATCGTCGCCGCCGCGCTGCAAGCCGGCTGCGAGACCCTGTACAGCGAGGATATGCAAGCTGGGCGCAAGATCGGCGCGCTGACGATCGTCAATCCGTTCGCGCCGGCGCGAAAACCTTGATCGATCCGACCGGCATATGACGGCGCTGGTTCCGGAGCCGTGCGATAGACCGCGAAGCACGTTCGTTTCTGTTTTGCGGCCCCCCATTCCCCTTGCGACGGGCTATCGAGCAAGCGTCGCCAAAGCCGGGCTTTGCGCTCGACGCCCCCAGCAAAGCGACTAATCCGCCCGATCGCGCTCGGTCTTCGGGTGAAACGTCTCGCCCTGCTCCAGCATCCCCACGAGCCGCGCAATCGTCTTGGCGCGCGCGGCCTCGTCGCGCGCGTGGTGGAGACGGTACAGGAACGCATAGCGATTGGCGCCGTCGAGGCGTTCGAAAGCCTGCGCGGCTTTGGGGCTCGCGTCGAGCGCGCGGCGAAAATCCTCCGGCGTAGGCGCCGATTTCGCGCTCGGATAGGCGGCTTCCCATCGGCCGTCGGCCTTGGCGGCTTCGACATGCGCCAGCCCGGCCGGGCGCATGCGCCCCGCCAGAATCAAACGCTCTGCGCGGACGCAGTTGATCTGCGACCAACGGCTGCGCGCTCCTCTCGGCGTGAACCGGGTAACGAAATAGGTCTCGTCGTAGCGACCGAGTTGGCCGTCGATCCAGCCATAACAGAGTGCGCTGTCGATCGCGGCGTCCTTGCTCAGCGTCACCGCGCCGGAGCCCTGTTTGGCGAATTTGAGCCAAGCGCCAGCCACATTCGGCGATCCGGCGAGCCAGCGCTCGAAAGCGGGGGCGTCAGCAAGAACCAGCACGGGCAGCCCAGATCGAATCTCGTCGCTCATAGCCCCCGCCCAATGTAACCGAAAACGTCGCTCATGCGCATATCGTACAACGGCCCCGCCGGCCCCAGCCCTGGGTTGGCCCGCCGATCAGATTAGGGCGGCCACGCGGATCGGCCCATCAAAGACTGAGTGAACCTCGCTGCCCGCGCAATTCCTGAATTCGAACTCACACACTTTCCTTCCTCTTTGAAACACGCGACTCCGGTCGCCCGCATAGGCCTACGAGCCGCCGCTGGCAAACAGATCGCTGATATCATCCAAGGCTGACGTCGACAGCGACGCATGGCGAGGCGCCATCACGACAACCTGGCCGAGATAGGCCCAATAGAGAAACGCCGCCCGATGATGGGTTCGCTCGCCCTCGACGCCCGCTTGGGTCAGCAACTTCGCGATATAGGCGACCCTCCTGTCATCGACCGAGGCGACCAATCTGGCGACCTCCTTGTCGACGGCCGCCCAGGACCTCATGGCTCGGTCCAGGTTGCGCTTTTGGCCGAAGGCGCGTCGGATGAGAAGCTTGAGGCGGTCGGGCTCGCCGGCTCGGGCCTCGAGGTCTCTGATGACCTGATCTGTCGAATCTTCCAGCCAGCTCCGCAACAACTGGGAGCGGAAATCGGCGAGGTCGCGGAAGTGCCAATAAAAGCTGCCGCGCGACACGTTCAGCTTGGTTGACAGCGGACCCGCTTGCAGGGCGTCCGGGCCGTCCTTCGCCAAAGTTTTCAGGCCATGCCTTATCCAGTCCGATTTCGTCAGGCGGTCGTTCATCGATTGACCATACACAAGTGTATTGACAAGGCAAGCCCTCTGCCAGATGCTCCATACAGAGGTGTATGGACATGAATCTTCAAGACGCGGCCTTGCTGACAGCCGGCGTCATCGGAAGCGCGGTTGCGGCGCTCCATGGCGTTCTCACCCAGCGACTGATGGTCCGACCGTTGCTGCGGCTCGCCGGCCCAAGCCTTTCGCCGCCGATCCGCAAGCTGACGCCGCTGCTTCTGCAGTTCAGCACTTTCAACTGGTTTGTTGGCGGTCTCGCCTTGATCGCCTGCGGATGCGGGCTCAACCCGCAGGCGAGATTGGCGACCGGCTTGCTGGTCGGCAGCTCCTACCTTTTCGCCAGCCTCGGCAATTTGTGGGCGACGCGCAGCCGTCATCCCGGTTGGGCGTTGTACGCCGCGGCAATTGTTCTTATCGTCTACGGTGTCGCCAGACCCGGCGGCTGAGCGCTGATCTCGTTGGTTCGGATTGCCGATCATGAAGCCGTCGCTGCGCCGTTGGCACTTGCTTTCCGCCTTGCTGCTGGGATTGTTCTTGGCGATCCACATCGGCAACCACATCGTGGGGCTCGGTGGGCAGGCCAATCATCTGGCTTATATGGCGGCTGTGAGTCCGCTGTATCGAAACATTTTCATTGAACCCCTGTTGCTGGCGCTATTTTGCTGGCAGGGCGTGAGCGGACTGACAATGATCGTCCGGGGCTGGAAAGATCGCACAGCGCTGGTTCCGTGGATGCAAGCGCTTTCTGGCGCCTATCTGGCCGTCTTCCTTTTCATTCACGTCAGTGCGGTGCTCACGGGACGTGCGATATTGAAACTCGACACCGACTTTCGCTTCGCGGCGGCGGGTTTTCAAGTGCCCCATTGGTCGTGGTTTTTTGCGCCCTACTATTTTGCCGCCGTCGTTGCCTTGTTCGTGCATTTGGGCTGCGCGGCCTTTTGGAATCTGGTTCCTCAGGGTCCGCGGATTGCGACCGCCGCACTCGCCGGCTTCGCCGTCGTCGGCGTCCTTCTCGGGGCGCTCATCGTTTCGTCGCTCGCGGGCTGGATATATCCCGTCGATATCCCAGCGCGCTACCTCGCCACTTATCTCAGCCCGTGAGCGAACGGTCGCGTCTCGAAGTCGAGTGTCCGCCCAGGTTGCCCAGTTCGTGGCGGGAGGGAGTCTCGAGCGCCGGTCGTTGAATTGTGTTTTTCCGAAAACCGGGTTATGATTTCTCTGTATTGGAGCCAAATTGGAGCCAACCTCGCTCCACGCCCGCCCGTTTTGACGTTTCGCTTAGGGCAAAGGGGGGGTGGGGTCTGCTAAGGGATTGAAAAGACACGAAACCGCGAAATGATCGAAATCGAGGCGCAACGAAATCAGAGACTTATGACAGAGGAGGCGAAACGAAATTCGCTTCGTTTGAAAAGGATTCGGCCCTGGCGGGGGCTTTTTCCGTTGGGTTTACCCCCCTTTTGTTTCGCTGCGAAATTGCCGGCGTCCGACGCGGGCCGCGGCCTGTGAACCGTCGCCCGCTGGCGTTCGTAGAGCCCTAGGCGAGGAAATTCATGAGCCGCAATCGACTAGCCGACGAAGCCTCTCCCTACTTGCTCCAGCACGCGCAAAACCCCGTGCATTGGCGCCCCTGGGGGCAAGAGGCGTTCAACGAGGCGCGGGCGCGCGACCTTCCGGTGCTGCTGTCGGTCGGCTATGCCGCCTGCCACTGGTGCCATGTGATGGCCCACGAATCCTTCGAGGACCAAGCGACCGCGGCGCAGATGAACGCAAACTTCGTCAATGTGAAGGTCGACCGCGAGGAGCGGCCCGACGTCGACCATCACTACATGAGCGCGCTGCACGCGATGGGCGAACAGGGGGGATGGCCGCTGACGATGTTTCTCGGGCCCGACGGCAAGCCGTTCTTCGGCGGCACCTATTGGCCCCCCGCACCGCGCTGGGGCCGCGCCTCGTTTCGGCAAGTGCTCACGGCGATCTCGGCGGCGTGGCGCGACCGGCGCGCCGAGTTGATGGTCAACGGCGAGGCGGTGGAAACCCATCTGCGCCGTCTGTCGACGCCCGAGGGCGCGGGCGAGTTCGACGATTTGACCCTCGACGCGCTCGGCGAGGGGCTGCTGGGCGCTATCGACCCCGTCCATGGCGGCATCGATCGTGCGCCCAAATTCCCCAACGCGCCGATCTTCCGGTTCTTCCACAACGAGTTTTTTCGCCGCCGCGACCCGCGCTTTCGCGCCGCATTGCGCGGCCTGCTCGACGCGCTCTGCGCGGGCGGCATTTACGATCATCTGGGCGGCGGTTTCGCGCGCTATTCGACCGACGCCGAGTGGCATGTGCCGCATTTCGAGAAGATGCTCTACGACAACGCGCAGATCCTCGAACTCCTCGCGCTCGCCCACGCCGAGACGCCCTCGCCCGTCTACGCCGAGCGGGCGCGCGAAACCTTTGCCTGGTTGATACGGGAAATGCGGGTGGGCGACGCGTTTGCGGCCTCGCTGGACGCCGACTCAGAGGGCGAGGAGGGGACGTTCTACGTCTGGAGCGAGGCGGAGATCAAAGACCGGCTCGGCGCGGCCGCCCCCGCGTTCGTGGCGGCCTACGACGTGCGAGCGGGCGGCAACTGGGAGGGGCGCAACGTGCTCAGGCGCGTCACGGCCCGCGGCGACGACGACGCCGAGGCGGCGCTCGCCCTCTCGCGCGAGATACTGTTCGCAGCGCGGGCGCGACGTCCGCGGCCTGCGCTCGACGACAAGATCCTCGCCGACTGGAATGGGCTGGCGATCGCCGCGCTGGCGCGCGCGAGTTTCGTGTTCGACGCGCCGCAATTCCTGGAGGCGGCCCGCGGCGCCTATGCGCAAGTGCGCCACGACCTCGGCGACCCACGCGGCCGGCTCGTCC
>Ga0302320_10016288_pt1 | contig 15204 bp, 13 predicted proteins | sample Bog_T0_3_FD_202130 | JGI IMG/M metagenome (GOLD analysis project Ga0302320, IMG submission 202130) | Peat permafrost microbial communities from Stordalen Mire near Abisko, Sweden - Bog_T0_3 | ecosystem: Environmental > Terrestrial > Soil > Wetlands > Peat | place: Sweden: Abisko, Stordalen Mire... | reverse complement strand
GGTAGACTCCGCGTTTCCATCTGCAAGTAGCTCTTCCTCGTCCGGCGGCATGGGAAAGTTTGCGAGCTGGCTCCATGCTTCCTCCATGTCGATACGTGGCAATATCGTCGCCGCAATGCGCCCGAATTCGTCGATCACGGGTACCCATGCTCGTCGCTCCCGTCCGGTTGCGCACCAGCGAAGCTGTACTTGCCGAGGTCTTGTCCCTGGCCAGGGGAAGCCTTTGATAGGGTCCCGGTTGCAAACGTTACCGGCGGCGTCGAGCAAATCGAAAGATTCCGTGATTTCCTCGATTGTCCACAATCGACCGATCTCTTCTTCGACTATCCAAATGAAATATGCCACGGGCGCTGCGCTGTATTGCATCTCGGGTTCCGGCATCTCGCTCCCGGTCGAAAGCAATCCTTGGTCTTGACTGAAATCAGTCTCCCATTGCAGCGGTAAGAGATTGGTCACTACAGACTCGGGAGGAATCCCCTTGGCTGGACTCCACCGCAGTGACTCCGGTGTGATCACTACGCCAGCTTCAAGATTGCCGTTTTGAGGAGCCATCCGGTTCACAAATCCAGGGCCGGTGAGGTTGCCTGAGCCCAGATAGAGCCATGCGCTGTTGCAGAGATTAGAGTCTTCTCGGAGGTTAGCGCAGAAAATGAATTTCGCATGTAATGATCTAGAGACCTTGAAACATTCGGGTTGGCCTGCTTCTCGCACCTTCCAGCCTGCATCATTGAATGCAGGAACGGATTCCGCCACGGCCTGGCACCCCTTGGGATTTACGAAGATGTCGATTTGGGGCCGCCGAGTAAGTAGTTCTGCCTTCTGAAGTGTATCGACAACGTTCTTGAGTACCGACGGAATCTTGTTGTTATCGTCTGAGCCTTCGTAGAAGCCGGAACCCATTCCGATGTAATTTCGTGCTGATTGTGAAGTATGTGCCTGTACCAATTCCGGTAGCTGACCAAGAAGGGAACTTCCTCGATTGTCGAAAAAGCGCGGCGCAAGGCCTTTGCCGAGCTTTATAGCGTTGGCTATCCATCTCTCAACTACAGTTGATTCGGATTCAAAATCCTGGCGGTCAGGGGTGCGGGCGTTCAAAACTCGACAGTCAAAGCGTCCGCGCAGCCATTTGAGCATTCCCCAGGCTGCGCCGAGGTCGGCAGAAGCTTGAGGGACAGAAGCATCTTGCGATTTGAGGTCCAGGTTGCAGAGATCAACGCGCCAGGCGAGATCGAGGCTATCTTCCAGAGTTTGGCGGGTCCAATTTCCGGTGGAGACAATGAGGCGCAATCGCCATTGTCGTGCATCCGATGTGTGACGAAAACCAAGGAGCGCCAACTTGGCGTGCAGAAGCCTGAAGGGTGGTTCGCCGTTTATCGGCAAATGCATGACACCCGGGACTTCTCTGGGTGTGATCTGCGGGTTCCCGGGGTCCAGCATCAGCGCCATTGCGATGCGCCCTTCGTAGGCTCGCTGAGCGTGCGTACGGCGAGTAAATCGCTCCGCAGCATCGTTGAGAAATCCACTATCTGCAGAATAGCCGCAGACCCATCCGAAACAGCCAAGAAAGTCATCGGGAGCTTCAAAGTGCTGAGCGAGTGAAGACGGCTTGAATATCGGATCGCGTTTGCTCATGATACCCCGCCATCATTGTCAGTTGGCGCAGTGAGCCAGTTGCCTAGTTCATTGCACAGATCAAGATTGAGCAAGAAGAGGTTGCGCACTCGATGCGAGATACCCTCAGGCAACGGGATTACCTGCGCCACTTCCGCCTCCGCACCGTCTTCCTCCGAACTTCGCGCGGCTACCGGGTCATTGACTTGAATTCCTCGGAAGGCGACGCCTGGCAAGATGTCACGTCCACGTTGTCTCAGTACGTGGCCTTCGCGGAGGAGCAACTTCTCGAGAAGGCGGTCATCTACTTGCTCAGTGCATTCAAGACAGAATTTGGTCGCTTGCCGATCGGGCGAGGGGTCATAGTTATCTTCGAGGAAGGTTTGTGCATGTTGTCGCAGAGATGTGACCTTTGCCACAACGTTTTCGGGGAGCGGAGAATCCATTGACATAAGTTGATTTGCTGCGCAGCCGATGTTTGATTCAATTTGGTCCAACAGGGCGATTGCGGAATCACGCGCAGCGAAGAACAATGCCCCGACGCGCAGATCACGCCAGTGGAGTTCGTCCATCATCGCTGGTTTCGCGGCCCACTTGATTGGCTGCTGCGACTTGTCGCGCAACGCTTCAACCCAGCCCAGTGCCTTGCGTCGTCGGGAAGCATCATTACCGGTTCCCTGAACCATCCGCTCGCGCAGGAATTCACGGGCGCTTTCGGACATGGGCTCCAGCGGCGATAATGCTCTTCTCAGTTCTGTGGAAGTTTTTACATCGTCGTGAACGCCCCTGGCCCACAAAGCCAAATGATCCAGCACGGAGCGTTTATGGGGTTTGAAGGCGTCCCAGGCTGCATCCATGAAGGCTTCCCCGTGCTTCGTGCACCTGAAAGCATTGAAGCGTTCACCGTTCGACTCGACCAAGCCTAGCGCACGAAGGGGTTGAACGGTCGCTTGGCGCATAGGCTGGGTAACATAGAAACTCCGCTTACACACCGTGGCGAACGAGAGGTCTTTTTTGCCAGACATCTTCAATGCGCCGCGTAAACGCGGATCGCGTTTCCAGCTAGTGGATTCGAGCGCTAACCAGCATGCCAGGGCTTCCACGGCGTTTGTGACTTCAATGTTCTGGGTTCGCTTACCGCCGTCTCGTATGCGTTCAGCAATTGCTACGCCCAAGGTGGCAAGAAGGAGTTCCTTCCCAAACCACACGCCGCCGAGACCTGGAACGGCAAGGTCGTTAAAAGAACGAACTGTGGCACCCAAGCTTAGTGTCCGGGTGCGACGCTCGCTGGCAAGCGTTTCCGGGCCCAGCAAACCCCACGCAATCGCACTCACTTGTTCTCCTGGTTTAAGCTTCTTCTAAGCCTAGCTAGAACTATTTTAGTTCGTAGATGCAGTCTGCGGACATCCGAAGTCCGACCGCGCGATGACGCTCGTGAATTGGGCAAGACGAGTTGATTTGCTGTTGCCTAACGTCACAAAGGTGGACAATCCGTTGATGCCCAATTGCCGAGTATCAAATCGAGGAGTGGCGTAGTGAGCCAGCGGCGGTTAGCTGCTATACCGACTCCCAAGGAACAAATCCTGTTCCTTCTCATCCTGTCTGGCCAAGGCCAGTAGCACGCTTCACGGGACTAATCTTTGAACACATAATTCCGAAGCAAGGATGAACGGTCCGTCCTTCCAAAGGGAATTACGACCACCAGTTTCTAATCGCCCGCCACCAACTCCACTTAGGCTTAACAGTCTCAAGCTCTCCCGCGCTGTTCTTGGGTGAATGTACCGAAGCGCCGAAGTAGTTTTCTTTCGCGTGGAGATCATGAATCCGTCCTCGCTGGATTTGCTCGCTGCTCCAACGCGTCACCCATTTTACGTGGTTGTTCTGAATCCAATAGTGCGACTGGCAAGGAAAGCTCCAATTGCCGATCGATGGGTCCAGCGAAACGGTTTTCCCATCAAAAAGGAGTCTCCAGTCCGTGGGGCGGATTGGCGTCACGACCTTGTTGCCGCAGCCGCAGCCGCACAGGTGCGAAGCCGTTGCGAATCGTATCGAGATGTAGAGTGTCCCCTGCGCCAGCTCCTCAGGAATAAAGTCGACGAATTCATGCTTCAGCTCCATTCCAGGCTTCATTCTGGCCGCTCCTCATTCAGGAGCAGGTTGGTGTCGACGCTGAATTGGCTATGGTGCTCATGTTTGAGATCGCGGTAGAATCCGAAAAGCTTCTTCCACTTGATTACGGCCAGAGCGGCGTTCAGCGCATTGAGATCGGCAATCTGAATGTTGTGGTGATAGTCGCCATCGCCCGGCGTGTCCTCGAAGGAGACACGGCTGCGAAGGTGGCCGCGCATCTGCGCGGTGCTGGTCGTTACGCGCACAATCCCACCTAGAGCAGCTTCCGTCAGATCAACACCCATCCCGACGTCGGTGAACGGGACACTAAACTCTTCGAGTTTCTCGACAATCAGTTTTTTCGGTCCGCCTTTGTCCAGGCACACAAAGACAAAATCCATGCCGCGTAACTCCTCGACATTGCCGGCGTCTAGATAGGCAGAATGATCGACGATGCCACGATGCATTCTGGAGTAAAGGTCCTTGAAGTAGGCTGACTTGGGCAGCCTGGTCCTCAGCTCTTCGCCGGACGGTGCACCGGGTGAGCGGAACGCGTTGTGCTGATAGAACGTGTCCCGGTCATATAAGTGAATCTCCCTCACCGGCGTTTTAGCCACTAGATCCAGCACGTAGGACCCAGTCCCGCCCAAGCCCAAGATAGCAACTTTGCGAAGTGCAAGCTTCTTCGTAACCTCAACGATTTCCGCCCGACTGGAAGCGGTATCGGTGTAGGCGAACGGTTCATCGCTCTCCTCATCGGGTACGATGACCGGGAAGGTCCTCGCGGTAAAGGTCGGATCGATTCTCTGCGCCGGACCGGACAGGATGGCCACATATGTCGTCACTTGGGCGTAGTAGTCCGGATAAGAATCCGCCGGCTTCGGCTTGGCCGAGAATGAGTGATTTACTTCCACTCCCTCGGCGAGCGAATGTGCGTTGCTCCCATGCTTGATTTTCGCGATCTCGGAGCCGTCCTCATTGCAGGGATGCTCGCCCGAGAAATAGGCGACGTGCGTGTCGGGGGGGCCCGTCTGGTCGTCCGCCAGCACCAGCTTGATGACCAGGACTCCGCGCCTTACTTCCCCACGCGAATTCACATAGGGAATATCCTTAACCAGCAGACAGCCGGAGCGGACCTCCAAGTCGTACCCTTCATCGCGCAGCCTTTTCAGGTCTAGGCTACGATTTATCGGTTGCTGTGACATTGAAAATCATCCTGTTTTTCACCTCGACGCTCTGACCTTCTTTGAGCGAACCCTGCGGGTTGACGCGCGGGCCGTCCTCGTAAGAGACGGTGTAAAGTATGTTCGCGCCCTTAGGCGGCTCCGGGAACGCCAGCTTCACGATCTCGTCAAAGGATACCTTCTTCGTCGTGACGACCTTCCTCTGCCCGTTCACGATGATGGTGTACTTACGGGGCTGCGCCGGGCCGCTATGGAAATGTTCATCCTCGCGAAGGTGGACCGGCTCGTCGTCGTTTTCGACGATAGGGTCTTCCCGGTCATCCCTTACTTCACGGAAAAGGTCATGACCCGGCTCGACATGGCCCAGCTCGTAGAGCGCGCCGCCAGTCGTCGGATTGGGCGATTCATGAGGTTTCTGGTCGATATGAATGCGGACTTGATGCTTGGGCTCGTGATGTTCCATTGACGTCTCCTTTCGTTAAAGGCCGCACTGATTCAGCGAGAGGAGGTTGTCGTTCCAGTCGCTATCAGCGTGGGTTCGAAGATAAGGCACGCGTCCCGCAGGGTAGACCACCCCGACATCGGAACGCTTTCCGGAGAAGGGATCGATGACGAAGAACGTATTAGTCCTCGCCTCGATGCTCTGAATAATGTGTTCGCGCGTCCATTTCCAGCCGGCGGCGGGGTTACCCAGGTGGGTGATGTGCTCGTGCGAACTCTGCGGGTGTGGCTTGGTGATGCAGATTACCTTTACATCTGCCATGCTTCGGCTCCTTTCCGGCAAATGCCGTCACAGTGGGCCCCGGTTTCATTATACCAAAATCAGCGGATTTAGGTATCACTGCTTCAAAAAAAAGCCGGCTCAAAACAATTCCGCTGTGCGCTGTGCTCCGGTGTCAGTCAAAATCCCCTTTTTCAACAGACGCACCCGCGCGGCGTCCCACGAGGTCTGGAAGCCTGCGGCAACGGCAGTGATCAGCGCTTGGCCATGCTCCGAGTGGAGAGACAGGTTGCTATAGAGCAAGTTGTTCTCGGCTCGGAAGCGCTGCACGGCCTCGAAAAAGGCGCCCACGGGCATGAGGATCGCGCCGCAGGCGTATCCAGCCTGCCATTCCATCCAATCGCGCTCCGGCGCGCCGACGATGGCGTCCCGGTGGCATTTATTACCCTGAACGGCGTGCGCCTGCGAAAAAAGGGAGCCGGTAGAGCCCCGGCCGTCCTCGAACATGAAGCGGTGAAAATGGACATGGCCGTATTCGTGGGTCAGCGTTGTGCGAAGGCGGTTCTCCAAGTTTGAGGCATTGAGCGCGTCTGCAATTTTGACGACGGGCCGTTTGCCTGGAACAAACTCGGTGACGCCTTCAACCCCCTCCCCCTCCCCTGAAAGATCGGCGTAACTGTCGAGGTCGGCTTGTTCCTCGATGAAAACAGTGAGGTCATCCGTCCTGATCGGAAACTCAGCCTTGCCGTAGCGCTTGTTGAGAAAGGCCAAGATGACGCGCTCGCAATCGTCGTCGAGCTCCTTGGGCAGATAGTGTGGGCGCTGCGCGAATCGTCCCGTCCTGTCTTTCACCCATCTCATGATTAGTCGCCCTTCACCGTGCGACGAAACGCCTTGAACGCTTTTTCGACTTTTTCAGGCTGAGTGGTCGCCATCTTCATCAGGTCGCTGGGAATCGTGCCAGCGGCGAGGCAGAGTGTGTCCTTGTCACACCCGAGCAACTCTGCCATCTGTCCGATCAGGAACTCCGACGGAGGATTCCGGCGGTCGTGCTCAATGTCGTTCAGATATTGCGGTGAGATTGCCTGACCGTCATCTTTCCTGACTTTGGCGGCGAGTTCCTTCTGGCTTATGCCCTTAGCCTTGCGCGCTTCCGAGAGTATTGTTCCAAAGGTCTTCATGGTGATTCCACTATTATTATCCGCTGATTTGGGAATTGATGCGTTCCTTCCCCATGGTCGGGGTACGAGGAACCCAAAAACTCACTGTTGCGCCGATCGAACACAGGCTACGGTGAGCGTTGGCGCCCGATAAAAAGCTGCCGAGGCCCATTCGTTCTCATACGCCCATGTCTCCAGGAATGCTTCTAGATTGATGCCAGATCGCCTGAGCGCGTTTCCAGGTCGATGGAGAACTGGAATCACGAGTTGGCCTGTTATCGTGAGCTGACCTTGCCCGGGACGATCTGCGAACCCTTGCCGACGTTAGATTCACGAAATGAAGGGGGTCAACGGACTAAGGAGGGAGTAGGCATGATTTCGCACGTATGGATGTATTCTGCGAAGGGAGATCGCGGGACCTGTAACGCCAGGAACGGCCCGGATCGAATTCATGACGATTGATGCTGGAGGGGAGACATGGGTCCAATACTGACCTTCGACAAGTCTTTTCTGGAGATGCTAAACCCTAGCGAGATCGATGAATTGGATCTCCAGTTCAAGCTCTTCGTGACTCCGATTCTCATATCTGAAATCCTGGCAGACCTCAAACACCCGGCTCCGCGACAGGGCAAGCTTCCCGAGGACCTCGTCAGGGCATTGGCGCGAAAGCTCGTCAGCAATCACGGGGTTATCCAGATGCATTTCCGTTCGCTTGGATTGGGGGAGATCACCGGGAGTCTCGCGTCCCCTGTGACGATGAATGGGCAGGTCATCGTTGACGGCGCCGCTCCAAACGTGCTGCAGACGAAGGACGGTCAGGGCACCATATACGACGGCCGGCAGGACTGGGAGATGTGGAAAGCATGGGCGAACGGTGATTTCACGCAGACCGACGAATATCTCGCCTCTCGCTGGCGAGAACAATCAGCGCAGATAGACCTCGCAGCGATTACGACCCAGTGGGCGGAATTTTGCAAGCAATACTTGGCTAACGCGAGGACCATTTCTGACGTCATCGAGCGTGTTGACGAGGTGATTGCCAAACCAGAAGAACAAGCAACTCTCCTTGAGATGGCCTTTCTTTTCCTTGACGCTCCGCCACTAGCCCGTGGCCTCGGTATAAGGCTGCTTCAGGCAGGACTGATACCCGACGTTCGGTCTTGGTCTCCGTATTCGACATCCATAGCGCGTCTTGGAATCATCTTTTGCTGCTGTCTCACATTGAAGTTCATCACTTCTCGACCAACTAATGTCCTTGATTTGCAGTATCTGTTTTATGCGCCTTTCGGAATGGTGTTTGTCTCCCATGATCGACTGCATCGCGATCTGTGGCCGGCAACGACAACAAACGCCACTTTCGTGTGGGGAGCTGAACTGAAAGCTGATCTCCAGAGGTATGTCCAGGCGCGTGAGGCGGCCTCCGCAGCGCGGCAGCGCGGGGAAAAGCAGCCATACTATCCGGCCAGCTTCACGCCCGAGGAATCAGTGATTGCCAGATTGCGAGCGAAGTATCTTAAGCCGCCCTCGTCGCAAAGCAAATCCGGACCAACCGGGGAGTTTGAGCAGCTCCCGGAGGATGTGAAACGGCAATTCCGTGAAGCAATGGAACTGCTTGACGAGCGGGATGCGCAACGCGGAGTAAAGGCACGTTTTGGGAACAAACCCGCCAAATAGTTGTTGGTGATTGAGAGTGTTTTCTATGTACGGCCAGAACAGGATGTGCAGATGCACAATTCGAACGACACGGCGAACCAACACTATGTCTCTCAAGTTGAGCAGCGGCTCAATGCAATGAACCCAGATGCTAATCTCCGCAATCAGCGTATCTATTCATTCAAGCTAGTCGATCGAGAAGACTATGTTGTTTCGCTCGCTACTCCGCAGGGTCGCCTGGTTTCCAAGAACCTGGCATTTCGAGACCTCTTCAGCTTTGACGTGATCCGAGGCGACAAGTCACGGTTCAACTTTGAGTCGCTCTTCCAACAATACGAAGTGGGGATGAGAGACAATACCATTTCCCTTCTCAAAGCGGTCGAACTGGGACGCGGAGATGTCAAGAAAGAAGTACTGGCAATTTTCGTTGCGAAACTTATGAACTTCCTTCGCAATCCCTACTCCATACCGAAGGTACTAAACACCATCGGCGGGATCCTGCCGTTCCAGCCCACCGATCCAGAACTCCTGGCGAATTACAACGCCGTGCTCACCGGACGCAAGCCGCATCAGGCCCATCTCTGCGCACAACTAGGAATTACCCCGGATCAGTACCGGATGTGGCTCACAGGATTGTTTCTTATGTTTATGCGGCCTTTACCCACCGAGCCCAACCTCATGGAAAGCACCATCAAGCAGGTATTTGAGAGGCCATCAGGGTTTCCGATGGTCTGCGTCTATCGGTACAGTGGAGAGCATGCCGATAAGAGGTGCCTTCTTTCCGACCGCGGTTTCGCCAATCCATTAGCCGAAGTTCGTCGCGAAATTGCTACTTTCGGCTATTTTGACCTGATGGCGGGAAGCAAGCCCTGTTGTCTCAACATTGGTTTCTGAAAATGCGATGTAGTGCAGACCTACCCTCTTGAAAGCGAGAGAGCGTCATGGCACGATCAGCGCAGAATGTTTCTGCGTCCGCATAGCCGCAGCAAGGACGGCAAGTCCCACGCCTACTGGTCGCTGGTGGAAACGGTGCGCACGCCGGATGGTCCGCGTCAGAAGACTATCTGCTATTTGGGCGAGTTGAACAACTCGGCACAGGCGCGCTGGCAGAAAACCGTGGAGGTCTTCAACGATCAGGGCGATAGTGAGCAACTGAGACTGTTTCCGTCGGAGGTGGCGGTGCCGGATGACGATCCGCAGGTGGCGCAGGTGTTGTTGAATAAAGTGCGCCTGGAGAGAACACGCGCCTTTGGCTCCTGCTTTCTTGGACTGGACCTGTGGAAGCGCCTTGAACTGGACCGTTTCTTTGAGCAAAGTATCGATGGCGAACCGGCCGATGTGCCGTGGTCTCGGGTAGCGGCGTTGCTGACAATTAACCGTCTCTGCGCACCGGGCAGCGAACTGGCCATCGAGCAACGCTGGTATCCGACGACCGCACTGGACGATTTGCTGGAGATCGAAGAAGGCAAGATCAACGACACGCGCCTGTACCGCTGCCTGGACCGCATCCTGCCGCACAAGACGAAACTGGAGCGGCATCTGAAAGAGCGCTACGGCGCGTTGTTCGGAGCCGAGTTCGATGTGCTGCTTTACGATCTGACGAGCACATATGTGGAAGGTGCGGCGGAAAAGAATCCGATGGTTCGCCGCGGTTACTCGCGGGACCATCGGCCCGACTGCGAGCAGTTGGTGATCGCGCTGATCGTAAACAACGAAGGCTTTCCGTTCAGTTACGAAACATTCGACGGCAACCGCAGTGACGTCTCGACCATGGAAACGATGCTGCGCATGGTGGAGCGCAAGTATGGCAAGGCGCGCAGGATCTGGGTGTTCGATCGCGGCATTGTGAGCGAAGAGAACCTGGCGGCGATACGAAAGCGCGGCGGCCAGTATCTGACAGGCACGCCCCGCAGCCAGCTGAAGCGGTTTGAAGAAGAACTTCTGAAAGAGAACTGGACCCGGGTGCGGCCGGAAGTGGAAGTAAAGAAGGTAGCCACATCGCAAGGCGAGGAAACCTACATTCTGTGCCGGACGGCGGGTCGCAAAGAGAAAGAGAAGGCGATCCGAAGCCGCTTTTCCAATCGCATGGAAGCCGCGCTCCAGGAACTGGAGAAAGCCATCGTCACGGGACGGCTGAAAGACCGCAACAAGATGGAGCGGCGGCTGGGAAAGATCCAGGCCCGGCACCCGCAGGTGAGCGATCTGTACGACCTCGATCTCAGAGAAACGGCCGAGGGAGTTCGCTTGTTCTGGCAGATCAAGCAAGATCGCAGAAACTGGCGCGAAGCGCGCGAGGGCGCTTATCTGCTGCGCACCAATCTCACCGCGGATTCGGCCGAGGAGTTATGGTCGAAGTACATGCAGCTGACCGAGGCCGAAGCCTCCTTTCGGGCGCTGAAGAGCGAGCTTTCAGTCAGGCCCTTGTTTCACCAGTTGGAGCCGCGCGTAAAAGCTCACATTATGGTCGCGTTCCTCGGCTACGCCCTGTGGGTTACCCTGAAACATCTGCTCAAGCGCCGAACTCCGGGGGTGCCAAAGCCATCGGCAAGTGGTGTCGATAACGCCCAGCCCATGACTCCGATGAGAGCCATCGCTTTGCTCTCGACTCTGCAGAGCGCCGACATCGTTCTGCCCACCACCGACGGCCGAGAAATCAGACTGCGGCGGATCACCGAGCCAACCTCAGAACAGAAATCGTTGCTTCGGCAGCTCGGAATCAGCCTCCCAGAACATCTCCGGTTTCAACGCAAATGTAGTGCAAATTCGGCGGTAGCCTGAACTGATTCTGAACCACTTAAGCGGCTTTCAACCTCACCCGTGACGAACTTCGGTTAGCGCAGGAATCGCACCTTGCTTTCAGTTTCAATCTTTGCTCCGATGCGTTCATCATCTATTTCTTTGCATCGATAGAGAACATCCAACTGCCGTATGAGCCTCCTCGAGATGTGATCGAGTTATATAAGGCCCAACCGAAGAATGTGCGGGTTTTGTCATTCACAAATGATCTGGACGCTCTTGCCAGGTACAACCGCAACGTCATTTATCAATGCCATCATGCGATGTACTCCTCCTCGAAGCTGATCTACGGCGCCAGGGTTCAGTGAAGGCGACAGTCCTCAAAGAGAAGTTACCCACGCAGCAAGATCCGCTTTGATGATCTAAAGCTGCGGACGATCTTTAACAAATGCTTGTTAATATACGCGACTTGCAATTCCCGGGTTCCACAGGTGCGCTTTCATGCACGCGTGTTTCGAACGATGACTTCCGTCGCAATCGCTCTAGCGAAATGCCTCGTCCAGTCGAAAGGTCAACGCCAACGCCTCGCTCCATCCCGCCTTCACAAAAAGATCCAGCATGTGACCCACGGAAGCGGCGCTACTCTTCAACGTGTCCCTGTGGTCAGCGAGGGCACGATCGACCAGTTTGACGGCCTCGTCGCGAGCGGACGCATCCAGCTCAAACCCAAAGATGGACCCACCCGCACACACAGCGGAAGCAAACCCAAGAACATTGACCGGATCAATGTCGATGATGCCATTCATGAGTTGTAGGAGATAGTAGGCTGTTTGGGGTGTCAACGGCACCGGAGTGTCGTCACCACCTTTGCCAAGCAATTGTTCCAACAGGGGTTTCACTTCGAGGTAGTGCTTTGTCCGCTCGTCCGTATCCAGAACATCATCCCCTGCGACTCCGTGGGACGGCAGGCCAAACGAAAAGACAATGCGTGACCCGGCTGAATCCAATATTTCCAGGAGCTTCCTGTTTGTCTCAGGATCATTCTTGAGCTCCGTGCGGTTGATCAGCGCGTGGCGAGCGGGCTCGAACAAGAACCCAATCAATTCTCGACCACGGGAACGTTGTGTTTCATCTGCGGTCTTCTTGGGATCGAGATAATGGGACGCCGTGAAGATCGCATCTGAAATCTCGCTTGAATAAAATGATGGATTCGCGGCCATCCGCTGCAACAGGGCTTTAGCGCGCTCCGTACCTTGAACAGCGTAGAGCCCCACCGGGACGTTCACGAGTGCTCGCCTCATCTCGGAGCGCTCGGTTTCGGGTAAGCGACGAGCAACAGCTTCCTCGACCACTTGCATGGCTCGTTCCGGTTCAAGGCCGGCAACCGCTGGCAAAGAATTCAGGAGCCCAATCATGACTCCGCTTGTGGATTCGGCCGCGATCATTGCCGAAAGCGTCGTCCAGAACTGGTCTTTCAGGCCACGCTTGTAGAGGCTGGTCAAGTATCTAGCAACTTGAAAGCGCACGGCCGGAACCTCGTCGGTTGAAGCTTTCAAGAACGCAGAGACTATCATGTCGTCGCCGTAGTAATTCCAAATCAGCTGTGCAAGCGCCTGGATCGCTTCGATCCTCGGGCTTGGGCTTCCCCAGCCAGGGTGATCGAAGCGAAGATGATATTTCGGGTCAAAGATGGGTTCGGGATCTTTACTGCCTTCGACCGCATACTCCCGACATAGCTGGATCAGGCCCGAGTCAGCTCCGAGGGTGCTATTTCTGCAAATAACATTCACCGCAGCATAAAGGACCCCGCGGCCGTTCTCGGCGACCTGTCCTGACACCCCCTCCGCCTTGACTAGCTCGTGCAACTCGCGGAGGAACGGCTCAACTGCCACGCCATCCGCATCACTGGGAATCGAATTGAGATGGCCACCCTCAAACTCGCGCACTTTGCCTGTCAGGGCAATGACCTTGGCATTGGATTCGGTATCTGGATCAATGCCGGCGCGGCGATACTCATCAGTGAGATTGAACGGAACAGCGCCACCGGACATCTGAATGAACGGCTTGTTCTCTCTCTTTTTCTTCACCCCTGAATGAGCCAAGACTCTCAGCAAGTCAGCATTCGTGATCGCTTCTTCAGGCATACAACCCAGAAGCCGCTGCTGGATATTGGATGCCCTTTCATATCGCCGCACGAACTTGGTTCTCGACACAAGAAGAATCGCACGCTGAATCTTCTCAGAGTCGGATGGGGAGACGAGTTCTTTCTCGTACGCGGCTTTGAGGACTTCTCCAACCTCGACCGTGACCTCGGGTGCAGAGATGAACTTCGGAGCGAAGAGAAGTTCCTTCACCATCTGATAAAGCTTCTCAGGGTGCAGTTTCGTCCTGAACATCAATCGCTTCCACGAAATGCCCAGGGACGCAAATGTGATGACCTCCGCGATCATCTCCGCTCGAAGCTCCTCGGGCGCGCCGCAGGCAAATTGAAGTGCCGAGTCCAGCAACGTGAGGCTCGTTAGGTCGCGACTTCCAACCCCATCCCATATTTCGCTGTAATCGGCCTGGTAGAGAACCATTCGTCCGTGAAGCTTAAAATGTACCTTTTCCCACCCTTGGTCTAATTCCTTCTTTCTTGCGCGAGGGACCTCAAGCTCCGTGGCCTGGATCGCTACCCTCGCGGCCCGAGCCCCATCAACTTCCAAGAAGAGCCCAAATCGAGATGTGAGCCCGTAGAGCGATGACGAATAGTCCTGCTTACGCGTACTTCTGAAGGACATGATGATGCCCCCGCCCATGCTGGTCGACTCTTCAGACTCCTCGGAGAAGGAATAGAGTTGTAGGCAAATCCTTTCGGCCAATGAGGGGCTTTTCCTGATAATGGCCGGCAAGATGTTAGTCAGCCAAAACCCTTCGTTCGAAGCTGATTGTGGCGAACCGATGCGGTCCGAGATGGCAAGGATCGCTCTTTCGCTGGCCATAGGGTCAGAGTCGAATGTGTCGGCGATGATCGGTAGAATGCGACCGGTCGCTACTGAGGACAGATTCAAAGCTTGCCGCTCGCTTAGTCCCGGTGGGGGTTCGATCTCCCAAAACAAAATGTTCCGAGCTAACTCCCCAATAAGTGAACGGTCGACTTGCGACATAGTGACGTGAGCTGTGGTCAGAGCCGTCAAGATCTCGTTGATCCATTCGATTTGGAGCCCCGCAGATAACCTCAACATCCATTGCAGCCAAAGCAGGCGTCGCCTGTCGTCTAGAACCCGCACGGCCAGAGCCGCTCTCAGAAGCAAGCTGATGAAGTCTATGAATGCAGGTCCGAGATGCATCCGGAGTTGGTCGGGGTCGAGTTCCTCGGCAGTCATTGCCGCCTCGCTTACAACGACGGCCGGGACAACCCTCATGCGTTCGGGGAGGTCTGTTGAAGAGAGTAAGTTGATCGCGATCTTCCAAAATGTTTCGCGATCGAACGCCCAAAGACGGTGAAAAAACAGCGTCAGGGAGGGCCTGAAGAATAATGATCTCGCCGGATCCTCTCGTACGAACTCAATAAGTCGGTACTCATCTAGCAGCAGGCGAGAGATGGCGTAGTCAAAGAGGATATTGTGGCTATACGCCAGCCTCCCGGTTGTACTCTTGCGGAGCACCTCCGTGCTCTTGAGTGAGTGCAAAACCTGCTGGTAGCCTGGTTCCGCAATTTCCGACTCCGGAACAGACAAGGTCTTCGTATCGACCATTCTCTGTGTGAAAGTGGTGAGCAGCTTTTCTCGGAGACTCCCTTCTACGGGGCTCAGGACACGATAGCGCCAATAACTCTCTAGGAGCTGTACCTGCGACTGCACTGTGCGGAGTTCGGCGAGCGAAATGCCATCGCTTAGTAAGGCGAATGCCAGGTGCAGGTTGAATGGATTCCGCAGTAGATTGAAGAGCGGCTCAGACCTATTCTCAAGAAGCGTCACCAAATCGGGGCTTTGCCGCGAGGACTCCAACAATTCGAGATCCGTCAACTCGCCGATCACGAACCGCTGCA
>Ga0302320_10016285_pt1 | contig 15205 bp, 13 predicted proteins | sample Bog_T0_3_FD_202130 | JGI IMG/M metagenome (GOLD analysis project Ga0302320, IMG submission 202130) | Peat permafrost microbial communities from Stordalen Mire near Abisko, Sweden - Bog_T0_3 | ecosystem: Environmental > Terrestrial > Soil > Wetlands > Peat | place: Sweden: Abisko, Stordalen Mire... | reverse complement strand
GAGGAATGAGGAGTTTCGGAAGGGACGATGAGGCGAATGGCGATGACGACGACGCCACCAACGCCACCACCGATCTGCGCCACGTGATCACCTTCGCTTTTCGTCCGCCGGATTGGAAGGTCAAGGAGATCGGCCGCATCAAAGGTACCGTCACCCTGCACTACTTCTCCGGAGCGGAAGTGGTGAAGCTCACCAACGCCATTCCCGGCAATTGGATTATGAAGCCGGGCCAGGAGATGGGCGGAATGGACATGTCCGAAAAACAGCTCAACAGCCCGCGGTTGGCTGAATTGGGACTGGGGATCACGCTCGCATCCACCATGACACAAAACGGAATGATCACGCTGGAAATGCAAATCAAGAGCGGCAAGGGCGCCCTGGTGGACGCGCAAGCTTTTGACGCAGACGGCAAACCGTGGCCGACTCTCCGCACCGAGTTCCCGGGCATGGGGGAAATGTGCCAGTTGATGATCGTCGGCTCCCCCAAACCGCCGCTTTCCCTCGCCTTCACCGCCAGCGGAGCCGGTTCCACCGTCGAGGTGCCGGTCCTCGTGGAAAATGTCCCTCTCACCGCGAAATAAAATTACGAAAGGAACCATGAAACGCTTCATTCGATCGGTTTTGGCGCTGGCCCTCCTTGGGACCGTCGCTCAGTTCAATTCCGCCGCGCGCGGCCAGTTTTTAGAACAACGGGGCCAGCAAAGCGTCGTGTTGAGCATCCACGCCGATGGCACTTGCGAAGTGGTCAACCGGTCGGTCCTCCCCCGCGCCGCCGCCGCGCAACAGGTGCAGATGATGGAACGAATGCAGAAAATGGAAGAAGCCGGCGACGATCCTGCGCAACTCGCCGCCTTAGGCCAGGCCACAGCCACCAACACGTTGACTGACGATCAACTGAAGGAAAAATTCAAAACGATGATGGGCGAGGAAATGGGGGGCGTGGAGGGTGGCGACAAGGAACCCGATATTTCCGTGGACAAGGAGAATGTCACCACTACTCAGACCGCCTCCTTTCCCTCCGTTCACGACATGCTGGCCGGGAGCGGGATGTTGCTGAATTCGTTCGCGGCAAGCTTTGAAAACATGCGCTTTGAACAGGACGCCAACGGCCACCTTCTGGTCACTCTGACTCCCGGAGCCATGCAAAAACGGGAACTCAAAAGCATGCGCTCGATGTTCAAGATGAGCGGTCTGCACTCGGAAATGAAATTTGTTTTTCCGGGGAAGGTAATCTCCAGCAGTTTTCCCGAAACCCAGACCAACGCCACGTGGATTACGGTGGACGCGAGCAAAGATGAAAGCCTGGACGCGCTGGCCAAGTTGTACGACGGGCCGGATACGATCACCGCCGAACTGGCGGGACTGACGCTGAAAGAGCCGCTCGAATCAAAATCCCTCATGCGCCATGCGCGGCGCCCCAGCGAAATGGGAGACGACTTGCCCATCACCGAAGGCGCGACCGGCTTTGTCGCCGAACCGGAGGGGATTGTGACCACCACGCTGCACGTCTTTCCCGAAGGCACGAACTATTTCAAGGGCGGCAATATGTTTGTCACCGGCCCGCCCGGCACCATGGTCCATGCCAAGCTGTTTCCCCCCAAAGGCCGCACGCTCCAGTCGGTCAACGATATAAAATTGCTCAAGGCCACCGATGACCAGGGGCGCCCCGTTGCCGCCGGCGACACTGACGAGGGCGGCGGAATCTCCTCCGCCTATGTCGAATCCGGCGGCATGGGCGGGCGGAACGCCAACGCCGCGAACGTGCAGCTTCACCTGCAGCTTCCCGCGCCGGACGCCCAGGCCATTGATGAAATCAGCGCCGAAGCCGTGGCCGTGACCGCCGGAAGCTGGAAGGAATTGGTCTTGACTAATGTCACCGAATCCACCACCAACGAGGTGGACCTTTCCGAGGTGCTGCCGGGCGCCAAGCTCGTTCTCAGCAAACTTTCCAACAAGGACAACCAGTTTTCCGTGCAGGCGCGGATTACCGGGCCGGCCACTGTCAATAATCTAAAAGTGGAGGCCAAAGCCGCCGGCGCGGACGACAACGGCAACGGCAACGGCAACAGCAACTCCTACGGCGAACGCAGCCAGACCACCGGCGGCCAGACCGTCCGCACCGTCCATGTCAACGCCTTCTTTTTCAACATGAACGGCCCGAAAACGCCGGCTTCCTACAACCTCATCATCCGCTATCCGCAGGATTTGCGCCGCGACCGGGTGAATTTCAAACTCAAAGGCCTCGATCTGCTTTGACCGGGGCGCCAAACGCGCTGAACGCATTCGTGCGGTTCGCCCGCTTGCGCGCGCGGGCCGCCGCCTCGCGGCACGTCTCCAGCGTGTTTTCCAGTTCCTCGAGGTGTTGCTCCGGAACGTGCGCCCGGATAAGGGTCAAGACTGGTTCCAGCGACAAGTTTTGTTGACTCGCCAGCAGGGCGATCATGTCCACTTCATACCGCTCATTGCGATAGAATTCGCGTTGCCGCGAAATCAAGTGGATCGCATATAGATTTAGCGCGATCAGACCTTCCACGGTCACCGACGGGACTTCCTTTCCGGCGACGGCAACGGTCGCGGGAAACTGAACCTGGACCGCTTCAAAAAATGGGTCGGCCGTCAAATAAATCACAACTCGAATTGTGCGGAACTGCGCACAAATGAAAAAGTCCGTCCACTCTTGTATATGCAACTCCGGCAAACGCTCCAGTTCGCTGGCGGACATCAACACATCGGCGTCCTTGATGTTTCGGTTCGCCAGATACGCATTTACCGCCAGCCCGCCGACCATCGAGTACTTTACAGTCCGTTCCCGCAGCAGTTGAAATAGTGCCAGCGCGTCCAGGGGCGCGGTGACACCGGCATTCGCGACTTCGCGGTGGGCGGTCGCATGACCGTAGGGCTGAACGTCGGTTTCCACAGCATCAGCAAACACCGGCCATCCCACTCCAACAGGAGTGGAGTGGGCGCGATATTGCAGCCGGTGGACGCCGTCCCAATACTTGAAAGCCGGGTCGTTCGGGTCCGGCAACGGTTCGGTGGCGATCAACCGCATATCCATCATCAATCGTCTCCGCAAGTTGTTTTGAAGTTCCGTCCGCACCGTCCGCCCCAGATAATAAAATGCGCCGACCGGGATGCCGATGGCGCACAGCAAAGTGAACTCCACAGTTGACCCGGATGGAAAAGCAAATCCCAGCCCTCCGCCCGAAGGCCTTCTGCCGAGTATTCCCATGTTGAAAAGAATCCAATACCAGCTCCATTTGTTTCCGCGCCATCTGAACATCGAATAAACGGGGCGCCCGCTGTTCAATGCCGCCCACATCACTTCCAAAATTCGCCCTTTCGGACTGCTCAGGCACCAGGCAAACAAGGCGCACCAGATGGCCGCGTACGTGATGGCGGCGAACACGTTCCAGGAACGCATCGTGAACCCGCCCGCCATCATTAGCACGAGAAAGCCCAACACCGCGATTCGGAGCGGCTTGAACTCCGCTTCCAATGCCCGGATTTCGCCATCCACCATTTCCTGCGGCGACAGCGGGGTCGTGAGCAGCAATTCCAGAATCCCGTCGCGGCGATCCGTTCCAACGCGGCGCGCCGCCGCGAACAAGGCCAGCCAATTGACCGTCGTGATCAGAACCAACGCTGTCACGAAGAAATTCGCATTCGATGGCCACGCTCGCGGCCAGGTGCGCCAACCGATGACCCAGAGCAGACAGATCAAACCGATGGTACAACCGCCCAGCAACAGCGGCTGGCGATCCTGTTGCACCAGCCATTGAAATGGATTCACCGGCAGGAGCTTGTTTCTCAAGCCGGCCCGCCACGCGCGGCTGCCGTGCAACCAGGCGTCCAACCAGTCCCGCCAGCGGGATTGCGAGGCCCCGCGCACATCGTTGCGCCAGTTGCGATTTAAGAAAAAGCACGCCAAACCCAGGCAGACCCCGCTCCAGGCAACATTCACCGCCAGGGCGATCCAAAATGTGAGCGCACCGGGAGGGCCAAAGTGGTTGCTGACCAGATACGGCGCGTACGCCGGGCTCAGACAGAGCCATTTGGCGGAAAAAGGCGCGGCGCCGGACAAAATCCAGCCCAGATAATACGGAATCGGAACCGCCAGACTCAGGCCGATGGCGAGCAGCACCATGAAAATGAACGCCGCCCCATCATCCTTGAACATAACCGAGCCAGCACTCCCACCGCGATGCAAAACAGCAGCAAGGCCGGCAAGCAAGCCAGGGTGGCGAGATACAAATCCAGCGAGATGCCGCCGATGAGAAAAGGCGCCGCCAAGAGGGGTGCAAGCGCCAGCAAATCCGAAGAGGCAATGAGTGCGCCACCCAGCAGTTTCCCGATGAAAAGCTGACCCGGCGTCATTCCCGTCAGATAAAGCAACTCCAGCGTCTGGTTTCGCCGTTCCTCGGAGAATAATCCGATGCTGATGCGGGCCGGCGGCGCCACCGCCAGATAAAGTCCCCAAAAAAAGAACCACCGATGCAACGTTCGGCCCAATCCGGGCGTTCCGAACATCACGGATAGGACCATGAAAAAAACGACGATGATGACCCCAATCAGGGCAACGCGAAACCGGGATTTCAACCCATACCGCCGGTGCAGGGCGCCGCGCAGTTCCCGCTCAATGACGTGCGGGAAAAACATAATTGTCGGGACGGCCTCTCAGACGCATGCGGCACTGATGGTAGGCAGTTTTCGCGGGAACCAACAAGGTGGAAAAATGCTTGCTCTTCTGCGGGCGCAAGACGGAGTTTTTCTTTGCCACCTTTCTGACGCATTAGTGCGGCAGGGGGGAATCCTGTCACGCACCCACCTATCGGGAATGCGTGAACATCCCAAAGACCGCCTGTGCAAACAGAACATGGCCGGCGTTGGAGAAGTGCAAGCCGTCCACCGTTGCGCCCGGCGTGCTCATCACGTCGGCAATGAAACGCTTGGGAACCAGCGTCACGCCGTGTTCCCTGGCCACCGCCCGCTGCACCATGCCGTAGCGGTTGTAAAACGGCGGCAGCGGGAGTTCGATCATCACCACGCTCCGGTGGGGACCACAGGCCAGCGCCATCATTTTCTCCAGGCCCGCTTGGAATTTTGGGATGCTGGTTCCGCTCAACAGATCGTTTCCTCCGATTTCAAGGATCACCAGCGCGTCATCTTGATTGATGCGCCGCGCGTTATCCAACGCAGTTTCCACTTTCGCGCCGCCGAAGGAGAAACTCCGCACCTTGAGTTTCGCCGAGTCGCCCAGCAACTGCGGCCAGTTCTTGCCTGGCGGGTCTGCTCCCATGCTGATCGAATCGCCCACCACGAAAAGCGTGTCACGCCCGGCCAGCGATATTCTCGGCGCCATGACAAACCGAATCTCCATTCCCACCATCAGGAAGGTGTGCGCGAGCAGAAGCAGCAGGGGAAGGTAGTAAGCCGGCTTCCTGGCTTCACCCCGCGCTTTGCCAAGCCGGAATACAGCCCAGGCCAAGAGGGCGAAAAACACTCCATATATCCAAAAAGGGAATGGGGCTGCGGAAAGAATCACCAACACCACGCTGGTTAGAAGTGTCATTCTTGCCAGGGAGTGGACCCAAGTCCTCTTGAAAAGCAGCTTCAGCAAACAGCCAAGCCAGCACAGGGCCATCCCATAGAAGAACACGCGACCGCTGATGAACTGGCCCACCACCAAAGTGGTCCAGTCTGTCATGGCCACCACTTTCCCGCCAAAACGTGAATCTTGGGAATTCCAAAGAAGCACATTGATGAGCGTTTGCCGTGGAATCGAGATTCGGCGCCACACTTCACAAGTGGATCGTATTAAAACCGATTCGCTTGTCAACGAACAAGGCGCATCTCCAGAACCGTCCGCCGCCCGGTGCGAAAGCCAGTGGGGTGCGGCTCAAAAATCGCAAAAACTGTCAAGTAATCCACGCGCGGATGTGTTAAATTCTTTGGCGAGATGAAAACTGTGGCAAAACCGGCCACGCTGCGTTTCTACAAGGAGCGGCTCTTGTGCGTGTTGGTCCATGTCCAGCAGCACCTCGACGAACCGCTGGCCCTCGAAGAGCTCGCCCGCGTGGCCTTTTTGGCGCCCTTTCATTTTCATCATGTGTTTACCGGGATGCTGGGGGAGTCGCTGGGCAGCCATTTGCGGCGATTGCGTCTGGAACGCGCCGCCTGCCGGCTCAAGCTCACCAATACGCCAGTCGCGCAGGTCGCCTTCGAAGCCGCCTACGAAACCCACGAATCCTTCAGTCGCGCCTTTCGCAAGGCGTTTGGCTTGTCGCCTGTGCAGTTTCGGCGGCGCAACGGCGCGAGCGCGCTGATACAAAACGCCTCCGGCGTACACTACCGCGACGAGAAGCGGCCCGGAAACTTCCGCGCCGCGCAGCTTCAGGAGAAGACCATGCAAATCATCATCAAGAACCTGCCCCCAACGCGTGTCGCTTTCATGCGCCACATCGGACCCTACCGCGAAGTCGGAAAAACCTGGGAGCATTTCACCATGTTGCTGGGCAAGGACGGTTTGCTCGGTCCGGGCGCGCAATTCATCGGCATCCCTCACGATGACCCGGCGGTGACGCCTTCGCAAAAAATCCGTTACGACGCCTGCGTCACCGTGGATGCGAAATTCCGCGCCGACGGCGAAATTGGCGTGCAAGTGGTCCCTGGCGGCGATTACGCCGTGCTGACCCATTTTGGCCCCTACGAGAACCTCGGCGACAGCTATGCCAAACTCCTCGGCCAATGGTTGCCGCGCAGCGGGTGGCGTCTGCGCGCGACGCCGTGCCTGGAAATTTATTTCAACTCGCCCGAAAATACCGAGCCCGATGATTTGGTCACGGATATCCACGCGCCGTTGGAGATAATTTGAATCGCCAGAAAACAAGTAACCCCCAACCAGGAGAACAACTATGAGTGCAAAACTCGACCTCTACAAACTGCACAAATCCGAATACGTCACGCCCAAGGCCCCAGCGCTCGTGTGCATGAAACCCGCGCAGTATCTGGCCATCAGCGGCCAGGGCGCTCCCGGCGGAGAGCGCTTTACCGCCTGCATCGGCGCCCTCTACGGCGCGGCCTTCACCATCAAGATGAAACGGAAGTTCGCTGGAAAACAGGATTACGCCGTGTGCAAGCTGGAAGGCCAATGGTTCTTCGACGGCGACCCGGCCACGCTCCCAAAAAACCAGTGGAAATGGAAGCTGATGATCCGCACCCCTGATTTCATTTCGCAGGCCGACTTGAAAACAGCCGTGGTCACGCTGCTCGAACGGGGCAAATCGCCCGAAGTCAAGGAAGTGACGCTCGAAACGATCGACGAGGGCAATTGCATCCAAATGTTGCACGTCGGCCCCTACGAAAAAGAAAACGAAACGGTCGCCCTTATGCGGAGTTTTGCCGAAACCAAAGGACTGAAATTAAGCGGCCCGCACCACGAGATTTATCTTTCCGACCCGCGCCGCGTTCCACCCGAACGACTCAAAACCATCCTGCGCGTGCCCGCGCCAAAGCAGGCTGCGTGACCGTCTTGGATTTCGAAGACCATTCAAGACGGGCTGGCGAGTTTTCGATTCCCTGTACCCGCTCCATGATGCGTCAGGGAACCGAAACATCGCCATTCAATTCAGCCAGTTCTCAAATCGCAGTCTGGAGACTTTTGCAAAGTCGGCCGAATTGCGGGTCAGGAGGGTGGCGTCATGCACGATAACAATGCAGGCAATTTTCAAATCCATGGAACCAATGCGCACGCCCTCACCCCGGTATCGGACAAAGAGATTAGCCGCATCTTGGTCCCACGGAAGCACAGTCCACGCCGCGAAGAAATCGATGCGGCGCTGCAACCGTCCATAAGCAACAACCTGGCGATGAGGGTCGCTCAACCGGTGGATCTCCGCCAACCAACCAAGGAGTTGTTCCTCCACCGTAATAATCGTCGTTGCTACTTCTTGACCGGACGCCTCGACCCGCTTCAAAAAGCCCGCTCCAAATCGAGAAGAATGTCCCACCATGGAGACGTGATCTGTGTCAAGAACCAGCAATCACTTTTTGGCAGGTTTGCTGTTTCCGGTAGTGGCGTCCGAGTTCTTCAGCCTCTTTCGTCAAATCGTCATTCCCCAGTGTGCCGACGGTGCGGCGCCAGTCCTTTTTGGGCTGCTTCACCCCCAAAACTTGCGCGCGCAATTCGGAGAATCCACTTTCCAGATCTTTCACGCGTTTTTCAAGCGTTTGCGACATGGCGATAATATAGCCGAACGCCCCCAGTTTTCCACAAGATTCTGAGGCAGGGTAGCCCGCAGGTTTCAGCGATGCTTCGGTTCCTTGTGAACCTCAGCGGGCCTCCAACTTCCCAAGCAGCCGCAGCAATCCGTCTAGAATGGTCACCGGATGCGGCGGGCAGCCGGGGATGAATAAATCCACCGGGACGACCGACGTGGCGCCGCCGCAGATTTCGGGGTTGCCGATAAACGGGCCGCCGGCGATGGCGCAGGCGCCGACGGCGATCACTATTTTGGGCGGCGGGACGGCGGCGTAGGTTTTCTCCAGCGCGAGCCGCATGTTTTGCGAAACGGGGCCGGTGATGAGCAGGCCGTCCGCATGGCGGGGCGAGGCGACGAATTGGATGCCGAAACGGCTTAGGTCCCAGCCAATCGTGCCGAGAACATTCACATCGGCCTCGCAGGCGTTGCAGCCGCCGGCACTCACCTCGCGCAAGCGCAATGACCGGCCGAAGAGCCCGCGCAATTTGGCGTCCAATTCTGCCGCCAGGCGCAACTCCTCTTCGCCGGGTTTTCCGAGCACCAAATCTTCCTTGCGGCGCACGGCCATCCGATGGTCATTCGTTTGTGTTATGGCTTTGGTCGGACAAACTTCGACGCACGCGGCGCAAAAAATACACTTGCCCAAATCCAGCGCCACCGGCCCGCCCAGTGGCCGCTCGATGGCGTGTGTCGGGCACACCTTCACACAATCATCGCAGCCGGCGGAACACTTGGCCGCGTCCACCCGCAAAGCACCGCCATGCCGGTCCGGCAGCGCCGGCGCGGGCCCGTTGGGATAAGCCATGGTCTGGCAGCCGCGACGGAGGCGATGGGCAATGGTATCGAGAACAAACATAGTCAAAGGTCAAAGCCGCAATACGAAAGGTTAAAGCTCTTGTTGCAGATCGGAAAATCGGAAATGGCCTGATTGCGCAACGCCAGTGCCAGCCCCGTCCAGTTGTGGAACGATGGGTCAATCATTTTGTAGCGGCGGAAATGACCCGCCGCGTCCGTGATCGCCACGTGGCAAACTTCGCCCCGCCAGCCTTCCACCAACGCGACCGCCAACGTTCCCCCCGGCAGCGGGCCTACATTTGTGAGCAAATCGCCTTCCGGCGCCGCCGCCAACTGCTCTTCCAGGAACTTGCCCGAGCGTTGCACTTCCAGCCAGCGGACGCGCGCCCGTGCCAAAACGTCGCCGTCGGGCCAGACCGACACCGGGATTTGCGCGAACCGATGCCAGCCCGCCGGATGATCGAAACGCACGTCGCGCACCAGGCCCGACGCTCTCGCCGCCAGCCCCACCAGGCCGATTTCTGCGGCCTGCTCCGTCCTCACCGTGCCGACTCCCTCGAAGCGGGTGCGAACGGAATTGGCCGCCCAAAACCAGCCCGCCGCCTGCTCCGTGTCCGCCAGCGCGGAGTGTAAACTTGACAGCAACTTCCGCGCGCGTTCCGGTTCGAGATCGTGCCGGCAGCCGCCCGGCCGGATCAACCCGCGTCCGAAGCGGTTGCCGCAGAGCAATGCCGTCAGATTCAGAAAGTCGCCGCGTATCTTGCCGCAGGCGGCGGAGGTCGGAAGGAAGGCCACGTCGTTGGCCAGTGCGCCGAGATCGCCCACGTGGTTGGCCAGCCGCTCCAATTCCAAGGCCACCGCCCGAAGCCATTGCGCGCGCAAGGGCGCTTCCGTTCCGGCGAGAGATTCCATAACGGTGGCATGGGCCGTGGCATGGCCGATGGTCGTGTCGCCCGCCGCGGTTTCTATTTGACTGATGGTCGCGCGGTGCGGGCCGCCCGCCAGCGCCGCCTCCACCCCGCGATGCTGATAGCCCAGGGCAATTTCCAGATGGAGCACCTCTTCGCCATTGCATTGAAAGCGAAAATGTCCCGGCTCGATAATTCCGGCATGAACCGGGCCCACCGCCACTTCATGAATTTCACTTCCCTGGACGCGAAAGAACTTTCCGTTGGCCGGCGCGTGGCCGCTCGTTTGCCGCACCGGCTTGAGCCACGGGTGACCTTCCGGAACGAGCCCATGTTGCTCCCACACCTCACGCTCGAAGAGATGCGCCTGTGGCTGAAGCAACGTCAACGCCGGATAGCTCCCCTTGATCGGCGCGCTTCGGGCGGTGGCCAGCGTGGTATCCGAGTCGAAGGCGATGATCGCCACGAGGCTGACACCGTCCCCTTCCGGCACGCCAAACCAGGCGCAGAGACGCGCGCCACGCGACAGTTCATCCGCTGTCGTCCGCACCAAATCCGCCACCGGCCACTCGGGCACATCCGCCCAGGGCAGGCTGGTGCCATTGGCAAAAAGAGTAAATGGCGTGGAATCGCTCATTTTGACGTGACGAGTTGGGAAACAGCCGCGGTCCAGGCGTCTTGTAAGACGCGCGGTGTGGCCAGGCCAAGCCAGCAGGAAAACCCGAGGAGGAGCAACGGCGGGATAATCAGCCAGGACGTTTCCGCGAAATGATTCCCGGCAGCCCTGGCGGTGACGCGCGGACGCCCGTCCACGATGGCGAAGACCACTCTTGTCAAGCCGAAGAAGGCGAAGAGCAGGCAGACCAGAAACATGGCCGCGGTTCCGCCATGACCCGTCTCGAAGGCCGCCCGCAGCACCCGCAGTTCGCTGAAGAACGGTCCGAAGGGCGGGCAAGCTGTGATCGCAAACAAACCGGCGACGAAGATGGCGGCGGAACGCGGCGTGACCCGGGCCATGCCCCGGACATCATCCACCGTGCGCGCCCCGGCGGCGCGATGGATGTTGCCCGCGCTCAGGAAAAGAGCGCCCTTGGTCAGACTGTTGTTCCAGACGTGAAACAACGCCGCCCACATTCCCGCCGCACCCAGCCCGGCGCCGATGCAAAGTATGCCCATGTGTTCCACGCTCGAATAAGCCAGCATCCGTTTGAAATCGCGGGTGCCAAGCAAAAACAGCGCCGCCACCAGCATCGAGAACAATCCGATGATCAGCAGGGTGCGGTCGGTAATCGGACCTTCCCCCGCCGCCGCCACCACCGAGCGCACGCGCAGGATGGCCGTAAAAGCGACGGTGGTCACGCCGCCAGCCAGCATCGCCCCGACCACGCCGGGCGCTTCGCCGTAAGCATCGGGCTTCCAGGTGTGCATCGGGGCCAGCCCCATCTTGGTGCCGTAGCCCACCAGCAACAGCACCCACGCCGTCAACACCCAAGGCCGCGACAAGTGGGCGCCTTGCGCTGCCAGCGCGGTCAGCGTCAAGTCACCGCCGCCTCCACCTTCCAGCGAGGCGTAGCCCAGACAGAACGAACCGAGCAACGACAACGCGATTCCCGTGCCGCCGACCAGCAGATATTTCCAGGTCGCCTCGAACGCGCGCGGCTGTCCGTTAAAGTGCAGCAGCGGGACGGCGGCGAGCGTGACTGCTTCCGTCGCGATCCAAAGCACGCCGAGATGACGCGCCTGATGCCCGGCGCTGAGCAGGCCGAGCACCGCCAGCAACACGGCCACGAAGACCCGGTTGGGCCGTTCCGACCGGATTCGAAGGTAGGAAACGCAATAAATCGCGCAGAACAGAAACAGCAAGGAAACCGCTGGCAGCACCGCCCGCGCCAGTGGATCAAAGCCGAACCACGCTCCGACGCTGACCTCCGGCGGCGCCACCAGCAGCCAAAAGCATAATACAGCGTGTATGAAGCCAACCACCGGCAGCAACCGCGGGCGCGTGCGATTGTCCGGCCAAAGCGCCGCCAAACCCGCCCCGAGCAGAGGCACAATGATGAGCAGTAACGGTTTCATTCTCGCAACGCGGTCAATTTGCGGGTGTCAAGCGAATCGAAAGCGCGCTGGATGCGATCCACAATAATGCCGATGACAAACACGCCCACCGTCACATCCAGCAGAATCCCGGCTTCCACCAGCATGGTGGTGGCGTGGATGAGCAACAGGCCGAAAAGATAAACGCCATTTTCCAGAATCAAATAGCCGCAGACTTGCGAAATGGCCTTCACCCGGCCGATCAACAGCACAAATCCGGTCAGGACGGAGGCCAGCGCCCCCGGCACCAGCAGCGACCCGGTGTGTTCCGGCAGAAGCGGCAGCATCCGCGCCAGAGCCACTGCCGCGATGGTCCCGCCCGCTCCCAGCAGCAGTGAGGGCACATAACCGATGACCGGCTCGATTTCGCGGTCGATCTGCGCCGCCCGCATCGCCCGGCGCAACATATGGGGAATGACAAATCCCTTGCCCGCCACCGTCGCCGCCGCCACTGCCGCTACCCGCCAGTCAATATGTTCCATTAACAGCGGCATGAGGCCGAGCACCATTCCCTGCGCCGACAACACGCTAATGACTGTTGGCAGCCGGCTGCTCCCCAGCGCCAGCAGGTTCAATCCCATGGCCAGCCCAATCAGGAGGTTGAGTCTTTCGTTCACGCCGTGCCTCCCTTCCACGCCATCAGTAAAGCGAACAGACAGAGAATAAACGCCGTCGTCAGCAGCAGCGGCACCCGACGAAACGCCAGCCGCGCCAGCAGTGATTCGACCAATCCAACGCCCAGCACCACTATCAAGACGCCTCCGGCCAATGCCGCAAGACTCCCCACCGGCAGCACCGCTTCCGTCAATAATACAGAGAAGAACATCAACTTGATGGACGCCCCGTGCAAAATCACGGCCAGCGGCGGTCCGCTGTGATCAAGCACCATGGCTTCGTGAATCATGGTCAGCTCCAAATGCGTGTTCGGGTCATCAAACGGGACGCGGCAGTTCTCCGCCAGCAGGACGATAAACAATCCCGCCGCCAGCAACACCGCCCCCGCGCCGGCCGAAGGCTCCAGCATCGTGGCCAGCGAAGTGGTTCCAGTTTGAACACTCAAAGACAAAACGCCGGCAATGATGGCCGCCTCCGCCAGCACCGCGTAACTGACTTCGCGCGCCGCTCCCATCCCTTCAAAGGCCGAGCCGGTTTCCAGCGCCGCCCACGCCGTGCAAAACCGGGCCAGCGCCAGCAGATAAATCACCAACAGCACGTCTCCCTGAAAACTCAGCGCCGCCTTCGCCGGCCCCAGTGGCATCAAGAGCGCCGCGCCCAGCAGCGCCACCCAGGCCACCGCCGGACCCACCACGAATCCGGGCGAAACCAGATTGCTCAACACCACGCCCTTCTTCCAGAGCCGCGCCAAATCGTAGTAAAGTTGAAAAACCGGCGGTCCGCGCCGTCCTGCCACCCAGGCCTTTACCTTGTTGATGAGGCCCGGCAGCAGCGGCGGAAGCAAAAGCCACACCAGCAGGCGCAATGCAATTTCGAGGATCAAATTCATGTCTTGACTCCCAACCAGACGACGGCGGCCATGGCGATCAATCCCGCCACGAGATAGAGGATGTAGGCTTGCAACCGTCCATGTTGCAGCCGCCGCACCGAGGAGGAAACTTGCAGAATGGCATTGGCCACAGGTGTAATCAACCGCTCCAGCACGGTCTCGGGAACGCGCTCCAGCCGGCCCGCGTTCGCCGGCATCGGCCCGCGCGGGCGCCGCACGCTTCGCTCCTGTCGCAGCATCCAATAAAACCAGCCGGCCGCGATGGCGCTGAACGAGCCGCCGGTGTATTGCATTCGCCGGGTTGGTTGCGCGTAACCGCAGTCCCACGTCAGGTTTCGCTGCAATCCATTCAACCGAACTTTTCGCCACAGCCAAAGCCCGGCCCCCAACGCCAGCAGCGCGAGCGCCCATTGAAACGAGCCGAGAAAATTCAGCGCCGTGGGAACCTCTGCGTCGGCCCACGCCGGATGCCAGCTTCCCATCGCCTGGGAAATGGCCGGCCAGAAGCAAGCCGGCATCAGCCCGAGACAAAGGCAAACAAACACCAGCGCCATCATCGGGCCGCGTATGAGCGAGCCGCATTCGTGCGCCGTCTCGGCCGGTTTCGTGCGCGGATTTCCCATGAAAACCAGTGACCCCGTTTTCACGAACGCAGCCAGCGCGATCGCCCCTGCCATCGCCAGCATAATGATGGCCGGCATGGCCGCTCGCGCCGACACCCCCGGGCTCGCCGCCGCGCCAAAAAGCCCCAGATACACCATCCATTCGCTGACGAAGCCGTTTAACGGCGGCAGACTGGAAGCAGCGAGAGACCCAAGAGCGAACAATCCGGCCGTCCACGGCATCGCGCGCCATAGACCTCCCAACCGGCTGATTTCCCGCGTGCCGGTGGCGTGCAACACCGAACCCGCCCCGAAGAACAGCAAGGCCTTGAACGCCCCATGATTCCAGACATGCAGCAATGCGCCCGCCAGGGCGAGCCGTCCCCAGAACGCATCGCCGTGTCCTTCCGCCAGGAGCGCCGTCCCCAGGCCGATCATGATGACGCCAATGTTCTCGACCGAGCAATAGGCCAGCAGCCGCTTGAAATCATTTTGCACGAACGCAAAGACGATGCCAGCCACGGCGCCGATCGCGCCCAAACTGATGATCACCCAACCCGCCGCTGCCGGCACTGGCAGCCAGCCGCTGAATCGCAGGATGCCATAGACCCCCATCTTGATCGCGACGCCCGACATAATGGCGGACACATGGCTGGGCGCGCTCGCGTGCGCCGACGGCAGCCAGATGTGAAATGGAAAAAGCCCCGCCTTCACACTAAAACCGGCCAGCGCGAGCCAGAACAACGGCGCCAGCGCCGTTTGTTCGCGCATCGGGCCAAGTTCCCAATTTCCGGTGCGCGCCGCCAGGGTGGCGAAAAAGGCGAACAAACAAACCGTCCCCGCATGTGACGCCGCCAGATACAACCAGCCGGCGGCGCGAACTTCGCGGTATTGCCGGTCCAACGTGATCAGAAAGTAGGCGCAAATCGTGAACAGTTCCCAACAAAACAGAAAATGCAGCCCGTTGGCGACGACTAGCACCAGTCCCATGCTCAGCATCAGGCCGCTCCACCAGACCCGTCCGCGCGGCGCGGAATCCGG
>Ga0302320_10016284_pt1 | contig 15205 bp, 11 predicted proteins | sample Bog_T0_3_FD_202130 | JGI IMG/M metagenome (GOLD analysis project Ga0302320, IMG submission 202130) | Peat permafrost microbial communities from Stordalen Mire near Abisko, Sweden - Bog_T0_3 | ecosystem: Environmental > Terrestrial > Soil > Wetlands > Peat | place: Sweden: Abisko, Stordalen Mire... | reverse complement strand
TTTTCGACATAGGCTAGTACCGGGCGACAAAACCTTCGTCCAACCCGTCCGGGCGACCTCCTTACGACGCGCCTACAAAAATAGTCCCCTCTCCCTCCGGGAGAGGGTTAGGGTGAGGGCTTCCGGCTTCCGACCTCCGCGTACTGATCTCCGCCTTCTTTTGTCCAACGTCGGCATCCTCTCTTGTGGGTGGCATCTTATAACCCGCGCGGCGGACACAACCCCCACCGTTGTCAATCATGATCGCTCAGGACCGGTTCTGGAGTTGTTGTCATAAGATGTTATGCGATAATACGTTACGTATCATTGATGTGTGTCAACGCTCTCAGCTTTGAGCGATGAGCGTCGAGCCGTGAGCTTTGAGCCATGTGCTTTGAGCCATGTGCATTGAACCTTGTGCATTGAACATTCCCTTCTTCGCCGACTTATGCACCGCCTCACGTTTTTTGGTCGCTGGTGCAGATTGCCGCTGCGCGGCGGAAACGCTTGACGGCAAAGGCTTTGCGCGTTTTGGCACATATCGTTGCCTGCTGTTAACTTAGGTAAAGGTGGTGCATAGGCAGGGCTCAGTGTTCAGTACTCGGTACTCACTACTGGTACTGTGTACTCTGTACTCATCCCTCAACTCTCGACTCACTTCCCTTCTTTTCGAACCGTTTTCACGACACTTCTTCAGGTAATTGGGCCATTTCCGACCGTGTTTGGGACAAAACCCGCGTTTGCCGTCCTGCGGTTTTACGGGCAAAACGCGGTTTTGGCACGATTTGGCACGATTTGTCCCGGTTTTCGGCTTTTTCGTGGAGCCGTGGTTTTGCTTGGCCCGAAGTGATTGCCTAGTCCCGGAGTCCCGGAGGGACGAAAGCCAATAGCCAGGGGCGCGAGCCCCTGGGACACAAGAACCATCGCGCTTTCTAGCCCCGGAGGGGCGAAAGAGACTTCTTTCGCCCCTGGCGGGGCTTTGCGGACGGTCGCGAAACTGGCCCAGGGGCTTGCGCCCCCGGCTATTTTCTTTCGCCCCTCCGGGGCTGAAATATACATCTGTAAACACGTATTATAACATCTTTACAGACGTTGTTTTCAGCCCGCGAGAAGTTTCTTGAAAGTCGCGATGCAAGTCCTTGCCCGGCAAGGAGTTGCGCCGCGAAGAAATTTTCCGCGCTCACGCGCCGGAGGGCGCATGGCGTCGGCAAGCGCCCCGAAGCGTCGCCCTAACTCCTTGCGCCGCAACACGTTGGGAATTCCGACGCCCGGCAACGCCCGGAGGAGGGGGGCTCGCCGCGGTTCTTTTGGGTGTCGAAGCAGATCATGGTATCTTTTTCATGCCCACCGCCCTCTCGATGAGCCGCTTCGCACGTCGCCCGCTTGTGCAGGCCGTCCTGACGTCGGATAATAATTGAAGCTGGCGGGACGCTGAACGTCATAGGAGGCGTGCCCTTGGCCGAACACAAAATGTATTACGACGACCTTTCCCCATACCGACGCGTCTCTGGGACTGAAGGTCTCAACATCGGGTGGCTGGAGGTAGGTCGCGACTATCCAAAGGGGCAGGTTTCATCGGCTTTCCTGGAGGCGTTGTTCGTCATGCTTGCCGATCGGCAAAACCATCGGAATGTAACGCGAGGTTATCACCAATGCCACTTCTGCGACCGATTCTCGTGGAAGGACCTAAAAATTGAGCGGTCGGGACGAACTGCTCTGCTGGGTGATGCCGAGATACACGTGCTTTGCGGAACGCAACTTTACGTCGCCCCTACGCTGGTGTACCATTACATCGAATCGCATGGGTACTTACCGCCCAAGGCATTTGTCGACGCGGTTTTGAGACTGTCGGGTTCCAACTCTGCGGATAGCGGCTAACTGTAGGTAGCTTGACGCTGGTTGCCTTGATAAGGGCTGCCGATCCGTTACGAGGGTATCGTTATATGGATGATTCCATCGAGGTCGTGAATCGCAAGGTCCTCGATATTTTTGCCAAACTCGCAGGCGATCGTGGGCGTCGTCTCGATGGCTGTGTCGTCGCTACTCCTGCAATGGATGCCATTACTGACGCTCTGGTCGATGAGTACGGTTGGGAGAAAGCCGACGCGATTGCCTTTCATATGTCGGACTGGAACTCGGACGCGGCCTTTGTCGTCGCGTTACACCTTTTCCCTGAGCGGTTCTCGCACGATGAGATCAAAGCGGGCATTGGCATGTTCATGACTCACGCTCCGAATCACATCTGAGCCGCGTGTCAGCTAACCGGCCAGTATGTTTGGGAGAACTTTCCCGAAGACGATGAAACCGACAAATAGGGTGAAAAAGGTGACTGCCGCCGAATCCAGGTAATTTAGAGAGAGATTGACCCGCATGCCACGCACGTTCTTCTAGTTCAATCGTCCGCGAACAATGCGTCGGCATCGCGCGCGCCGTGCAAGACACGCACGATCGTCACGCACCGAGCGGGTTTGTAATTGATGACGCGAAACGTTGGCGGCCGCGCGCCTTGATATCCTCCAACAGCGCCGCGTGGGCTTGCTCGTCGTCGATATCGGCGGGGACGTCATCGCATCTCAAGGGTTGATCACGATTTCGCGGCTAGGACCCCGAAAAAGGACATCGAACGCATTGAGAACATCTCTTCCCAGAAGACGCTCCGTGCCAGAAAAGTCTGCTTGAACTTGGCATCCGCGTTCCTGACCGTCGAGCCAGACCCACAAAAAGAAACCAAGACTCGTGGCGGCGCCACCGGCGACTCCGCTCATTATGGCAGGTATGCCTTCATGCGGGTCCAGTTGCAGGGTCCGGCAATCTGCCCAGGGCAGCGCGGTCGCGTCGGACCCGGTGTCGGCGATGACGCGATCGAGCACCACTCCAGGAACGCCGCTGGACGTCCGGAACTCAAGGCTCAGAACGGGCAGGGCTTCGCCATCGTATTCCGTGTCATACGCGAACGTGGCGCGGCGCATGCGAAACCCTTCCCTTTCGCGCCCAACGCAAGTCACGAAAGGATGTTCGCCCGATTCGTGCGCGGCGTGATACACGACGGCTGGTCGACGATCGGACGCGAGCACGCGTCCGTTGGAAAACGCGATCCACCGACCCATATATTGATCGAGCAGCGTTTCGCGAGCATCCCAATATGCCGCTTCATTCTTCCCCCAATCGGAGTGAATTTGTGCGGCGATCTCCGGGGGTAATCCGTCGGCTATGCTTTTCATTGGTTGTCTCAAATTCTGGATTTCAGACGATGTCAGGTGCCGGGTTCGGACACACTCATTGTAACGCGTATCCGGTGACCGGTCCAACCGCAGGTGGTCCTGGCCGTTGGCCCACGAATTGCGCGGCATCGGGGCGCATTTCAAAGCTCGATCACGATTTGTATTCGCTCCAAAGCTTGCGCAGCTCCGCGTCGGTGTACGGTTTCTCGCGGATACAAAGGCTGAATCGCAACGTCAAGGGGCGGTCCTTGGTGATCGTCCAGCGCGTGCCCGCGGCCGGGAAGGTCGGCTGAATCCAGGAGAGCTGCGGATACTGCACCCAATCGCCCGGATAGTCGGGATTGCTCGGGCTTTGCAAGATGGCCTCGGCGACGGAGCGGCCGCCCGGCAGCGTGCCGCTGCGCTGCGCCCAGGCCATCCGCGGCGCGGCGGCGGGCGGATCGGTAAAGGGGGCGATCTTCTGCCCGGCCAGCGGCGCGAAACGCAGGTTCAAACCGCCGTAGTGCGACTGTTCGCGGCGGGCGATCTTCACCTCGGCGCCGATCGCGGTGAAGCGGAACTCCAGGTCGATCCGCCGGCCGGCGTCGCTCAGCCGCCAGGCGCGGATCACGGCCTCCTCGCGGACGATGGGCGTCGTGCCGTCCCAGCACCATTGGTTCTCGGCCTCGATGCCCGCGAAGCCCTCGCCGTACACCGCGCGGATCTTGCCCGTCGGCCGCACGAACACCGCTTGCAAGGCGTGCAGGTCGCCGCGTTTGCCTTGCCAATCGACCTCGGGCCAGGCCCAATAGATGCCCCGATGATGCGGATGGTCCTTGGGCCAGTCTTCCGTGAGCACCTCGCCCTGCGGCCCGTAGAGCGGATGGATGTAGTCGCAGCGATCGATGGCATACTTGCGGTTCGCCGGGACGACGAGCTTCTTGATCGCCTCGGGCTCGTGGACTATCTGGTAGTTGTAGCGCAAGACCGGCTTGTCGCCATCGACGATCTCCCAAGGACCGCTTTCGGTCAGCTTGTGAACGGCCATGACGGAAGCCTTGTCCGCAGCGCGAAGCGCGGACGAGGCGGACACAAGGAAACCGAGTGAAACGAACAGCATTACGCTCACACGCATGATAAACCTCCTATCGAACCACGGACTCCAACTGGTAATCGCCCGGCTTCACATTCTTTTTGAAGCCGCCGAGGTGGATTGGATTGGGCTTGTACTTGCCGACGAAATCGACGTTCGCCTTGGCGGGAATCTGCTCCTCCATGCCCATGCACCAATAGCAGGCGTTGACCAGCAGGCGGCGGAAGTTCTCGCACTGGAGATCGCCGCAGTGGCCCATGGTGGTCGTGAAAACCCGCGCGGCCTTGCCCTGCGTGCCGGTGTAGGTCTTGGTCCAGGCGACCGGCACGGGCGGTTTCTTCTCGTTGATGCGGTCGGTCGGATTCATGCCCACAAGCACGTGGCCCAGCAACAGCGGCCGGCTGTCGCCGCTGAGTTTGGTGATCGCGTAGACATCCGAGGGGCCCCAGATTTCGCCCACACCGCGGACGATCGGGTGCCGCTCCATGTCCGGCACGATCGTCGCCCGCGTGCTCTCGACGTTGTGGGCGCCGTAGTGGTTGATCCACGTTTCGCCCAGCACCAGCCGGCCGAAACCGCCCGGCAACGTCTTGCTGTTGCCGCCGTAGCGGGCGTAAGGACTATCCGTGTGCCGGGTATAGTTGAAGGCATGGGTCGCCGTGCGCAGGCCGATGATCGGCCGGCCCGACTCGACGTAATCGACGATGTGCTTCATCTGCCCGTCGGGCAGTTCGCGGAAGCGCGTAAAGATCACCATCAGGTCGGCCTTATCGAGGGCTTCCAGACCCGGGATGTTCTGCGATCCGGGATCGATGAAGCCCGTCTTCGGATCGACGGCGAAGAGCACCGTGCATTTGCAGCCGTGATGCGTGGCAAGGATCAGGCCCAACTGCGGGATCAACTCTTCGCTGCGGTACTCATCGTCGCCCGCGATGAGCACGATATGCTTTCCGGCCAGCGGTCCCGCCTTGCCTTGCAGGATGGCGCCCGCTTCGTCGGCCAGGGCGGCGGAAGTGGTGAGAGCAAACTGGATAGCCAACAGGACGGCCCATCGCCGGATGCAACGCGGTTTAGCAAGCATGGGATACCTCAAGTTGTGAAAACGCCGGGCACGGAATACCCTGTGCCGGATAGGAACGAAATCGGCCGATCGTGCCACCGCCAATATATCATCCGGCTTGGCTGGTATCCACAATAGCAGGCGCCAGATGCAATAACCGAAATGCACCCGTGGGACCGTGGCCAGTTGGCACGCGGGTGGTTTTCGACTATCGTAGGGAATTCGGAATTCGCCCTTTCCCCGCCGACTTCAATCCGCACCGCCGATGCCCAGCGAAAAAGAGCCGCGAATGGACGTCTGGGGCCAGACATTGGCCCTGCTCGAACGCACCCGCAGGGCAAGCTGGGCCGATCTGCTGGTGATCGGCGGCCTGGGGGCGATCGTCTACGCCATGGTCAACCTGGCGGGACATTGGCAGGCCCCCTACACCGCGACCGTCGAGATCAACCTCTCGCCCTGGTACCTGCCCCGCTATACGTTCTATTCGGTCGCCCGCGGCCTGCTGGCCTATTGCTGCTCGCTCACGTTTACGCTGGTCTACGGCTACTGGGCCGCCAAGGACCGCCTGGCCGAGCGCGTGCTGGTCCCCCGTGCTGGGTTTCATGCCGGCGCTGGTGCGGCTCAATGGCGCACTTGCCGGAACTGCGCTCCGCTGGTTTCGGCCTAGGGAAATTGGTTCCGCGTCAAATCCATCCCTTGCGCACCAACCACCACTTGACGCCCTGGGTCAAGACGACGTAGCAGAACAACGTCAAGATCACCAGCGGCCAGTAGAGCGGCGGCAACGCCTGGAACCCAAGCCAGCCGGAAACCTTCGGCAAGAACGGCAGCAAAGCGCCGACGCCCATAATCACCGCGGTCGTCACCGTCAGCGGCCAACTGGCCCAGCTTTGCAGGAAGGGAATCTTGTTGGTGCGAATGACGTGGATGATGAGCGTTTGCGTCAGCAGCGACTCCACGAACCAGCCCGTCTGGAAGAGCGATGCGCAATGGTCCTGGGCGGCCGCTGTGCCGCCGAACCAATCGCTGCAGCCGAAGAACCACCACATCATCGCGTACGTCGTGTAGTCGAAGATGGAACTGCACGGGCCGATGAAGAGGATGAACTTGGCGATCTCGCCCATCTGCCAAGGCCGCGGCCGGGCGATCTGCTCGGGATCGACGTTGTCGCCGGGGATGGGCACTTGGGAGAAGTCGTAGAGCAGATTGTTCGTCAGGATCTGCTTGGGAAGCATCGGATAGAACGGCAGCAAGGCGCTCGCCCCCAGCACGCTGAACATATTGCCAAAGTTCGAGCTGGCGCCCATGCGGACGTACTTGAGGATGTTGGCGAAGACCTTGCGGCCTTCCAGCACGCCCTCCTCCAGGACCATGAGGCTTTTTTCGAGGAGGATCATGTCGGCCGCTTCCTTGGCGATGTCCACCGCGCTATCGACGGAGATGCCCACGTCGGCGGCCCGCAGCGAGGGCGAGTCGTTGATGCCGTCGCCCAGGAAGCCGACCACGTGCCCCTTGCTCTGCAAGGCGCGGATCACGCGCTGTTTATGGGCCGGAGAAAGCCGCGCGAAGAGCGTCGCCCGCTCGGCCGCCTCCGCCAGTTCGGCGTCTTGCATGGCTTCGACCTGCGCGCCTAACAAAATGCAGTCCGTGTCCAGACCCACTTCTTGGCAGATCTTGCGGCTCACGAGCTCGTTGTCGCCGGTAAGCACTTTGACCGCGACTCCGTGGTTCTTCAGCGCCGTGATGGCCGGGGCCGCGGAATCCTTGGGCGGATCGAGGAAGGCCACGTAGCCCATCAGCACCAAGTTCCGCTCGTCGTCCTTGGAATAGGCCGCCTGCGGCTCGACGTCGCGGTAGGCGATGGCCAATACTCGGAAGCCGTCGGCGCTGAGATCGTCGCAATACTCCTTCAAGTCGGCGATCAACAGCGGATCGACCGGGTAGACCTTCCCTTCCAGCTCGAAGCGGTCGCAGCACGCAAAGACGGCCTCCGTGGCCCCCTTGCAGATCAGGCGGCGGACGCCCTGGGGCGTTTCCACCACGACCGACATCCGTTTGCGGGAAAAATCGAAGGGAATCTCGTCGATCTTCTTGTGGTCAGTCACCGCGTGCTTCTCGCGGATTTCCTCAAATTGAAGGATGGCGCGGTCCAGGACGTTGCGCAACCCCGTCTGAAAATGGCTGTTGAGGTAGGCGTGGACCAGCACCGCTTCGTCCTCATTGCGGACGACGTCGCAATGCCGTTCCAGGATCACGCGGTCCAGCGTGAGCGTTCCGGTCTTGTCCGTGCAGAGCACGTCCATCGCGCCGAGGTTCTGGATCGAGTTCAGCCGCTTGACGATCACCTTCTTCCGCGACATGCCGATGGCGCCGCGGGAGAGACACACGGAGACGATCATCGGCAGCATTTCGGGCGTGAGTCCCACGGCCACCGACAGTGCGAAGAAAAACGCCTCGTTCCAATTGCCCTCCGTGAAAATCGCGATGAGAAGTTCCTTGGGCCCGACATGCGACGCAGCGACGATCGCCGGCCAATGCGCCTTCGTGAAGCCGTTGATGAAAAACACCAGCGGCACCATCACCGCCATGAAGTAGATCATCAGCCAGGTGAAGCGGCTCACGCCCCGGTCGAAGCTCGTGGGCGGCTGCCGTCCGACAAGCGATTGGGCCATGCTGCCCAGGTAGGTGCGGAAGCCCGTTTCCACGATCACGCCCGTGGCCGCCCCGCTTTCCACGCTCGTGCCCAGAAAGCACGTGTTCTTCAGTTCCAGCGCGGGCTTGCCGCCGCCGTTCTCCTTGAGGTCGAATTTCTCTACGGGCAGTGACTCGCCGGTAAGGCTCGACTGGATGATGAACAGGTCCTTGCAAGCCACCAGGCGGAGATCGGCCGGGATCATGTCGCCCGCGGCAAGCTGGACCACGTCGCCGGGCACCAGGTGTCCCAGCGGCAGTTCGCGCGCTTGTCCGTCGCGGACCACCGTCGCGGTGACGCTGATCATGGCTTTGAGCTTGGCGGCGGCGGTATCGGCCCGCGATTCCTGGATGAAGCGGAGCCCCACGCCGAGGACGACCATGGCCAACATGATCGTCGCGCCGCCGAGGTCGTCGGTCCACCAGGACAGTGCCGCCAGCGCCAGCAGCAGAACCACCAGGGGATTGGCGCATGCGTGAAGCAGAATCTTCGTTCGCCGAAAGCGCTGCTCCTGGGCGACCACGTTGGGTCCGTGCTCTTCCAGGCGGCGGGCAGCCTCTTCTTCGCTCAGCCCCTTTTCGTCGCTGCCCATACGGCGAAAAACCTGCGGGGTGTCGCAGGCGGCCACTTCGGCGAGCAACTGCGACATCTGGATCGTCTGCGCTGGCCGCCGCAACGACGTCAGAATGTTTTTCGGGAGGCTGAAAATCGGTAGGAGCGGCATGATAATCGTGGGAAAAAGCAGCCGTCCAGACTTGCGTTCGGAATCAGCGGAAGCCGATTCGCGGACGCGGGGTCGGGGACGGGGGTTCCATGAGTCGGCGGATGGCCAGGACCAGCGATTGGATCGCCTCGTCGTGCGAGGCGGTTTTCCGCTCCAGGTCGTCGAGCCGCGCCGCCAACTCCTTGTGGGTGTTCAACTCAGCTATTCGACCGCGAAGTCGCCGCCGAAGATTATGCGATTTTCACGCCCGAACGTAGGCATGTCAAGCGGTTACGAAACTAACCGGCCCAGTTGATCTAACGCCGGTCGGGAATGTACAATGACGGGCATCCCACGCGGCATTGCGTCACAATGCCGCTGGCCACACAAGGAGCCCCGCCCTGTCCACCGTTTCCAGCGATAAGACCACGGCCGCCGCCAAACAGGCCGACGACGAAGCGCCGCTACGCGTGCTGGAGAAGATCAACCTGGCCATCGGGCAAAATGAAATCGTGGCCTTGCTGGGGCCGTCGGGCTGCGGCAAATCGACGGTCCTGCGGATCATCGCCGGGCTGATCCGTCCCACCAAGGGCGAAGTGCTCTATCATGGCGAGCCGCTGATGGGACTCAACCCGGGCATCGCCATCGTCTTCCAGAGCTTCGCCCTCTATCCCTGGATGACCGTGACGGAGAACATCGTCACCGTGCTGCGGGCGGCCGGGCTGCCGGCGGCCGAGGCGGCCTCCCGCGCCGCCGCGTCCATCAGCATGAGCGGGCTGACCGGCTTCGAGGACGCCTATCCCCGCGAACTCTCGGGCGGCATGACGTTCTGCAACGCGAGCCGCACCACGAGATCGACCGCGATTTCGTGCTGGAAACGATCGTCATGCGGATGCCCATGGAGGACTACGAGCGGCTCTTCCACGCGCTCATCGGCTGGGCGCGCTACGGCGATCTGTTCGATTATGACGAAACGACGGAGACGGTGAGCCTGGGCTGAAGACGTCGGCGGGAAAATACAGGGTAAGGCAAGCGCCAGCCGCCGGGTGCATTCCCGTTGTTTTGTATCAATGAATGGGCGTCTGTGGTGTGAATTGCCCGGCAAACTGCCGCCGACCATGAGTACATGGTGCCCGGGCTTAACTTGGATAGCCGCGGGTGGAGCGCAGCGCAACCCGCGGTCGCGAGCAGAAACCGACAATAGCCGCGTAGCGGCGTCACAATCGCGCGCTTGTAATGCCGCTACGCGGCATGGGCCGCACCATCTTTATTCCGGGGGTTGCGCTCCGCTCCACCCCCGGCAATTCACGTCTTGCCGCTCCGCGGCACCGGTGACGCTGGCACCAGATACAGAAACGGGAATGCACCCTACAGCCGCCCCGCCGCTTGACTCTTAGCGCTTCCTTCTGCTATTCTGCGCACTGAAGATGCGGATGGTCCCGCATCCGGCGATTCCCTCTTGGCTTGTGCGCTGCAATGGCTTCTCGACGCTCCTTGAGCCTGCCGATCACCCTGGCGATCGTGATGATCTCGATCCTCGTCGCGCTCACGGTCGGTTGGGTGCTGGTGAACATCGTGCTGGTGTGGATCGATAACCAGAAGGCGGGCGTTTATTACGCGCTGCTGTCGATCGGCGCGACGTTCCTCGGCGCGCTGCTGGCCGGCACGATCATCTACCTCGTGCTCAGCATCAAGGCGATCAATCTCAACCGGCGGCAGTCGAACTTCATCGACAGCGTGACCCACGAGTTGAAGTCGCCCATCGCCTCGATGAAGCTTTACCTGCAAACGCTCGGCCGCCGCCACGTGGACGAAGCGGAACGCGACCACTTCTACGGCTGCATGGTCGAAGACCTCGACCGCCTGGACCGCCTTATCAACCAGTTGCTCGACGCCGGCCGGCTGGAGAACGGTCGGATCGACGCCGACCGCGAGGATGTCGCCCTGGACCTGCTCCTCCGCGACTGCGCCAACACGATCAGCCTGCACTATCGCGTGCCGCCCGAGATATTCCAGTTCGATCTCCAGCCCTGCACGATCCGGGCGTGGCGCGTCGATCTGGACGTGCTCTTCCGCAACCTGATCGACAACGCGGTGAAGTATGCCGGCAACGAGCCACGGGTGGGAGTGCATTTGCGGCGCACGGCCGACGGCCGGGCTATCGTCCGCGTGAGCGACAACGGCCGCGGCATCCCCGCGCGCTTCCGCCGCCATATCTTCAAACGTTTCGAACGCCTAGGCATGGAACTGGAGCGTGAACGGCAGGGCACGGGACTGGGCCTGTACATTGTGCGGAACATCGCCCGCCGGCTGAAGGCCCGCGTCCGCGTCCGCGACAATGAGAAGGGCCCCGGAACGGTGTTCGAGGTGCAATTGCCCGGCGCAAGCGAGAGGAAGGAAGAGGCCGTGAACGGCGACCCTGAACTTCGAACCCCAGTTGAAAAGGAAAACGATCCATGATCTCCACACTGCTTTACACTGCGATGGCGCTGGCCGGCGCCGCGGCCGACAACGCGCTGCCGGAACTGGGCATCGGCGACCCGGCCCCCAAGCTGGAAATCCAGGAGTTCGTCCGCGGCGAGCCGATCAAACAGTTCGAGCCGGGCAAGACCTACGTCGTCGAGTTCTGGGCCACCTGGTGCGGGCCGTGCCGGGAATCGATCCCGCACCTCACGGCTCTGCAGAAGAGCTACAAGGACGTGATCTTCCTGGGCGTGAGCGTCGACGACGACGCGAAGACCGTAAAGCCCTTCGTGGCCAAGATGGCCGGCAAGATGGACTACCGCGTGGCCGTGGAGGCCCACGACGGTGACGAAGGCCGGATGGGCCGGTCGTGGCTCGAAGCGAGCTACCAGGACGGCATTCCCACGGCCTTCATTATCAACGGCGGCGGCAAGGTGGCCTGGATCGGCCATCCCAAGGACCTCGAAGCGCCGTTGAAGCAGATCCTGGCCGGCAATTGGGACCTGGTGGTCAAGGCCGCAGAGTACAAGCAGGCGGTTGCCGAACAAAAGTTGCAAGCGGCCGTGCGGAAACTCGCCAAAAAATTGACCGACCGTTGGGCCAAGGCCCTCAAGGAAAATCGCTACGACGATGCGCTGAAGGTGTGCGACGAGGCGGAGGCCCGGCATATCGAAATCCAGCCGGGTTGCCCGGATCCGCAGGCACTCCGCCTGGCCCTGCTGGTCGCCGGCGGCAAGACCGAAAAGGCGGTCTCGCTGGCCAAGAAACTCGTGATGCGTTCAGAGGACGAAGACGCGGCCGATCCCTCGACCGTGGTCGTGGCCATCGTCGATCCGCAGGAGGCGTTCAACGGCACATGGGGCGACGAGCCCGAAAAAGTGATTTTTCCCGCAGTGCCGAAGCTTGACCCGGCCCTGGCAAAACTGGCTGCCTCCGCGGCCGACAAGGCGGCGAAAGACCTCGATCAAGAAGAGTATCCCAGCCGTATCGCCACGGTAAACAGCCGCATCCTGTTTGCCACCGCCTACCAGGCGGCCGGCGAAAAGAAGAAGGCCCTTCGCGAGTTCAAGAAAGCTACCAAGATTCTCGAAGCCGTCTCGCGTGAAGCCAATGAAGCGATCGCTAAGGTCCATGCCGCGGAGAAAGTACTCGCGGCGCCTAGCAAGTGAGAGGATAGGGAGAGGGGAGAAGCGGCGATTTCCGCATCGCCGCCCTCCCCTCTTCGCGGTCTCTCGTCACTCTTCTCAGCAGCCACAGCCGCATTGCGCCGTACGGCAGCACCGCGGCCGGCACCGTGGACGGCCGCAGGGTTGGTCGCAGGACTGACAGGCGGGCACCTGGATCGTCTTCTCGACCAGGTGGCAGACCTGCACCTGGATCGTCTTCTGCACCTGGTGCGGCACCATCTCCACGTACTGCACTTCCCGCTCCGACTGCCGCGTCTCGTAAGAGCACACCTGCACGTCGCGGTATTCGGTCTTCGGCACGCAGACCGTGTAGGGCACCTCGCGGCTATGCTGCACGAGTTTGCACTCCGTGACCGTGTAGGTCCGCGTCCGCGGCTCGCAACGATACTCGCAAACCTGTCGCTCGGCCGTGCGGGTCTGGTTCTCGTAATGGCAAACCTTCACGGTCCGTGTCTGCACCACCGGCTTGCAAACCGTCACCTGGTAATTGTACGGCACCTGGACCGTTTCCTGTTTGTTGACGGTCACGGGCACCGACTCGTTGACCCACTTGGGCACCCAGCAGCGAGCCGTTTGCGCGCAAGGCTGGCAGCAGCCGCAGGTCGAGCAGCCGCAGGTGGTCACCGGCCGCTCCTCCCAGCATCCCTTGTCCACGCAGCGCGTGCATGTCTCCTGCACCTGTACGCAATGCGACTCGCAACGCGTGCCCTGCCGCGTCTCGCAGGTGGGCACCATCACAGTGTACTCTTCCGTCTTGTCGGTCCAGACCGGAACGCAGACCGTGTAGTTGTACTGCTCCGTCCGCGTCGTCGGCACGGAAACCTGGTAGGTCTCCGTCACCTGCCGGGGCACCGCTACGTTTTCACAATAGGTCTCGGTGCGCGTGCGCTGCTCGGGCACCATGACCGTGTAGCAATTCTTCACCGTCTTCGTGACCGGGACCGTCACGCAACAGGGTACCTTACAGGTCTTCGTCACCGCGGCACACTCCGTGACCGTTACCACGCGATTTTCCGTGACCATCTCGGGCACGCAAACTGTCTGGGTGACATACTGCGGGGCACACGACTCCGCGGCCGGGGCCGCGCATCCACAATCACCGCCGCGAGCTACACCGCTCGCAAAAATTCCGACTGCAATCGCGAAAATCGACGCAAGTCCAAGTTTCATGTTCAACTCCTCACTGGGGCTAGAAAAAAACGTGATTTAGAGTACGCCAGGCTTTCCCGCCTGACACACGACAAGCCCACGATGGGCAACGCGGAACATGCCATCCCGCGCGAGTGGTAAATCTTACGCAACCGTTACATGTCAGCAAGACCTTTTCGCCCGATAGCGTTGCCGTGAAACATCTTACATCCGTTGGACACTTGTGCAGCCCGCTCTTGCCAAGGTGGCGCAAGTACGCGCCGCGCGCAACCGTTCTCATGGTTTCCACTACCCGGCATGCTTGCCACCGCATCGCCCTTTGGGCTAAACTGACGTGCATGGCCGACAAGGAACACATCCTGGTCGTGGAAGACGAAGAGCACCTGGCAATGGGGATTAAATATAATCTCGTCGCCGAGGGCTATCGCGTCACCGTCTGCGGCGACGGCCGCGCGGCCATCAAACTCTTGACCGATTGCCGCAGCGACATCGACCTGGTCGTACTCGACCTCATGTTGCCGGGCATGAGCGGTTATGCGGTGTGCGAGTCATTGCGGGCCATCGACCGGGAAATGCCGGTGCTTATCCTCAGCGCGCGGACGCTCTCCGAGGACCGCACGCGGGGGTTCGACGTCGGGGCGAACCAGTACATGACCAAGCCCTTCGACCTGGACGAATTCATCAGCCGCGTGCGGAACCTGCTGGCGTTTTCCCCGCGTCGCGGCGCGGATCGCGCGGCGCCGCGCGTCGACCGCGTCACGAACTACGAGTTCGCCACTGCCAAGATCGACTTCGAAACGTTCGAGGTCCTCGTCAACGGTGAATCGGTGCGGATGACGCAGCTCGAACTGACGCTGCTGCGCTATTTCATCGAGAACCAGGGCCGCGTAATTCCGCGGCGTGAGTTGTTGGAGAATGTCTGGGGCATGCCCGGCAGCATCAGCACCCGCGCCCCAGACCAGTTCATCCGCCGCCTGCGGAAGATCTTCGAGCCGGACCCGGCCCAGCCGCGCTATTTCCTCACGATCCGCGACGCCGGCTACCGCTTCGTGCCCGAAGGCGAGACCGATCCGGTTGAGTGAGGAAGCAGCCCTCACCCCCTGCTCCCTATACCAATCCCCAGCGCTTCCGCAAGTACCATTCCACGGTCAGCAGCAGCAGCACGGCGAAGAAGAAGGTCCAGGTGTCCCAGAGGGTCTTCTTCGTTTCCTGCTTGACGTTCAAGTAGTCGGTCTTCAGTTCGTTCAGCCACTTGGCCAGCATCTCGGGCTTGATCACCGTGCCGCCGGAGGCCGTGGCGACTCCGTTCATCGCGTCGGGATCGGAGCTGGCGTTGTCCAGTTCCAGGTCCTGCGGCGAGACGGTGAATCGCGTCCGCGCCGTGCCCAGGGCCTCGCCTTGACGGCTCGCAGAGACCTCGATCGTGTAATCACCCGGCTGTTGCGTCTCGCGGAACGAGCCGGACATCTGGTCTTCCTTACGGATCATCGCCACAGGCGCGCGTTTGCCGTCGGGCTTGAGAACCTCGACCGTGAATTGGGCGTCGGTGATCGGCTCGTTCTGCGGCGACTGGGCCCCGGCGGTGAACTCCACGTGATCGGTGGGGAAGTAGCGGGTGTTGTCCAACCGCACCCAGACACTGCCCCGCTCCACCTGGTCCTTGTGCGCCAGCCAGAGCA
>Ga0302320_10016282_pt1 | contig 15205 bp, 17 predicted proteins | sample Bog_T0_3_FD_202130 | JGI IMG/M metagenome (GOLD analysis project Ga0302320, IMG submission 202130) | Peat permafrost microbial communities from Stordalen Mire near Abisko, Sweden - Bog_T0_3 | ecosystem: Environmental > Terrestrial > Soil > Wetlands > Peat | place: Sweden: Abisko, Stordalen Mire... | reverse complement strand
CGAGGCCGGTCACACCTACCGCTACACGGTCACCGCTCTCGACCAGGGCGGGCGTGAAAGCGCTCGTTCCGTTGAGACGCAGGAGACAGTTCCGGCCTCCTGATCCGCCAGCGCCTGTGTGTTTCGCTGCCTGTCAGCGTAGAATCCATGTTTTATGCATGAACTTTCCATCGTTTCGAGCGTGGTGGACACGGTCACCGAAAGCCTGGCGGCCTATCCGGGTGCGCGCGTCCTTGAAGTACGTCTTCGGGTGGGGGTCTTGTCCGCCGTGGTGGTAGATTCGCTCGAATTCTGCTGGGGGTTGGCCACGGACGGTACGCCAGTCCAGGGGGCGCGCCTGGTGGTGAAGAGCGTGCCGGTTGTGATGCATTGTTCCAGATGCGACGCGGACGTGGAGCTTGAGGGCGTGCAGAGCTTTCGCTGTTCGCGCTGCGGTCAGCCCTGCAGCGACCTGCGTCAGGGGCGCGAGTTAGAGATTGAAGCCATCGAGATTGAAGACGCCGTGTCGACGGGTGCGGATGGGTCAGGAAAATCGGGAGCAACGGCATGACGACCAGGATTGTTGAACTGCGGCGCGGAATCCTCAAGAAGAACGACGAACTCGCGGCCGTTTTACGGCAGCGCTATGGGGCTGCGGGCGTGCTGGTGCTCAACCTGGTTTCCAGTCCGGGAACGGGGAAGACAGCCTTTTTGGAGCGGACCCTGCGCGATTTGCGAGCGAAAGGCGCCCGCGTGGCCGCGCTGGTGGGCGATTTGGAGACGGACAACGATGCGCGCCGATTGGCCGCGAGTGGAGCGCCCGTCCGCCAGATCAATACCCATGGCATCTGCCACCTGGATGCGGACATGATCGACAAGCACCTGGCCGGTTGGGAAGGGGTGGAACTGGGTGCTCTGGACTATCTCTTTATTGAGAACGTCGGCAACCTGGTTTGCCCTTCGAGCTACGATCTCGGCGAAGGCATTCGCGTTGCGCTGCTCTCCGTGACCGAGGGCGAGGACAAGCCGCTGAAGTACCCCACCCTGTTCAACTCGGCCGACGCCGCAGTGATTACCAAGATGGATATTGCCGAGCCGTGCGGCTTTAACCGGGAACTGGCGCTGAAGAACATCAATGAGATTCGGCCGGGAATTCGCATCTTCGAGACCTCGGCGAAGACTGGCGTGGGCATGGATGAGTGGTTGGAGTACCTCAGCGCTCAGCGGAATCGTTGAAGTGGTACAGTAGCGCAAGGTAACACCTTGGAGTCCACGCCATGTCCGGAACCACAACCACCAGCCTGAAGCTCGATCCGGAACTCAAGGAGCGGGTGCAGCGGATTGCCGCCGCCCGGCGTAGAACCTCTCACTGGATCATGCGCGAAGCCGTTACGCAGTACGTGGAGAACGAAGAGAAGCAGGAGCAGTTCCGGGCCGCTGCTTTGGCGGCTTGGAGCGACTACCAGGCCACCGGCCTTCATGCGACTGCTGAGGAAGCGGATACCTGGCTGGCCAGGCTTGAGGCAGCAGAGGACGCCGAAGCGCCGGAATGTCACGTCTAAAGTGGTCTCCGCACGCCCTGCGCGATGTAGCCCGTCTGGATGGCTTTCTGGCGGCCAAGAGCGGGGACGCGGCCAGGCGTGCAATCAGAGCGATCCGGCAGGGGGTGAAACTGCTGGGCAAGCATCCGGAGATTGGCCGTCCCACGGAGGAGTTGCCTGCCGAGTTTCGTGAGTGGGTCATCGAGATTGGGAGCGACGCATATGTGGCTATCTACCGCTACGATGGCGACGAGGTTGTGATCCTGGCCGTGCGGCATGGGCGGGAGGAGGGCTACTGATCCCCCAACCGGAGGCGATGAACGAGAGAGTGTAGCCCTAAGGAGCGTTTGCTATGGCCGCGAAGAAGAAGAGTCCAGAGGCCGAGTTGGCGGAGGTGGAGGCGTATCTCGGCCGTGTGCCGGAGCCAGCGCGGACGACCCTTGAAAGCATGCGTGTCACGATCCGCGCTGCTGCGCCGAAAAATGCAACGGAGGCCATCAGCTATGGCATTCCGTCGTTCCAGTACAAGGGCGGACTGGTAGCGTACGCGGCCTTCAAGAAGCATTGCAGCTTCTTCCCCATGGGGTCGTCAGCAATCGAAGAGTTTGCCGAGGAACTCAAGGGCTTCCGTGTTTCGAAAGGAACCATTCAATTTGCTGTGGACAAACCGCTCCCGGCGGCCCTGGTGAAGAAGATGGTGAAGGCCTGCGTAGCGCGCAACGAGGCCAAGGCACTTTGAGGCCCTGAATGTGCTAGAAAGCGGCTTCAGTGTGATTTAGATCACGCACGAGACGCTCCCCAAGAGGTATAAGGAAGATGCCATGTGCTTAGCCATCCCTGGAAAAGTGGTTGGAATTGCCGACGAAAACGGTCTCCTCATGGGGCGCGTGGATTTTGGCGGCGTCATCAAGCGTGTTTGCCTGGATTACGTGCCCGACATTGCCGTAGGCGACTACACCATCGTCCATGTGGGTTTCGCGCTGTCTAAGATCGATGAGGCGGAGGCGCTGAGAACCCTGGACGTCTTCCGGCAGATGGGCGTGCTGGAAGAGGAGCTGGCGGAGGGAGACGAGGCATTTGCGCGGGCGGCCGTGGCGCCGCAATCCGCTTGCCCGGATGGAAGTTGCGCCAGCGAACCGGCCGGCAAGTCGCCCCACCCACGATTAGGCGCGAGGCAAGCATGAAATATCTCATCGAGTTCCGCGATGGGGAGATTGCCCAGCGCATGGCACGGGAGATCGCTTCGATCACGACACGCCCCTGGAAGATCATGGAGGTGTGTGGGGGCCAGACGCACTCCATCATCAAGAACGGTATTGACCAGATGCTTCCTCGGGGCGTGGAGATGATCCACGGACCGGGCTGCCCGGTCTGCGTCACCCCGCTCGAACTCGTTGACAAGGCCCTGGCCATCGCCGCGCAGCCGGGCGTCATCTTCTGCTCGTTTGGCGACATGCTGCGAGTTCCGGGGACCGATGCGGATCTGTTCCAGATCAAGGGCGCGGGCGGCGATGTGCGTGTTGTCTATTCGCCTTTGGATGCTGTCGAACTGGCCGTGAAGAACCCTGACAAGCAGGTCGTCTTTTTCGGCGTGGGGTTTGAAACCACGGCGCCGGCGAACGCCATGAGCGTGCACGTCGCCAAGCGGCGAGGCATCCAGAATTTTTCTTTGCTGGTTTCGCACGTTCTGGTCCCGCCCGCGATCTCCGCAATTCTTGAGTCACCTGGAAACCAGGTGCAGGCGTTTCTGCTGGCAGGCCACGTGTGCAGCGTGATGGGCTATTGGGAATACCCACCTCTTGCCGAGAAATACAAGGTTCCATTGGTGGTGACGGGCTTTGAGCCGCTGGACTTGCTGGATGGCATTCGCCGCGCGGTGGTGCAACTGGAAGCCGGCCGCCACGAGGTTGAGAATGCTTACGAGCGCATTGTGAACTATGGCGGAAATCAACCGGCCCAGAAGCTGTTGGCCGAGGTTTTTGAGGTCACGGACCGGGCGTGGCGGGGTATCGGGGTCATCCCCAAGAGCGGTTGGCGGCTGAGCGAAGCCTATCGCGCGTTCGACGCCGAAGAGCGCTTTCAGATCACGGGGATTCACACCGAGGAGTCTCCCTTGTGCCGCGCTGGGGACGTGCTGCGCGGGGCGATCAAGCCCGCCGAGTGCGGGGCTTTTGGCAAGGAGTGCACGCCGCGGCATCCGCTGGGGGCGACCATGGTTTCCAGCGAAGGCGCCTGCGCGGCGTATTTCAACTATGGACGATTCCTGTCGGCGGAAGAACTCGCCGGAGCCGGATCGGCGCTGACGGGAGCGGCGCATGGTTGAGGACACCAAGACAAGCGCCGCCATTGTGTCTCCAGGGGTCCCTGACTTCTCCAACTGGTGTTGTCCGCTGCCGCTGGCCGGCTATCCGACCATCGTGATGGGGCATGGCGGAGGCGGCAAGCTGGGCAACGAGTTGGTTGAGCACCTGTTCCTGCCCGCCTTCCGCAACCCGGCGTTGGAGAACCTGGGCGATGCGGCGGTGCTGAACCTGGCCGGCGGAAGACTGGCCATGAGCACAGATTCCTTCGTGGTACAGCCGTTGTTCTTTCCCGGCGGGTCGATCGGCGAGTTAGCGGTCAATGGAACGGTCAACGACCTGGCTGTATCCGGCGCGGTGCCGCAGTATCTGAGCGCCAGTTTCATCCTCGAAGAGGGATTTCCACTCGCCCAATTGGCGGCAATTGTCGAAGCCATGGCCACGGCAGCCAACCAGGCAGGCGTGCAGATTGTCACAGGCGACACCAAAGTTGTCGAGCGCGGTCACGGCGACGGTTGCTACATCAACACCGCGGGCGTTGGGCTTCTCCGCCCCGGGCTCACGGTAGGTCCGCAGCATGCAATGCCCGGTGACGCCATCCTGGTTTCCGGCACGATCGGCGACCACGGCATGGCCATCATGAGCGTGCGGGAGGGCCTGGAATTCGAAAGCCAGATCCGCTCCGATTGCGCAGCTTTGAACGGGATGATCGCTTCGGTGCTCGAGGCCGCCGGAAACGGCGTGCACGCGATGCGCGACCCCACCCGCGGTGGCTTGGCCTCCACGTTGAATGAGATTGCCCAAGCCTCAGGCGTGGGCATCGACCTGGACGAAGCCAAGCTTCCGGTGCGGCCGGAGGTGCAATCCGCCTGCGAGCTTTTGGGTTTGGATCCGGTGTACGTAGCCAATGAGGGCAAGGCGGTGTTTTTCGTTGCGCCCGAATTCGCCGCAGTCGTTCTCGCTGTGCTGCGTGCTCATCCCCTGGGCCAAAACGCAGCATTGATCGGCCAGGTGACGGGTCAGCATAAGGGAATGCTGGTGGCGCGGACGGCCATGGGCGCCAATCGGGTGATCGCCCAGCAAATCGGCGAACAGCTTCCCCGGATCTGCTGAGAATTCAGACCAGGTCTGCGACCCTCCCGTTCCCGGGTGGGCATCTGCAATGTTCCGGATTGATCAGCCAGCAACCCTCCCCCGTGTGACATTCTCAAGAGCTAGGCCGTGGCAAGTTTGTACATGCGGGCGGCTCAGAGGAGAACTGAGATGATGCTGATTGTTTTGATCGTTGTATTGGTGCTGGTATTTGGCGGGGGCGGCGGCTATTACGGCTACAACCGCTGGGGCTACGCAGGCGGCGGCGGCATCGGCTTGGGCACAATCCTGCTGATCCTGCTGGTGTGCTACTTCCTCGGAGTCTTCCACTAGAAAACAGGCGCGGGTCAGTCTTCGGGATTGGCCCGCATGCCCCGAGTTCCACGCAAAGTGATCGGCCGTCACGGCCAATCAGGCAAGACTGGGGAAATCCCGAGGCGGGTCCACGTTTTCAGATCCGATCAATTACTTCGGTAAGTCGAAATCTCTAAAAGTTTTGTTCAAACATTGAAATCAATAAATGTTCCCGCCGATCAGGGAGATGACGTATCAGGTTTTGCAGCCTGCATTCCTGGATATGCCAATACGCTTCTCCTGAAAGGCTGAGATGCTCTCTTCCGTACGACCCCGCGTACTTTTCGCTGCCTTCCTTCTTCTTTCCGGTGTCTATGCCGTCGCTGCTTTGGGCCAGAGCCCGCTTCACCAGCCAGAATTGACAAACCGCATCCGTGGGCCGATTGACGAAACACAGGTCGTGACGCTCGCCGGCAACGTTCATCCGCGCGCCCGCGCGGAGTTCGACCGGGGCGTCATCCCCGGAGAAACGTTTCTGGCGCACATGGTGCTGGAACTGGAGCCTTCCGCCGCGCAACAGGCGGAGCTGGACACTCTTGTGAAGGCCCAATACGATCCCGCATCGCCCCTGTTTCATCGGTGGCTGAGCCCGGCAGATTACGGCGCGCGTTTTGGCGCCAGCCCGGAGGATATCGCGCACATTGCAACCTGGCTCGGCAATCACGGGTTCATGGTGGACGAAGTTCCCGCGAGCAACCGGCTCATTATTTTCTCGGGAACGGCGGAGGGGGTGGCGGAGACCTTTCACACCGAGATACATCGCTACCAGGCGGCGGGCGCGGAGCATATCGCCAATGTGCAGGACCCGCAAATTCCGGCCGCGCTCGCCGGCATTGTGGGCGGGGTGGTCTCGCTGCATGACTTCCGGCGCCAGTCGCAGATCGCTTCCAAAACCGCTCTGGCAGCGTTTGCCAGTGCTCCTTCCGCGGTGAACGGTGGGCACTGGGCAGGGAGCAGGCCGGCATACACCAGCGGATCGGCACATTACCTTTTCCCCGCGGATTGGGCGACGATCTACGATCTCAACTCACTCTACAGTGCCGGGAAGACGGGGAGTGGAACGTCCATCGCGATTGTGGGCAGAAGCAACATCAATCTTTCCGACGTCGTCTCGTTTCGGTCTCTCTCCGGTCTGCCGGCGAACAACCCCCAGGTGATTCTGGTGGGCGCGAATCCGGGTCTGGTTCCCGGCGACCAGGATGAATCGACGCTGGACGTAGAGTGGAGCGGTGGGACCGCACCGGCAGCGACGGTCAAATTCGTGGTCGGTGCTTCCACGGCCACTGCGGACGGAGTCGATCTCTCCGCACAGTACGTGGTGAACCACGCGCTGGCGCAGGTTGTGAGCACCAGCTATGGCAGCTGCGAACAGGAGATGGGCGCGACGGAACTGGCCTTTTACAACAACCTGTGGCAGCAAGCGGCCGCCCAGGGGATGAGCGCTTTTGTTTCCTCTGGTGATTCGGGCGCCGCGGGGTGCAATGGCGGATCGTCCGCCAAGGGAACTGTCGCAGCGGTGAACGGGCTGTGCAGTTCACCTTATTCCACCTGCGTGGGGGGCACGGAATTCAACGAACCGGCGAACACCGCTCCGTATTGGTCCAGCACGAATAGCGCCTCGTACAGTTCGGCGCTAGCGTACATTCCGGAGAAGGTGTGGAACGAGAGCGCGTCGGATGGCGGCTCCGGTCTGTGGGCTTCGACGGGTGGCACCAGCGTTGTCTATGCGCAGCCTTCCTGGCAAAAAGGAGTTGCCGGCGCCAGCGCCGGGAATGGCATGCGCACGGTGCCCGATATTGCCATGACCGCGGCAGGCCACGACGGATACGTGATCGAAGAGAACGGTTCTTTGTCGGTCATCGCCGGCACGTCCGCAGCCTCCCCTTCCTTCGCCGGGTTGATGGCGCTGGTGGTGCAATCGAAGGGCGGAACCGGGCAGGGAAACGCCAACCCCGGTCTTTACTCCTTGCTGAACGCATCCACGGACCCATTTCACGCCACACCGTCGGGCAACAACAGCGTGCCCGGTGTCACCGGCTTCACAGCCAGCGGGTCGGCGTATAACCTGGCCACCGGATTGGGATCCGTGGACGGCGGAATACTCGTGAGCCAATGGAACTCGGGGTCGAGTTCGCCGGCAGTGAATTTCGCCATGACTCAATCGGCGTCGTCGGGGTCGGCGGTCACTGGGAAGACGGCCACGTTTACCGTTGGCGTCACGGAGAGTGGATCGGCCAAGAATTCGGTCTCGTTGACCGTCAAGGCGCCTACCGGCATTACCGCAAGCGTCAGCCCGGCATCGATCACACCCGGGACGGCCGCCACAGTCACTTTATCCGTGGGATCCACAGCCACCGCCGGTGCGCAGACGGTCACGGTCACGGGGAGCAACAGCTCCGGCACGCAGAGTGTGAGCTACAGTCTCACCGTCACGCAGCCGCCCACGCTTACGCTTTCCAGTGCGCCCGCTTCGGCGTCGGTTGTGCAGGGCGCCACGACAGCGGTAAGCCTTGCCGCAACCACGGGTGGAGGCTTCACGGGCAACATTACGTGGAGCGTGAGTGGACTTCCCAGCGGTGTCACGGCGGCATGGTCGGCAAATCCGCAGACGCCGACTTCTGCAAACAGCACCAATACGCAAACCCTCAAGTTGACCGCCTCGTCGACAGCCGGTGTTGCTTCCACGGCGATCACCGTAACGGCTGCTGGAGCCGGACTCACAGCCAGCAAGCAGGTGACGCTCGCTGTCACTTCAGCGCCGGGCACCACCTTGGCTGCCTCTTCGAGTTCGCTGTCGCTGCAGTCGCTGGGCTCGGGACAGGTTACGGTCACGGCTACGCCGAAGGGCGGTTTGACAGTGGCCAGCGGTGCGGCGGGATCGTCCATCAGCATCACGTCCGGATTGCCGAAGGGTGTCACAGCCGCATGGAGCACGCCCAGTGTGAACTCGTCCGGCGTGGTTTCGTGGACGTTGACCTTGACCGGAAGCGCAACAGCCGTAGCCGGGTCTTCCACCCTGGGGCTGAGTGCGCAGGTAGTCTCCTCGGCACACACATCCTATGCCGCCACGTCATCCTTGCCGGTGACTGTAACCCTTAGCCCACCAACCTTGACACTTGGACCGGCGGCTTCGGTCTCGCTGACCCTGATCCAAGCCAAAACGGTTCAGCAAGCATTCACACTGACGGGCAATGCCACGTTCAGCGGAGCCATTGCCCTCTCGGTGAGCGGACTCCCGGCCGGTGTGACCGCGAGTTGGAGCAGTAGTTCTGTCACCCTTTCGGGAGGGAGTGGGACGTCCACACTCACGTTGACCGCCGGATCGAGCGCAGCGGTGGGGAATTCGACCCTGACGGTGAAGGCGGTTGGCGACGGCGTGACCCAGACGAAACAGGTGTTGCTTCAACTCACCAAGCCGCCGGCGCTGCAGCTCTCAGCGGCCCAGTCGGCTGTCTCCATGCTCCATACGGGCACCGGTTCCCTCGCGTTGACAACCGTGCCCGCGGGCGGACTGAGCGCGGCGGTGGCGCTCAGTGTGTCCGGGTTGCCGACCGGCGTGACTGCGTCCTTCAGCAAGAGCAGCATTGCCGCGCCCGGCTCTGGAACCAGCACGCTTACATTCACCGGCAGTACGAAGGCGGCGAAGGGAAATTCGACGGTCACCGTGCAAGCAACCAGCTCGGCGAGTGGCGCCACTTACACGGCAACGCAAGCCTTCACCTTGCAATTGAATTGAGCCAACCCACTCCTGAACCGGTCACCCACGACGAAGTATGATCGAGGGTGCCCGGTTGCGGAGGTCAAGCGGACCGGTCGCGGAGGCTTGAATGGGGAAGCGTTCGGCGTGGGTGTTGGCGCTGTTTTGCGGCGTGGTGGTGTCCGGTGTCAAGGCGGAACCGAGTGGAGCTGGCAAGCAGGGATGTGACGATCTTGCCAAGCTGACCCTTCCGCAAACCCAGATCATTCAGTCCAGCTTGGTCGCGGCAGGCGCCCTGGCTTCGGAGCATGGATTCGAGAATCCTGTTTTCTCGAAGTTGCCCACTTTTTGCCGGTTGATCGCGGTCTCCCGGCCGTCCGGCGATTCCAATATCAAAATCGAGGTTTGGCTGCCGTTGTCGGGCTGGAACGGAAAGTTTATGGGCCAGGGCAACGGCGGCTTTGCGGGTTCGATCGGATACCAGGGACTCGCCATTGCCGTGCTCAACGGATTCGCCAGCGGCGGTACGGACACCGGGCACACCGGCGGAGCCACCGATTCCGATTGGGCGCTCGGCCATCCGGAAAAGGTCGTGGACTTCGGCTACCGCGCCGTTCATGCGATGACCGAAGTGAGCAAGGCCGTTGTCGCGTCGTTCTACCGCCGCGACGCCAAGCCGAATTACTTTAGCAGTTGCTCGGATGGAGGGCGCGAGGCACTGATGGAAGCGCAGCGCTTTCCTGGGGATTACGAGGGCATTCTGGCCGGCGCGCCAGCCTACAACTGGACCAACCTGTTGAGCCACGCCGCCGCGGTAGCCGAAGATCTGTTGGGCAAGCCGGAGAGCTATCTTCCCGCCAGCAAAGTTCCCGCGATCAACCAGGCAGTGCTTGCGGCCTGCCACAAGGATGAGCCGGGTGCGTTCCTGGCCGACCCCCGTACCTGCCATTTTTCTCCGGGCACGCTGCTTTGCCAAGGCCCCGAGACAGACGCCTGCCTGACCCCGGCGCAAGCTGCGAGTGTGAAAGAGCTATACGCGGACTCGAAACTGCGCGATGGCAAGTTGGAGTATCACGGTCTGCTGCCGGGTGGGGAACTTGGCAACAATGGGTGGCCGGGATGGATTACCGGCGCTTCCCGGAATGCGGGCGAAGGCATGGAGTACGGGCAAGGCTTTTTCCGCAACATCGTCTATGCGAATCCCAAATGGGACATGCAGGCGTTTCAACTGGATCGGGAACTGCAGGCCGCACAGCATAAGGTGGGACCGGCGCTCGACGCGGTAAACCCCGACCTATCGGCTTTCAAGGCGCATGGGGGAAAGCTGATTCTCTATCACGGCTGGAATGACCCAGCAATCTCGCCCCTGGCTACGATCGACTATTACAACAACGTGGCCCAAACGGTTGGCCCGGCCGAGACTGCTTCCTTCATCCGCTTGTTTCTGGTTCCCGGGATGCAGCACTGCGCGGGCGGGCCGGGTCCCACAGACTTTGGGCAGTTTGGTCCCAACTTGGAGCCCGCTCTGAACAATGCGGCGCACAACATCACGTTTGCCCTGGAGAACTGGGTGGAGAAAGGAGTTGCGCCGGAGCAGGTGATTGCCCGGGGCCCGACGGATGCGGCCGGGGGGAGCAAAGCTGAGCCCTTCGCGCAGCCGATTTGCGCGTACCCTAAGGCTGCTGAGTACCAGGGAAGCGGCGACCGGAAGGATGCGGCCAGCTACGCCTGTGTGGCGAAGTGAAAGCAGCGGCGGAAGCGGAAGCCTGGCAATCAACGACAGCTTCGTACGTTTTTCAGCCAACCCCAGCGGTACCGCATGAATCCATGTAGGAATGAAAACGAATCGCCAAGTCTCAACCTGGATTCTCGCCTTGGTTCTCTCTTCCTCATCGGCCTTGGGTTGGTCGTTGCAATCGACGCCAAGCCAGGATAGCGGCGCGAAGCAGGATATGAAAGACGCCGGCCATGACACAAAGAACGCGGTGAAAAGCGCAGGCCGGGGCACCAAGCAGGGAACCAAGAAGGCCTATCACGCCACCAAGAATGGCACCAAGAAAGCCTGGAACAAGACCAAGAGCACCACAAAGGGCGCGGTAGACGGCGGCAAGGCTGGAGCCAAAGAGCCGCCGCAATAGGCGCTGTGTTGTCCCGTCGCGGTCTCGCTGCACCGACTCACGCGAGTTTCGATCGGTTACCGGGGGGATCATGCACGTGTCCGGCGGAGCCACGCGGGACGCAATTGAATTTCAGGCAGATAAGATTGCATCCCGCGTCTTCCAAATTACTCTTCAATCGAGTGTTGGAAAGGGCGAGTACGGCCTGCTCCCGCCAGGGGCCAATAGCAGCTCAAACATGGGGAGCAGCGGGAAGTTATTCACGGTCAGTGTGACCGAATAGCCCGGTCGGATTTCAAGATGAGTTGACTCGTGAAGTTCTGCCCCCATCTCCACTCCGTGCTGGAGCTACCCGATCCACCTCACAAACTGGACGAAAAGTTCGCAGCCAGCCTTCTGATTTGCAAGCAAGGATGGCTGACTCTCGGGCTTTTGGACAATAAGGCCTGGAGTTTTTGCCCTTCCTCCCCTTGTTTCCGGGCAAACCTGAGCGCGGAACGCATCTGAAAAAGACATCAAATGATGCTAAAATCGATGCTTGGAGGGACCATGAGAACAACGCTTGCCTTGGACGACGACCTCGTCAATACGGCCAAGGAGTTCACTGGAATCACCGAGAAGACCGCTCTGATCAGGGAGGCTCTCCGATCCCTCATTGAGCGGGAGAGTTCGCGTAGGCTGGCCGCGCTCGGAGGCACGATGCCCGACTTGGGAGAGATTCCGCGTCGGCGCTTTGAGTCGGAATGATCCTCGCGGACACCACCATTTGGATCGACCATTTCCGCACCCGGAGGGTGGAGATGCGCCGCCTGCTTCAGAGCAGGGGGATTGCAATCCACCCATTCGTTGTTGCCGAGCTGGCCCTTGGGTCGCTCCAGGATCGCGCGCGAGCGCTCACCTGGCTTGACTTCTTGCCGCGCGCCCCCGTTGCGCAGGTGGGTGAGGTGCGCGCGATGATTGCGGAGCGCTCCCTTTACAGCCGAGGGATTGGCCTGATCGATGCGCATCTGGTCGCTTCGTGTCTCATGGATCGCTCGACTCGGCTCTGGACCCGGGATGAGCGGCTTCGCAACGTGGCCGAATCCCTGGGCATTGCCGCCGATCTTCCTTGATCGGGTCAGTCCATTCGGCGGCCCGCTCCCAGCGGGGTGATACGGTATTCCTGACGGCCCATGCACAGACGGACGCGCAGAACGCTTGTGATCCTGGCCGCGGTCCTGCTGGTGCTGGCCGTGGCGGTCTTTCTGCGCTCCAAGGCTCCGCCGGAGGCGGCGCGCCTGCTTCCCGAGTCCGACGGAATTCTTTACGCCGATCTCAGACCCCTGCGCTCCTGGTCGCGTTTCGACCTGAAGCCGCCGAAACGTGTGCCGGAATATCAACAGTTTGTTGACGCCACAGGCGTGGATTGGGAGCGCGATCTGAACCAGGTCGCGATTGCTCTGCATCGGATGCCCGACCCCAAGGGACCCAATGGGCCAGTTGCTTATTCCATGGTTCTGGTCGGCAACTTCACAGGGAAACGCCTCAACGACTGGCTGGAGGGCCACGCCGTCTCGCGTGAATCCTACGCCGGGCACACCGTGTATTCCATTCCGTCCGAGAGCCGAACCGTGCGCGTGGCGCAGATTGGCTATGACACGGTCGCTGTTTCCAATACCCCGACCCCGGAACAGATTCATTCCATGCTCGACCGCCATCGCACGGCCGCGCTGCCCTTTGCCGGCTCAACCCTGCTGACCCAGCATTTTCACGAGATCCCCCTGTTGGCGTTGGCCTGGGGAGTGGGACAGATCGGGCTGCCATTCTCGGAGAGCGGCGCCATTCATGTCTTTGGATTTTCCCTGCCGCTCGAAGACGATTCGACGATTGTTGCCAGCCTCACGCCTGCGCTCAGCCGCGGCGGCAGCCTCAACGTCAAAGTGGAGGAGATCACCGCGACCGAAGAGGTCGCTGCCAGCCAAGCCGCTTCCCTAGCGACTTTGATCACGATCGCTCGCGGGTTTACTGTACCCCTGGCCGCAAATCCGGCGAACAACGGTCTGCGCGAGCTCCTCAAAACCACTCAAGTCGTTCAAAAACGCAACCGCATCGTGATCACGGGATCGTTGACGCCCGGCGTTCTGACGAATTTGTCGATAGATGAGAATTCTCCAATCCTCCCGGCAACTAAATCGAACCTGTCCCCGTCAGACCGGTAGTTGTAGTTTTTTGGTACCAATTCTCCCAGATGTGCATTGTTGGAGACGCACCGGAATCTCTCCCGATCTTCTTCCAGTTTCGGCAGATCTGTTTTTGACAGACAGCGAGATTCCGGGCGGTTCCAGAGCCGTCCTTCCCCATCTCCTCGTCTGCTGGAAGACCCTCCGAGCATCCCTTTTCTCTCTTCTTGAATCGACGGGGCAGAATTTCCCACATTCGATATCCAGAGCTCGCAATCCAATCTCTTTTTGCAGCCGTCCGAGGTGTTTTGAGCTCAGGCTTAACGGACGATGAAAACTTTGTGCGGCGTGATGGAGGGCATTTGGAACGAAGACTTCGATCCAGCGTGACATCCTCCAATCTGAAGACACAAAAAAGCGGCTCCCTTACAATCGGGAGCCGCTTCTTGTGTCTTTGAAGATCGCTTAGTCGCCGTTCGTTTTTCCATCCAGCTTGGCAACCTGGGCGTAGGTGGTGTGCAAATATTTGTGGGGGTTCACCGGGACGTTGTGCAGGCGCACTTCGTAGTGGAGATGCGGTCCTGTAGCGCGCCCAGTCTGGCCGACGTAGCCAATGACTTGGCCCATGGTGACGTGCTGGCCCGGCAACACGGCAATCGCAGAAAGATGCCCGTAGACCGTGATGACGTCATGGCCGTGATTCAACGTGACCTCGCGCCCATAACCGGAGCCCATCTGCGTCGCGCTCACTTCGCCGTCCGCAGTAGCCCGAACCGGAGTACCGAAAGGCGCGCTGATGTCTATACCGGAGTGAAATGCGCCTTCGCCGTTGAAGGGGTCTTCGCGTTCGCCGAAACTCGAGGTGACGGAACCCTCCAAGGGCCACATGGAAGGTGCGTCCGCCAACTGGGTCCAGTCGCCGGAGAAACCGGGGGTCAAGCCGCCCTCCAGGGCGCGGGCCACGCGGCCGCTGAGCGCCTGGTTACGCAGGGCATAAAATTCATCGATGGATTGTTTGACCTGCTGCGGGTTGACGTCGTCTGCCTGGGCGAGGGTTACGGGAGTGGGAGCCTCGGCTGCGCGCGCCGCAGGCGCCGACTTGGCGCCACTTAACTTGTTCTGCTTTAAGCCGTAGAGCGAGGCGACTTCGTTGGCCAATGCGCCCAGAGAGGCGACTTGCACATCGCGATCGTGCGCAATCTGGGCCATGTGCTTGTAGTCTTTGCGCAGATTTTCCCGGTCCTGACGGACTTGGTTAAAGCTCTCTGTTTTCATGAGCATCCGCGTATAGGAACCGGCCAGTCCCACGATCGTGAAAGCTCCCACCACCGCCGCGACGATAAATCCGTAGGCATAGTGGAGGGGGAGAGGGATCTTGCGAACCCGTCCATCTTCATCGCGAGCAACAAAAAGGATGTAGTAGCGTTTGCGCAGCATCTTCGCCTTTCATCCCTGCAATCGCAAGGCCGCAATTCGCCATGTACTTTAGAAAAGCGCAAGGCATAGACAGGGTTCGCCCGTGAATGAAGAACCCTCTAGGGGTTACTGTTCCGAAGTGCTCGTCAAGGGTAACAAACTGCCCCGTCGCGGGTCAACGAAATATCCGGTCAAATTCCGGTTTGGCCCAGACTTCATTACCCTTGATTAGATTGCCAAATGCCGGCTTCGGGTTATCCCGGATCGGGAGGGGCGCATCGACTTCCCCGTCTTCCCTGGCTGCGGTCTGGCCTTGCCCTTATCCTCAAGAGATGACTTTTCGCGTCGCATCGCCTGGCCGGAAATCCGAACGAGGCGAACTCGCCATACTTCGCCAGATTCGACTTCGGGCCGAAGGGGTGACTTCCCGGCAAGTGCGCCTGGGCATTGGGGATGACTGCGCGTTGCTTCGCCCGCAGGCGGGCCACGAGCTGGCAGTGACCACCGATCTCACCATCGCCGGAATCCACTATCGCCTTGATTGGCACTC
>Ga0302320_10016281_pt1 | contig 15206 bp, 11 predicted proteins | sample Bog_T0_3_FD_202130 | JGI IMG/M metagenome (GOLD analysis project Ga0302320, IMG submission 202130) | Peat permafrost microbial communities from Stordalen Mire near Abisko, Sweden - Bog_T0_3 | ecosystem: Environmental > Terrestrial > Soil > Wetlands > Peat | place: Sweden: Abisko, Stordalen Mire... | reverse complement strand
AGCCTGACGTGTGCGGTTCCGCAGGTTCTGGGCGGGAAGGATAAGTCTGCGCCCGGCTCCCACGATCCCAAACGCGCCTTGCACGCCTTGAATCGGCTGACCTTCGGGCCGCGCCCCGGCGATTTGCAGCAAGTGATGGCGATGGGCGTTGACCACTGGATTGACCTGCAACTGCATCCCGAAAAAATCGACGATAGCGCGCTCAATGCGCGGCTGGAGCCCCTGCGCACGCTGCGCCTGAGCGCGCGCGAGATTGCCGAGGACTTCCCCGATCCGCAAGAGGTCCGCCAGGTGAAGGACGGGAAGCGCGCGATGCCCTCGGACCCGGCGCGGCGCGCGGTGTTTCAAGTGCAACTGGCGCGGCTGGAAGAGAAGAAGGAACGCAAGGAAGATGCGGTCAAGAATGCGGCCGCGGCCGCGCCGGAGAAAATGGCTCGTCCCGGCGAGGCCCCGAACATGTCCACCAACATGTCCATGAACATGGCGGCAGAGGGAATCGCCCCGGCCACAGACGGCGTGGCTACAAATGCCGCGACGGCCGAGACCATGACTTCCAGCGGCAATGAAACCGGCATGGCGCCCGCCGCAACCCCGGCCAAGCCCACGCCCGAGTCGGAAGAACAGGCGCGCCGCCGCGAGGAAAAACTTTACGCTGACCTCGAAGTGCAGCAGCTTACGAACCTTCCTCCCGACGAACGCTTCAAGAAGATTCTGAACCTGCCGGTAGACCGGAAAGTTCTATTTGCCGACGGTTTGCGCGGGGGCAAGGGACAGGAGTTTCTGGAAGGTTTGAGCCCAAAGCAAAAAGAAACTCTGCTGGCCATGAACAATCCCGCGAACGTGGTGATGGGCGAACTGACCCAGGCCAAGCTGTTGCGCGCCATCTATAGCCAGCGGCAATTCGAAGAGGTGATGACCGATTTCTGGTTCAACCACTTCAATGTGTTCGTCGACAAAGGACTCGACCGCGTCATGGTCACCGGCTATGAACGCGACGTCATCCGCCCGCATGCGCTGGGCAAATTCGAGGATCTGCTGGTGGCGACGGCGAAGAGTCCGGCCATGCTGTTCTATCTGGATAATTTTCTGAGCGTGGGGCCGGATTCGCCGCAGGCGCTGGGCTTGCCGGCGCATCCCGCTCGATACGCGCGAGGGTTTCCCCCACCGCGGCCGAATCCAAACAAGCGCCGCAACGGGCTCAACGAAAATTACGGACGCGAGTTGCTGGAGCTGCACACGCTCAGCGTGAACGGCGGCTACACGCAGCACGATGTCACCGAAGTGGCCAAAGTTTTTACGGGATGGACCATCGACAAACCGGCGGAAGGCGGCAGTTTCAAGTTCGATCCGCGGATGCACGAGCCCGGCCCCAAGTTCGTGCTGGGACATAAGATCAAGCCCAAGGGAGAAGGCGAAGGCATGGAACTTCTGCACCGCCTCGCGACCAGTCCGCAGACGGCGCATTTTATTTCGCTGAAGCTGGCGCAGCGCTTTGTGGCGGATGATCCGCCGCCCGCGCTGGTGGACCGCATGGCGAAAACTTTCCTGAAGAAAAAGGGAGACATCCGCGAAGTCCTGAACACGCTTTTCCACTCGCCGGAGTTCTGGGATGATGGGACCTACCGCGCCAAGGTGAAGACGCCGTTGGAATTTGTGGCGTCGGCGGCGCGCGCCACCGGTGCGGAGATCGACGACGCGCAACCCCTGGTGCAGCAACTCAACCGCATGGGTATGCCGCTCTATGGCGCGCAGCCGCCCACGGGATATTCCATGAAAGCGGAAACCTGGGTAAGTTCGTCGGCGCTGTTGAACCGCATGAACTTTGCGCTGGCCCTGACTGGTGGCAAAATCAAAGGCGTGAAAGTGGACGCCGCACAACTGGCGGGAAACCCCGCGCAGCCACCCGATTCCGGTGCGGCTCTATCTGCGCTCGAAGCTGAGTTGATCGTCGGAGGAGTCTCGCAGCAGACGCACGACTCGATCGCGGCCCAGATTGAGGCAGCGAAGATCGAACCGGCGAAGACTGAGGCATCAAAGACTGAAGCAATAAAGACTGAAGCAATAAAGAATGTTGCGTCGCAGAAGCCAGACAGCAAGGCGGCAGCGCGCAAGCCGGAGCCTGCACCCAAGCCGCCGGACGTGAACACGATCGCGGGTTTGTTGCTGGGTTCGCCAGAATTTCAGAGGAGATAGCTCTCAGCTTCCAGCTCTCAGCTTTTAGCTTGAATCCTTACGACCTGCGACCCGGAGATCCAAGTTTCACACCGCCGGTTCGGGTTTAAGCTGAGAGCTGAAAGCTGAGAGCTGAAAGCTGAAAGCTGAAAGCTAGGAGCTTGTTTTTATGTCCATCACACGTCGCGTTTTTCTTCGCAACAGCGCACTTGCCGTGGTAGGCACGGCGGCGGTACCAAGTTTTCTGGCGCGCGCCGCTCTGGGCGCGGCGGTTCCGGGTGCGCGCCCCAAACGCCTGGTCGTGATTTTTCAGCGCGGCGCGGCCGACGGCTTGAATATCGTGGTGCCCTACGGCGAGCCGCAATATTACGCCATGCGGCCCAGCATCAATATTCCGCGCAAGGCAGTGCTCGATCTCGACGGATTCTTCGGACTGCATCCTTCCATGGCGTCATTTCAGCCGCTGTGGAAGCAGCGCCAACTGGCGATTGTGCACGCTGCCGGATCGCCCGACCCCAACCGCTCCCATTTCGATGCGCAAGACTTCATGGAATCCGGTACGCCCGGAATCAAATCCACCGAAGATGGATGGCTGAACCGCTCGCTGCTGAACCTGCCCCAGCCCACGCAGAAGTCTCCCTTCCAGGCCATTGCCATGGGCCCGTCGATCCCGCGGATTTTGAGCGGCCTTGAGCCGGCGATTGCGATGAACAACATCAACGACTTTTCCGTGGGTGGAAAGAGCGCGAAGCCTTCGCCGGTGGCAAGTGCATTTGAGGCCATGTACGATCACTCCTCCGACGCTGTGCTGCATGGCACGGGCGAGGAAACGTTTGACGCAGTGAAAATGTTGAAGGCAGCGGACCCGTCGAAGTACAAACCCGCGGTGGGCGCGGATTATCCCAAGGGACGATTCGGCGACAGCTTGCGGCAACTGGCGCAGCTCATCAAGGCCAACCTCGGAGTGCAGGTCGCGTTTGCCGATATCGGTGGCTGGGACCATCACGTGAACGAAGGCTCGACCGATGGCCAGATCGCCAACGTGTTGCGCGACTTCTCGCAATCGCTCTCCGCCTTCTGGACCGACCTCGGAGATCTGGGCGAAGACACTGTGGTCGTAACCATGTCGGAGTTCGGCCGCACCGCGCGCGAAAACGGCAATCGCGGCACCGACCACGGCCACGCCAACGTGATGTTCGTGCTGGGCGGCCCGGTGAAGGGCGGCAAAGTTTACGGACGCTGGCCGGGCCTCGACCAGTCGCAACTTTACGAAGGGCGCGATCTGGCGCTGACCACGGACTTCCGGCAGGTGCTGGGCGAAGCCGTGGCGCGGCACATGGGGAATAAGAATTTGAATGAAGTGTTTCCGGGGTATGAGAATTCGCCGGGAAAATTCCTGAAGTACTTGGGGTAGCTGAACCCGACTTTCAGATCTCGATCAGCACGTCGCCATTCTCGATCTTCAACGGATAAATCGCGACCTTCGCGCCGGGATTCTGCTCGGCCGCGCCAGTCTTTGGGTCCCATGCCCAACCATGCCACGGGCAGACGACTTTGCCGCCTTCGATCATGCCCTGCCCCAGCGGGCCGCCGCGATGCAGGCAGACGTTGTCCATCGCGCTATAGGCTCCGTTGACGTTGGCGATGCAGATGGTCTTCGCGCCGCAGGGGAATTCTTTGGCTTCATCGGCGGGCGGGAGTTCGCTTGGCGTGGTGAGCTTGGTGAAGTTCGGCATACTGAGACTTGATTGTACCGGACAATGAAATAAAGAGGTGTCCTCCCGAGCGCAGCGAGGGACCTTGGTTTTTGCCGGCGTCGGCGCGATTGCCGCTGCACGCACACACCGGGGTCTCTCGCTACGCTCGGGAGGACTGTATGCTGGCAATCCTGGCGCCGGAAGCGTCCATCCAGTGTTTTCAATAGCTTGCGGATATTATCAACAACTTACGGACTTTTTCAACGACTTACAAGGAATTTCGCATTAGAAGCGATTTAAGGCCCCGATCGGCTCCCGGATGACCTCAAGGGTCATCCAAGTGCTTGGATGCGATCTGGGGCCGTTCTGTGCGTTTTACGGGGCATCCTGAGAACGCTTCCCATCTGCGATTTGGGAGGGGGGGTTGAGCGGCCCACATGTTTTCAAGAACTTACAAATGTCGCGCTGAAAACAAAGGACTTCTGGCGCGGAGCCGTTCTCTAGAGGGATAATTCTGTCAACAGCTTAGAGATAAGCTATTGAAACGATGGAGGTAAGGCGCATTATTAAGCGCCGGTGCAGGGGTTTACTGACGGCTGATAGGCTGATGGCCGATAGCTTATATCTGACCTACTTCGGCTGCAACGTCTGCGCGATCATGACCTGGCGCTTGAAGTTCTCCAGCATGTTCGGATCGAGGCGGACTTCGGTGGGCCTCTTCGCCAGAGTCATGGTGTCGATTTTGTCTTGCAGCTTGAGCAGCGCGTAGAAAAGATTTTCCGGGCGCGGCGGGCAGCCGGTGACGTAAACATCCGTGGGCACGATTTTGTCGACGCCCTGCAACACGGCGTAAGTGTTGAATGGGCCGCCCACCGAGGAGCACGCGCCCATCGAGATCACCCACTTCGGGTCGGGCATCTGGTCGTAGATGCGCTTCACTACCGGCGCCATCTTCAAGGTCACGGTTCCGGCCACGATCATCAGGTCGCTCTGGCGCGGGCTGGGACGAAATACTTCTGAGCCAAAGCGCGCGATATCGAAGCGCGACGTGGAAGACGCGATCATTTCGATGGCGCAGCAGGCCAGGCCGAACGTCATCGGCCACACGGCGGACTTGCGCGCCCAGTTGAAGACGTAGTCCACCGTGCTGATCATGAAATTCTTTTCGAATTTATTTTGCAGCCAGCCCATGAGGTTTCCTCAGTCCGCACCATTATAGGACAGATGCGTCAGGAACGGCAGTTGCCCGCCGCTCTAAAACCCTTACCACGGAGGGCACGGGGTTACACAGGGTAGTACATGCGAAAGCCTATCGCCGCACCGTTTGCGACCGCCCGTCAAGTCAACGCGCGCTTGCCCCTGGGCTTCCAGTCGGCTACAAATAGACATTCATGGATTCGACTCCCGCCGTGGCCGCTGACCGCGAACGTACCCCCACTCTGCTGGCTGGTACTTGGGCGCATATCCGCACCTCGCAGTTTTGGATGGTGGCCATCGCCCTCTTCCTGCGCCTGGGTTGGATTGTTGTTGGACACACTTACAAGTTCAAGAGCCTGCAGGAAAACTTCGGCTTCGGCTGGGAAATGGGGCGCATCGGCGCCGCCATTGCCTCGGGACATGGATTCAGCAATCCTTTCGTTGCGCCCACTGGACCCACTGCATGGGAACCGCCCCTTTATCCTTACCTGACCGCCGGGGTGTTCCATATCTTCGGCATTTATTCGCGGGCGTCGGCGTTCGTGTTGCTCTCCATCAACAGCGTTTTTTCTGCGCTGACGTGCATCCCGATTTTTCTGATCGCGCGGCGAATCTTCTCCGAGAAAGTTGCCGTGGGCTCGGCCTGGACGTGGGCGCTGCTTCCTTACGTAATGTATTGGTGCACGCGCTGGGTTTGGGAGACCAGTCTGTCGGCGTTATTGGTGGCTGTGATTGTTTGGCTGGCACTGACGATGGAAGAACGCGACGGCCTACGGCCATGGCTATGGTTCGGCTTGCTGTGGGGAATCGCCGCGCTGAACAGCACGGTGCTGCTGGCTTTCCTGCCCGCATCCGGTTTATGGGCGTGGTATCACCGCGCGAAGCGGCACAAGGCGTCGCTGGCGGGCGTGGTTCTGGCGTCAATAATTTTTGTCGCCTGTATTGCGCCCTGGACGGCGCGCAACTACGAAACCTTAGGAAAACTTATTTTCATCCGCGATAACTTCGGCACGGAACTGCACCTGGGCAACCGTGAGGGCGCGGATGGCACCTGGCCGTGGTACTTGCATCCCTCGCAGGACGCCTACGCCATGCGCCAGTACACAACCATGGGAGAGTTGGCATATATCGCGATGTGCAAGCGGCAAGCGCTGGATTACATTCAGGCCGATTATGGCCGGTTCGCCGTCCTTTGCTTCAAGCGTTTTGTCTATTACTGGAACGGGCCGCCCCGGGAAGCGAAAATCTGGTGGCTGGGCGAGTACCGTAACTCGCTCTTCCTTGCGTCATCCGTCCTGATGTTCTGGGGCTTGGCTCGCGCTCTGCGGCAGCACAGGCCTGGTGCGTGGCTGCTGTTCTGGCTGATTCTTTTGTATCCGGCGATTTACTACGTGGTATTTCCGGGGCAGCGTTACCGGCATCCCATTGAGCCGGAGATCACGATTCTGGGGGTGTATCTGCTGTCGGAAGCAACGAGCAAGGACAGGACTCACGACGCCACCCAGGATTGAAATCGCTGGCGGCCGCGCTCATCAAGGCGCGATCTCGCGCGAATCGACCGCGGTCTTGAGCTGAATGCGGCTGGCGGGCTGGCAAGTGGAATAGCCCGCAGGCTTCGTCGTGTCGGAATTCGGAGTGATGCGGGCGACTCGATATGCGCGAATCGTGTAACACGTCGCTTGCTCCTGTTCCAGTGTGAGAATGTGCTGCCCGCGCGCCTCCAGCGGATCGGCGGCCAGATGAATGGTCGAGTCGAGGGCGTGGGAATCGTCCTTGGCGGCGGCAGTGGCGGGTGACAGGCTCAGGCCATCCAGCGTGAAGGGAAATGGAAAGAGGTCCGCGTCGGATTGCGCGTTCTGCGGGGCCGGCTGAAGCTGAGGAGAGGGTGTTTGCTGCGACGACTGGGCCGCAACCGTTGCGGCGCAGAGAGAAATCAGCAACGAGAGAAGCATGAAGCGTGGAAGGCGCATGAGGATCCTCCTCTTTCCGCGAATTATAGCCCAGGCGGCGCTGGGTTGAAAGATGACAGTCGGGGGAACGACAGCCTCGGAGAGCGCATGGACTGATCCTGCCTCAGCGAGATAAAACGGGAACATCGCGGAGATGGCGTACGTATCACCGAGTGTGGCAAAGGCTTTTTTGAGCCGGCCTCTCACCAATGACAGGCCGCCGCGTCTAACGGGTTGAAAACGGAGGAAGCATATGAACCGCCAACGAAAGTTTCCGGCATGGCCGGGCGCTGTTCTAGGTGCCATTTGTGCGCTGCTGGCTCTTACCCTGGGAGCGCACGCATCCGATCACAGTGGCGCGCTCACCGAAGAGTTTCATCAGACCTATGCCATCGCTGCCGACGGGCGCGTGGAACTGGACAACATTAACGGCGACGTTCACATCTCCACCTGGGACCGCAACGAGGTGAAGGTGGATGCGGTGAAGTATGCGGGCACGAAAGAGCGGCTGGACGAGGCCCGCATTGAGGTCGATGCCGGGAAGAACTCGGTTTCGATCAGCACCAAGTATCCCGACCACGATCACACGTTCAACTGGGGATCGCGAAACAATCCGGCGGGCGTGGAGTATACGCTGACGGTGCCGCGAAACGCCCGGCTGGATGAGATCAAGCTGGTCAATGGAGCCCTCGACCTGACGGGCGCGGCCGGCGAAGTCCATGCATCCTGCGTCAACGGCAAACTGGAGGCGCGCAATCTTTCCGGGCGGGCGGAGTTGTCGACGGTCAACGGCCGCGTGGAGGCCACGTTTGAACAGCTTCCCGCGTCGTCGGTCGAGTTGAATTCAGTGAATGGAGCGGTGGGATTGACGATTCCCTCGGATGCGAAGGCGGAGATCGAGGCGGAAACCGTCTCCGGCGGCATCAGCAACGACTTCGGATTGCGGGTAAATAATCACCGCTTCGTCGGCCACGATCTGCGGGGTGAACTGGGCGGCGGCGGTGCGCGCATCAAGCTGGCGAACGTGAATGGGCGGATCGAGATTCGCCACGCGTCGGATGGACGCGCTCTGAGCCCGGTGAAGGACTTGAGCCATCAGGATAAGGACGATGACGACGACAGCGAGATATAGCGTGTGGCCGGACAACGGGCGCGGGGCAGGGCTTTCCGAGTGAGAGCGGGCGGTTGAAGTGAAAGCGCGCGGGGGCCCGGTGTGCAGAAAGTTTCATCTTGACGTGATTTGAACCTCGCCTATAGTAAGGTCTTCCCGCGCTGGGAGAGCCCGCAACGGTTCGACGGTAGGCCTGCGGCGCAGCAGTCGATTTCTAATATTGACGGGGCGCGGCCGCAGGAGGAATTCTGAAAAATCATAATAACCAGCGTCGTAAGGTTGCCTGCCTCGCGGGCATGATTCTTTTGGGGGCCCTGGCTTCTCAGGCGCAGAGTGGGGCGCAGCCGCCGGAACTGCGCGAAGGACGTGTGACGCTGGTCCCGTGCAGCTACGCGCCCGAGGCATATTGCGGGACGGTGCCGCGGGAACTCGATCCCACGGGCGCGGTGCCGGGGACGATTGACGTTTTCTTTGAAGTGGATCCGCACGCCGACACGTCGCAAGCGCCGCTGGAGCCGATTGTTTTTCAAGAAGGCGGCCCCGGGCTGGGCAGCACCTATTCGCGCGAGGGCTTCCTCACGCTGGCAGGCCCGCTGCGGGCGCGCCATGATGTCATCATGATGGACCCGCGGGGAACGGGGCATTCGCAGGCCATCGACTGTCCGGCCACGCAAAACGAATTTAACTTTACGCAACTTTCCGTTCTCGATTGCGGCCGGTTGCTGGGCGATACCTCCGATTTATACGGCAGCGGGCTGGCGGCCGACGATCTTGCGGGAATTCTGGACGCGCTCGAAATTCCGCTAATCGATTTATACGGGGATTCCTACGGAACCTTTTTCAGCGAGACTTTTTCGGGCCGGCACCCGGAACGGCTGCGCGCGCTGGTTCTGGATGGCGCTTACCCGGTAAAAAACCAAAGCCCGTGGTGGCCGGAAGTGGTCGAGGCCATGAGCCACGCATATAACACTGCATGCCAGCGAGCGGAGGACTGCGCCAACCTGCCGGGGGATACCGCCATGGACCGGTTAGCGGCGCTGGTGCGGCAGGTGCGCATTACGCCGGTGGACGGAACGGCCCAGGACGGCGACGGCGTGCTGCGACAGGTAAGCATCGATCCGGTGAGCCTGGCGTACCTGGGCACCAGCGACGCGCTGTATTATCCGGTGACGCGGGAGACGGATCCCGGGGTGCGGGCTTGGGTGGAAGATGGCGATGCGTTGCCACTGCTGCGGCTGGTTTCGGAAAACGTGGCGGCGGGGTTTTCCGGGAGTCCCGGCTCACCTCCGCAGGAGAATAGCAACGGGCTATATCTGGCGGTGAGCTGCCAGGATTATCCGCAAATCTACAACATGACTTCGCCGCGGGAAGAGCGGATCGCGCAGCGGGCGGCCTCGTTCCTGCAAATGAGCGCGGCGAACCCGGAACTGTACGCTCCCTTCACTTTGGAAGAGTACGATCGCATGCCGCTGGATTACAGCCTGCTTGATCAATGCCTGGCATGGCCGGCGCCGGCGCCGGCGTATCCGCCGGACCGGCCGGTGCCGCCCCAAGCCAAGTTCACGGAGGCGCCGGTGCTGGTGCTCAACGGCGATATGGACACGCTTACGCCCGCGCTGGAAGGCCGCAACACCGTGACCGAATACGACCACGCGCGCCAGGTGGTGGTTTACAACACGTTCCACGTGAGCGCCATTGGCGACGAAGACAACTGCGCGCAGGCTCTGGTGCGGCGCTTCATTGCGGACCTTAGCCCCGGCGATGTCACATGCGCGGCGCACATTGCCGAGGTGCGGCTGGTGCCGCGGTTTGCCACCGCGGCGGCGCAGCTCGACCCGCCGAGGGCTCTGTCGGGAAATGAAGGCACGGCGACGGACCTGCGCGTGGCGGCGGCGGCGGCTTATGCGCTGGGCGACGTGCTGGATTTGTATTGGGCCAATTACACCGGGCAGGGTGTGGGCCTGCGCGGAGGCACGTGGAATTATGTGAGCAACCAGGCGGGCAGCGAATATCTGTTCACGATGAACGGGGTTCGCTGGACCGAAGATGTGGCGGTGAGCGGCCAGTTTACCTGGAGCTATTACAAGCCGGGCGCGGTGAGGGGAAAGATTGTGGTGACCGGACCGGAGGGCGAGAGCGGGGAGTTGACGGTCCACTTCGACAGCCGCGAGCCGGATGCGCAGGCCAGTCTGGCCGGGCAGATCGGCGGACGGAAGATTTTGGCGACGATGTATGCGCCGTAAGTCTGACTGCCGCGTCGTTTCGCTAGTAAATCGTGTACCCCGGGGCTGGCGTGCGCAGGTCGGGCTTGGTCGCCATCAGCAGCAAAGCACCTTCGCGTTTGAAGGCCTTTAGGTCGTCGAGGCTGTGGAAGGACTTGGTTTTGTAGTCGTCGGGCGTGGGCGTGTCGTCGGGAATGCGGCAGAATTCCACATTCTCGAAGGCATGTTTCTTCAGCAGATCGACATATTCCGCCGCCGAGCGCACGTGCACCGGCACCTTCAGCTGATCGACCCACTGCAGCGAATACTGGTTGTCTTTGTACAGATTGATGAGGATGAATAATCTGCCGCGCGGCGCCAGCACGCGAAACAGTTCCATCAGGGCGCGATCCTGGTCAGCGTAGTAGTAGAACGACTCGACCGACAACACTTTGTCGAAGAAATTTTCTTCCCAGGGAATTTGCTGCGCCGATCCCCAGACGTAGAGCACATTGTCGAAATCTTTCGAGGCCGAACGCGCCTCGCGAATCATCTCGTCGGAAACGTCGAGGCCGACCACCTGGCCGAATCCATCCGGGCCTTCGCCGACAAGTCGAGCTAACAGCCGCGTGGCCCAACCGGAGCCGCAACCGAGATCGAGCACGCGCTCGCCGGGGCGCAGCTCCATCTTGCGAATGGTCTTCGCGGTGATGTCGAGATGGTGGTTCTCCATCTTGGGACCTTCGCCGGCGGCGGCCCAGCGGTTGAATTCCTGCTGCAGTTTCTCGTCGGGGGTGAGGGATTTTTCCGGCATGTCAATTTCTCTTCGCGGTGCGGGCTGGGGCCAGCCCGATGGAATAACGTCTGCGCTCGTAGGCTTCCGCGAGCATCACCAAGACATCCAGTTCGTCGCCTTCGACGGTTCCCGGAGTGGCGGCCCAGACGGCTTCAATACGGCACATGGCGGCCGCGTAGTCGGCTTCCGTCTTGATGGGCCTAATCTCCATGCCTCCTCCTCTTTATTTTTTGTTGCACTGTGCATCGTATCGCAGCACTGAAGCGCTGCGCCACCACAAACCGCGCTCACCCTACTGTGGTACAGTTTTCTTCCCATGGCGACGACGCCTAATAATCCTCAGAATCGCCCGCCCGATGCCGGCCCCGCATCGCTTTACTGCCCGAACTGTGCGAAAGAAGTGAACGATCCGCTGACCTGCGGCGATTGTTCCGCCGTAATCTGCCGGCGCTGCGGGACGCCGCTGGAATCTTCCGATGAGCTGGGAATCGGATGATGGACTCAGGCCCGGCTCTGTCGACGATCGAAGCTCCTGCAGTTGCCGCGCAGCCTACGCTGGTGCGCGGGCTCAGCCTGCTCGATTCCGTACTGCTGTTGGTCAGCGGCATCATTGGCTCGTCGATTTTTCTTACAGCGAAAGACATTGCCGGGCCGCTGCCGCAGCCTATGCTTTTCTTATTGGTTTGGGTGATCGGCGGCGTGATTTCTTTGTTCGGGTGCGTGGCCTTTGCCGAACTGGGATCGATGTTCCCGGAGTCTGGCGGGCAGTATGTTTACCTGCGCGAAGCTTACGGCGATCTGGTTGCTTTCCTCTACGGATGGATGCTGTTTGCCGTGGCCAATGGCGGCTCCATCGCGGCGCTGTCAGTGGCGTCGGCGGCGTATACGGGACAAGTGTTCCCGATCGTATCGCAGGACCACATCGTGTTCACGCTCGCCGGAGTAACGATCACACGCGCGCACGTATTCGGGCTGCTGCTTATCGCCATTCTTACTTACGTGAACGTAGTTGGGTTGCGCTGGGGCACACTGCTGCAAAATGTTTCCACCTGGACGAAGTTCGCCGCCATGGGAGCGTTCGTGGTCCTGGGCTTCGCGATTGGAAAAGGCCATTGGTCGAATTTCCGTTCGCCTGGCGTCGGCCTCAGCGCGGGGGTTCATCCCGCGCAGTTGATTTCCGCGATGGGGGTCGCGCTGATCGCGGTGTTCTGGGCGTATGACGGATGGGTCTACATCACGTGGGTCGCAGGCGAGGTGAAGGAGCCGCGCCGCAACGTGCCGCTGGCCATGGTGCTGGGCGTGCTGCTGGTGGGCGCGATCTACATGGCGATGAACATGACCTACCTTTACGCTTTGCCGGTAACCGAGATCGCGCAGCACGAAACCATCGCGCACGCGGCTGCGGCGGCGTTGTTTTCTCCGCGAGCGGCGGTGTGGCTGTCATTGATGATTGCGGTTTCCTGCTTCAGCGCCGCCGCCACCTGCACGCTGTCGGGCGCGCGCGTGTATCTCGCCATGGCGCAGGACGGAGTCTTCTTCAAGCGCATGGCGGTCATCGACCCCAAATGGCGCACGCCCGCCTTTAGCCTGATCGCGCAAGGGGTGTGGGCCGCGCTGCTTACGGTCAGCGGGCGCTACGATCAGCTCTACACTTACGTGATCTATGGCATGGTGCTCTCTTACACGCTGACTGTGATCGGGATGTTTCTGCTGCGCTGGAGGCGGCCGGAGATTCCTCGGCCTTACCGCTGCACGGGATATCCGTGGCTACCGGCGATCTATGTGCTGGTGGGCACGGCATGGACGCTGAACACGATCATCACGCGCCCGGCAGAAGCATTCTGGGGTACTGCGATCGTATTGGTAGGCGTGCCCGGATATCTTTACTGGAAGCGAAGCGGCAAGCGCAAGTCTGAGGGTGGAGACATCCGTTGACCTTATCCATTTCTTGAGCTGCGCCGCGAGAGTATACTACCTCGCGATATGTAGTGACCTATCCCGGCGGAAGTAACCAAAGACAACTTACTAAGTCAAAGGCTTAGTCGACGAGGAGAACTTATGCAGCACTCTACACTCAAGAACATTCTGTGGTGGTTATGCTTGCTGGTAGCGCCTGTGGTGCTCGTCGGGGTCGAACTATTCCATCCCGCTGGTTTTACCTTTACGCCGCCGGGCCCGGGAATGTATGAATACCTGTCGAAGCCCGAGCCCTACAATCCCCTATACAAAGCGCTGGCCTACCCTGGCCCGCAATGGTGGTTCGCGCTGCACATGATCCAGACGCCGATGGTGGCGCTGGTGGCGATCGGACTCTGGATTCTCGCGGACCTCACCAATGCCAGCACCAATCTGGCGGTGCTGGTGCTGGCATGGATCTCGCGCATCTCGACCTTTGTCTTCCTCATTTATTACACCGCCCTCGATTCCATCGGCGGCTTCGGCTTGGGCAGGACGATCCTTATTACCGAGTCTATGGCGAACCAGGGAAAACTTTCGCCCGATCAACTTAGTGGCGTGGTGAGCGTGCTCAATGCGACATGGGTCGACTCATGGGTTGGCGGTGTGGGGTCATTTATCAGCCTGACTGGTTCCTGGGCGGCCTTTGCTGCGGCGCTCCTGGTTGGGCTGGCGCTTCTTCTCGACCGCAAGGCCTCTTTGATTCCTTCCCTCTTGCTGGTGGGGTTTGGTTGGGAACTCCAAATGAGTCATACCATGCCTCATGGTCCGATTGCGTTCGCCCTGCTGATCGTCGCGGGGATCTGGATCCGGCAAACGGACCGCTCAGCGACGGCGAAGTAATTTATTAATCCGAAGAAAGGCGGGAACGGGCAGTTATCCGCGCAGCTCCGACAAGGCCTTGCGGGCGTCGCCGGCGTCGCTGAAGTTGGGGCTGATCTTCAGTGCGCGCTCCAATTGCTGCCGGGCCTGCGCGGGTTGATTCGCTTTCTGGTAGGCTATGCCGAGATGGTAGTGAACATCGGCGTCGTCCGCGCCTTGCTTTTCGCTGAGCCGCAGGGACTCCTGGAACATATCGATCGCGGAACGATAGACGCCCTTCTGGAAGTAGGCCCAGCCGAGCGTGTCCGCAGCCTGAGGAGAGTCCGGCATGCCGCGGCGCGCGGTTTGCGCCATGGACAAAGCGACATCCACGTTGCCGCCCTGCTGCAGCATTAAGTAGGCCAGATTATTCGAGGCCAGAGGATCATCGGGCCGAATGGTGAGCGCCTGCTGATACATGCTCCGGGCCTGATCGATGTTGTTTTGCGATTCGTACATCATTCCGGCAAGAATGTAGAAGGCAATCTCGCGCGGGTGATCTTTGATGGATTGCTGGTAAGTGGCCAGAGCCTGGCCCACCGAGCCTTCGGCAGCCTGCACCTGGGCCAGCTTCAGCAGCGCGTCGGAATTGTTCTTGTCGAGTTCGATGGCCTTGTGCAGCGCCGCATCGGCGCCGCTGAAATCTTTTTTCTGAAACAACGCCGTGCCCAGAAGATCGTAAAGGCCGCTGATGTTGGGCGACTTGGTTATTTGCGCGCGGGCCGCGGCAATGGCCTGATCGAGCTGTTTCTCGGCGATGTAGGTGTTCATTAATCCCTGCAGCGCGTCGGTGGAAGCGGCATCTTTGTCGAGTGCCTGCTGGTAGGACTGAATCGCTTCCGGGAATTGCTTCTGCATTTGGTGGAGGTTGCCCATTTGCACGTAGGGAGCGGTGGTTCCGGGGGCAACCTCGGAGGCCTTGCGGATGTCCTGCTGGGCGTCGGAAAATTTCTGGCTTTTCATCTCCGCCAGAGCGCGCAGCAGGTAGCCGTCCGGCGCATTGGGCGCAGTGCCGATAATCTGCTGCGCGGTCTGGCTGAGCGCGTCATAGTCGCTGCGCGCCAGTTCCAAATCCGCCAGGGCGCGCTGCGCGTCGGTGAGATCGGGCCGGATGCTGACCGCCTGGCGCCACTCTGATTCCGCCTGCGCCTCATTGTGCTGCAGATAAAAGGCGCGGCCCAGGTGAAAGTGGGCCACGGCATTGTTGGGATCGTTTTTGAGCGCGAGTTGTAACGCATCGACGGCGCCAACCGGGTTGTTTTGCAG
>Ga0302320_10016280_pt1 | contig 15207 bp, 14 predicted proteins | sample Bog_T0_3_FD_202130 | JGI IMG/M metagenome (GOLD analysis project Ga0302320, IMG submission 202130) | Peat permafrost microbial communities from Stordalen Mire near Abisko, Sweden - Bog_T0_3 | ecosystem: Environmental > Terrestrial > Soil > Wetlands > Peat | place: Sweden: Abisko, Stordalen Mire... | reverse complement strand
ACGCTTCGCTTCGACCGACTCCATGCCTCGATGGTCCTCTCCTCCCCATCAACATGACACTTTGATCGCACAGACTGACAGTTTGATCGCACCACGACACCTTCCTCCTGTCATTTGCAAAATTATCAAGAAGACGTCACACCACCCGGGACATGTGTCGCGGTTCTCTCCAGCGAATTCTTCTCGCCTACGGGCTTCCAATCGACATTCTTTCTCATCGTATGCCCGGCTTGCTTAGCGATCTCGATCTCACCAAACAGATAGAAGACAAAGGCGAATACCGGGAACGGGTTCAGGACCTTCAGCTTAATCTGCTTCATTTTCAGCGTAAAATTCTCGACAGCAAACGCAACGTTATCCTCGTCTTCGAAGGGCCCGACGCTGCCGGCAAGGGCGGTGTGATCAAGCGCGTTACTGAGAAGCTTGATCCTCGGGTCATTCGCGTCTACTCCATCGTCAAGCCAACAGAGGAGGAATACCGGCATCACTACCTCTGGCGCTTCTGGAACAAAATTCCCGCGCAGGGCGAAATCGCCATCTTCGATCGCTCGTGGTACGGGCGGGTGCTGGTCGAGCGGGTCGAGGAATTCTGCTCCGAAAAAGATTGGCGCCGCGCCTACGACGAGATTAATGCCCTGGAAAAGGCTCTCGTCGATTCCGGAACCATCCTGCTCAAGTTCTACCTCCACATCAGCAAGGAGGAACAGCTACGTCGTTTTGAGCAGCGTGCCGCCGACCCCTACAAGCACTGGAAAATCAGCGACGAAGACTGGCGCAACCGGCGCCGCTGGAAAGAACATATCGAAGCCGCCGAGGAAATGTTCGCCCAGACCTGGACTAAGATCGCCCCATGGACCCTCGTCGAAAGCGAATTCAAATGGTATGCGCGCATCAAAGTCCTCAAGACGGTGGTTAAGAAATTCACTCAGGAATTTGGGGAGTAATCCTTCGTGAAACTGCGGTCGCAGCCTGGTCTGAATACCAGCAGGAGAAACCGTCACTGACCCCTTGACGGATTTAAAATGCCTCTCTTCCGCCACTCCTCTCCCTAATCCCGTTAATTTGCCCTCCAATTCCGTTAACCCAGTCCAAAACAAATCTTTCGCCTCATGGAATTCACCATGCGTCCTGCCACGCCGCAAGACGCCAAAATCATCTCAGCCATCCTGATCGAAGCTTGCCGCTGGCTGGAACAAACCGGCCGCCCCCTCTGGCAACCCGCCGACCTCTCCGAAGAAAAGATCGCCACACAAATCGACTTTTTCTTTCTCGCTGAAGTGAATCACGAACCCGCCGGCACCCTCAAATTTCAGACCGAAGACAAACCCTTCTGGTCCGATGTACCGGGCAACGACAGCGCCTACATCCACCGCGTCGCCATCCGTCGCAATTTTGCCGGGAGCAGCCTTTCCCGCCAAATGCTCACTTGGGCCGTTGACCACGCCCGTTCGCTCGGGAAAAGTTACTTGCGACTCGACTGTGAAGCAACGAGACCCACCCTCCGGACCATCTATGAAAACTTTGGCTTCAAGCATCACAGTGACCGCCCTGTCGGATCCTACTTTGTCGCCAGGTATCAATACGTTCTTTAGCCGCTAATAATCCCATGGATTCGCCCACCCCACTCCCCGCCGAACCCCGCATTACCATGCCGCTGGACGTTTACTATTTCGACACCGACGCCGGTGGGGTTGTCCACAATATTGCCTATCTCCGCATGGTCGAAATCGCCCGTACCCACCTCGCCAACGCGCTTGGCTGGTCGCTCGAAGATATGGGTCGAACCGGCCTGGTTCCCGTGGTCGCCCGTACTGAAATCGATTATCTCAAGCCCGCCCGGCTCGGTGACCACCTCACCCTCACCGCCGAGCTCACCTCCATGGAAAAGATCCGCTTCTTCCTCCGTTTCGAAATCGCCTCTGCCGCGCAGCCCGACGTTATCTTCGCTCGCTGCCGGCAGACCATGGTCACCGTCCAGCTTCCCGGCGGTCGCCCGCAGCGCGTACCTGCCTCTTGGCGTGAGGCCTACCCTCAGCTTGGAAAAGAGTAGGTCACGCCCTCGCCAACACCTTGACTCACGCGCTTCCGTAGCGTTGACTAGAAGCATGGCCCTTGATGACATTCTCCTCGAAGCGGAAGAAAAAATGATCAAAAGCACGGAGGTAATCCAAGCTGAGTTTGGCGGCATCCGCACCGGCAAGGCTTCCCCCGACCTCGTCACCAACCTCATGGTCGAGGCCTACGGCACGCACATGCGCCTGAAGGAACTGGCTGCCGTCACCACGCCCGACTCTCGCCTCATCCAGATCCAGCCTTGGGACGCCGGCACCGTGGAACCGATCCGCAAGGCGCTCGAGGAATCAAAGCTCGGCATTACCCCGCAGGTCGACGGCAAGCTCATCCGCCTGCCCATTCCGCCCCTCTCCGAGGAACGTCGCCAGGACCTCGTCAAGGCCGTGCGCAAGGTCGCCGAGGAAGGCCGCGTCAGCATCCGTGCCAACCGCCGTCACGCCATCGACGAAGTGAAGAAGATCCAGAAGACCGGCGAAATCACCGAGGACCAACTTGCCGACGCCGAAAAGGAAATCCAGAAACTCACCGACCAGTACGTCGCCGAAATCGAAAAGGGCCTCACCAGCAAGGAAGCCGAATTGCTTAAGGTCTAACGACCCCCCGGGCCGCGCGCTGTTTCATGACTGAATATCCCCCCGCCTTCACCGAACTGGTCGAAGCGCTTCGTCAGCTCCCCTCCGTCGGCCCGCGCAGCGCCGAGCGCCATGCCCTCTTTCTCCTCCAGGCTGAGGCGGCCGTTAGCGAGCGGCTCGCCGCTGCCTTGACGAAAGCCCGCAATGAAATTCATCCCTGCCGCCACTGCGGCTTTTACGCCCAGGGAGCCGACTCCCTCTGCTCCATCTGCTCCAATGCGCAGCGCGACACAACTCTCTGGTGTGTCGTCGAGCAACCCAGCGACGTCATCAAACTCGAGAAATCGAACTTTTTCCGCGGCCTCTACCATGTCCTCGGCGGACGCCTCTCTCCCCTCGACCACGTCGGCCCCGAGGACCTCTCCATCGCCAAGATGGAAAGACGGCTCACGGAAGCGCCACCGAAGGAAGCCGTCCTCGCCCTCGCCGCCGATGCCGAAGGCGAAACCACCGCGCTTTACCTTGCCCCCATCCTCAAAAAGGCCGGGATCAGGGTTTCCCGCCTCGCTATGGGCCTTCCCGCCGGGGGCGGGCTCGAATACGCCGACAGTGTCACCTTGGGCTATGCCCTCTCCGGGCGCCGCGAGCTGTGATTTTAACGTAGCGGCAGTTGATGACTGTCGCTGAATTTTTCGATGAAAATAAGCGCCATTTGTTTCGATCTTGGCAAGGTCCTTCTCGATTTTGACCTGGATGCCATGCATAGCCGTATCGCGGAAAAATCATCTTTAACCCCGGACGAGATTCATCGACTCCGGAAGGACCAGTCCCACTTGGACTACGAAGTTGGCAGCGTCACCTCCGCCAAATTTTTCTCCCACCTCAAAAAACTCCTTCGCTACCGGGGCACGACAAGGGAACTCCGCGCCTGCTATTCCGAAATCTTCACACCCCTGTCCGAGCACATTGCCCTCGCCGCCATGCTTGCGCCGCATTACTCCCTCGCCATTATTTCGAACACCAACGAAGCCCACATCAGCCACGCGGAGGCGACCTATTCCTTCTTCTCCCTATTCCCCGTCCGCATCTATTCCCATCAGGTTAAGATTATGAAACCAAACCGCGCCATTTACGATGCGGCCCTCGTCGCGCTGGGCGGCGGCGATCCGCTGGAAACCCTCTTCATCGACGATCTCGAGCCCAATATTATCGCTGCCGCAAAGCTCGGCTGGCAGACGATCCATCTCCGCCCTGATGTCAATCTTCGCGAAGCTCTCGCCAGTTACGACTTACTCGGGTTGGATTAGCCCTATTCCCCCGTCAGAAGAGCGATTTGCCTCTCCTCCAACTGCTGTCGCCAGCGAGCCAGGTAGGAATATTTGCGATAAATCGTCTCGAGGGCGTTCAGGTCCTTTTCCCCTCCGAGCCAGCGCACATCCAACGCCGCCAAATCGCTCTCGAGCGTCGCACCCAAGGTCTCCAGCTTGCCCACCAACGTGGCCAGCGCATCCTGCAGCGTCAGTTCCTCACTCATCAGCGCAGCCCGCTCCAATGCGCCACCTGAGGTGCGCTTTCGTTCCAGGAATTGGTCCAAGTGCTGGCACGTCTGCCCCACCTCGACAAACAAATCCATCGTGCCGGGAGGTATCCGCTGCACGTCGCGGGGCTTCTCGCCCTTCGTCAATTCATAGAGCGAGAGCAAACGCTGCCGAGGATCGATCAGCGTCTGGTAGGCGCGATTGAGTTCCGCATAACGTGCCTCTCCAGCAAGCCGTTCTGCTTCCGGTGCCTGCGCATATTTGTCCGGGTGCAATTCCGACGTCGCGCGGACAAAGCGCTCCTTCAGCGCTGCGCCATCCAGCGCCGGGCCGGGTTCCAAGTCGAAAAGGGCAAACGGATTGGTACTCATGTGTATTTTCTCCCAAGGTTAACGGTTGACTTCTGATCGCCAAGCTGGGAATCAGCTTGATACCAAACACCGGCAGCCCTCATGCAAATCTACATCCATCGCAACAACCAGCAGCTTGGTCCCTACACCGAAGATGAGATCAAGGCCCAACTTGCCTCCGGCGCGATATCCCAACAAGACAACGTGTGGTGGGAAGGTCAGACCAACTGGATGCCTCTGGGGCAGAGCCCGCTCGCGACGACCTTGATTCCAGCGCCTCGACTTACCCCTTCTGTGGTTCCGAACCCGCTGGCAGGAACGCCCTCCGCTCCTCATCTCAATTCAAATATCCCGAAGACCTCTCAAACCGCCATCTGGGCCCTCGTGTGCGGCTGCTGCAGCATTCTTTGCTCCCTCCTCACCTCCATACCGGCGATCATTCTCGGACACATGGCCCTGGCGGAAACCAAACGCGATCCGCAAATTCAGGGGCGTGGCATGGCCATTGCCGGAACAATTCTCGGCTACGTTTTCACGACTTTTATAATTCTCTATTTCGCATGTATTATGCTTTTTCTCATCTTGGGCAAAAACGTATCCGCTAATTTCAAAAACATTGAAGCGCAGATAAAGGCCGCCCAAGAGACAAACAGCACCGACGAAAACGCCAACAGCCCGGATCAATCGACCAATTCATCCGACTCGAACACCAACTCGCCGTCATCCCAATAATAAGTCACTGGTGCCACCCTAAGGCAGCGGGAGAATTGTTAGGGCAAGGCCTTCTTTGCCGCCCGTTTGCGCGCGGCGCTCCGGGCCTTGACCACTTTCGTGGCCAAAACCAACCCGTTTTTATTCGCTTCGGTCGTTGGACCTTTCCTCAAAAATGATTTCCGGCCCTTTGCTCCCTCGGCGCGGGGTTCAAACTCAAACGACGTTTTCCCATCCGCTCCCATGACCAGATACGCCGAAAACTTGCGCCGTGTTCGCATCGAAATGAATCCCCGTAGCAAATCAGTTTTCTTCTCGGCGAGAAGCTTTTCCATTTGGGGACGGTCGATCTCCTGCATCAGTATTTTCTTTCCGACCTTCATCTTGCACGTCGGGGCATCACCGAAGCTGTTCTCGCATGCATAGGCCATCATCGTCTCAAAAACACGCCCTCCGCAAATCGGACATTTCGCGATCGGCTCCTGAACATTGAGATCCAGCTTGGTTCCATCAGCGTTCATCGGTGCATTATCAAAAACAAATTCAGTCTCACCGGCGTCGTTAAGTTTGAGAACAGCGGCAAAAGGGCGACCCAGCTTACTGCGAAAACCCTGCAACGGCCCGATGAGGCGTTTCTCCAGCAACTCCTTCGCCTCGGACGGTTCCAGCAGGCGCCCAGCCACCACTTTTCGCAATTGAAAGGAACCGTCATTTGCCTGGTAATGGCGCAAAGTCTCCACCATCGGCTTGCCGTTCGGAGCATTAAAGCCAAGCGGTTTGGGCTCGAAGTTCGATTCCTCAAAATTCTTCGCTTTCTCGACGATCGTCTGCGTCAGCCCGATTATTTCCTCCATGAAACGGCTACGTGCAAGCTCACCGTGTTCCATTTGCTTAAGTTTATATTCCCATTCGCCCGTCATTTCGGGCGACGCCAACGCCGGGATGTCCACGGCATGGAGCAATTCCATCAGCGCCATGGCCTTCGGTGTTGAGGAAATTTCGCGCCCTTCGCGCCGCAGATATTCCTCAGCCAGTAAGCCTTCGATCGTCGCCGCGCGCGTAGCGGGCGTTCCCAGCCCCTTCGCAGCCATCGCCTCGCGCAAGTCCTCGTCTTCGATCAGTTTACCCGCGCCTTCCATGGCGCTGAGCAATGTCGCTTCCGTGTAGCGCGCAGGCGGGCGGGTCTCGAGCCCTCTGACTTCGAGTTCCACCGTCTTCACCGCCTCCTTTTCCTGCACCGGAACCAGCGCAGGCTGATCATCCGTGTTCTGCTCCTCACGGCCATAAATTTCCAGCCATCCCGCAAAGGTCAATATCTTCCCTTCGGTCTTGAACGGCTCCCCTTCCACGCGAGTGATGCGCGTGGTCACTTCAAACTCGGCCGCCGGATAAAACACAGAGAGAAAACGCTTGGCCACCATGTCATAGACCTTACGCTCGATGTCGTCTAATTTTTCCGGCGATTCAAGCGTCGGGGTTATGGCAAAGTGATCCGAGACCTTCGCGTTGTTGAAGACACGCTTGGTTGGCTTCACCCAACCCTCCTGTAAAATCTTCGAGGCAAAGGTCCCGAGGTGGCTACTCTGCAAATTGCGCAGAACCTGCTTCACCGTGTCGACGTAATCCTCCGGCAACGCGCGGGAGTCGGTTCGCGGATAGGTGAGCACTTTGTGGTGCTCGTAGAGCCTCTGCGCGATTTGCAGCGTCCGCTTGGCCGAAAGCCCCAGCCGCCCGTTGGCTTCCTTTTGCAGCGTGGTCAGATCGTAAAGCAGCGGCGAAACTTGTGAGGTCGGCTTTTTTTCCTCAGTTACAACACCGTTCTTTCCCCGACATTTTGCTTCCAAGGCGCTTGCCGTCTCCCTGTCCCAAAGTCGCTCCGCCTTCGCGTCTGGATTGGCCTGATCTTTGGAAAAATCTTCGTTAAACCAGCGTCCCGGATAAGTCCCGGCGTTCGCCGCAAATGTCGCGTGAACTTCCCAGTAACCCTTCGGCACGAAACTCTTAATTTGCTGGTCGCGCTCGACCACGATGGCCAACGTCGGCGTCTGGACGCGCCCCACGGGGGTCAGTTGAAATCCGCCGTTCCGGGAGTTGAAGGCTGTCAGGGCCCGCGTTCCGTTAATGCCCACGAGCCAATCGCTTTCTGACCGGCACACCGCCGCGTTCGCCAAAGATTCCAACTCCGTGCCGGGGCGAAGATGAGCAAAACCATCCCGGATCGCCGCCGGAGTCATCGATTGAAGCCACAGGCGCTCGCTCGGCTTTTTGCACCCTGCCAGCTTGACGATATACCGGAAGATCAGCTCCCCTTCCCGCCCGGCGTCACACGCATTGATCAGGCTGGTCACATCCGCCCGCTTCATCAACTTTTTCAGCAGGCGCAGCCGCCCCTCGCTACGTTCGATCGGTTTCAGGGCAAATTCGTCAGGAATAACCGGCAGGTTCGCAAAGCTCCACTTCCCCTTCTTCTTGTCCAATTCGCCCGGTAGGCAAAGCTCAACCAGATGACCGACGGCGGAGGACAGCACATAGTCTTTGCTCTCATAATAGGACTCGTGCCCGTCAGGGACCTTTTTAAAGCCACCCAATACTTTGGCAATGTCGCCGGCAACACTGGGCTTTTCTGCAATGATAAGAGCTTTTGACATAATAACTTATGAAATTCGCACAAATAGCTAATTCGATTATTGGCATACCAACCTGCCTATTCCAAGCCGTGCAACCTAGAAGACACGCCCCCCAAAGGCAACCTGCTTTTTTAGTTAACAGGCTTAAGTATCCGTCAATTCCGATCAGGGCAAAGGGAGCACTTAGAGCAACTTTACCTTGGCTAGGTCTTGGGCGTCCACCAACCCCACGGGCCGATTCTGACGGTCCACGACGACCAAGTCGCCAATCCGGTGTGCTTCGAAGAGATTGAGCACTTCCACAGCCAGTTTATCGACGCGCACCGTGATTGGATTGCGCGTCATCACGTCGGCAAGCCGAGCCTGGCCGATATTTGCATCCTTCTGGTAGCCCCGCGTAAAATCGCCGTGCGTGTAGATTCCCTTCAGTTGGCCCTTAACATCGGTGATCGCCGCCGCACCGGCTCTCCTCGAGGCAATGAGGGCAAGAGCCTCATTGACCGTCGCCGTACCGGGTAGGATTGCCATCTGTTCCCGGATTCTCATGATGTCCTCAACCTTCAAAAGCAGGTTGCGGCCCAGACTGCCGCCGGGATGAAATTTCGCAAAATCCTCCTTTTTGAAACCGCGCGCCTCAAGCAACACCATGGCTAACGCATCACCCACCGCGAGCATGGCAGTCGAACTGGACGTCGGGGCAAGATTTAATGGACAGGCTTCACGCGGCACATGCACATGGATATGCAAATCTGCACTTCGGGCGAGGGTCGATTTCGGGTTGCCTGTAAGAGCTACAATCCGGGTTCCGATTCGTTTGAGGCTGGGAAGAAGTTGCGCGATTTCCTCCGTTTCGCCCCGATAGCTAAGAATGAGCACCAAGTCACCCCTCGCAACCACTCCGAGGTCACCGTGCGAGGCATTGACGGCGTCGAGGACCACGCTCGGCGCGCCCGTGCTGGAGAGAGTCGAGGCAATCTTGGCCCCGATTTGGCCTGATTTTCCAATGCCAGTGATGATAATTTTGCGTCCGGACTGAATGACTTCCCGCATCACTTCCACCGTCAGGGCAAAATTCTTGTCCAGGCGCCTCTGCACCGCCTTGAGGGCGGACGCTTCCAGTTCGATGACACGACGTCCCCGGTTGATGTGTGCCTGGAGTTTGAGTGAAGAAGAACTTGAAATAGCCATGGGATAAACCCATTAGATTAGGGCTTGTGTCCAAAGGAGAGCAAGATAGTTGAGTCGTTTTGAAGCAAGTTCAAGACGACTCCTCTGCAATACGTCTAGCACGGCCACCCACCTCCGCTACCCTGATGAGCTCGTGCATAAAACGGAATTACCCCCTGACCTCGTGGTGATTCGCCAGGCACGCGCGCTTCTCATCGGCGCGACGCTCCTGTGGGGGCTCAGCTTTCCCTTGCTCCGCGGCTTGGAACTCGCGCAGAAGGCCCACGCCCCGCAGATCCCCGATTCTGCGCTCGCCTGCGCCAATATCGCCATCCGTTTCGGGCTGGCCGCTTTGTTTCTGCTCGCGATCTACGGCCGGGAATTGAAGGGCGTTACACCTCGTGAATGGAGCCAGGCCGTCGGCCTCGCTGTTTTTGCGGGGGCGGGACTTTATCTCCAGACCCTCGGACTGGCTTGGGCTGATGCGTCAGTCGCGGCTTTTCTCACTCAGCTTTACACGCTCATAGTCCCACTGATCGTCTCCGTGCGCGACCGGCGCCTTCCAAGCTTTCGTGTGATTGTCGCCTGCGTCCTCGTCTTGTTGGGCGCAGCAATGCTGAGTCCCGGTTTGATGGCCCATCTCACACTCGGACCGGGTGAACTGGTCATCATTCTCAGCACTGGTTTTCTAGCCTCGCAAATCGTCTGGGTGGAACGGCCCGCTTACGCGGAAAATCGTCCAGGCATTGTCACGCTCATCATGTTCCTGATCTTGACCGGAATGTTTGCCCTCGGCTATCTCGCGACAGGCGGCACGAGTCAGAGTGCCTGTCACTTGTTGGACACACCGGCTCTCTGGGAACTCACTCTGGCTCTGGTGTTCTTTTGCACGGTTTTCAATTTCCTGATCATGAACGCCTGGCAACGCTGCGTCAGCGCCACAGAAGCCGGACTGATTTATTGCCTCGAGCCGGTCATCGCGACCGTGCTTTCGTCCTTTCTGCCCGGGTGGATTTCGCGCCTCGCTGCGATTTCCTATCCGAACGAGACTCTGCCCTGGACACTGCTAGCCGGTGGCGTCCTCATCGTCGTCGCCACGATCCTCGTGGCCACTGAGCGACGGACATTGGATTGATTACCGCGTGCCCATGCCGACCCCCTGAATGGTCTGGAAGAGCTTGCCTTCCGATTTGATCGAGGGAGCGATGATTATCTCAGTCTCCTGAAACTGCCGGATACTGGCCGCGCCGACGTTGCCCATGCATGTCATGATCGCGCCGACGAGATTTTGCGAGCCGTCATCCACCGTGGCTGGTCCGAAGAGGATTTGCTTAAGCGTCCCGGTGACGCCGACGTGGATGCGGGTGCCGCGTGGCAGGTTCGCGTGCGGCGTGGCCATACCCCAGTGATTGCCACGCCCAGGCGCTTCCTCGGCCCGGGCGAAGGCAGAGCCAACCATGACGGCGTCTGAACCGCAGGCGAGGGCCTTGCATACGTCGCCACCCTTGGACATGCCACCATCGGTGATGATGGGAATGTAACGTCCCGTTTTCTTGAAATAGGCATCGCGAGCCGCAGCACAATCGACGGTCGCTGTAACCTGCGGCACGCCGAGACCCAGCACGCCGCGTGAGGTGCAGGCCGCACCGGGACCGACACCGATGAGCACACCGGAGACGCCGTTTTGCATCAACTCGAGCACCACGCTGTAGGTCACCGCGTTGCCAATGACGATCGGTATCTTGCTCGCCTTGGTAAAGGCGGCAAGATCGAGTGACTTGTATTCGCTCGAGATATGGCGGACCGTCGAGACGGTCGTCTGGACGACGAACAGATTCGCCCCGGCTTCCTGGGCGATGGCCGAATACCGCTCTGCCTTTTGCGGAATGGAAGAGACAGCAACGATGCCGCCACCTTTGCGTAATTCCTGCACCCGCCTCGCAATCAACTCCTCCTTGATCGGCTCGGTGTAAAGCTTCTGAATTTGTTCCGTGACGGTCGCCTTGTCGGCCTTGGCAATCTGCGCGAGCGCATCTTCGGGGTTGTCGTAGCGGGTCTGGACGCCCTCGAGATTAACCACGCCAAGTCCGCCGAGTTTGGCCATCTCGATGCAAAACCGCACATTGGTGACACCATCCATCGCACTGGCGATGATCGGAATTTTGAGCTTGAGCGGTTCCCCTCCGTGGGGAGACGGTATCTCAAATGAGGTGTCGACTTCGTTGGGGTTGATCGTGATTTCCCCGGGGACCAACGCGATTTCATCGAAACCATAAGTCACCCGGGCCTTGCGATTACGTCCTATCCACATTCCCATATTAGTTTTTCTCCTTCACGGCCTTGCCTTCGTAGACCGCCCCGCACCGCGGACAATGCGGCCGTTGGTACGGCACACACTCGGCAAAAGCGTTCTGACAAGACCCACAAATAAAAATTCGCCGCGCGTCCAATTCCGAACGGCGGCGAGTCCGTAGGAAAAACAACCACGCAATGAGCAGTACCGCAAGAAAAACCGTAACATACAGGAGAAAAAAGTGAACGAGGGAAAGTCTCATAAGGAACTGGATTAAGGTCCTGAGGGCGGCGTCGGCACGACCTCCTCCTGCGGTTTCGCGGAATAATGCCAAAAAATGGTGATCTGGCCCCAAAATATGTCCGTTTGCCGGGTGGCGCGAAAGCGAATCTTGCGCGTAGCGAGCACCGCCTGCTGGTCGAGATCAAGTCGACCGCCCCCGCAGCTCTGCTCAACGAAAACGTGCTCCACTGCGCCACTGGGACTAATCGCGACTCGTAGCCGGGTGGGACTCAGGTCAATGTCAGAGATGGGCGAGGGCAGATCGGGAACTCCGGCAGGCACTCGCAGGGCAAGGTCGTCGTCCCATCGCCAGGTGGTCTTGGTGGCGATGGGCGGAGGACTTTCCTCGTAAGAAAAAGGCTGGCGAGGGGGAATCATCGCTTCCGAGGCTCGCTGTTCGAGAGGCTGGCTAACCCGATGAGCAAACTGAAAATTCTCCGGAACTGCGGGGGAAGGGAGCTCCTGATGGCCAATCGTGGAGGCGATAGACATAAAATCGATGGCCGGTTCGTCGGAAGAAAGTCCCGCCACCGGGTTCCGCGGCATCAAGAAAACCCGGGGATCGGCCAAGGTATCCCAAAGATCGTCAACCTGCCCCCCCGACGAGGTTGTTGTCATGCTCTCAACGGTGACGTGAGTCCGGGGCTGGTGCCGCAATTCCGCTCGCGTCGTGTCGATACCGATGAAAAAAAAAGAGGCCAAATGAACGACAAACGCGAGAAAGATGAAAAGCCCCAACCGCCTCTGCTGCTTCGGAACATAGTCGATCCAGGGCTGGAGCAGGGCCAGGGTCTGACTCACTGGATCGGACTCCGGCGGAGCGGAAGCGGGCGCAGGCAAAGGCCGGGACGTTGGTGAGGTCGCCATGGGCAGGGCGGGCTTTTACGGGGCGGTCCCCTGCCCGGGCTGAGTAGCGATGACCACAGGATAACGGCGCGCAACGTCGATAATACTGGTGATCACGTCCAGCGGCACGTTCTTGTCCGCCTTGACCACCAATGGCGGAGTGATGCGCGTGGGCGGAAGCTGGTCGAGCGCAGCCTGAAGGCCTTCAAGCGTAACGATTTGGTCGTTAAAATAAAGGACCGGTTCCCGCTTGAGCGGCTTACCGTCGGTATCAAACTGCTGCGGCGCCAGTGCCACGGCAACAATCAGGCGGCTCGACGGCGTACCCACACTGACGGCGGCTCGTGGTGGATCAACTTTTATACCCGGCTGAAGCACAAAGGATGAACTCAGCAGGAAAAAACACAGTAGCAAGAGCACGACACTGACAACGGGCACGAGGTCGACCAGACCGCGCATCGGCTGCAGTCGCCGGGTGAGAACCAAAGGCATTCGTTAGTATGACCTGTCGGGCATAACATGACAAGCACGGGGGGACGGACGGCTCCAAGGCGGGCTCGACGGCGGTTACACCCGGACACAGGATCGCTTTTATCTCAAACGGCTAACCTACGAGGAATGGCAGGCAAGGAACCGTCCAGCCTAATGACTCTCAGTTATGCCCGTTCCGCGGCGACACACCTTGCAACACATTCTTTAAACCTTCAGGTCCAAGCGGTTTGCTGAGATAGCCATCAAAGCCAAGAGCTAGAAATTTTTCACGATCTCCTTCCAGCGCGTTCGCAGTCAAGGCGACGATGCAGGGACAACGGGAGCCGAGCTTTTCTCGAAGCTGGCGGGTCGCTTCGATGCCATCCATTTCCGGCATTTGGATGTCCATAAGGACCAGATCATAGGACGTTTTGCCCGCTCTTTCCAGGACTTCAAAACCCGTCTTGGCAAGGTCGGCCTTGTAGCCCAGCCGGCCCAGCATCATAAGACCCACCTTCTGGTTCACCGAATTGTCTTCAGCCAGCAGGATGCGCAGGGATTGGCGTTCGCCCATACCGCCATCGAACTGCTTGACGGCCGCTTTTCTGCTCGCTTTGGTGCCACCGGTAATCTGCTGCAAGGCGTCCCACAACTGCGATTGTTTAATAGGCTTGGAAACTTGGAATTGAAATAGGTTCCCGGCTTCTCCGATCTCCACCTCACCGGATGAAGAAAGCAGGACGAGCGCCACCCGGGCTTTCCTGTGGATTTCCCGCGCCAGGGTGACTCCATCCATATCCGGCATCTGCCCGTCAATCAGGACGATGTCGAAACTGCTAGAGCTCAGCTTCTCGAGGGCCTCGCGTCCGTTGGAAACCGAAGTTGAGGTCATACCCCAAGTTTTCAATTGGGTACCGAGGATACGCCGGTTGGTGGCATTGTCGTCCACGATCATGATGGCACACGGCTTCAGGGCATCGTGTTCAATCGAATCGACCAAACCAATAATGGGGGCCGCTTCGAGAATCACCGTAAAATAAAAGGTCGACCCGTGGCCTGGTTCACTCTTCACCCACATCCTGCCCTCCATCAATTCAGCCAGCCGTTTGCTTATGGCCAGTCCGAGGCCGGTACCTCCGTAGCGCCGCGTTGTCGAACTGTCGACCTGATGAAAAGATTGGAAGAGCTTTTCCGTCCCCTCTTTCGAAATCCCAATACCGGTATCGGTAACAGAAAAAAGAAGATGGAAGCCCTTTTCATCACGGCTCTGGATCTCAACATTTAAGATGATTTCCCCTCGCTCCGTGAACTTGATGGCGTTGCCGATCAGGTTGATCAGGATCTGACGGAGGCGGGTCGAATCACCAACGAGACTGGCCGGAACCTCGGACGCAATGAGGTACGCCGCCTCCAGTTTCTTTCGCCGGATTTGCAGGGAAAAAAGATCCAACGCATCCTCGATACACTGCCGCAAATTGAACGGCCTCCGTTCGAGATTCATCTTTCCCGACTCGATTTTGGAAAAGTCGAGAATATCGTTGATCACGGTCAACAGCGCCTCCCCGCTCGTCTGGATCGTATTGACGCAATCGCGTTGGGTGTCGGTGAGTTCGGTGTCCGCCAGGATGCTGGTCATGCCGATGACGCCGTTCATCGGGGTGCGGATCTCATGGCTCATCACGGCCAAAAATTCGCTCTTGGCCCGCTCCGCCGCCCGGGCCGTCCTCGCCAGGTCGTGCTCGTGGGCCAGCGAGTTGATCAACCGCATCTGGCTTTCGCGGAGTTCCATCAGCACGGCCCTGGATGCCGTGATGTCTTGAAAGGTCCCCAGGATTCGGTGAAGCTGTCCCCCCTTTAATTCAGTCTGCCCCACGGTCCGGACCCAGATGCGTCGCCCTTGGGCCGTGATCAGTTCCGCTTCGATATCAAACGGCTTTCCCTCGCGTTCACAGATCTCGTAGGCCTTGCCGATAATCTTCCTGTATTCCGGAGCATAAAATTCAACATGCGGCTTCATGGTCAGGTCGTAATCGAGCGGCAATTCGTGAATCCGGTAAACCTCGTCAGTCCAACTCACCTTGCCTCCCGGATAATCAACCGTCCATCCCCCTACTTTTGATATCTGCCCCGTCATCCGCAGGAGCATTTCGCTCTGCCGCAGTTTTCCCTCGGCTTTTACGCGCTCGGTAATGTCCGCAAAGGTGACGACGAGGCCATCCTCCCGTTTGGCGGCGCGAATGGCCAGCCACCTCCGGGTATCGGCATACTCGTAGAAAT
>Ga0302320_10016278_pt1 | contig 15208 bp, 9 predicted proteins | sample Bog_T0_3_FD_202130 | JGI IMG/M metagenome (GOLD analysis project Ga0302320, IMG submission 202130) | Peat permafrost microbial communities from Stordalen Mire near Abisko, Sweden - Bog_T0_3 | ecosystem: Environmental > Terrestrial > Soil > Wetlands > Peat | place: Sweden: Abisko, Stordalen Mire... | reverse complement strand
CATCGTCTTCACCTGTTTCGGCATTATTCTCAAACGACTCAACAAATCTTTGCGCCGCTGTGAACTTCTTCACCCTGCTCCCACGCCGCGGTCCAGCGCATCCTGATCGCGCTGATAGAGCGCCAGCACCGATTCGAACTCCGCCTGCCCGATCTGCCAGACGGGGCTGTCGTCGCTGTAGGCGTTGCAGTGCGTCGTGAAGAGGCGATAGATGAACTTGAAGAGGTGCCGCGGCACGCGGAGGGTCGCCAGCGCGTCCTTCAGCCGCCGCACGTCGATCGCCGGATCGAGCAGGTCGGTGATCGTGGGCGCCTTGCCGTCGCCGGCGCAGGCCTTCAAGCGGGCGTTGGCCAGGTCGTAGAGCGATTGACCCGTCCAGGCCAGCGAACGGATCAGGTTCTGCTTGTCCAAGCGGGCACGCTCGTGGAAATCGCGTTCCTGGCGATCGATGGCCCGCTCCAGCTCGATAGGCAGCAAGAGCTTCAGGCCCAGCCCCGTATGTTTGAGGAACTTGTTGTCCAGCAATGGCCAGACGAGCGCCTGCATGAGGCCGCCGGAGCCGTTGATCAGATACGGCTCGTCCACGCGGTCGACGACCACGATGATGCCCTCCAGACGCAATGTCCGCAAGGCCGATTGCAACTTCTCCAGCAGTCGATACCGCTGGTCGGTCTGCTGGGCGGTCGGCAGCGGCTGGCCGACAAGCTGGCCAGCGGGGAAGTTCAACAGCACCTTCCGCATCGGACTGACGGCATGGCGCAGCACCCGCGTGGTCCGCGCGATCTGCCACGCCCGCCAGGTGTATTTCAGATAGCGGCCGATCCACGGCACCCAGCCGGCGGCGATCGTAGCGAGCATCCAGGGCCAGAGCGAGCCGATGTGCGACCAGCCCAACCAGAGGAAAAGGACCAGCGCCAGCACAGTGACACTGCCGCCCAGGGCCACATCCCATTTCGCCTTCCAGGTGGAAAAACGGAGCTTTTTCCGCAGCCGCCGCCAGCGCTCGGCCGGGTTTTCCGCGGTGGACTGGTCGTAGATCGCCGCGAGCAGGGCCACGTCGCGGGCCTGGGCCGCGTCCAGCTTCTCGACCGGAAGCGCTTCGTCGCGCGCGGCCGGGTGCCGGGCCTGCCGGACATCGAGGATGCGATCGACCAGTTGCGTCACGGCCAGCGACAAAATGGCGTCAATATGATCCCATAGCCGCCACTGCGACAAGGCCCGATCGATCCGCCGCGAGCGGCCGTGAAAGCGTTCGCGGAAATGGTCCAGGTAAGGATTGAAGTCGTCGTACTGCACGACAAAGACCTGGTGCTCGGGATGATCGGCATTATAGTCGGCCAACCGCCGCACGATCTGTAGCCCCATGGCGGTCTTGCCCGAGCCTTTTTCGCCGAAGACCACCGACGTGGCCGGCTCGGTCGGATCGCCGTAGATTTTGTCCCAGGCCGGATGGAACACGCTACGGATGCAGGCCCCCTTGAAGACCAAGTCGGTCTTCGCGTCCTCATCGGCGAAGGGATTCGAGACCAGTCCGTAATGTTCGAGGAACTGTTGTATCTTCATGTTGGCTTGTCTTCATCTATACAAGAGTACCCATAGAAAGACGCAAATAAGCACGACGACCGCCAGACTCAAGAAGCCCAACAAGACAAGTTGGCTGCGGTCCGACGACCGATGCTTGGGCCGATGGGCGTGGGCGTGAGAAAGCGGCACCGAGGTGATCGGGACCACGGGCGCGCTCTCCAACAGGTCGATGAACTGGTTGGCACGGAGTTTGGGAAAGACCGTGCCGGCCTCCTGCCAATCGCGCCAGCCCTCGCGCCACACCAGCGAGTCGGCGCTCACGCGGCCTTCGGTCAGCCAACTTCGCATCAAATCGCCGGCCGCGGGTCCGAACTGCCCGCCCGACGGCGGACGAACGTACCAAATCATCTCCGGGGCCTCGGCGATCGGATCGGGCGGCTCCGCCGGGGCCGACTGCGCCGGCAGCGGCGGCGGCGCTGAAACCTCCACTCGGCCTGCCGGGGAGGCGTATCCGGGAACGCGGGCGGTTTGCACGGGCGACACCACAGGCGCCGGGGCACCTGGCGCCACCCGGTGTACCAGGTACCCGCCAGTACTCTGGGTGGCGGGTCGTGGCGGCGTTGGATAGGTGGGCGATGCGGGCGAGGACGCAGGGCCGTTTGCCGTTGGCACGGAAGCGGTCGGAACCGAGGCCGGGGGCCGACTTGGAAGCTCGCCCCTGGCTTGCGGAAGGACCGGAGTTGGGCCCAGGGGAAGGGCCGGGGGGCCTGCCGATGCCGCCGGCATGGCCGGCAACGGGACGGACTGCTGGACCACGGTGGGCTGCGGACGTACTGCGGCGGATGACGGGACGGGACTGCTTGGGCCGCTTCCGCGCGGCATCGCGGGCGGCGCCACCACCGGCCCTGCGGGCGGACTGTCCGGCGCCGTGCTGGGCCCTAGTATCTTGCCACCGACCGGATCGCCCGGCAGCACGGGTGGTTCTCCGGGCAGAATATCGGGAGACGAATCGGACGCCTGCCCGCCATCGTCGTCGTCCTGGTCGGCAGGTTGCGTGGCCGCTTGTCCGCTGCCGTGCTGAACGCGCGACTTGCTGGCCGGGCGGGTGCTTTGCGTGGGGATTTGCGTTCTGGACCCGCAAAATGGGCAAATTCCCCGCCTGCCGGCCTGGAACTCCTTGACGTTCAGCTTATGTCCGTTGGGACAGTAGAAGCGTATGCCCATTGCTCGACATTCCTCCAAGGAGTCTATTATAACTCCGGGGGGGCCAACGGGAAGCCACCCGGCGCTACCCCCGATTATTCACGGCACAAAACAAGCCTGAAGCGCAAGCGAAGGAGGATAAATCACTTATCTTCGCTTGCGCTTCAGGCTTGTGTCACACATACCGTGCCGGATCCACCGGTACCGTGAATAATCACGGCTACTGCACGTCGAGCCGATAGTTCAGCACCCGCGGGCCATCTGTCTCTTCGGCCCGCAACCAAAGCGATTTGCCGAGGAGATCCCGGCCGTCGGGCAGGCGATAGTCGCATTCGCTTTTTGCAGACGCCTGAACGAAGATCTCGGTCGCTTGGCGGCGGCGATCGGGGGCCAGGAGTTCGCAGCGGAAATGGAGGGGCTGCTTGCCGCGGTTGCTGAACGTCTGCCGGACTTCCAACTCGCCCTGCGCGTTGAGCCGCGCCGCAGCCTCCAGGGCGACTTCGCCCAGGACAACCTCGATCGGCCGGTACGCCGTGAAGTGATAAGTCCGCTCGGCCTGGAGGTCGAACTCCAAAGGGACAATCTGCCGGCCGGCAATGACGTCGTTGGGCAGGGCCACTTCGAGCGGCAAAGTCCACGTGGCGCCCGGCTCAAGATGAAACTCGGCAACCTGCGGCGCGATGAACCAGTTTTGCGGCGGCGTGATGCGAACCCGCCCGCTGACGGCCTGCGGCAGCGTATTCTTCAGCGACAGGGCTACCGGCTCAATCGCATTGGGAATGCTCGGCAGCGACTTCGGCGTAAAGGCAAGTCCCAGTTGCCACTCCGTCAGCGGGCCATCGAGCCCGCTGAGAAAGATCGGCAACTGCTGGGAGAAAACGGGGACATCACTCATTTGCCCGGAGGGCCGCGACGGGGCTGCGCCCAAATGAGTGATGTCCCCGTTTTCTCCCAGCGGCGTGACGTGGCCCCAGAGATCGCACGCCTGCACGTGGTCGCCCAGGCACAGGAGGCCGGAGGTCAGAGGTCGGAGATCGGAAGTCTGGCCTCTGACCTCTGGCCTCTGACCTCTGGCCCCGCCCCCGGTAATCAGTCCCACGTACCGGCCGCGACTCGGAGTACCGGGTGCCCCGCCGAAGCATTGCATGCGGCCGCCGCCGGGCAGATCAATGTCGCCCACGTAGGGTGCGCCACCCAGCATCAGGGCAGCAGTTCGCCAGGGCAGGAACAACTCGCTGGGCGAACCGTCGCGGCCGACTAACCCCCGCTCGGGATCGAATGGGTGCGCGAAATAGATGCCTTCCGCCCCGTGCAGTTTGGCGGTCACTACCCGGCCGATGAGATGGACGATGCGGTCGTCGGCGCTGTGGCCCTCTCGCGGCAGGGCATCGATGGCTAGCCAGCGGGCCACCCCGGGTGAAGCGGTGGCGTCGAGCCGCGCAGCCAGTTCGGCATCGCTCATCGCCGCATCGCACGGCAAGGAGAAGAAGCAGCGAGCAGGGAGCAAGGAGCAGGGAGTACGTGCTCCCCGTTCCTTGCTCCCTGCTCCCTGCTCCCTGCTTCCTGCTCCGTTGTTCACGGTTGCGGGCAACGGCTCGCCAAGCTTCCAGGCGATGCCCACATTGACATCCTGGCCAATCCGGTCCAACTCGGTTTTGACCCGTGAAACGGCCGCCGGCAGATCACGGCAACCGATCCAGCCGGGGTCGCGATCATCGCCGATTTGCCAGAAGCGGATCTCGGTTGCCAGTCGGGCAAGCACCGGTTCGATCGAAGGATACCAGGTCTTCGCATCGGCCGAGAAGCCCTCGATCGCCAACAGATCATTGGCTGGCCGACCCGCACCCGCAAGCGGGTACCCGCCGGGTGCCCGGGCCTCGGCGGTCGCCGCCGGCGGGTGAAGGACACCGATCAGGCCAATACCGGCGTCGCCCAGCCGGTCGTTGAAACTGATAAGCGGCTCCATGCGATCGGGCGGGGAGAGCGGGGAGCGGGGAGCATGTACTCCCTGCTCCGTGCTCCCTGCTTCTTTTGCTTTCCGGCATACGAAGGGAAACTTCACCCAACGGATGCCAGCCTGGCCCAAAAGGTCTCCGATCGGGACAAGGCCCAATGCGGTGTCTTGCGGATCGAGGCTCCAGCCGAACTCGCTGGCCGCCGACGATTGCTCACGATCGATAATCGCCAGGCCCAATTCGGCCTGCGGAGGCGAATAAAAGGGGACAGTCCCCATTTGTGCGCAGCACCCTCCGGGCCGTTCCGGCAAATGGGGACTGTCCCCTTTTATTCGCCCGCTCACCACATGGGCACGCACGCGATAGAACCCAACCTTGTCACCTGTGATTTGCCAGGCAGTGCTGGCCGAATTGCCGGCGGCCGTGGAAACGTCCGCTTGATGTTGGGCCAGCACATGTCCATCGCGATCTTCCAGTTCCAGGTGGAGCGCGTACTTGGGTGCATCAAAGCCGGAAACAAGACATGAAATTTCAATCGGTTTGCCGCGGGCGAATACCAGAAACGACGCGTCGCCGGCGGTCGGAGATCGGAGATCGGAAGTCTGCCCTCCGACATCTGACATCTGACCTCTGGCCTCTTCAGCCAAACGGGCCGTCAGGCCCATGCGCGGCAGACGCCCCACCCACAAAGCCCCGAAAGAGGCTTTGCCACGGAGGTCTTGCACCACGCCTTGCGGAACGACATTGATGCTAACGACCAGTAGCGAAGCACCGGCCGGAGGCGACAACGGGCCGATGCGGACCTTTCGCCAGCCGGTCGTGCCGTCGATCTTCTCGGAAGTCACGTCGGACACCTTCAACCGGGCGGAATCGAGGAAGCTCAACGAAAGCCATGCCGCATCGTGCTGCAACTCGGACGTCTTCACGTAGCCTTCCAGGACGTAGTCCACGCCAGGACTAACTGCGATCGACGGGCCGAAGGCCGAGGCGGCCCCGCCATTGAGTTCCACAAGGAGGCTGCGCCCGCCCGACGGCGGATGGTCGCCGTCGACGCGAACGTGGATATATCGCGGAAAGCCCGGACCGTGACGCCGCGTCCAACCGGACGGCCAATCATACACGGCGTCGTCGTGAGCCGGTTCGAACGTACATTTCTGGACCTCGGTTGCCCCGGGAAAATGAGATTCAGCCCCGCGGTCCAAGGTGCCCGAAGAAGAAACCGTCGTGCTCGTCGTTACCGGACTATGTGCGTCACCGCCCGGTTGGGCGGCAAGCGCGAGCAGAAGGATTGCTGGGAGCGGCGACATGGCACAATCTGGATAAGCTAGGCGTAATGCGGCCCTTGCGTGGCCGCAAAGCGGCTATCCGGCGCCTGCCCAGACTTAAGCAAAGGCATGCGAAGGAGGCCGCCGGCGGACGCGGTTACCGTGCCATCTCGTCCCACAGCTTCCGCTGCGGATCGGTAAGCAATTGCAGGGCCTCTTGCCGGGACGCATCGAGAAGCATGGTCCGCCTCCGCGCAAGTTCCAATCGACCGGCACTTCCCCAATACTTTTCCAATTCCTCAACGGCTTGCTGAGTTGTGCTGTTCAACCGCTGGTATGCACCCGTCTGAACGGGGGTCAATTCGAGCTTTTTTGCCACTTCCGGCTGTATAAACGGTTCGACGCCCGGCAATCGCCACAGATCGGAGGTCGGAGGTCGCAGGTCGGAGATCGGAAGTCTGGCCTCTGACCTCTGGCCTCCGACCTCTGACCTCTGACCTCGATTCCCATAAAAGTGCCGCCAGGTGGCGAATGCCGAAACGAGCACGGCCACGACCGCCGCCATGACGAGCAGAGGTCGGAGGTTGGAGGTCGGAAGTCTGGCCTCCGACCTCCGACCTCTGGCCTCTATTTCCTCATCCGACTCGTCCGTTTCGATTTCACGGGCAACCTCTCCCAGACGTTCCAGGCCGATGCGGAACGCCGGAATGTTGCCCGCCGGATCGCCTTCCTCAGCCTCCGCGCGAACTATGTTGAAGACACGGACCGAGAGTTCCGCTTCCGGCGTCGTCAGCCGGCCGGATTCTTCAGTCCAGAACTGAGGACTGCCCTGAATCATCACGCTGAGCGTGCCGCCACGTTCCTCCACGATCGCCGCGGGCAATCGTTGGGCGCCAATGCTCAGGATGCACGTCGGCTTTGCAAGAGGGTCCTGCCGTTGCGATGTGCCCCGTGTCGGAGCGGGTTCTTTTTCCAGAGTTTTCATGGCGGGCTGCTCCTCAAGCGAGTGGGATATTAAGAATCTAGCATGCGGGTTTGCAGTTGCACCCGTGCGACCAGCGAGCCGGCGAGCGCCGGCCCACCAATAGGACCTATCCCGGATTATTCACGGCATTACACAAGCCTGAAGCGCAAGCGAAGGACGGCAAAGACCTAACTTCGCTTGCGCTTCAGGCTTGTGTCACACACACTGCGCAGGATCCACCGGTGCCGTGAATAATCCGACCTATGCGGCCTATAGGGCCTATAGGACTTGTAGCCCGCGGGCTGGTACAATGAAGTGAATCCCATTACCCGCCGCGAGCTTTCCGTTGGTCCACCACCCCGCGATTCCCCGCACCCGCCGTCTGGTCGAGAACACCGTCCTTTTCCTGACGGCACTCGTGATCCTCCATACGTGGTTCATTGAGGGCTTTCCCGTCTCTTGCCGTGTTGAGGGCGGCTCAATGGCGCCCGCGCTGCTGGGCAGCCACGTCGATTGGACCTGTCCGAATTGCCATTTTGCTTTTGCCTGCGACGCCGAAGGCGCGGGCGAAGCGGCCTTCGTCGTCTGCCCAAACTGCGGGACGCGATTCACTCCCGATAAGCCTCCCGCAATTTTGTCGGGCGACCGTGTCTTGATCGATCGTTCCGCATTCCAGTTTCGCCGTCCACGACGCTGGGAGGTCGTGGCCTTTGAGCGATCGGTGGAAGATGCGGGGCTGGTGGTCAAACGGGTCGTCGGCCTGCCCGACGAGACAATCCGCATCCAAAACGGCGACCTGTGGATCCACCGGCCGGACCAGCCGGAAGGCTATTTTGAGATTGTCCGCAAAGACCTGCGGCAGCAGCGGGCGATGCGAATCCTCGTACATGACGACGACCGTTGCGGCGCCACGCCCCGCTGGCGCCCGGAAGATCTCGGCAGCAATTGGACGCGCCACGAAGGCCGCCTGGTGCATACGGAAAGCCCCGACGACGAGATCGGATGGATCGTCTACAATCACGCCGCCCCGGGCGGCAATACCGACCAGTCGGCGCCGATAACCGACTACGGTTATTACAATCGCGGACGGATGCAGCGCAACGAAGACATCCATCCCACGCCGGACGTGGCGATGGCATTCCGCTTGCAAGACCTGCATGGCCGCGGCATGATCTGGCTGAGGGCGACCGACGGGCGCGACGAATTCATGGTCCAGATCAATCCGCGGACAGAAAAATTCACCGTCGTGAAGAATCGCAAACCGTTGACCGACGGATCGGGTAGTTTGCCCAGTCCATTGCGAGGCGAGACGCTCGAAGTCTCGCTCATCGACCGTCAGTTCCTGCTGGCAGTCGGCTCGAAGACGCTATTCACGGCGGCCATCGAGACGCCTCGACCCGGAGTACCAGGTGCCCCGCCCCCGGTTTCCAATCAGCCGCTGGCCATCGGCGTGCAGGGCCTGGGCGCTGCCCTGGATCGCCTTCGGGTTTACCGGGACATATACTATAATGTGCCGCCCGGTACCGCCCGCGAGAAGGCCGAGTCTGTCCAAGTTCGCCCTGACGAATACTTCGTATTGGGAGACAACAGCCCTATATCCGAGGATAGCCGAACCTGGGCAGAGGATCGGCTGATTCGTCCTAAGTCCTTTGCTGGCAAGCCATTTGTGGTGATTTATCCGGCTTGTGGGTTTTCGCTTGGTGGCTGGCATATTCAAGTTCCCGATCTAACCCGAATTCGGTATATTCGATAGACACCACGTCAAGGTTCCAGCATGTCCAAGCGTAAGGCTTCCGAAACGAAAAAACGTCCCACGAGCACGTCCGCGCGAGCCGGCGACCCGGCCCCAGCGGGCGACGACGCAAATTGGCTCTCGTCCTCGGGCATGCGCGAGACGATCGAATCGGTGATCATCGCCTTCGTGCTGGCGTTCCTGTTTCGCACGTTCGAGGCCGAGGCCTTTGTGATTCCCACCGGGTCGATGGCGCCGACGCTGATGGGCAAGCACAAGGACGTGGAGTGCCCCATGTGCCACTACCGCTACCAGGCAAACGCCAGCGACAAACCGGACGGCCAGAACAACAACCAGCCGGCCATGGTGGTCACCACGACCTGCCCCATGTGCCGATTCACGGCGAACGTGTCGAACGAGCGGGATTTTCCGTCCTACGACGGCGACCGCATCCTCGTCGCCAAGTTCCCCTATGAATTCGCCGATCCGCAGCGCTGGGACGTGGTGGTCTTCAGATATCCTGGCGACTCGACCATGAACTACATCAAGCGGCTGGTCGGACTTCCGGGTGAAACGATCCGCATCCAAAACGGCGACCTGTGGATCCAGGAGAAACCCGGTGATGACTTCAAGATTGCCCGCAAACCGCCGGTCAAAATACTGGCCATGCTGCAACCGGTTTACGACAACGATCTGGCCCCGACGATCAGCGGCGATTTGAACTGGCCGGCCCGCTGGACCGCCGAGCCTGGCCAAGGCGACTATTCCTGGACGGAAGTCAAGGATCTCTCCTGCTTCGGCACCCAGGGCAGCGGACAGGGCGAGGCCTGGATCCGTTATCGGCATCGCATACCGACGGGTGAGCAATGGGGCGAAGCCCTGCTGGCCTCCGGCAACGGTGTGGCGGACAAGGCCGACCGCAAGAAATGGGCCGATTTGCTGAAGTCGCACATGCCACCGCCCGAAAGTGTCGTGCCGCGTTTGATTTCCGACTTTACGGCCTACAACAGTTCAGTCATCAACGGCTTGGCCCCGAGTCCCAACGGGCTGCATTGGGTGGGCGACTTGGCGGTGCAATTCGAACTCGAATCGCACGCGGCGAGCGGCAAGGTCATCGTCGAGTTGATCAAGGGCGGTCGGCACTTCGACTGCGTGCTCCATCTGGACTCGGGCGATGCCGAACTGACCATCAGCGGCAGCGAAGCCGAGGCGCAACAGTTCCAACCCAAGGCCCCCACGACCGTTGCTGCCCCCGGGCGGCACCAGATCATCTTCTCCAACGTGGACGACCAGTTGCGGCTTTGGGTGGATGGTTCGCTGGTCAAGTTCGGCGATGACCAGGGCACGGCCAAAGACACCGCGACGACTTACGACTCGGTTAAGCTGAACGATCACATTCCCACAAAGGAAGACCTGTCGCCGGTGGGCATCGGTGCCAAGGGGGCCGCGGTGGAGGTCCGCCACATCATTGTCAAACGCGACGTTTACTACATCGCCGAACTACTCAGATCGAAAGCTTTCTTCCGGAACATCTTGGTGGTCCTCCGCTACTACAACGCCGAGTTCAACCAAGATCAGACATTGCCCCTATCTGGCCCGCGGCCACTGACGGACTTTAAGACGTGGTATCCGCCGGACCTGGCCAGGCCCGAAAACTGGAAGCGGGATTTCAGCGGCGGCGACCGCGGCAACATGCGGACGGTCGACATTACCCTGAAGTGTCGCAATCCGGCCGATCCCGCCAAAGACCAATTCTTTGTGCTCGGCGACAACAGCGCGCAAAGCGCGGATGGCCGGCTGTGGACCGGCGAGTACTGGGTCGATCGCGAACTGTTCGTCGGCAAGGCCCTGTTCATCTACTGGCCACACGGCTGGAAGGACTATCTGCCGTTTTTGCCTTTTAACCCGGAGCCCAATTTTCCCAGGATGCACCTCGTCCGTTGACGGATCGGGGCGAGCCGGAAGCGTTAGCTTCCGCGCTACCCGGAGACTAACCGGGTACCCGATTGCGGGTGCGGCTCGCCACACGCGTGACACGGAGTTCGCGCTTAAAACCGGAAGAACCTTCATGCTTGAAGTCCAAGGATTGGTGAAATACTACGGCACGCGCTGCGTGGTTGATGGCGTCGATTTCCGCGTCGATCAAGGCGAGATCGTCGGCCTGCTGGGACCCAACGGCGCCGGCAAGACCACCAGCTTCCGCATGACCTGCGGCATGATCGAGCCCAACGAAGGCAAGGTCCTGCTCAACGACACCGACATCACCCGCTGGCCCATGTATCGCCGCGCCCGCGAAGGCGGCATGGGCTACCTGGCCCAGGAATCGAGCGTCTTCCGCAAGCTGTCCGTCGAGAAAAATCTGCTGGGTGTGATGGAACTGCTGGGCATGGACCGCAAGACCCGCAATGCCCGCTGCGACGAACTGCTCGACCAGTTCGACATCCGGCGGCTGCGTAAAGCGGTTGCCTTATCGCTCTCCGGGGGCGAGCGGCGACGGCTGGAAATCGCCCGCGCGCTGGTCTCCGATCCAAAAATCATCCTCCTGGACGAGCCTTTCACGGGCATCGATCCGGTGACGATCGCCAGCATCCAGAAGATCATCCAGGGTCTGAAACGCGACGGCATCGCGATTTTGATCACCGACCATCAGGTCCGCGAGACGTTGCAGATCACGGACCGCAGCTACGTGATTCGCGCCGGCAAGGTGCTTTGCCACGGCCGTCCGGACGAAGTGCTGAGCCATCCCGAGGCGCGCGAGTATTACTTCGGCGAGAATATGGACCTGGGGCACCACGGGCCGCCGGTCCGTCATCCGGGCGGGGTTCCCGTTCGACGGGACGCGGCGGGTTGACCACCGGCCGGAGGATGAGGCCGGGCCGGCAACGTGACCGTGTACGGCAAGTAAAGCCGCGGCGATTTAGGATTTGGTCGGAAATAACTTCTACAGCGAGGCGAGCCGAGAGCGGAAGCTATTCGCGACCGAATCCTTACTTCGGCATCGCCGCTTTCTGGGCAATCTGCAAGGCGGTCGCCAGCATGGCGTCGTCCTTGTCGGCAAGGACGCCGTTGATGGGCTTGGCAGCGCGATGCACGACGACGTCCGGTTCGACGCCCACGCGGCTGTAGGGTTTGCCCGTGGGAGAATAGAACTTGGCCGTGGTCAGCCGCAGGCCGGAGTCCGTACCGTCGAGCTGGAAAATGCCCTGTACGGAGCCCTTGCCGAAGCTCCGCGTGCCCACGATCGTGCCGCGATGATGATCGCGGATGGCGCCGGAGAAGATCTCGGCCGCGCTGGCGCTTTCCTGGTCGATGATCAGCGTCAAGGGCACGCGCCAAGTGCCTTTTTCATGGGCCGTGTAGGTGCTATCTTCCTGCGACATGCGGCCGTGCGTGGAGACGATCACGCCCTGGTCGATAAACAGGTCGGACACATCGACCGAGGAGATCAGGAGCCCGCCCGGATTGCCGCGGAGGTCGATGATCAGGCTGCGCATGCCGTCGCGGTGCAGCCGCCAGAGGGCCGCTTCCAGGTCGCGGCGGGTCGTCTTCTGGAAACAGGTCAGCCGCAGGTAGGCGACGCCCTGCTGCGGATCGACGATGTGGATGCGATCGACGCTCGGCACTTCGACCCGCTGGCGGCGAACGGCCACCTGGCGGTCGGCCTCGCCCGGCGCCGCGAGCACCAGCGCGCAGACGGTGCCTTCGGCGCCTTGCAGCAGGTTGGCGGCCTGGTCGGTCGTATAGCGGCTGGCCAGCCGGCCGTCGACGGCATGGATGCAATCGCCGGGGCGAACGCCCGCTTGTTCCGCGGGACTGCCCGATATCACGCGGACGATCGTCAACTGGCCGCCCTGGGCCTTCAGTTCCACGCCCAGGCCGACGAAGCTGCCGTCGATCTGCGAGTAGACTTCGCCCAGTTGATCGGGGGTGAGGAAGGCCGAGTAGGGATCGAGCGAGTTGGTGGCGCCGCAGAGGTATTCGAGGATCACGATCGTGCTGGAAAGGCCCAGCCGCTGCTGGGCCAGGTTGGCGGCGATCACCACGCTGTCGCGGGCGTCGCTACGGTTGGCGACGTTCCGCTGGGCAAGGGTCTCGGACAACTCGCGGCGGAAAGCGTCCACCGCCGCCGGGCTGGCGCCGGGCAGGTTGCGTTCCAGGAAGACCGGTTCGGCCAGCGCGGTCTGGAGGTCCGCGGTGCCCCGATCGACCAAGTTCTTCCAGGCCGGCTGCTCGACGTAATGGTTCTCGATTTTCAACAGGACCTGCTGGTAAAGGTCGAGGGCCTTTTCGGCCGGCATTTGCGAGAGCCGCTCGGCGAAGCTGCGGTCGGCATAGCGGCGGCCGAGGTCGAAGTGTAAGCGGGCCAGTTCGAAGCGTTTCTCCAGCGTGTCAGCCTCGGGGAATTGCCGTAGGCCCTCTTCGTAGTGGGCCACCGCCTCGCCCCAGCGTCGCTGGCCCTCCAGTTCCTGGCCGCGCTGCAAGTAGCTATCGATCTCGATCGATCGCTGGGAGAAAGCAACAGTGGAAGAAACGGGCTGCTGGGCCGCCAGAGGGGCAGCCAGCGCCGAAATGGCTGCAAACCAGAGCAGGGCTGCCGCAAAGGGCCGTCGTCGCATGGTGTCGTCCGTGTGGGAGTGGGAACGCTTGTTTACGCCCCTTCCGGGGCAGCGCGATTCCGGGAACTGGTCCGTTCCAGTTGGTCCATAGCTCGAACGTGACGCACGCACGCGCTAGGTTCGAGTATAAAGGATGTTTCGGCCTCCGTCAAAAAAAGCAGCGGTGAAATGCCGTCGCCGAGCGATTCGGAGGCGGGTTTTAGGGCTTTTCGCGCCCACGGCAACGAACAAACTTACAGCGCCGAAAACCCGCGTTGCGATGGTCGTGAGGGGCAAACCGCTTCTTGCGCATTTAGCGCGGTCGAAAAACGTCGATCCCGCTCATTCCGCACCGCCGGCAAATCGCGTTTTTGTGGTGCAGCCGTCCCGGCAGGCGAGAGGCATGCACCACAACTTGCGTTGGGACAGACGCTTTACGGAGTTTCGCGGAAGAATGTTCGGGCCTTAAGTTGACCTTCACCGCTACAATCGTTACAGCTTCAGATCCCCCAGCGTGATCTCGGCGATCGCCGCTTTGACCACATCGGCGCCGGCCGCGGAGAGGGCCTCCGCCGGAAAGCTCGTGGTCACGGCCGCGCAGCGCATGCCGGCCGCTTTGGCAGCCTGGACGCCGTTGACCGCGTCCTCGATCACGCAACATGCAGCCGGCGCGATGTCGAGCCGCCGAGCGGCTTCAAGAAAAATGTCCGGATGAGGCTTGCGGCGGACGACCTCCTGGCCGTTGACGATGGCCGCGAAGAGATCGAGCGAAACGCCTAGCACCTGTGTCAGATTGGCCTCCACTTTGATCCGGTCGGCGCTGGAGGCCACCGCGCAAGGAATGCCCTGTTGATGCAACAACTCCACCAGGTCGCGTGCGCCGGGAAAGGCCTTGCCCATCGTGGGCAGCAGCTTCAGGTACCAGTCGTAGGTGCGGCGTTTCATTTCGGGCACGTAGACCTGGCCGTGCAATTCGGCCACGCCGCCCACATAGCGGTCCTCGCCCGCGCCGACGAACGGCTCGAAATCCGCGGGCCGGGCCGGGATGCCGAACTCGGCCAAGGCGCGGATGGCGGCCGCGTTGATGATCGGCTCGGAATCGACCAGCACGCCATCCATGTCGAACAGTACGGCCAACGTCATGCCTGGCCCTTCATTTCCCTTCGCGGAAGCTGTCGAAGTACTGCCGGGCGTGCTCGCTCTGTTTTTTCGGCAGGCGCTGTCCGCTGAGGGGATCGGTGCTGCCGTGCTCGATGTCGGCGGTGGTTTTCTGGAGTTCGGCCTCGGCCTGGTTCTTCAGGTTGGGACCGTCGGTCAAGCCAGTGACCTGGCCGGCGCCCTTGCCGACTTTTTGGGTGACGCGGGAATCGTAGAAGCGGCCGTCGGCCTTGGCCTCGGGGCGGGCGGCGCCGACTCCGCCCTGGCCGAGTCCGTTGCCGGGCTTGTCGTCTTTGTCGTCGCCTTGGCCGCCACCCATGCCCATCTCCTGGGCCTGTGCTTCGCCCTGGCCCTGGCATTCTTTGCAGCCCTTGCCGCCACACTTGTCACAGGTCATTTGCCGGCGGGCGTCGGAGAGCGTTTGCATGGCGCCGTCGAGCGTTTTCATTTCGCTCTGCTGTTGGGCCATCTCCTGCATTTGCTGCAAGGCCTCCTGCATCGACTGCACGGCCTGGTCGCCGTGGCCTTGCTTCAACTGGTTGGCACACTGCCCCAGCTTGTTGGAGAGGCCCTTCAGGCAGTCCATCTGCGGGCCCATTTGTTGCAGCCGCTGGATTTGTTCTTCCAGCTTGTTGGCGGCGCCGGGGTCGCCCGCCTGTTTCAACTGGTCGGCCCGCTTCTTCAAGTCGGCCTGGGCGTCCTTGGATTGCTTGGCCATCTGGTCGAGCTTCTGTTTGAGTTGTTCGATCTGCTTGGCCAGGTCGTTCTTCTTGGCCGCGTCGAGCGCCGGTACTCCGGCCATTAAGTCTGTT
>Ga0302320_10016277_pt1 | contig 15209 bp, 14 predicted proteins | sample Bog_T0_3_FD_202130 | JGI IMG/M metagenome (GOLD analysis project Ga0302320, IMG submission 202130) | Peat permafrost microbial communities from Stordalen Mire near Abisko, Sweden - Bog_T0_3 | ecosystem: Environmental > Terrestrial > Soil > Wetlands > Peat | place: Sweden: Abisko, Stordalen Mire... | reverse complement strand
CCGAAGCGCTCTGGAAATCGAACCTCCGCAAATGGGGTAAATAGGAGCGGACTTTAACCGGCCTGGAGCAACCGATTAAAACTGGGCCTGTACGTCTCTCGCGGCGTGAAGAATACGAGCGACTTTCAAAGGCTTCTCTTTGCCGTAATAAATGACCAGATAGTGGTCGCGCACCGTCCAGAAAAGAACAGGCTCATCGGTCAGATCACGGCGATGATGACCAAGACGGGGATTTTTACCAACAACTCGCAAGCTTGGTAAATTTCCGCTTCGAGTTTATCCGCAGCGGATGGGTTATCGACCGCGATATGGACCCAAATTTCCTGCAAATCAGCCAGGGCCTCCGACGAAAGCTCGTAGCCCTTCATTTGGGGCGGCGGCCCTTAACCCATCTTCTTTTGAAAGTCCCCATTTCTGCCTGCACCCGTTCCGCCGTTAGGGTGTGTCCAGCGCGAATCGAATCCATGCCTGCCTTGATTTTGCCGCGCACTTCGTTCTTCCAAACCCCATCTCGATGACGAAGCAACCGCAAAGCCTCGCGGACAACCTCGCTGGCCGTTTCGTATTCTCCAACGGCCACTTTTTGGCGAACGAATTTTTCCATTGGCTCGGTCAAGGAGACATTCATGGACGGAATTTTTACGTATCTTCAGGAACGATGTCAATTTTTGACATCACTGCTTATTGTGTTTTTGAAGTGCGACGATCGCAGACCGTCGCTATATTTAAGGGTTATGTCTCAGCCGGCAAAAAAGCATCGGGAACTGGTCCACAAAATCCGCCAGCTCGACCGCGCCTATTACGAGGAAGCGCAGCCACTCGTTTCCGACCAGGAGTACGACGCGCTTTACCGCGAGCTGCTGGACCTGGAAGCGGCGCATCCCGAGCTGCGCACCGCCGATTCGCCCAGCCAGCGCGTGGGCGGCGCGCCACTAGCCCACTTCACCTCGGTCGCCCATGCCATCCCGATGCAGAGCCTCGACAACACCTACTCCGCCTCGGAACTGGAGGCGTTCGTCGATCGCATCCAAAAGGCGCTGGAGGGGGAGAAGCTCGGCTTCGTGATCGAGCCGAAGATCGACGGCGTCGCGGTGAGCGTTCGCTACGAGAAGGGCAAGTTCGTGCAGGGCCTGACGCGCGGCGACGGGCAAAAGGGCGACGACATCACGGAGAATTTGCGCACGATCAAGCAACTGCCGCTCGAGATCAAAAACCACGCTCCGGTGCTCGAAGTGCGCGGCGAGGTCTACTATCCGCAGGCCGCTTTTACGAAATTGAACCGGCAGCGCGAAGCCGCGGGCGAGGCGATTTTTGCCAACCCGCGCAATGCCGCCGCCGGGACGCTGAAGCAGCTCGATTCGCGGCTGGTGGCGAAGCGCCCGCTGGCCATCGTGCTCTACGGGCCGGGCGAGTTGCGCGGCGTCGAGTGCGCCACGCAGCAGGAATGGCTGAAGCTGATCGCGAAAGCAGGCCTGCCCGTGCCGGAGAGAACCTGGTTCTGCTCGACCAAGGCAGAGCTGCTCGCGGCGGTGGAGGAACTCGATCTCGCGCGCAAGAATTTCGCCTATGCGACCGACGGTGCGGTGGTGAAGCTTAACGAGTGGCGGCTGCGCAACGCGCTCGGCACCACGTCGAAAGCGCCGCGCTGGGCCATCGCCTACAAATATTCCGCGGAGAAAGCGGTGACGACACTCGAAGGCGTGACGTTCCAGGTCGGGCGCACGGGCGTCATCACGCCGGTCGCGGAACTGAAGCCGGTGCTGCTGGCAGGCTCGACCGTCGCGCGCGCCACGCTGCATAATTTCGAGGAGATCAAGCGCAAGGACATCCACATCGGCGATCACGTCATGGTGGAGAAAGCGGGCGAGGTCATCCCGGCCGTGCTCGGCGCAGTGGTCGAGGCGCGGACAGGAAAAGAGAAGGCCATCGTGCCGCCGAAGGAATGTCCCGCCTGCGCCACAGAACTCGGCTTCGAGGGAATTTTCCTGCGCTGTCCGAATCCCTCCTGCCCCGCGCAGACCCAGCGGCGGATCGAGCATTTTGCGCAGCGCGGCGCGATGGACATCGACGGCATGGGCGAATCACTCGTTGAGCAACTGGTCGAAGCGAAGCTGGCGAAGGACCCGGCAGATCTCTATGACCTCAAGCTCGACCAGCTCGCCAATCTCGAACGCATGGCGGAGAAGTCGGCGCAGAATGTCCTCGACGGCATCGAGACGAGCAAGCAGGCCGATCTTTGGCGGCTGATTTTCGGCCTGGGCATTTTACATGTCGGGGCCGGGGCCGCCCGCGCGTTGGCGGGCCATTTCGGCTCGCTCGATGCCCTGGAAAAGGCGACGGAGGAAGAGTTGTACGCGGTGCGCGACATCGGCGAGGTGGTGGCCAAGAGCATCGTGACCTGGTTCGCGCGAGAGCAAAATCAGACGCTGTTGCATCGCCTGCGCGCCGCCGGCGTGAATACGAAGGCACAGCAGACCGCCGTGAAAGCCACGAAGCCCACGATCGCCGGAAAGACCTTCGTGCTCACCGGCACGCTGAGCGAGCCGCGCGAGGATGTGAAGGAGCGGATCATCGCGTGGGGCGGCAAGGTTTCAGGCAGCGTAAGCAAGAAGACCGACTATGTCGTGGCAGGCGAAAACGCCGGCTCGAAGCTCGACGACGCACAACGGCTCGGGGTCAAGATCCTGAACGAGCGTCAATTGGCTGAGCTTGCCGAAAGCTGACCGGCTTCCTATCTTTGACGATTGAATCCGTGAGAACCGCAATCCTTTTTCTCAGCCTCGCTCTCTGTCTCCCGTTGGCACCCAGCCTGTTGGCGCAAGATCCCGGCGCGCAACAAGACGCCGAGGCCGCGCGCGAAAAGCTGCTCAAGGCCGCAGACCAGCTCGACAATATCCAGGCCAACTCGGAAGCGACGAAAACGTCAGTCGATGGCATGAAGAACGATGTCGCCGCACTCCAGGCCACCGTGACCAAGTTGCAAGGCGACAATGATGCGCTCCGGCAGCAGGTGACCGACCTGCAGGCCGCGCTCGAAGCCTACAAGGTGGAGCAAATCAAGGCGCGGCAGACGCTGATCGACAATGTCGCGGGCATGATCGCCGCCGGGAAGGATTCGGGCGCGACGAAGACCAAAAAAAAGAAGGAAACGGCAGCGACGGACGCCACACCGGAAACTTCCTCGCCGGTGAAAAGCCCTGGTCCACCAAGCTCTGTGCCGCAAACAACCGCATCAAACCTGGCACCCCCACCCGATTCATCCCAACCGGCTCCGGCCCAGCCCACCCCGGCGCCTGCGCCCAAGCCGCAAAAAGGTTATTATCATATTGTCGCCAGCGGAGAGACGCTTACCCTGATCTGTGAAGCCTATCGGGAAAACGGGGTGAACGTCACAGTCTCTCAAATTCGAAAAGCCAATGGCCTGACACCGGACAGCGAGCTGAAACCGGGACAAAAACTTTTCATTCCAAAACCCGGCACCTAACTTTATGAGCGAACCTGAAGAAGTCGTCGAGGGCGAGGAATTGCCGCTGACCTGGCGGGTCAGGAAGATCGCGGACAATTCCATTTACGGCCCGGTCGATGTGGAGATGCTCAAGGAATGGGCGAACTCGGCCCAGATCGCGCCCGAGGACATGATCGACGAAACGGACGAGGCATGGCACCCAGCCCCCGACATCGAGTTCCTCGAAATGCTCTGGATGGTGAAACTGCCGGGCGGAGAAATCTACGGCCCCACGACGGTGGGCACTCTGCGCGAATTCATCAACGAAGGGCTCGTGACTGAGAAAACCCTGGCCACGCACTCGAAGACAAACCAGTCGCTTCCCCTCGCCGCGCTTGTCGCAGCCGTCGATTTCGAGAAAAAGCGCGCCTCGCGCCGGCCCTCGAAGGAGGCGAACAAATCGACCGCGTCGCTCGCCGTGGAGATGGCCAAGGACCAGCACATCCGGCAGCTCGAGGAGGACCTGAAGGAGCTCCGGCGCGAGCACGAAATTCTGGTCCACAAGTTTCGCCAGCTCTCGCTGCAAATGCAGGAGAGCACCCGGCCCCCGAAAAAGCCGACCGTGGTCTCCGAGGACTAATATTCGGGGTTTGCTCTGCGCGGAAACGCGCTATTCTTAGCGTAAACCCCTCTTCCCATGAGTTCCTCCTCCACCCTCATTCCTGTCACCGTCATCACCGGCTTTCTCGGCGCCGGCAAGACCACGCTGTTAAACCGCATTCTCACCGGGAAGCACGGCAAGCGTATCGCGGTGATCGAAAACGAATTTGGCGAAGTCGGCGTCGACCACCAGCTCGTCATCCAGTCCGACGAGGAAATCTTCGAGCTCAACAACGGCTGCATCTGCTGCCGCGTCCGCGGCGACCTGATCCGCATCCTCGCCAAGCTGTGCCAGCGGCGCGACAAATTCGATTACGTGCTGATTGAAACCACCGGCATGGCCGACCCCGGCCCCGTGGCGCAGACTTTCTTCACCGACGAGGAAGTGAAGGAGAGCTTCGTGCTCGACGGCATCGTCACGGTCGTCGACGCCAAGCACGTCGGCCTCCACTTCGACGACATGCGCGAGGTGCGCGAGCAGATCGGATTCGCCGATGTGATCCTGTTGAACAAAACCGATCTCGTGCCACCCGCCGATCTGAAAAAAACCGAGGCGCACATCCGCAAGATGAACCCGATGGCGAAGGTCTACGAAACCAAAGACGCTGTCGTCGACCTCGACAAAGTCCTCAACGTTGGCGGCTTCGACCTGAAGCGGGCGCTCGAACTCGAACCCGATTTCCTCGAGGCCGAGGAGGAACATGATCATGACCACGAGCATGAACACGATCACGACCATGATCACGAGGGCGAAGAGCATCACGAGCATGAACACGAGGAAGAGCACGACCACCATCACGCCGAGGATGTGACCTCCGTCGGCATTCGTGCGCCGGGCGATCTCGATGAGAAGAAACTTTCGGAATGGCTCGGCACGCTGCTGCGCACCAAGGGCCAGGATATTTTCCGCATGAAGGGCGTGCTGGCTGTAAAGGGACGTGAGATGCGTTTCGTTTTCCAAGGCGTCCACATGCTCATGGATGGCCGGCCCGACCGTCCCTGGGGCAAGGACCCGCGGCAAAACACCCTGATCTTTATCGGCCGCAACCTGGATCGCGCCGAGCTGAACGAGGGCTTCCGCTCGTGCCTGGCTGAATGACCTCCAATCTCCGCCCCATCAACTTCGTCTGGCATGGCAAGCTCGACGACTTCAACACGAGCGTTGCCTGGTCGCCGGACGGCACTCGCCTCGCCGCCGCATCGGTCTCGGGTCAGGTGGCGATTTACGATTCGGCGCAAGGCAAGGCCCTCCATCTTTTCGAGCAGGCCCACGCCGACGGCTGCGACGCGCTCGCGTGGCGTCCCGATGGCAAGGCGCTGGCCACCGCCGGCCGCGACGGCAGGTGGAAGCTTTGGGATGTGGCGGACGGCAAAACGCTGACCGGGCACGAAGCGGGCGCGCCCTGGGCCGAGCATCTGGCGTGGAGCGCCAAGCCGATCGGCGAACGCGGCCACCTGCTCGCGCTCGGCGCGGGAAACACGGCGACGCTCTGGACGGAGGAAGGCAAGCCATCGGGCGCGGCGATCAAGTTCCCGAAAACCATTTCCGATGTTGCGTGGATTATCGGCGGCGCAACGCTGGCCATCGCGACCAGCACCGCCGTCAGCCTGCGCAAGGACGATGGCTCGGAAGAGCGCGCCTTCCCATCCCGCGACCCGATCCTCGGCATGGCCTTCAGCCCATCCGGCAAATGGCTGATGACCGGGAACCAGGATTGTTCCGTGCATGTCTGGAACACCGACAACAGCGCGGAGATGCACATGCGCGGTTTTGCCGCGAAGGTGCGGCAACTGGCGTGGCATCGCGGCAGCCGTTGGCTCGCGACGGGCGGCGGGCAGACCATTTCCGTGTGGGATTGCTCGGGCAAAGGCCCCGAAGGGCGGACGCCGATGCTCCTCGAATGGCACCCGGATCAACTTAGCGCACTCCAGTATCAGCCGGAGGGCGACTGGCTCGCCTCGGGTTCGCGCGACGGCAGCATCGCCATCTGGCAGCCCACGCAGCGGCAGAATATGATCAGCCGCGCCAAGATTGCAAGCGGCGTCACGCGCGTCGCCTGGTCGCCCGACGGCAGGCTGCTCGCCGCCACCGGCGAAGGCGGCGAAGTGCAGGTATTGGCGGTCGCATAGTCCAGGTAAAGGACGCGCCCCTTATCCGCGCCACGTAATAAACCGGAAAACTACCGATAAATAAGAAAACTACACCTCTATTGCTAGCCCCATTGCTTGCTGTCCCATGGGGCTAGCAATAATATTTTAATCACCCTATCGAAGTGCCTGCCTCCGTCAAGCGCATTTCCCCTCGTTCCCCGCGAAATTTCATTTCGCGCCATCATCTTCCCCCTCCCTGCCTCTCGTTCCCAGACTCCGTCTGGGAACGCACTTGTCCTCGCAACTCCGTTGCTGCTCCGCGCCTCCATGCGAACCCACCGCCCTTCCCCGCACATTCTCCTAAAAAGCCTATTTCGCTTATCTTTTTAAGCCACGCAGCCGTTTTAGCCCACCAAGCGCTACCGCCTCCCGCTTTTTCATGAGACAATCAGCCCATGATAACTCAGTCCATCTTAAGCCGGCATGTCTCCAATACTTCTCCGCCCCAAAAACAAGTTCGACACGTTTCCCCGGAAAATTAAGCTCTATCCTTTCCCTCATCACCATGTCTACTCCCACCCCTGTTGCACTTGTCACCGGCTCCTCGCGCGGATTAGGCCGAGGCGTGGCGGAAACGCTGGCCGAAGCCGGTTTTTCCGTGGCCATCCATTACGCCAACAACAAGCAGGCCGCCCAGGCCGCCGCCGCCGCCTGCCAGAACCTGGCGCAGACCCCGGAACAAAAATTCGTGCTCGTCGGGGGCAACATCGGAGCCGCCGCCGACCGCCAGCGCATCTTCGACGAGACGCTCGCCGCCTACGGCCATATCGATGCGCTGGTCAACAATGCCGGCGTCGCACCGCGCATCCGCGCCGACATCACCGAGGCGACCGAGGCCATTTTCGACGAGGTCATCGGCATCAACTTGAAGGGGCCCTATTTTCTTTCGCAACTCGTCGCGAGGTACTGGCTGGCCAATCAAGGCAAGTCGCACATCCCCGGCGGATACAAATTAGTCTTCGTCACGTCGCTTTCCGCCAATACCGCCTCGACCAACCGCGGCGAGTATTGCATCTCCAAGGCCGGCCTCGGCATGGCGACGCAGCTCTGGGCCGTGCGGCTGGCCGACGCCGGCGTGCAGGTGCTCGAAATCCGGCCCGGCATCATGGCCACCGACATGACCTCCGGCGTGAAGGAAAAGTACGACACACTCCTCGCTGAGGGACTCGTGCCGCAAAAGCGGTGGGGCACACCGAAGGACGTCGGCCTCGCCGTCAAATCGGTCCTTGAGGGCAACTTCCCTTTTTCGACCGGCGATGTCATCAACGTCGACGGCGGCTTCCATCTGCGACGGCTTTAGCAAAAACTTTTGCGCCTATGCCTGCTCCAACGCTTGTTCCAGATCTTGGCCGCATGATTCTTACCATTCGGGGAACCAAGGTTATCCTCGATTCCGATCTCGCCACACTTTATGGCGTGACCACCAAGGCCTTCAACCAAGCCGTCAAACGCAACCACGAACGCTTCCCGGAAACGTTCAGGTTTCAGTTGCAACGACAAGAGCTTACAGACTTGAGGTCACAAATTGTGACCGCAAGTTCGTATGGTGGACGCCGTTTTTTGCCCTACGCCTTCACCGAACACGGCGCCCTGATGGCAGCCAATGTCCTTAACAGCCCGCAGGCTATCAAAATGAGTGTCGCCTTGATTGAGACCTTCATCCGATTACGCCAGGAACTTGCCACCACGCAAGTTTTAGCGCGACGGCTGGCCGAAATCGAAAAAATCGTCATCCAGCACGACTCGGCACTCGAAGAACTATTTCAAGTCATCCGACCGTTGCTCGAACCCCCTCCGGAATCACCGCCCAAGAAGATTGGATTTCATCCTTAATCGACCCCATTCTTTAATCACTTCTCATTCTCATGATCCAAATCGACCACGAACTGACTCCCGAGCTGCTGTTTCCCTCCGTGCAGCGGCTCTTCACGCTCTCGGGCAAAAAGATTCAGCACCTGCAAAAGCGGTGGGACCCGGCCAAAGGGACGCCGGTCTTCACCATCAAAGGCGAATACACCTCGCGCGGCTGGACCGAGTGGACCCAGGGCTTTCAGTTCGGCGCATCCATCTACCAGTTCGAGGTCACGGGTGACGGCGAATTTCTCGACATCGGCCGGCGCAACACGGTCGACCACATGGCATCGCACATCACGCATATCGGCGTCCACGATCACGGCTTCAACAACGTCAGCACTTACGGAAATCTGCTGCGGCTCATGGCCACGGGCCTGATGCACTACAATCCGTGGGAGAAAAATTTCTACGAGCTCGCGCTCAAGGCCACCGGCGCGGTGCAGGCTGCGCGCTGGACCGAACTGACGCCGGGTCTCGGCTTTATTTATTCCTTCAACGGACGCCACTCGCTGTTTGCCGACACGATCCGCTCGCTGCGCGCCCTGGCCGTCAGCCATCTGCTCGGGCACAAGCTCATGGGCGAGGCCGACCGACCCGTTTCGCTCCTCGCGCGGCTGATCAAGCACGCCGACACCACCGCCCGATTTGCCGTTTTTTATGGGGAAGGCCGGGACGCCTACGACCTGCGCGGACGCGTCGCGCACGAGTCGATCTTCAACACCAACGATGGCGCCTACCGCTGCCCGAACAGCCAGCAGGGCTACTCGCCCTTCTCGACTTGGACGCGCGGACTGGCGTGGATTCTCTGCGGTTACCCGGAGGAAATCGAGTTCCTCGAGAGCCTGCCCGATGCCGAACTGGCTCCCTTCGGTGGGAAGAAAGAAGTGCTCGCCAGATTCCTTCATGTCGCCGAAGCCGTGGCCGATTTTTATCTGCAATTCACGCCCACCGACGGCATTCCCTACTGGGACACCGGCGCGCCCGGCCTCGCCTATATGGGTGATTATCTCGACCGCCCGGCCGAGCCATGCAACGAGCACGAACCGGTCGACAGCAGCGCCGCCACGATCGCCGCGCAGGGCCTGCTCCGGCTCGGCAGCTACCTCAAGCGCATCGGTCGCCTCGACCAGGGCGCGCGTTATTACCAGGCCGGACTGACCGTGGCGCGGACGCTTTTTGCGGAGCCTTATCTTTCCGCCGATCCGACACACGAGGGGCTGATCCTCCACTCGGTTTATCACCGTCCGAACGGCTGGGACTACATTCCGCCGGGTCAGCAGGTGCCGTGCGGCGAGGCCTCGATGTGGGGCGATTACCACGCCCGGGAACTGGCCGTGATGCTCAACCGCGCCGCGACCGGCCAGCCCGATCTCCGCTTCTTCGACATCAAGTTTCCCGCGTAAATCGCCGCACGGCTACTCCGCCCTGACGGGGGCCTGGCCCGCCACAACTACTGCCGACCGCAGGTCCTTGCCTATCACGGCCCTGTCTGACAGATTGGCCTCATGCCGCAAGCACGCCTCCCGGACGACGACGAGCGCTCCACCGCCCGCGAGGGGTTGGAAACCAAACCGTTCCTCGCCCATCTCGAAGATCTTCGCTGGACGATCATCCGCTGCCTTGGCGCGCTGATTGTCGGCGTCGTCATCTGCGCGTTCTCGGCCAAATTTATCCTCAAGGCGTTGTACCGCCCCTACAAGCAGGCGGGGCACGATCCCAAGACGCTGTTTAACTTCGGCGTGGTCGACCCGTTTTCGATTCACATGGAAATCAGCATTTTTGGCGGCGTGATTCTTTCGCTGCCCTTTGTGCTCTACTTCATGGGCCAGTTCCTGCTGCCGGCGCTCACGGCGCGGGAGAAGCGCTTCCTGGCGCCGATTTTTTTCGCCGGCGCGATTCTTTTCGTGGTCGGCGTCACGTTTTGTTACGCATTTGTGCTGAAGGCAACGCTGCAATTTTTCTTCGGCTACAGCGACTACCTCGGTTTCGGCGCGACGTGGACGGCCAAGGCGCTGATCGATTTTGAAGTGCAAATGCTGCTGGGCTTCGGGCTCGCCTTCGAACTGCCCCTGGTGATCCTCGTGCTGAACCTGCTCGGCATCGTCTCGGCGGAACAACTGGCCGCGAAACGACGGCACGCCGCGCTCGCAATTTTCATCGCGGCCTGTTGCATCATTCCCTCAACCGATCTCTTCTCGCTCTCGGTTCTGACCGTGCCGATGTATTTGCTCTACGAATCGTGCATCTGGATCGCGCGGATTGTTGAGAAGCGCAAGGCGAAGGAATAGGTCGGCCGTCGCGACAAGCCTGCGCCGATCGCCTTGGCTGACTATGATTCCGCGTTGAGGTGATTCACCAGAGTCGTGAGGGCGCCGGAAGCTCCGTTGATCATGAATTGCACCGCGAGCGCGAGGAGGAGGAAACCCATCAATTTGGTCATCGCATTGACTCCGTTCACGCCCATCACGCGGACGAGCCGCACCGATTCGGCCAGGGCGAAGTAGGAGATGACGCAGACGGCGGCGGCGGCAAGGGCGAAGATGAGCCACTCGCCCCAGAAGTGCACTTCGGTGGCCAGGTTGATCATCACCGCCATCGAGCCGGGGCCGGCGAGCAGCGGCATGGCCAGCGGGACGAAGGCGATGTCTTCGCGCTCGCGGGCGTCTTTTTCCTCGGCGTTGGTCTGGTGATGCTCCTTCTGGGGGTTGAGCATCTGGAAGGCGGTTCGGGCGATGAGAAGGCCGCCGGCGATCTGCAACGCGGGGAGCGAAATCGAGAAGAATTCGAGGATGAAAGTCCCCGCCAGCATCGAGACGAGGAGAATGATAAACGAGTAAATGGCGGCTTTCCGCGCCTCAGCCCGGCGTTCCGCCACGCTCCAGCCTTCCGTGATCGAGAGAAAGATGGGCGGCTTCGAAAACGGGTTCACCACCGGCAGGATGGCGAGAAAGGCGAGCAGGATGTCGTTGAGATAGACCATGAGATGCAGCCGCGCCCGTGGGAGCGCGGCGTTAAACCACTATGTTCCGCCAAGCATCCGCCGTCTCACGACGGCGGCTATTTTGACTGCAAAAGCTCGGAGTCGCGCGGCTCGCTGAAATACGAGGGGCTGATCATTTCGGAGGCTGGCGGATCGGGATCTTTGTAATCAGACGGATGCACGATGTTACGGCCGACGGTGTCGTCCTCGGGCAGGCTGTCGGCGATGGTGACCGGCGTGCCGACCTGCACGAGCTTGAAGAATTTGATCGAGGCATTCTTATGAATGCGAATGCAGCCGTGAGAGCGGGGAACCGGCCAGACATAGCCTTCGTGGAAACCGAAGCCGGGCTCGAACTCGACCCAGTTGGCCATCGGGTAGCCGACGTAATGGTAGCCGGAGCGACCTTCGCCCGAGCTTCCCGCGTAGGTGTCGCTGCCGTTGGTCCAAAAGCCATATTCACCGGAGCGCTTGGTCGAGTCCTTGGCCGTGACGTGGAAGTGGCCGGTCGGGGTGGGATGATCCGGCGTGCCGATGCTGGCAGGCGTGACCAGAAGCGCGCGGTCGCCTTCCATGACGTAAACGATTTTCGACCGCAGCGAAACGAGGACCTGGACGTTTTCGGGATTCGTCGGCGCGTAGGCGTCAACATGGTAGGTTCCACTGCTGAAGTTGGAGGTGGTGGTGGCGCAACCGGCCAGGAAGCTGGTGACCAGGGCTAAAAGCGCAAGGAACGCCGACGGGCGCCAGGAGAGGTGGTGAGACGGTGGAGGAGAATTCTGAATCATCCGCCGACGATAGCACCCCTGCGGAGGGCCGTAAAGTGCTGCAAAACGAGGGTAGTGTCCTAATTTGAATTGGAGCCTAGTCAGATGTACTTCGCATAGAGCAGGGAGCCTATCCACCAGAATCCACGGGCGGAATCCGTAGGCTTCATAAAGTAAGTCGTCCTCTGGCGCGTAGATTAAGGATCGAGTTTCGCACGAGTTTTACCTGATAGGATTTGGCTTTTCCATTAGGACCAGATTGAAGGTTAAGCAAATCGGGGCTTTCAGCGTGCCAATAGACCACATGGCGCTTACGAGGAACTCTGCGAGTGCGCTACTGTTGACGTTATTGGTCTTAGCACGTTTACTCACGATTTCAATCCTCCCAAAGCCCACCCCTTAAGGCGAGTTAACATTATTATCCAAGCAAAGCAACAATTTCTTCCAGATTCTAGACGTGATCGGCAGCTTTTGCCCCACGTTCAAACTGTATCACTTCCAACACGGGAACAGGCCTAGGGGCCCGGCGTGATGGATGGGACGCCGTAGACGTTGCCGCTCGCTTCGATATTGCTGAGCAACTCAGCCTCGCTGTGCTGAAGAGCGAAGGCCTTCGCGGCGGCCATCAGTTCGGCATCGTCGGGATAATAGAAGACGGCTTTTTTCCACGCTGCGCGGGCCGCGTCGCTATTTCCCGCCTGTTCCTCAGCTTGCGCAAGGTACATCCAGTGGCGACCGTTGCGCAGGTCGAAGCGATCCGTGCGGCGGGCCAAAGCGAGTGCTTGGGGCATTTTGCGATCGAGTTCGATCTTGAGGAGGAGTTCTGCGGCATAATTTCCGAGTTGGCCGGGCGGAATGCCTTGTAGAATTTTTAAGGCGCCGTCGACGTCGTTCCCAGCTTCATCCAGATAGTAAGCGCGAAATTCGGCGGTGACCGCTTGATTGGAAAGCGCCCCGGCCTCGTGCATAAGTGCATCGCGATGGGCGGCAGAGAAAGGCGGGTCCGCGAAGCACATGATGCGCGCGGCTTCCCAGTACCACGGCGCGTGATGATCTTCCTCCGGCAGAGCGGTCAGCTTGGCGAAGGCAAAATCTTCCTGGCCGAGCGAATTGAGCGCGATGAGGTTTCGCCCGAAGAGGCGCACATCGGCGGGCATTCCGTTTTCGGCGAAATCGCGGTCGAACGAAGCGGCGATTTCTGCGTCGGAAACAGTCGGTAAATCGGGGCGTATTTCAGGTCTCGTCCACACGGAGCTATTCGGCGAATAGAAAATCAATCGCCAGCCGTTTTGCTTCAGGTAATAGGGCCACTGGTAACATAGGTTGCCGCAGACGACGAAGTCGGGGCGATACGCGGCGAGATAGCGCGGGACCATCGCCGGTCGTTCGTTGACCAGGCCGACTTCGTGGATGAAGGCCTCGTCGTACTTGCCGAAGCCGGTATCGGCGAACGTTTCGCCGTGATCAAAGCCGCTCGATTGCAGCCATCCGCCGTCTTCGCAGCGATGGAAAAGGCGGCCCTCGACGCCGTGCGCCTTCATCCACGCCGCGGCCGCCTGCGCCATTTCGCTGCGGTCGCGGTCGTACTCCTGCCACTGACGCAGGAGACTGAAATCGAGTTGGGTATCCAGCCGCCCGACCACGGCCATGGCCACGATGACGGTCGCGGCGAAGATGCCCAAAACTCCGAGCCACGAGGCGGAGCGGCGCGCGGCGGCAGCAGCGAAAGCGCCGCTGCTTAAAACCAGCAACGGCACGAACAACCCGAAGATGGGCCACGCTTTCATGACCGATTGCGCCTGCACGTAAAAGGCGACCGCGAGCACGAGAAAGCTGAAGCAAATCGCACCGCGGCGGCGAATCATTCCGAGCGCCACCACGGCAATCGCAATCAACGTCAGCCAGCCGTAAATCGTGGCCACACCGCCGCCGAGCGGCTCCATCTCGCCGACATAAGCGCGGATCGATTCGAGCCGGTCCTGGAAAAAAGGCGGGTAGAATCGTTCCCAGCCGGACGGATTGGCAAAGCACGCGAGCAGGATCAGCCCGAAGGCACCGAGCCACGTGCGAACGGTCGCCCACGGAAAGGCCTTGTCGCGCAGCCAACGGCGCACGGTGATTTCAGCCCCGAAAAGCCCCACCATGGCCGGGCCGAGGACGAAAGCGCTGTGGCAATTGGTCCACGCAACTTGCAGCAGCGCCATCGGCCAGAAGGCGGTCCAGTTTTCCGCGTCGCGATGGCGGAGCAGAAAGACGCCCAGACCGATGACGCCAAGATACGTGACCAGATGCGGGCGCAACGGAGCAGAAACCAGCAGGAAAAGGAGCATCAAGCCGATGGCGATGGCAACCGCTGTCGAGTCCTGGAGGCGGAGGGCCTTCGCGCCGCGGAGCAAAACGGCGACGAGGGTCACGCAGGCCAGGGTGGCTAGGAGGCAGGGCCCCCACCAGCCGAGGCTCCAGGCGGAGTAGAGGACGAGATCGAAGAGCGGGTACTCGTCGATGATGGGATGACCGAGATTCGGATAATTAAAGACGTCGTGGCTGTAGGGCGCGATGTGGTCGACCATCCAGCGCCCCTGCGCGACCTGAAAACCGAGGTCGACCTGGTTCATTACGGGCGTGAAACCGTTCAGCACCACCCAGGCGAAGATGAGCACGACGAAGAGCCGGTGCAGCTTCCCATTCAGGCGTTCCCCAAGGCTTTCAGTCGGCACGCGCTATGAAAACACTCCTGCGCAGAGCAGTAAAGCTCCCGTAGCAGCAGAGGTCTCTCCGTGAGACGGGCCGGCGCAAGGGCCTGCGCCGGCTACCTATTGCGCGCGGCCGAATTTCTTGTCGAGCTCGGCGAGGGAGAGCTGGATCATGGTGGGGCGGCCGTGGGGGCAGGTGTAGGGAAGGTCGCAGGCGAGGAGATCGTGGAGAAGCATGTCCCACTCGGCGGGCTTGAGGGCGTCGTTGGCTTTGACGGCGTGGCGGCAGACGGTCTTGGCGACGATTTCCTCGCTGAGTCGGCGGCCTTTGCGCGTTTCGCCACCCTCCTGCTGAAGATCGGTGACGACGGTGCGGATGAATTCAGCGACGTCGCGCGGCTTGACCATGGCGGGCAAGGCGTCGACGAGGAAGCTGCTGGGACCGAAGCGGGTGATGCCAACGCCGGCCTGCTGGAGGGTGTCGACCTGGGCGAGGAGGAAGTCGGCTTCGCGGGGGAGGAAGTCGAGCGTGACGGGGAAGAGGAGCTGCTGCGAGGCGGGGTCCTGAAGGGCCATGCGCTTGAGCATTTGCTCGAAGAGGACGCGTTCGTGCGCGGCGTGCTGGTCGATGAGGACGAGGCCTTCGGGGCTTTCGGCGA
>Ga0302320_10016276_pt1 | contig 15209 bp, 8 predicted proteins | sample Bog_T0_3_FD_202130 | JGI IMG/M metagenome (GOLD analysis project Ga0302320, IMG submission 202130) | Peat permafrost microbial communities from Stordalen Mire near Abisko, Sweden - Bog_T0_3 | ecosystem: Environmental > Terrestrial > Soil > Wetlands > Peat | place: Sweden: Abisko, Stordalen Mire... | reverse complement strand
CCGCCAGTTGCCCGCGGCCGGCAACGTCCGGGTTGGAAGGGGGAGGTGTGCCGTAATTGTAATTGATGACCACCGGAGTTGCCGGCTGCTGCGGTGGCATCACCACGGTGACGTTGGTTTGAGCCGGAGCAGGCGCCTGCGCGGCCGCCGAATCGTCCGATTGAGAGATGTAGGGAGTGGTGTAGTAGCCCCCGATATAGACGGGATATGCATACACACCGGTAGTGCGGGAAATCCCGGTTCCCCGGCTGCCGGCGCCAGGCACGCGGATACCACCCTGTGCCGGGTTGACCACGCTGCCAAGCGTCCGAGTCACTCCGGGAGTGCCGCCTCCGCCGCCGGGGTGGACCACGCTACCACCGCCGCGAGTCTGGGCGGACAGACCCATCGCGAAGCATAAGACGAGATAGAAACCGGCGCCGATTCGCATGGGCCTCATACTCCCTGACAGAATTATACCTCCGATCAGCCGAGCCCGCTGTCCCCGTCAGGTGGGGCCCGTTAGGGCTATTTCTTCTGCGGAGGCACTGCCCCCGGAGTCGCGGCGGCCGGGTGGGCCCGATCGTATCGTTTGACAATATCGTTGGTGATATCGACGGACGGGGAAGCCCAAAGTACCGGGCCGTTGGGCATGCTGACGTCGAAGACCACCGCATACCCATTGCGGGACGCGTAGTCGCGAACCACTTCCATCAGCTTGTCGCCCAGTTGCTGCATCATGGCGCCCTCTTCCTCTTCAAGCGCCGTCTGGCTATCTTCTCCGAGGCGCTGGAGTTCCTTATTCCTGGCGTCGATGGCCTGATTCAGGCGGTCTCGGGCGTCGGCGGTCATGGTGGCCTGGCCCCTCTTCAACTGGTCGCGAAGCGACTGCATCTCGGTCTGCTTGCGGTTGAATTCGTTTCTTTTGGGAGTGTACCTGGCGGTCAGGGCAGCGCTGGCCTTCTGCCCTTCCTGGGTACTGACAATGGCATTTTGCGCGAAGATGGTGGCGACCTTGATGGGTGCGGGAGGCGGCGCGGACTGGGACGGCGCCAGCACCACCGGAGTGGGCGGCTGTTCCTGAGCGAACACCACCGTGGCCGCCCCCAGGAACAGCGCGGAGATAACCAACACATTCTTCATCGGAGATCGTTGCACACCTGACGCTCCCTCACGGGGTGCCCTCTGGGCCCGGCTCTGTAAGGGAGCGGGCGCCGGTGCCTACTGCTTCTTGGCAGGCGGCTTGGGCGCGGCCGGCGCGGCCGCCGTCTTGGCGGCGGGAGCTTCGTCCTTCACCGGGTGTGCCTGATCGTACAGAGCTACCATCACATCCGTGATATTGGTGGCGCTGGCGTACCAGAGCACGGGCGACTGTTGCCCGACATCGATTACCACGGCGAAGTTGCTCTGAATGGCATAGTTCTGCAGGATCGGCCCCATTTTCATTTGCAACTCCTGGGTGATCTTGGCTTCGTCGTTGTCCATTTCCGTCTGCGAATCTTCGCCGAAACGCTTCAGGTCTTTGCTCTTGTTCTGAATATCGGTACTGAGCAGTTTCTGGGCATCGTCGCTCATCGTGGCGCGGCCCTTGTTGAGGCGATCGGTGAGCTGTTCGATGTCGGTCTGACGCTTGTCGAACTCCGCTTTCTTGGGGCCGAACTTGCTGTTGATCTCGGCGGCGGCCTTCTGGCCTTCCTTGGTGCGCGCCATGGCTTCCGACAAATTGATGACGGCGACCTTGGTCGGAACCGCGGCGGCGGCGGCCGGGGCTTGGACTGGGGCTGGGGCTGGGGCTGGGGCTTGCGCGTGAGCCAGCGCTCCAGCGGCGACGCCGTAAAGCACTGCGGTGATAACTACTGAATTCTTCTTCAAGCTAGAAACTCCTAAGTGTGAAAATACCATATGGCGCCGGGTCCGGGCCTAGAATGTCCTGCCGACGGTGAAGCGGAGCGTCGTGTTCTGCTCAAAAAACGGGAAATTTGCCTGGTTAAAGAGGCTGATCGAATTCTGGAACGTGGCGTTGTTGGGGAACGACGACCGGTCCGTCACTATGGGCGGCTGCAGGTACTCTCTCACGTTCGTGGGATTGTAGGCAAAATAGACGCGGAACGGCGCATTCACCACGGGGAGCATCACTTGCAGTTCCAACCCGGTGGACGTGCGGGTCCTCTGCGTGCCGGGCGCGATCTGAACCCGTCCGTTATAAGCAGCCTGCGGAAACTGGAGGTTCAAATCGCTGGTGCGGGTGGGATCCAGGACAAGCTGGTTGGGGAACAGGATCTTATCCACCCCGACATCGAAGAAAGGCGCCAGTGTCACCACGTTGGGGATGATAGGGATGCGATATTCGAAGTTCCCGATCACGCGGGTGTCGCCTCCGGGGGTGACGAGCTGATACGTGGGGATGGTCATGGTCACCGGCGTGGTCGTGATCGCCCCGCCACTGATAATTTTCTGCGTACGGGCGGAGCCGTCGTCGTTGAACACGTTAACCGAACTGGAAGACGGGACCCACCCAATGGGAGTGATGCCCATGATCTGGAAACCGCGGACATCCTGTTCGCCGCCGATGAATCCGCGGTCGAAAGGCGGAACGTCCTTGCCGTTGAAGCCCGTGGAGAGGGTGGCCATCAAGTGAAACGCCAGGACGTGTTTCCTATTCAACGGACTCACATGGAAGTACTTGAGGTCCGCCGTGGGCGTAAGCAGGTTGACGTTGCCGCCCAGGAAGGTGGCGGCGAAGCCCATGCCTAAGTAGACGCTATGGCCGCCGGTGGGATTAATAGGATGGTTGACGGTGTTATAGAGGTAGGACGGCGTGATGGTGGCGGTGCGGATACCATCGAGCGAGTTAGGCCCGTACACGCCGCTGAAATTGAGGTACTGGAAATAGTTATCGGCGGCGGTGGTCAACGTTTTCACGTTGGAGATATCGTACCCGAGGGTCAGCCCGAGGCGCGCGAAGTGCCGGCGTAGCGGATAGCTGGCGGAAAGCGTGATCCCGTGGCTGTTCTGGATGTAGTTCAGCAGGTTTTGCGCGCCCAGATTGTTGTATAACCCGAGGAGGTTCTGTCCGTACAGAATGGAGGCTTGCCGTCCCTGGTTGAAATCGAAACGGCGGTAGTACACCACGAAGCCCACCTGCATGGGGCGATCCAGGAAAAACGGCTCGGTGAAGCCCAGGCTGACGTTGTCCTGAATTGTGCCCACCTGCGCCGAAAGCGACAGGGTCTCGCCCAATCCGAGGAAGTTGTTGGTGGAGTAATTGAACCCCACGAAGCTGCCGGCGATCCCCGACACGCCGCCATTCAGTCCGATGGAATTCTTGCCGCGCTCCTTCACTTTCAGGGTGATATCCACGGTATCGCCCTGGGGGTTGCGCTTGATATCGACGGCGTCTTCCTTCTTCAGCATCTCGAAGTAGCCGAGCTGGTTCAGGCGCATGATCGAGAGATCCAGAAGATTGGAATTGAAGATATCGCCTTCGTCGATCAGGAATTCGCGGCGGATCACCTTGTCGCGGGTAGTGGTGTTGCCGGCGAAATCGATGCGGCGAACGAAGAATTGCCGGCCTTCATCCGCGGTGATGGTGATATCCACCTGGTCGGTGTCCGGAAGCGCCTGTACGTCGGGCTCCGGCGAGAAATCCCAGTAACCCAGAATGCCGTAGTATTTGCGCAGGTTTTCCAGGCCCTTGCGCAGCTTATCGGTGGAGAAAACATCGCCCACGCGCATGCTGAAAAGTTGCAGCAGCGCCGACGGATCGCGAAACAGCTTGACTCCCACGAAATTGGCGGCGCGCAGATGGTACAGCCGTCCTTCTTCCACGGGCACGTGGATGTCGGCAAAGATGCCCAGGTTGTTGGGCTTGATCAACGGGAGCCGCCATCCGCTGCCGCCACGCTGCACGATCTTGACTCCGGGGTCGAGCACCTTGACCTGGAAGTATCCCTTGTCCTGGTACGCCTCGCGCAGTTTCTCCAGGTCGTAGTCCAGCTTGTCGGTATCGAAAGTCTTGGCGAATACGTTTTCGAGGACGATGGAGTGGGGGAGGCCGTAGGGGTGCAACTGCTTCATCTGCCAGGTGACCCAACCCTTGCTGAAGGAGTCGTTGCCGGTGACGTTAATCTCACCGACTTTGACTTTGGGGCCCTCATTCACCACGAACGTCAAGGCCAGCGACGTGGGGGGCATCTGCTCGATCTGCGGATCCACGGTGGCGTATTGATGGCCGCGCTCGGATTCATACTCTTTTATAACGGTAGCCGCATGCTGCACGCGGCCGGGATCGTACTGCTGCTCCACCGTCAGCCCGACTTTGCGTTCTTTGAAGCGGTCCAGAATTTCCGATTCGCTGATGGAGTGATTGCCCACATAATGGATGGAGCGGATCACGCGGCGTTCGGTGAGGATGAAACGCACAATCAGGCCTTCCGGCGTCTCTTCGGTTTCCAGCTTGATGTCGTCGAAGCGTCCGGTATTCCACAACAGCATGAAATCGCGGCGCAACTGCTCTTCACTGTAAATGTCGCCTGTTTTGGTGTAAATCTGGGCCTTCAGAGTATCCTGCGGAGTGCGCCGGGCGCCCCGGAATTCGATACCCGCGATCACCCTGCCACTCAGCGCCTGCGGATTGGGAACATTCGGCTTCGGAGTCTCCAATTGCTGCGTTGGGTTCGGCTTGGTGGGCACGCTTTCAAATCCGCCGGCCGGGGCGGTGGCGGGCTTGGGCGGAGTTGCCGGCGGCTGCGGAGCAGGCGTCTGCGCCCGCAACGGCGGGAGACAAGAAGCGCAAAGATATACCGACATGACGCCGGTACGGACGAGCCTGAGAACCCTCATGGGTGCATACCTTTCCACTCTGCGCCCTCGCCTAAGCGAGCCTTACAGTGACGTTGACTCACAGGAATTGATTTCACTCGGTACAACCGGATTCGAAGACAATTAAGCCATTATTTTAGCGGATCTTCGAGGCGGGCAACAACGAGTGTAGCAGGCTACAGGTGTGACGTGCCGGCACAGTTTTCCACAGGTCGTTGCGCCTTCTAACGGCTACCGCAAAGCGTGACCCTCCCCCACATCCTGGCGGATAAAACCGACAATCGCGTCGAGCGACGCACCGGGCTGAAAAACCGCGGCCACGCCCTGCCGCTTGAGCGCGGCGGCATCCTCGTCGGGGATAATTCCACCCACAATGACGCGCACGTCGCCCATATCCTTCTCGCGCAGCAACTGCAATACCCGGGGCACGATGGCGTTGTGCGCGCCCGAAAGAATCGACAGGCCGATCACCTGGACATCTTCCTGCAGAGCGGCATTGACGATCATTTCGGGAGTCTGCCGCAAGCCGGTATAGATGACCTCCATGCCGGCATCCCGCAGGGCGCGCGCGATGATCTTGGCGCCGCGATCGTGGCCGTCCAGCCCGGGCTTGGCCACCAGCACTCGAATAGGGTATGGCATGGCTAGAGGTGCGTAGTTTCCTGGTACGTGCCGAACACCGCGCGCAGCGAGTCGCAGATCTCGCCCAGGGTAGCGTATGCCCGCACGGCGTCCAGCAGGCGGGGCATGGTATTTTCGGCTCCTTCCGCGGCGCGCTGGAGTGCATCCAGAGTCCTCCGCACTTGAATATTATCGCGCCGCGCGCGCAGGGCCGCCAGTTTCTCCCGCTGATGCCGCGCGGACGTCTCGTCGATCTGCAGGAGTTCGATGGGCTGGCCGACGGACTGGAACCGGTTGACACCCACGATGGTCCGCTCGCCGGATTCCACTTCGCACTGGTAGCGGTAGCTGGCGGTGGCAATCTCGCTCTGCGGGAAGCCGGCTTCAATGGCCGGGACCATGCCGCCCATTTCGTCGATGCGCCGGATGTATTGGTTGGTCGCGGCTTCCGTATCGAGCGTCAGTTTCTCCAGAAAATAGCTGCCGCCCAACGGGTCGGGTGTGCGGGTGACGCCGCTTTCGTAAGCCAGCACCTGCTGGGTGCGCAGCGCGATGGTGACGGCCTGCTCGCCGGGCAGCGCGTAGGCTTCGTCAAGGGAGTTGGTGTGCAACGATTGTGCGCCGCCCAACACCGCGGCCATGGCCTGCAGCGCGGTGCGCACCACGTTGTTGTACGGCTGCTGCCAGGTGAGCGAGCATCCGGCGGTCTGGGCGTGAAAACGCAGTTTCATACTGCGCTCGCTCGAGGCGCCGTAGCGCTCGCGCATGGCATGCGCCCAGATCTTGCGGGCGGCGCGGTATTTGGCGATCTCTTCGAAGAAGTCGCTGTGGGCGTTGAAAAAGAAGCTCAGGCGCGGCGCGAATTCGTCGATCTTCAGACCGCGCTCGAGGGCCCAATCGACATACTCCATGCCGTCGCGCAGGGTGAACGCCAGTTCCTGCACGGCCGTGGAACCGGCTTCGCGAATGTGATAGCCGCTGATGGAAATAGGGTTGAACCGCGGGGTGTGGCGCGCGCCGAATTCGATGGTATCGGTGACCAGCCGCATGGATTGCCGGGGCGGGAAAATGTACTCCTTCTGGGCGATGTACTCTTTCAGGATGTCGTTCTGCAGAGTGCCGGAAAGCAGGGTCCAATCGACGCCCTGCTGTTCGGCCACCACCAGGTACATGGCCCACAGCACGGCGGCCGGCGAGTTGATGGTCATGGAGACCGTCACGTCCCCCAGCGGAATGCCGTGGAAGAGAATCTCCATATCTTCGAGCGACGAAATGGCCGCGCCGCACTTGCCCACTTCTCCCTCGGCGAGGGGGTGGTCGGCGTCGTAGCCCATCAGCGTGGGCAGATCGAAGGCCACGGAGAGCCCCGTCTGCCCCTGGGCCAGCAGATAGTGGTAACGGCGGTTGGTTTCTTCCGGCGTGGCGAAGCCGGAGAACTGGCGCATGGTCCAGAGCTTGCCGCGATACATGTCGCGGTGGATGCCGCGAGTGTAGGGAAACTCGCCGGGCGGAGGCGCTTCGTGGGCGAGATCGACCCCTTGCAACGCTTCGGGGCCGTAGAGCGCCTCAATCGGCACTCCGCTAATTGTCGTAAACTGGCATTCGGCGGTCTTCATGGTTTGCCCAGGTTATCTTTAATCTTATACCCGCCCCACGAGGAGCAGGCGCATGCTGAAACCGACGATATTTCGCGAGAACGACATCCGCGGCGTGGCCGACGTGGAACTGCTCTCCGCGGACGTGGAAGTTTTGGGGCAGGCTTTCGGTAGCTACCTGCAACGGCACGGCGGCCGGAACATCAATCTGTGCCGCGATACGAGGTTGAGTTCGCCGCGCCTCGGCGATGCGATTCTCCGCGGCCTGGTGGCCAGCGGTTGCCACGTGACGGACCTCGGCGTAGCGCCCACGCCGGTGCTCTACTATTCGGTATTTCACTTGAAGGCGGATGGCGGAGTGATGATTACCGGCAGCCACAATCCTCCGGAGTTCAACGGCTTCAAAGTGGTGTGCGGACAATCCACGATTCACGGAGAGGCCATTCAGGAAATCCGCCGCATGATCGAGAATGGCGACCTGGCGCGCGGCGAAGGGAGCCGGCAAACGGCGGATGCGGCCACGCCTTACATAGAGGAGATTTCCTCGCAGTTCCATTTCCCGCGGCGCATACGCGTGGTGGTGGATGCCGGTAACGGCGCCGGGGGACCGGTAATGGGCCCGATTCTGCGCCGGCTGAATGTGGACGCCACGGAAATGTTCTTCGAGATGGATGGCCGGTTTCCCAATCACCATCCCGACCCGACGGTGCCGAAATATCTGGAGGCGCTGGTGGCCAAGGTCGTCGAGACCGGCGCCGACCTGGGCATCGCTTTCGATGGCGATGCCGACCGCATCGGCGCGGTGGACGACCGCGGCACGTTGCTCTACGGCGACCAGTTGATGATCGTCTACGGCCGCGAGATCCTGACTCGCAAACCGGGCGCCACGTTCATCGGCGAAGTGAAGTGCTCGCAACTGATGTATGACGACCTGGCGGCGCACGGCGGCAATCCCATCATGTGGAAGACCGGGCATTCGCTGATCAAAGCCAAAATGCAGGAAACGCGCGCCGAACTGGCCGGCGAGATGAGCGGTCACATGTTTTTCGCCGACCGCTACTACGGCTTCGACGATGCCATCTACGCCGCCTGCCGGCTGATGGAGATCGTGTCAAACTCGGACCAGCCGCTATCGGCGCAACTCGCGGGTCTTCCGAAGACGGTGACCACGCCGGAGCTCCGCTTCGACTGCCCCGATGAGCTGAAATTCGCCGTGGTGCGGCGGGTCACCGAGCAACTGCGCGCGCGGCACAAGATTCTGGACGTGGACGGCGTGCGGGTTTTGTTCCCGCACGGATGGGGTTTGGTGCGCGCCTCGAACACCCAGCCCGTGCTGGTCATGCGGTTCGAAGCGACCACCGAAGAATTGCTGCGGCAGTATCGCCGGGAAGTGGAGGAAGTGGTGGAACTGGCGGTGGCGGCAGGAGGTGCGCATTGAGGAGTCTCCGACCTGCGCTCGCTGGCGAACGTTTCGTAGGTGGGGCAGGCGGTGCTCGCCTGCCCGAACAGAATCGTGGGCAGGCGAGCCCCCCCTGCCCCCCCAACGGGCCCAACGCACGGGGACTCTTCTGCCTGGCCACGCTGCTCTTGCTCCCAATCTTCGCTTCGGCCCAATCGATGGTGCTCCGGCAAGGCTGGGAGATTCAGTCGTCGGCCGAAGTGCATGAAAGCGGCAGCGTGCTCTCCACTCCTTCGTTCCAGCCGGGCGGTTGGCGCCACACCAGCCTGCCTTCCACGGTCTTTCACGCGCTGGTGGACAATCATGTTTACCCGGATCCCTATTTCGGCATGAACCTGCGCTCCACGCCCGGCGTGGAATACCCCATCGGCGTCAACTTCTCCAATTCGCCCATGCCGGCGGAAAGCCCGTTTAACCGGTCGTGGTGGTATCGCTCGCAATTCCAGCTCTCCGCCGACTATCGCGGCAAAACCATCTGGCTGGCTTTCGACGGCCTGAATTTTCGCGCCAACGTGTGGCTCAACGGCCGCCAGATCGCGTCCGCCGGCAAGACCGCGGGCGCCTGGCGGCTGTTCCAGTTCGACGTGACGGCCGCGGCCAACACTGGTGGAGCGAATGCGCTGGCCATCGAAATCTTCCCGCCTGTGCCGCACGATCTCGCCATCACGTTTGTGGATTGGAATCCGCAGCCGCCCGACAAGAACATGGGGCTGTGGAGGGATGTCTCCATCCGCGCCACCGGGCCCGTCGCGATCCGCTTTCCCAGCGTGACCACGCATCTGGACACCAAGGGCGCCCAACTCACCGTGCGTGCCGAACTCACCAACGCCACGGATCAGGCGGTGGACGGCGACCTTAAAGGGAAAATCGACCGTGTCGAGTTTTCCCGGCACGTCCGCCTGGACGCTCACGAAACCCGCGTGGTCCATTTCACGCCGCAGGAGTTTGCGCAGCTTCGCATCGCCAACCCGGAGCTGTGGTGGCCGGCACAGGTGGGCCCGCAGACGCTCCATCCGCTGGACCTGCGATTGGAGGTGAACGGCAAGACCTCCGATACCAGTTCCACGCGATTCGGCATCCGCGAAGTAACTTCCGAGCTCGACGCCAAGGGCCATCGCTTGTTCCACATCAACGGCAAGAATATTCTGATCCGCGGCGGCGGCTACACTTTCGACATGCTGTTGGCTTCCACGCCCGAGCGCCAGGAAGCCGAATTGAAATATGTGCGTGACCTGAACCTCAACGCAGTGCGCTTCGAAGGCAAGCTGGAAGACGACCATTTTCTGGATCTGGCCGACCGGTATGGCATCCTGGTGCTGGCCGGATGGTGCTGCTGCGACCACTGGGAGCAATGGCCGCGGTGGGATGCGGAGGACGAAGCGATTGCCGCGGCATCCTTGCGCGACCAACTTCGCCGGCTGGCGCGCCACCCGTCGGTATTCGACTGGCTGTACGGCAGCGACAATCCGCCGCCGCCGAAGATCGAGCGGATGTATCTCGACATTATCAAGGAAGTGGAGTGGCCCAACCCGTATCAGTCCTCCGCCACGGCCAAGAAGACCCCCGCCGGAGAGACCGGCGTCAAGATGACCGGGCCGTACGAATACGTGGCGCCCTCGTATTGGACGGCGGACACCACCCGCGGCGGCGCTCACGGATTCAATACCGAGACCAGCCCCGGGCCGGCGCCGCCACCCATCGAGAGTCTGCGGCTGATGCTGCCGCCGGAGCATCTCTGGCCCATCGACCAATGGTGGAATTTCCATGCCGGCGGCGGGCAGTTCAAGGATATCCACGTCTTCACGGAGGCGCTCCACGCGCGCTACGGCGCGGCCGAATCGGTGGAGGAATACGCGCGCAAGGCGCAGATGATGTCCTACGAGGGCGAACGCGCCATGTTCGAAGCGTTTGGCCGCAACAAGTACACCTCCACGGGCGTGATCCAGTGGATGCTGAACAACGCGTGGCCTGGCGTGATCTGGCACCTCTACGACTGGTATCTGCGGCCCGGCGGCTCCTATTTCGGCGCCAAGAAGGCCTGCGAACCGCTGCACGTGCAGTACTCCTACGACGATCGCGGAGTCGAGATCGTCAACTCTTACTACCGGCCATTCGCCGGCCTGAAAGTGCGGACGCGGGTGCTGAACCTCGACATGACGGAAAAATTCTCGAAGGAGTCCAAGGTGGACGTGGGCGAGGACAGCAGCACGCCGGTAACGACTCTGCCGGAACTGGCGGGGCTGAGCTCCACGTATTTTGTCAGCCTGGAGCTGCGCGATTCCTCGGACCACGTGATGAGCCGCAACTTATACTGGCTTTCCAGTAAGCCGGAGACCCTGGAGTGGGAGAAGTCCACCTGGTATGTAACGCCTACCAGGACGTTCGCCGATTTCACCGCGCTCAACGGCCTGCCACCGGTGGAATTGAAAGTCGCCGCCGCGTCGAAAGCGGACAGCACCACGGTGACGGTGACCAATCCGGGGAAGACCATCGCCTTCGCGGTCCACGTGAAAGTGAAGAAGGGCGCGGATGGCGACGAAGTGCTCCCGGTGCTGTGGGAGGACAACTACTTCGCGCTGCTACCCGGTGAGAGCCGGCAGGTGACCGCCACTTACAACGGTCGAAATCTGGGGCGGTCGGGGCCGGTTGTGGAAGTGGAGAGTTGGAACAGCAAAACGGTGACCGTGAATTAGTTCCCGTTCCGGCGCCGGGCCACGCGCGCGGCTCGGAAAACGCCGCGATGATTCCACGGGACTTGTTACGCCGGTGGATCGACATTACGAACTCCCGACGTGTTTTCGTGGCGCAGGCACTCCTGCCTGCTGGGTCGAGACTCATCTCGACCCTCTTCGCGAGCTGCATCCACCGTCCCGGAGCGCCGAGATGAGTCTCGGCGCCGCAGACACGAGTGTCTGCGCCACGTCATGGCTCAGGTCAATTTCCCAAGTATCCGAAATCCCCGGCCGACATCAGAAGTTCTGACCCTGGGGATTGCCCCATAGGATCGACAATTCTTCCTCGTCGCCGTCAGCGGCGCCGTGGACCGCGACTCGATGCGGCACCCGTGCTGAAACCTGGCGGCGACCCGCGTTACTGTCCCGAGACCGCGATCGTCACTCCGCTTTGCGCGCTGACGCCGCCGAGTTGTACCGTCACCGGAGCCAGGCCGGCCGTCAATCCGGTCGGAATCGCTACGTTGATTTGCGTCAGCCCCGGAATCTGGCCCGGTACGCCACCGCAATAATTCGTAGGGGCAGTCTTGCCGCCAACGGTTACCGTAACGGGCAGAACACACGACGCCGTTCCGGTATATGCCTGGCCGTCCACACCGGACGGGCTGGTCTGGCCCGCTCCTGTCAGGTAGATCTCCACGAAATCGCCCGCATTGGCCGGGTTCGCCGCACTGTTGTAGCTATAGGCGCCATTCTGTATGTTGATGGCGGCGGCTAATCCCTGGCCCGAGAGATTGGCGGTGAAGATCCCGGGAGTGGCTTGCGCCACCGATACCGGGAATGGCGTGGCAAACTCGCCCTGGTATTGCGTAGACACCTGCACCGTCTGTCCGCTGACTTCGAACGGAACCACCACCGCCACCTGATTAGGCGAAACGTAGAGTATCGGCGCCTGGTAAGTGCCGAAGTCCACCGTCACGCCCGCCAGGCTGGAGCTGTACTGGCCGTTGGCGTTGGCCTGATTCACCGTCAGCCCCCCGGGACCCATGCCGGCGCCATAAAACACCACCACTTCGCCGCCCGATACCGGACCCGTCAGACCGCTGGCGGCATTCGCCACCGCGGCAATCGACAACTCGTAGCCGCCAAAGGTCAGCAGGCGAATGGCATTGTTGCCGGAATCGGCAATATACACGTTTCCGTTCGAAGTCAACGCCACCGAGTAGGGGGCGCTCAACGTGCCGAACGGAGCCGAACCGCCGTCTCCGCTATAGCCACGCGTTCCGTTGCCGGCGATGGTGGTGATGAAGCCGCTGGTATAAACCTTGCGGACGCTGGCGCTGCCATTGGCGATATAGAGATTGCCCGAGGCATCCACCGCGACTCCGGTGGGGCTCCCCACTTCCGCGGCAGTAGCCTGCCCGCCATCGCCCGACACTCCGGGGAGACCGTTCCCGGCCACTGTGGCGATATTGCCGCCGGAGATCTTGCGGACGGCGTTGTTACCGAGATCGGCGATATACAGATTGCCGTTGGCATCCACCGCGACACCCGCCGGGTTATAGAGCTGTGCGCTGGTTGCCGGGCCGCCGTCGCCCGAATACCCGGAGAGACCGGTGCCGGCTACCGTGGCGATGTTGCCGCCCGAAACTTTACGAATGCGGCTGTTGATGAAATCGGCGATGTACAGATTGCCCGCGGAGTCTACCGCCAACCCGATGGGGTCGTCCAGTTGCGCGGCCGTGGCCGCGCTCCCGTCGCCGCCATACCCTGCGGTGCCGTTGCCCGCGACGGTATTGATGGCGCCGCCGGAGATTTTGCGGACGCGCGCGTTCTGCGTATCGGCGACATAAACATTACCGCTCGAATCCACCGCGATGCCCTGTGGACCATTCAGTTGCGCGGCCGTGGCCGCCCCCCCGTCGCCTCCGAAACCGGCGGCGCCAGTGCCGGCGATGGTGCTGATTATGCCCGCGGCCGTGACCTTGCGGACCACGTTATTAAAGGTGTCGGCGATATACAAATTGCCGGACGAATCCACGGCCACGGCGTCCGGCGTGTTGAGTTGCGCGGAGGTCGCCGCACCTCCGTCGCCGGAATAGCTCAAGACGCCATTCCCCGCAAGGGTCGATATGGTAGTCCCCGCCACCTTACGGATGCGGCGATTTAACGAATCGGCGATGTAGATATTGCCCGACGAATCCAGCGCCACTCCGGTGGGAAAGTTCAACAGCGCCTTCACCGCCGACGAGCCATCGCCGCCGAAACCGTTGGTCCCGGCGCCGACTACCGTGGTGATGATGTTCGTGGCAATGGTGACTTTGCGGACTTTGCCGTCGCCATTCTCGGCGAAGAATATGTTGCCGGACGAATCCACCACTACCGCGTACGGCACGGTTATGCCGGCGCTGGTAGCGGGTCCGGTATCGCCGGTGTCGCCCACGGTCTGGTTGCCCGCCACGGTGTTGATGATGCCCGTGGAAGCGGTGACTTCGCGGATGGCCGCATTGGCGGAGTCGGCAATGTAGATGTTGCCGGAGGAATCCACGTATACGTCCGTGGGGGTATGCAACTCCGCATTGATGGCCGGCAGGGTATCTCCCAGAAACGCCCCATAGCCGTCTCCCACCACGGTGTTGATAATGCCGTCGGTGGTCACCTTGCGGATGACATTGTCGCCGGTGTCGGCGATAAACACGTTGCCGCTGCCATCCACGAACACGCCGCTGGGCAGACGCAGCAGGCTGTTGATTGCCAGCCCGCCGTCATTGAAAGTGCCTGCGCCGCCCGGGCTGGAAGCGCCGGTCCCGGCGAAAATGGTAATTTTGCCCGCGGTATCGACCATGCGGACGCGATTGTTCTTGGAATCGGCGATGTAGAGATTGCCCGTTTTATCGAAAGCCAGTCCCTGTGGCGAATTCAATTGCGCCTGCAAGGCCGGTCCTCCGTCGCCGGAGTACCCCGGGCGGGAATTGCCCGCCACTACAGTCAGATTCCCGCTGCCGTCGATCTTGAAAACGGCGTTCGAGCTGCTGAAGTAGACGTTGCCCTTGGTATCGACGGTCACCCGGCCCGGTTGCCCGATGGAGGTGCTCGTCGCCGAAACCGGCGTGGGGGGTGGCGCGCCCCCAGCGGCAGTCGTTAACGTATATTGCTGCGCCCACGCCAATGAGCTGCCTGCCAGCAGCAAAATCCCGCACAACTTTCCAACCGGTCTCGACATTTACACTTCCAGTCCTGTCAGGGTGTTTGAAGAAGGATGAATAACCATAGTAAGACGTTTCGCCCCGTCAGAGGGGACACCTGCGGTTCTATGCGGCAACTACCTCCGCCACGGCCGCCAATGCCTGTGCGCAATCTTCACGGGTGACGTCGTAGTGCGTCACCGCGCGCACCTGTCGATCATTAATCGCATTCATTAGCACGCCGTGGCGTTTCAGTAGCACGCTGATGGCCGCGGGCGCGTGGCGCGTGCCGCTGACGTCGAAGACCACAATGTTGGTGGCCACCCGAGCGACGTCGATCTGAATTCCGGGGATGCGCGCCAGCCCTTCGGCCAGGAAACGCGCGTTGGCATGATCGGCGGCCAGCTTCCGGGGGGAGTCTTCCAAAGCGATGAGGCCGGCGGCCGCCAGCACGCCCACCTGCCGCATTCCGCCTCCCAGCCGTTTACGGTAAATGCGCCCCTTGGCGATGAGGTTGGCGGGTCCGGCCAGTATGGAGCCGGCCGGCGCTCCCAGACCTTTGGACAGGCAAAACATCACCGTGTCGGCGGGGGCGCAGATCTCGCGGACGGGCAGTCCCGTGGCCTCCGCCGCGTTGAAGATGCGCGCGCCATCCATGTGGACCTTCACCCCGTACTCATGCGCGCCGTCGCAGATCTCGTAGACGGTCTCCATGGGGTAGACGGTGCCCCCCGCCATATTGTGAGTGTTCTCGATTTCCACCATCCCGGTGGGCGCGGTGTTCGGATTCACGGGCTTGATGAAGCGCTTCACTTCGTCCCAGGAGAGAATTCCGTCGGCGGTGGGGATGGCGCGAACCACGCAGCCGGAAAACCAC
>Ga0302320_10016275_pt1 | contig 15210 bp, 5 predicted proteins | sample Bog_T0_3_FD_202130 | JGI IMG/M metagenome (GOLD analysis project Ga0302320, IMG submission 202130) | Peat permafrost microbial communities from Stordalen Mire near Abisko, Sweden - Bog_T0_3 | ecosystem: Environmental > Terrestrial > Soil > Wetlands > Peat | place: Sweden: Abisko, Stordalen Mire... | reverse complement strand
CATAACCGCGCTGAGTGGGGTGCCATCGGGAGTTCTGTTCAAGTCCGCACACACGCGGGGAGGGTATGCGAAAGACGTTCGCATACACGACTTGACACTTGAGGGCGTTGCCATTCCGATTCATATCACCATGAACTGGAATCCAAGTTACAGCTACGCTACAGTGCCTGCTGGAGTGAAAGATGTTCCTTCGTATTGGGTTACGTTGACAACGAAGGTGCCAGACGAGCAGGGACTGCCTCACTTCAGCGACGTGCATATTTGGAATATCAAGGCGACGGGCGCAAAGAGCGCATTCAATGTGGCTGCTTATCCGAATGCAACTCTGGATGACTTCCGGCTGGATCATCTGGATATCGAAGCGGCGACAGCGGGTTCGATTGCAAACGCTAAGAATTGGACGCTTACCGGCAACTACATCAAGACAGCTGACGGAAGCAAGCCGGTGTTTACTGACTCGGCGTTCAAAGACCCGAAGGATATCCCCTATGGTGAGCCGAAATGATTCTGGCTTTTCCGCGCATGATTGAAGTTACAGAGAGAGGGAATCGCGTATGAAGAAGCTCTTCGCCGTATTGAGTCTCAGCGTGTTATGGATTTGTTGCATGAGAGTGATTCCTCAGAGCGCGAGCTCACACCCGGCTGCTCAGACCGAGGCAAGACCTGCTCAGATGAATGGCAGTCAGGCATCTGGACAAGCGGCTGTACCGGCTACGGATCCGGGCGCAGCGGTTCGGCTTCCGCTTCCGACTGCGAAGAATCCGAACTTGCCAACCCTCTACCTTGTGGGGGATTCGACGGTGCGAAACGGGAAGGGCGACGGCGGCAGCGGACAGTGGGGATGGGGCGAGCCGCTGGTGGATTATTTTGACGCTGGCAAGATCAATGTGGTGAATCGTGCGATTGGTGGACGCAGCAGTCGCACGTATGTTACTGAGGGACGCTGGGATGAGCTGCTCGCGATGCTAAAGCCGGGTGACTTTGTTGTATTTCAATTTGGGCACAACGATTCGGGGCCACTGGATGATACAAGCCGGGCACGCGGGACGCTGCCGGGCGTGGGCGATGAGAGCAGGGAGATCGATAACCCGATTACCAGGAAACACGAAGTGGTGTACACGTATGGTTGGTATATGAGGAAGTATGTCGCAGATACTCTGGCCAGGGGCGCGGTACCCATTGTGTGCTCACCGATTCCGCGGAAGATCTGGGTGGATGGGAAAGTGGTACGGAATACCGATAACTACGGCGGATGGGCGCGGCAGGTTGCCGAAGTGGAGAAGGTTGCCTTTGTCGATCTGAACGGGATGATCGCGCGGCGCTATGACGCGTTAGGCGAGGCGCAGGTTGAACCTCTGTTTGCCGATCCGCATACGCACACCAGCAGGGCAGGAGCAGAGTTAAATGCGGAGTGCGTGGTTGCAGGGCTGAAGGCGTTGAATGGAAATCCACTCGGCCAGTATCTCTCGGCAAAGGGTCTGGCGGTTACTCCGGATGGAGGTAAGTGAATCCGCAAGGATATAACGCCAGCCCCTCCAGGTTCAGGCACTAGCGGTGCATCTTGCGGATCTCACTGCCGGCGAGAAGGAATGCGCCTACGCCGTAGGTATAACTCGACGAAGCTTTGAAGGGTTGAGGTTCGGCGCCAGTCTGCTGAATGCAGCCTAGCCTGCCATCGGCATAGACATGATGAAGCAGGCCAGCCCATGCCTTCTCGATGACTGGACGGTAAGTCTTCTTGTCGAGCAAGCCTTGATTGACGCCGGCCGCGAGCGCATAGGCGAAGAATGCAGAGCCGGAGTTCTCGGGTAGATCGTAGTCGGCGGGGTCAAGCAGGCCCGCTCTCCATAGACCGTCGGGGGATTGAATCTCGGCTACCCTGGCGGCCATTTCTTTGAATTGCGCAATGTATTTGGGGCGCGCTGGATCGTCCTTAGGCAGGTACTGGAGGGTGCGAATGATGCCGGCCATGACCCATCCGTTGCCGCGGGACCAATACATCTTCTTACCATTGGCCTCGGTGCGCATGAGATAGGTTGAGTCGCGAAAATACAGATGCTCGGCGGGATCGTAGAGACGGCCGGATGTCTTCGCCCATTCCTCGTCGAGGTAGTCAATGTATTTGCGATCGCTCGTTGCAGCGTACATGCGCGTCCAGACAGGAGGCGCCATGAAGAGCGCATCGCACCACCACCATGCAATCTCCTTGCCTGGAACGGTGGAGGTCCGAGGTGCGGCCAGAACAGCATCCAACTCAGTCTGGGTGGGCTTGATCATGGCGGGGTCTTTTTTGAGCAAGTAGAGCTCAAGATAGGTCTGCGCCACACTCTGATCGTCGGCGTTGGGCAGATGAGAGCGGAGTTGCCAATCAAACCTTTGTCCCATGGCCATCATGGCATCGCGATACGTTGAGTCGCCGAGCGAGTCGGAGGCGGCCATGAAACCGGTGTAGAGGGCGCTCCAGGTCCAGATGCGATCGAAGTAGGTCTGCGATGTTTTTAGCTGCCAATCCGCAACCTTGCGCATGGCTTTGGCAACGGCGGCGGGCTTGGTGGAATAGGACAGGTCGGTGGCAATGGGGCCAGGATCGTCGGGGGCATCGCCGAAGTGGCGCGCAGCGTTCATGTCGATGTTGGCTTGCTCTTTAGTCGAGGGTTGATGCTGCGCGATGGCCGATTGCGCTCCAAGAATGGAAATGGCCGCCGCGACCGCCAGCATCGGCATCCTTCTGCAAAGTAACATGGATTTCCTCAGTAACTCATTCTAAACAAAACCGGAGCCGCAAGCGCGAACCATTCGCGCGTTGCGGCTCCGGGTTGAGGAGTGATGCATTCGGCCAGTGTTAGAAGTTCAGTCTTCCTGAGAACTGGAAGTCGCGGCTGCCGGTATTGCTGGTGGCCGAGCTCACCTGCCCAAAGTTGGAGGAGTCTACGTTCGTTTGAATACCGCTGAAGGTTACCTTGTTCGCAACGTTGGTGCAATCCGCCGCGAACACGAACTTCACTCGATCCGACTTGAGGTCGAAACTCCGCCGGACACTCATGTTCAGGTTGGGAACACCGGGATTACGCAGGTCGAACGACCTGCGGGGCGCATCGCCGATCATGAATGCAGTGTTGCCCGCGACGCCAGCGTTGCAGTAGGGGCCGCTGGAAGTAGAGCAGGCAACTCCACCTTGTCCGTTGCCCGGTAGGGTGTTGCCGACATAGCCGTTGATATAGCTGAGGGCCGCGAAATTGTTTCCCGTAATGCCTTTGCCCCAGGGCCCGTTCTGACGGATGGTTTTTCCAGTGAAGCTAGGGTTGATATCCGGCATGCTCGTCCCAGTCGCAATCGGACTGCTGGGAGAAGCGCCCGTGGGGTAGGAAGAAGTCGCAAAAAGAGGCGTCCCGGAGACGTATGTGAACACTCCTGACAACGTCCAGCCCCCGGCCAGGGTCCGGACCAGGAAGTTATTGGAGCCGATCTGCCCCTTGCCGAACGGCAATTTATCGACGCCGTAGACGGTTAGAGAATGCGGAACGCTGTTGGCGCTTACAGAACGATCGAGCCTGTTCTGCTTCCAACTTTGTCCGTTTGCGAGCGCCGTGGCAGGAATCGCCCAGCCGCTGCGCTGGGTGCCTGCATCGTCAAGATTCTTGGAGTACGTGTAGTTCAGGTTGAGGGTCAACCCCTGAGACAGTCGCTTGACGATGGACAGTTGCAGGGCGTGATAGCTGGCGTTTGCCGTTGAACTTCCCCAGGTGTCTGTGGTTCCCGAGAATTGCGGCATCCATGTGAGAGCCTGACCAATCGTGGCTTTGCCCGCGCCCGCCGTGGTGGCCGCGGCCTGACCGAAGCTGGCGTAAGGCAAGTTGATCGCTGGCAGCCCAAGCGCCGCCGCCTGCGTGTTCGCCGCCGCTAGATTCGAGGCAGTCGCTGCCTTGCCAAGCGTTGCACCCAACTGATAGTAGATGGGGTTGATTTGGCCGGATTGCAGTCCGCGCATATTCGCGGCGCCGGCAATGAAGTGGCTCTCTGAACCGGCATAGTTCACCGTGACCGCAATATTGTTGGTCAGCTGACGCTGGATACCGAAGTTCCAGAACTCGAACTGCGGCGCCCGTCCGGAAATGTAAGGATCAGGAAAGCCCGGCGCCCCACTGGCCGAGACGAATGCGCCCGAACTGTTGACCGTATTGCCTACGTTCAGAGTCTGGCTGATGGCTCCCGGCGCAGTGATCTGAGGCACCGTGTAATTCGGACCGCCGAGGTTCGCATTGGCAATGCCCATGGAGGTGAATGCGGCACTGGTGTTGAGGTAGAAAGCTGGGGCTGCTCCAGGACCCGCAGCGCCGGGGGTATAAGACGGCGAGCTGGAGAAGCCAAGTTGCCCTGGGCCGTTATATGCGCCACCCGCGCCGCCGGTTCCACCGGCATGGGAGTACACCAAAGAATAGGCGCCTCGAATGTCGGTCTTGGAGTTCAGTGAATAGGCGAAGCCAACACGCGGTCCATAGTTATTCATGTAGTCGCTGACAGGTGTCCGGCAGCCGCAACTGACTCCCGTGCCGCCGGCGTTGCCTGCGAACTCCAATGCACCGTTGTTGCCGGTAACTGGGTTGGCGATGTTCGGGTTGAGAAACGAGAAGCGGTCATAAACTTCGCGATAGGTAGGAATGTAGTCCCACCGAAGCCCAATATTGAGGGTCAGCTTGGGGGTGATTTTGTAGTCGTCGGCGATATACGGAGCAAGCGGGTTATACCGCCCTCCGAGAACCGAGAAAGGTTGGAGTGTGATGCCGGTCGTATCGACTGCGCCCAGCAGGAAGCTTGCATAGGAGTAGCCAGTGTTTGAAGTAAAGCTCGAGACGCCGGACTTTGTTGTCATTCCGGCTGTCTCATTGGGCTGCCAGTTGAGCGTCAGAGCGGAGGTGGGTCCGTCATAGGACGACGCATTTTCCTCAAGCCATTGCATCTGCATGCCAAAGGTGATCGCGTGCTTGCCTTTGATCCAGAGCAGGTTGTCCACTCCCGTGTAAGTCTCGGTCACCGTAGTCGCGGTCACTCCCGACGCGCCCTCGCCCCATTCCTGCTGCGCATTGCTGCCGTTAAAGATGCTGGTGGGGAACTCTGTCACCGCCTGGCCGTTGGTCGGAACCCCGGGGAAGCCGATGCCCAGGGTCACCGCTTCATATTGGCTGATTCCCTGGGTAATGTTTTGAATCGGCGGTCCGCCAAAGTTGCTGAAGCCGAATTTGAATTGGTTTACCAAACTGGGCTTGATGGTATATGTGTCTGACAGGTCGGCCCAATGGCCGGCAACAGTCGACGCCGTCGTCCCGGTATAGGGCAAGGGCAGAATACCGCCCGAGGCGATGGTTGTGGTGATAGCGGTATAGGGCACCGCATGGCGGTTTCCACCCGTTATCGTGGCCGACAACGTCTGTTTCGGAGAGATGGTGTAGTCAATGCGCCCGGAGTAGAGCCAGTTGTCATATCCGTTGGGAAATCCTCCAATGTAGTTGTTCGTGATTCCGGAAACCGTCGGTGTTGGCAGCCATTTCTGCATGGCTTGCGCGATGGGAGAAATTTCGCCTGGGGGGATGATGTTGGTGGCGGTCCCCACTGGATTGCCGTTGGCGCCCACGCCGGTACCGGCGCTCTGGCCGTATGCATAGCGGCAGGGGCCGCTTGTGCTATTGGCCGTACAAGCGGCTTGCGTGGTTGGATCGTAGAGCGTGTAACCGGGTCCGCCATTGGCGGTCAGCAGCTCGGAAAAGTTGCCCTGCTGCATCAGCGTAGTCGGGGCCGTCTGCGCCGTGTATACCGGCGCGTTACGGATATGAGTCTTGTCATAAGCCGCGAAGAAGAAGAGCTTGTTATGGCCATTGAAGAGGTGGGGAATCTGGATCGGTCCGCCCACGGCGAAAGTAAACTCATTCTGGTGGTCGACCGGCTTGCCTACTGGAACAGTCGTTACAACGCCGTTGATCACTTTCTTCTGGGTTGCGAACTGGGCAGTGAAGCCCCACGTATCGAATAGGGTATTCCGGACGAAGTCGGCGACGGTTCCGTGATACTGGTTACCGCCGGTCTTCATACTGTAGTTCACTGAACCTGCACCCTGATACTCGACCGATTGACCGCTGGTTAGCGCACCGATTTCGCCGATGCCTTCCGAGGGAACCACATTGAAAATCGGCCGGTTGTCGCCGATCTGACTGATGGTCGTCAGCGGAATACCGTCCAGGTAGACCTCCTGTACGCGGTTTGCCGTGCCGGAAAACAGCGCTGACCGGCTACCACTCTGCGCACCAGGAAGGTAGTTGGCGAACGATGTGATGTCGCGCTGCTGGCCGTTCTGTAGAATCGGCAGCTCCATGAACTCCTGGCTCTGAATCGTAGCGCCCAGGACCGCATTGGCGGTGTCAAGTGAAGGAGGCGCGGCGGTCACGGTGACCGTCTCTTGCTGGCTGCCGACCTGCAGAACAGGGTTGAATCCGAAAATCTGGTTTTCGTTCAAAACGATGTTTTGCTGGCTTAATACCTCGAATCCACTCGCTGAAACCTTGAGCGTATAGGTACCAACGATCAGCGGGCTGATCTCGTAAATGCCTCCCGACGAGGTGACTCGCGCGGTCTGAACGCCCGTTGCGTCGTTGATGGCCGTCACGGTGGCGTTGGGAATCACTCCTCCCGTTGCATCGGTGACAACTCCGGTGATCGCGGCTTCGCCTGCGGTTTGCGTCCAGGCCGGTATGGCTGCAAGGCCAAATCCCATGGCGAGAAGAAGAAAGACCTTCGCTGCCACCGCCCAGTTTCTGTACTGTGTCAACTGTTTAGAGAGCTTGATTCTGTGCGTTTTTGTCCTCATTTGATCCTCTCGTGGAGCCTCCAGAATTTGTTTTCGGTGCATTGTCCAGGGTTTTGCCTCAGCTGAAGCTCTTGGTCTAGCCACCGCAGAAACTTAAGGGATTCAATAAACACATGTCAATAGAAAACTTATTTTTTATCCGGTTAAGATCTGAGTCGGTTTCTGACTGGGTGCGAACCAGCTGTCTGGCCGTTACTCCGCCCGGCTCGCGCGAAACAGTTCAAAGCAAGGATGTGGCTACGCAGCCTTAGCTTTTCGGCAGGGCGGTTGACCGGCCATTGGGTCGCGTAGGGTACAAGTTTTCTTCGGCGATCGCCGGACTTCTCACTTCAAATCGTGCGCAAGCTATTGATTTAGAAAGACTTTTCGGAAGCCGTTACGGGTGGCGGAACGATCGTAAGCCGGGCATCGCCGTCCGCAAGGCCGGGGGAAGAGGCATGGACGCGGATGGATCCCGTGGCCGCTGTGGCGCTGACCAGGACAATCAGGCGGCCGCCATAGAAGTGGTGCTGTGGAAGCGCGAAAGACTCGTGGTCGGTGTTGCTGCCGTTGTCGGTGGCCACGATCTGCGCAGGTCCAGAAGTCGTGAACAGGACCGCGGCGGAGACATCTGGAACACGCACGCCAGCATCATCCACTGCGGTTGCCGTGATGGTGATGACATCGTCGCCGGTGCGGGAGAGTGTGTTGCGTTCAGGCGAGAGTACGATGCGTGACGGCTTTCCGGCGGTGTGGAGTTCGTCTTCGGTAACAGGCTTGCCCTGGTTATAGGCCACCGCACGCAAGGAGCCAGGGGCGTAAGGTACGTTCCACTGGAGCGGGCTGGCGTCCTCGTGGAGTTTCTGCCGCCCCAGGGACTGGCCGTTCAGCAACAGCTCGACCTCTTCGCAGTTGGTATAGACATCGACGGACTCAGAGTGTGGAACGGTGTTGCGGGGTGTCCAGTCGAGCAGCAGGGGCTCTCGAAGGTCAGGCTGCACAGACTCGTAACCGGGATCGACCGCATCCCGTTCCGTGGCGCCGACGCGGCGGGCGATGTGGACGCTAGGCGCCGAAGCCCACCAGCTCTGCCGCTCCCATGCCCTCGGGTGAGGCAGGCCTGTGCGGTCCAGCAGTCCCGTGGGACGGCTGATGTTGGGCCATTTTCCGGCCTCCCCCAGGTAATCGATCCCGGACCAGAGAAACTGGCCCGAGTAGGGCGCATTGTCGCGAAGCGCCAGCCAGGACGCTTGATCGTGAATGTTTTCTGTCCCCAGGATTTTGCGCGAGGGGCTTTGCGCGTGGGCAGCCAGGATCTCGTTGACACGATAGTTCTGGCCTACGATGTCCAGCATGTCGGCGAGTCCGTTGTCGTAGTCGTGGCTCACGTTGGGGCGGAAGAGGGCCTGTGTCACGGGCCGCGACGGGTCGTTTTCGTGGAAGACAGCGAGCAGCCGGGCCAGAATGGAGTGGGCCAGTTCGGCGTGGGGGGTGTCGTGAATCTCGTTGCCGGCGGACCAAAGAATCACACTCGGGTGGTTGCGGTCGCGGCGGACGGTGTCGCGTGTATCGATGGAGGACCAGCGATCAAAATCGAGATGGTAATCGAACGGGTTCTTGCCGACCGTCCAGCAATCGAACATCTCCTCCATCACCAGGAAACCCATGCGGTCACAAAGGTCAAGAAACCCTGGAGAGGGGGGATTGTGGGCGGTACGGATGGCGTTGACCCCCAAGGATCGCAATGCGGACAGGCGGCGTTCCCACACGGAAGCAGGTACGGCGATGCCCAGGGCACCGCCATCGCTGTGAATCGCGACGCCCTTGAGTTTGAGGTTATGGCCATTGAGCCAGAAGCCCGTGGCGGCCTCGAAATGAAACTCGCGGATGCCGAGGGGAATGGCTTCATCATCCGTGATCGGACCCGGCGTTCTGAGACCGGAACTGGATCTAAGACTGACCAGAACACGGTATAGCCAGGGGTGATCGATATCCCAAAGCTGAGGGTTCGGCACGGGACACTCGCCGCGCATAAGGGCCTTCGCGTCAGGGGCAATCGTTTGCATTTGTGTAACAAATCGGCCGGCGACGCTTCCATCGGGAGCAATCAGGTAAACGTCGAGCAGCACGTGCTGAAGCGCGCTCGATTCATTTGCCACCGACGCTTCGACATGCACAATGGCCTTCTCGGCGCTCACCACGGGAGTCGTTACAAACGTGCTCCAAGGCTCCAGATGCACGTCCTGCATGAGGATTAATCGCACCGGGCGATAGATCCCCGCGCCTTCATACCATCGAGAGGCCGGCTGTCTGGATGTATCGCAGCGAACCGCAATGACGTTTTGCGCGGCAGTGCCGAACTTCACGTGGGTCGTGAGCTCATAAAAAAAGCTCACATAGCCGTTGGGGCGCTGGCCGAGATGGGTGCCATTGATCCACACGTCGCTGTTGGCCATAACTCCGTCGAAGACGATATAGACGTGGCGATGGGCATCTTTGGCAGACAGCGAGAAGACTTTACGATACCAGGCCACTCCGGTGGGGAAAAAGCCTCCCGCAGCGCCGCTTGCGTTTGCATCATTCACAGGCCCTGCGATGCTCCAATCGTGGGGTACGGTTACGTCGCGCCAGGCCGAATCGTCGAAAGCGGCCTGCTCGGCGCCAGTCTGGTCCCCCAGAGAGAACTTCCATTGGGCATTGAACTGGACAATCGTGCGGACGGGCCTCTGTGCAAACCCGGTCAGCGGCGCAATCGATGAGAGCGCGAGGGCGGCAAAAAGAACAGCAGGTTTTGAGAGAATCATCCAATCCGGCTCCAAATCAACAACCGATACTAGAACGATTTCGATTGAGAAAGCAATTCACGAAGGCTGTCACTCGTGCAGTGGTTCCTTTGCGGAACGCTCACAGGACGACCTGACGGGGCTTGTCTCCCAGCGGCAGATGGCGTACCCAGTCAATGTCTACCACACCGGGTCTGGTGGCCAGGGCGGTTTGGGCGAAGAGAGAAGGCCGCGATCCTTTCCACCGGCTGGATTGAAGCTGCATGGACGCGCCAAAATCGTGAAGGGTTTCACCGTCATCAACTCTGAACGAATAGCGGGTCCGGTCGCCATTTGCGTTTTCGCGAAGCTGAACTACGGGGTGCGAAAGAACCGGCCAAGCGACGTAATTCTGAAGATGGAAGAAGTGCAATCGGCATTTGTTCCCGATTGCACGATTTCAAAGCCGCTGGCAGCATCTACGGGATGGATCGCGGATACATCGACGACAAACGGCTTTTCGCGCTTAACGAAGCGGGCGCGTTCTTCGTCACCCGCGCCAAGTTGACGATGCACGCGCCGCGCGTATGCACTGCGCTCACGGACCAGGCCATCGCCACCAATGTCCTGATTGCTTTCGTGAAAAAGGAACTCGAAATCAACGCATCTCCTGCACTTTTCTAAAGATCCTGTGCGTGTCATCATCGAGAAGACGTCCATTTCATGCACCCTTGGCGAGATGCTCGACGGAACCGAAGAAAGTGTTTTCACGAACCAGCTCATTTGATTCGGCTTCTAGCCGGACGCCATAGCGGCTCCACCACCCATCTGAGAAAAGCAACCGAACGTTTGCTGGAGCGGAAAACGTCGTCGCGAACAAGTAGCTCAAGCTGAGCGCGGATTGCCTCCGCGGTCAACTCAGCCGTTGCTCCGTACTCCACTTTGGCATCGATCATCGCCTATCCAGTGTCAACGATACGAGTACAGGTTATGGGAATTGGTATGCCTGCGGAACCTGGCCATTCAGCCAGGAATCAATTAGTTGCGAAGAACCCAACCCTTACAAGCTCTCAAATCGAAGCCCGCCTGCCATCTTTACACTTTACTGAGACTCAGGTAATCTCTCCCGAGTCTGGCTGCAAAACCGCCCCACCCCACGCGGTGCTTGTGAGTTTCCCCCCGCCAGCCAGTGCCTTCCCCATAGTTTCCCCATACACTTGAGCGGACCTATGCGTCACCATTTAGCATCCGCGAGAAAAAGCTGAGGCATTCTTCACCAGATTGCCGCTATCTGGACAGAGAGGCCTCACGAAGAACCCCACTGCTGGAATCCCGGTACCCCCACCAGAGCAGAAATCTTGGCTCTGGAAACCTCGGGAAGACCACAGAATTCGTGAGGCGCCACAACAGTCGAAACGCAACAAGCATTTGAAGGTCCGTGCACGAGAAGCTGCACCAAAAGAAAAAAAGAATAGGGAGTTAAGCCATGAAGCCACGCTTGGGAATGACGTTGTTGATGCTTGCCCTGGGTTTGTTCGGTTTAACGCAGGTTTCCGCAGCCCTGCCAGGCCTGGCGGCGAATCGAGTACTGCCCGACTCCTGCGCAAGCGGGAATTCGTCGGCGACAACCGTTCACGCGGCCCAGCACGGCGCTCCTTTCTTGAATCTATGCGATGGCCATGCGCTCGGCGGCACCCTCGCGGGACTGCGGCAGGCTCAGCCTCTGGCTCTGGCCTCCGGCGATTTTGACGAAGATGGCACCCCCGATCTGGTGAGCGGATTCGCGGTGGGCAACGGTGGCACGATCACACTGCATCGCGGCAACGTGAACGCTCTGTGGCCCTATGGCGCCGCACTGCGTAATGGACCACCACCCGCATTCCTGCCAAATCCTCGCTCGTTTTCCGTACCCGAAGCGCCGAACTTCATTGCTACAGGCGATTTTGACGCCGACGGCCACTGGGATGTGGTCACGGCGCAACTCGGGAGCAATGCTCTCTATCTCCTGAAAGGCGATGGGCATGGCGGATTTGCCGCGCCGCAGCGCATCCCGCTGACGGGCAGCGTAACGGCCATGATTGCCGGCGAGATCAACCGCGCCGACGGCCTGACTGATTTGGTTGTTGCCGTCAATTCCGCCAGTGGACCACAGGCATTAGTCTTCGAGTCCGCACGGGGCGCTCTCAAAGACCAGCCTGAAGTCTTCCTTTTGCCCAAACCCGCAACCGCACTGGCGCTGGGCCGCTTCGACGGCGGCGCCATGAACGATCTTGCCGTTGCGGCGGGAAGCCAGATCGTCCTGATCCACGCCCGCGACCGCAAGACATCGCTGGATGCAACGCAACGCGCAACTGTGGCACTGGCCAAAGTTACCGTGCAGAACTTTCCCTTTGCCATCAAGGCTTTGGTGGCCGGCGACTTTACCGGCACCGGCCCCACTGTCGCCGCACTCGGCGACGACGGCAGCGTTCACGTACTCGAACACACAGTGTCTCTCACCAGTCCCGACTCCAAAGCTCTGCTCGACCCCAACTTCCAGCCCACCTTTCAAACGGCCAAGCCAGGACCCGACGGCAAGCCGGCGATTGTTGGCGGCAGAATCACGCCCGCCTTGCTGGCCCGGCAGGCCGCTCTCAGGCAGGCGTTGCAGGTCGGTGCGAACGCCCCGGAGTGGGCCGAGCGCAGTGCGGTTGCGCTCCCAGCGGGCTTTGCCCAGGCCAGCCCGCTGCTGGTTGCCGCTAACCTCACCGGCTCTGGGCGCGACGACATCGTTGCGCCAGACAGCGGTAACAGCAAGCTCCATGTTCTTTCCACGCACTCTGCCTCGGAGCCCTCCAGGGCGTCAATGCTTAAGGCCGTGCTGGCGAATCTCAACACGGCAACCATTCCCCCGGCATCCATGCAGTTGCTCGACTCGCTGGATGCCGTCAGCGCGCCCGCCGCTGTCTTGCCCATGCGTTTGAATCGGATGGGATTGAGCGGTCTTGTGACCTTGCACACAGGGCAAGTCTCGCCCACCGTGATGACGCAAACCTTCCCAGCATCCAATATCTTCACCGTCACCAACACCTCGGACGCTGTGATGTCGGGTGGGCCTGGTCAGTACACCGGGCCGGATGGATCCCTGCGCGCTGCCATCTACAACGCGAACAACGCCACCGGCCCTGCTCTCATCCAGTTCGATATTCCAACGACCGATCCTGGCTATAACCCGGCGACGGGGATCTGGAAGATCCAGCCGCTTTCCACGGGGACCCAGGCTGAACTGCTCGGCTTCGCTCTGGACTACATCGGCAACACAGTGACCATTGATGGATATACCCAGCCCGGCGCCAGTCCCAACACCTCCACAACCACCGACAATGCCGTGATTCTGATTCAGATCGATGGCGGCGCCGCCACAACGCCGGGCAATGACGGCTTGGAGCCCTTTGACGACTCGGGTACGGTGATTCGCGGGTTGGCCTTCAGCGGCTGGACGAATGCGTATGCTAGCGGCGGCGGCTCATCGGGCGCGTGCGGAATCGAGGCCTACGGCAGTGGTGACTTCTTCGAGGGAAACTTCTCGGGAACCGACGCCACAGGCAAGAACGCCGCTCCCAATCGCATTGGCATCTTTGCCGACGGCGGCATCAGAAACATTATCGGCGGCACCACGCCACAGGCCAGAAACCTTCTCTCCGGCAACAACCTTGCTGGCGTGCTGGTGCTGACTGGGACAGTTGAGACCACAGTTCAAGGCAACTTCATCGGCACCGACATCACCGGCGCGGTGGCGCTCTCAAACCTGACCGACGGCGTAGGAACCAACGGCTCGCAAGTCAGCTTTGGCGGAGCGATTCCGGGCGCGGGCAACCTCATCTCTGGCAACCCAAACAACGTCGATCTGAACGATCTAACCGATGAGAACGGCGCTTCAAACTCCCTCGTCCAAGGCAACCTCATCGGCACCGACGGCACGGGTACAAAGAGGCAGACGTTCGGTGGAACCGGCGTCTCCATTCTCAATAACCCTCAGTACATGACGATCGGCGGCACCACGCCCGCGGCGCGCAACGTGATCTCGGGCAACGTGACTGGCATTTATGTCTTCGACAATGCCTTCAACAACACGATTCAAGGCAACTACATTGGCACCGACATTACCGGGACCGTGGCCCTGCCCAATCTAACGTATGGCTATGAGAGCGGGAGCGTGGTGGAGACCACAGACGGGGTGGCCGGCACCGTTGTTCCGGCCGGCCTGACGAATCTCGGTGGCGCAGTTCCGGGAGCGGGCAATGTCATCTCCGGCAACCTTTCCGATGGCATCAACATCTCCGGGACCAGCCAGTACCCTGCGGGGTACGGCTATCTGGTGGGCAACACCATTCAAGGTAATCTCATCGGCACGGACTATACCGGCACGCAGCGGATTCCCAATCAAGGCAACGGTATCTATCTGCTCTCCGGGGCGACCAACAACCTGATCGGCGGCACGGCTCCGGGAGCAGGCAACCTGATTGCCTATAACAAGCAGAACGGAGTGCTCATCGATCCGGGGACCGGAGCGGCGGGACCGGGCACGGGAAACCAGACCATCGCCAACACCATCCTGTCTAACACCGGCTCGGGCGTGCGCATCAATTCAGGAAGCCAGGACCGGATCAGCAAGAACGCGATCTTCGGCAATGGCGCGCTGGGTATCAACCTGGACGGCTTGGGGCCAAACCTGAACACCAACTGCAATGCGACCACGACGGGGCCGAACAATCAAGAGAATGCTCCTGTACTGACGGCGGGCTCGGGTGCGGCATTCATTTCCGCGACGGCGACGGACCCTAGTGGAAATACCTCTCAGTTTTCGAACTCGGTGCCGGAATCGCTGAGCGGAAATGTGCTGGACGTGCTGGGTACCTTCAACGGATTAGCCAGCACCGCGTATACGATCGAGTTCTTCTCCAGTCCTTCGGCCGATGCGTCGGGTTATGGGCAGGGACAGACTTATATAGGATCGACGGTGGTTACAACGGATGGAAGCTGCGCCGCGCCGGTGAGCGATCCGGTGAACCTGACTCAAGCAGATGTAAGTGTAAAATTGGTGGGTAACTACTTCGGATTGCAGGCGGGGGCGGACTTTGGGCAGGAGACTTACACAGGAACTGTAACCAACATCGGACCAGCCACGGCGCACAATGTAGTCTTCACGGACGTGCTTCCCGCGGGCCTGAGCGTCAGTAGCGCATCTTGCAACCTGGGCGCATGCCAGAGCCCAATCACAACTTCGTTCGGCAGTTGCACGGTGAGTGGCAGCACTGTCACTTGCAATGTTGGGACATTGCCGCCCGGAACGGCCACTTCGGTGACCATTCCGGTGACGGTGGCAGCGAACGCCTCGGGCAGCATCACCAACACCGCTACAGTGAGCGCCACGGAAGTGGATCCGGTTCTGGCCAACAACACCTCCAGCGTGACAGAGACCGTTACCTTTCAGAGCCCACTGATCGACCGGATCAGCCCAACATCGGCACTGGTAAACAGTCCCGATGTGGTGGTGACAATTTATGGGTTCTGGATCCTTCCCAACTCAGCGGTGACCTTCAACGGCAATCCTGTCAATACGGTTGCCTTTCT
>Ga0302320_10016272_pt1 | contig 15213 bp, 15 predicted proteins | sample Bog_T0_3_FD_202130 | JGI IMG/M metagenome (GOLD analysis project Ga0302320, IMG submission 202130) | Peat permafrost microbial communities from Stordalen Mire near Abisko, Sweden - Bog_T0_3 | ecosystem: Environmental > Terrestrial > Soil > Wetlands > Peat | place: Sweden: Abisko, Stordalen Mire... | reverse complement strand
CCGGCGGCGCCGCTGCGCTCGCGCTGCTTGCCTCCGGGGAAGCGGTCGATGCCCTGGTGACGGACCTGTCCATGCCCGGCATGGACGGACTTGCGCTCATCCGCGCCGCGCAGGCCCGCTGCCCCGGTCTGCCCGCGGTGCTGCTGACAGGCTATGCCGGCGCTGGCGCGGCCCTCGCGGTCGGCGGCGCGATCTCCGGCGCATTCTCCCTGCTCCGCAAGCCCGTGGGCAGCGCGCAGCTGGCCGACCGCGTCGCCGCGCTGCTCGCGTCCCGGGCGCTTGCCACGCCCGCGCCGGCCTGACGCCAGGAGTGCCAGCGGTCTGCCGTGTCGTGCGCGGATGCGCCAGCCTGACTGCCGCGCCCAGCCACTTGCACCGAAACGGCGGCGCCGCTAACAGAGGGTCAAGGTCTGCTCGATGCCTTGGCTCCAGTGCCAAAATACACGCCAAAGCTGAACAAACGGTTTGCATGGCACACGCGGTGGTGGTAAGCAGCCATCGCTGCTGCAGCGGAGAATCGCTATGCGTGTCTTGCTGGTTGAAGACGACGTCACCTGCGCCAGGGGGGTCTGCATGGCGCTGAAGGTCGGCGGGGCGGTTGTCGATCATGCCGGCATGGGAGCGGAGGCGCTGGAACTGGCACGCCGCTATGATTACGATGTCGTTCTGCTCGACCTGATGCTGCCGGACATCTCCGGATTCGATGTCCTGCGCAGTTTGCGCAACGCCCGCAACAGCACTCCGGTGCTGGTCGTCTCCGGCGTGTCGCGGCCCGATGCCAAGGTGAAGGCCCTGGGCATGGGAGCCGATGACTTTCTGGCCAAGCCGTTCGACAAGGCGGAGATGCTCGCCCGGGTGCAGGCGATCGTCCGCCGCAGCAAGGGTTTCAGCCAGAACGTGCTGAGCGTTGGCGCGCTGCAGGTAAACATGCACAGCCGCGAGGTTACGGTTGGCGGCCAGCCGGTTCACCTTACCGGCAAAGAGTATGCGATCCTTGAGCTGATGATGCTGCGGAAGGGCATGGTGATCGCCAAGGAGGCATTCCTCAACCACCTTTACGGCGGCATGGACGAGCCCGAGGTGAAGATTGTCGATGTGTTCGTCTGCAAGCTCCGCAAGAAGCTGGCGGTGGCAGGCGCGGGCGGCGTGGTCGCGACGGTCTGGGGTCGCGGCTACATGATTCCCGGTTCGATGGCGCCAGCCATGGAGCGCGCCGCAGGCGTCCCTCCGGAAATGGTTGTGGCATAGCCGTAACAGCATGAGCGCGTAGCGGCCGCGGTGAATGTCAGCGCCATGCGCTGTGGCATGGCGTCGGTGGGCGCCGGGCAAAGGCAACGGAAGCACGGCCACCCGGCGCAAGGTGGCCTGGTGCGCGCGGTCGGCTGCAGGGCCAGACAATCCTCGCGCGCCCGAATCCTTTTCCCAGGGCTAAGTTTGCCATGAAATCCTGGAATGTTCTTTTAGGGCATACACGCTAAGGTTAAAAAAGCCTTTGCCGGCTGCACGCAATGGTGGTAAACAGCCATCTGCAAAAAGCGGCGGAGCTAAGGCAGTGCGCATCCTGCTGGTTGAAAACGACAAAGTTTCTGCACGCGGCATATCACAGTTGCTCAGCGCGGGGGGCGCTGTGGTGGACCGCGCCGGCACCGGGGACGAGGCCATCCAGATGGCCCGACGGTACGACTATGACATCATGCTGCTTGATCTGGCGCTCCCAGGCGACTCCGGTTTCGACGTCGTGCGCCGGCTTCGCGCGGCACGCAACGGCATGCCGGTGCTCGCCCTTCCTGGCCGGTCCAGGCCGGATGGCGGGTTGAGGGCGCTTGGCGCAGGTGCCGACGACTTTATTTCCAAGCCATTCGACAGGGCCGAGCTGCTGGCCCGCATACATGCGATTGTCAGGCGGAGCAAAGGATTCGCGCAGAATTCGCTGCGGGTTGGAACGCTCCAGCTCGACCTGGACAGCCACGAGGTCAGCGTGGACGGCCGTCCGGTGGCGCTCACCAGCAAGCTGTACTCAATGCTCGAGCTGATGATGCTCCGCAAGGGCGCGGTCATGGCAAAGGAAGCGTTCCTCAACCACCTCTATGGCGGCATGAACGAGCCGTGCGCCAAGATCGTCGACGTCTTCATGTGCAAGCTCCGCAAGAAGCTGGCGGAGGCGGGCGCGGACGGCCTCATCGTCACGGTCTGGGGCCGCGGCTACACGCTCCGCGAGCCGTCCGGCATCCCCGCGCCATGCGGCACCGGGATGCCGGACGCGAAGCGTGTGGCCGCGTAGGAATGCCGAGGATATCCCGTGCTGGACAAGGCTATCTGTGGCGAATGCTTGGGGTTGCCAGGCCGGGGGCATTCCTGGCGCTTCCGGGGCATTCCGGCGCGGAGCGGGCAGTTTGCGACTCGGAAATTTTCATGGACAAAGATGAAGAGTCCTTGCCACAAAGCTTTCCATGTGTTAACAGCGCAAATCCGGTGGCCAAAAAATGCACGGCGGCCCACCATTCATCCCATCTTGCGACCGACGAAATCCGTAAAACACAACCAACCCCTTACGGTTCAACTCACACAGCGGCCTGCGCGCCGCTTCTGATGCAGCGGAGAATGGCTATGCGGGTCCTGCTTGTTGAGAATGACGTTGCGGTCGTCGCTGCCGTCTGCCCGATGCTCAAGGCGTGCGGGTCAGTGGTTGACCATGCCGCCACGGGAGGGGAGGCGCTCGAGCTCGTGCGGCATTACGATTATGATCTCGTCCTGCTCGAGCTGATGCTGCCTGACACCGACGGGTTTGAGGTGGTGCGCCGCATGCGCGCCGCGCGGAACGACACTCCGGTTCTGGTTGTTTCCGGCCTGTCGCGGCCAGAGGTCAAAGTGAAGGCTCTCGGCATGGGGGCCGACGACTTCCTGGCCAAGCCGTTCGACAAGGCGGAGCTGCTCGCGCGGATGCAGGCGCTCGTCCGCCGTAGCAAGGGCTTCAGCCAGAACGTGCTGCGGGTTGGCGGGCTCCAGCTCAATCTGGACAGCCGTGAAGTGCGGGTTGCCGGTCGTCCTGTGGCGCTTACCGGAAAGGAATATGCGATCCTGGAGCTGCTGGTGCTGCGGAAGGGCATGGTGATCACCAAGGAAGCATTCCTCAACCACCTTTACGGCGGCATGGATGAGCCGGAGATGAAAATCATCGACGTCTTCGTCTGCAAGCTGCGCAAGAAGCTCGCGGATTTGGGGGCAGGCAGCGTGATCGGCACGGTGTGGGGCCGCGGCTACACGATCCGCGACGCAAAGCATGGCGTCGCGCCTGTCGAAGAATGCGGCGTGGACGCGGAGCATGACATGGTGGCGGCATAGGTGCCGCGCCAGCGCGCAATGGCAAGCCGCCGGGCGCAGGCGATGGTTGGGCGGTCCTCTCCGGACGGGGCCTTCCCGCATGACCTTGCACACGCCGGCCCGGCTGTAGCGGCGCTTGCCTCCCGCGGTGCGATACACCGGGATGGGAACCCGCTCGCAGGCCACGTCCGGGCCATTCTCACGCAGACGCCAAGCATCATTAAACGCCTGCCCGCTGCCTGCAAGGACACGGGCAAATTCCGGCAAGCACGTCTGGCACGACTGGCGGAAGTTCGCCAACATGCTGCGGATGGCCCGCCTTCGGCTGAGGGCCAGAACCGCGGTGGACGAGGCGGGCGGCAGGCGAAGACACCTGACCGATCCACGTTGTCACGGGGCCAAGGCCCGGCCCTGGACGCGGCACGTTGGGACCACCGCCATGCGGGCCAAACCCGCCGTCAGCCAGCGAAGCCGTTCCGCCGGCGCGCAGTCGTCTCCGGCGCGGTCAGCCAAAGGGGAAGCACATCCACTTTAGGGATGTGAGGCATGTCACGGCTCAGGCCGTTGGACCATGGCGCAACGGATTGGTGGATCGCCGGGCTGGCCGACTGCCTGTCGGGAACACCCGACAGGCACCTGTACGCCGATCATGCCATCGTTTCCGGCGCGCTGCGCGCTCCCAGTCACCTCATCACGGTCATGGGCGAGCAGAGCATGGCCGCCGTGCTTGAGATCGAGGGCACCGCGCTGGATGTCACCAAACCTCGCTACGCTCGGCTCTGGGTGGAGCACTGCCCGCAAAGAGGGTAGAAACGGGCAGGGACCATCATCGCAGCCGGAATTCACCCCGGCGGACGGCGAAAACGACAATGGGCCGGGCCGCGTTGGCGGCCCGGCCCATTGCGCCGCAGGTCTGGCGGCTACCTGGTGGCCGGCCGCCGGATGGCCGGATTTTCGAAGCTGTCCACCGTGAGCGAGCCGTCATGCCCGTGGGCCGTGACGTGCACCTTCTCGCCAGCCGCGGTCAGCGCGACGTCGGGGCCGATGCCGTTTCCGGCACTGAACACGGCCACGGTGCCGGGCTGCTGCTCGATGGTGAACAAGTAGATGGTGTTGCCGTCCACGACCTGGGAGCTGATGCGGACGACAGTGCCGTCCACCGTGACCGTGGGCTCGGAGGGCGTGGCGCCAGCGGCCCGGCCGCCATGTGCGGCGAGCGCGTTGGCATAGAGCCGCAGCGCGGTCGGAAGGTCGTCAGCGGTGACAACCAGGTTGCGGTCGTCAACGGGCATCAGGCCCACGCGCTTGAAGTTGCCGCTGCCATCCTTGATGATGGAGAGGTAAGTCGCGCGCAGGTCAACATTGTACAGGAGCGCCGGACCGACGGTCCAGCCGTTCATCTGCGCGATGCTGCCGGCGATGGCAGACTGGGCGGCCTCTTCGGTCGCTCCGGCCTGGGTGAAATACGTGGCCTTCTTCGTGCGGCTGTCGACGAGGACGAAGCCGGTTGTGCCGTTCGGGTTGCCTGGCGTGGTCAGCCCGATGTACCAGGCGGTGTCGCCGCCAGCGGACGTCTTGATCAGCTCGACGTCCGGCGAAGGCTCCATGATGTTGGCGTGCGCGCCGAACATGCTCCAGTTCAGCCAGCCGCCGCCCAGCCCGGCCCAGTCTCCGACCTGCTCCTTGGCGAAAGACGACGGCACAACCCGGCTCACCCAGGAGGGAAGGCTGTCCAGGCCGTGGCGCTCGGCCGTGCACGCGACAGGGTCGGCAATGATCACGGCTGTCGGACTGCTGCCGCCGAAGCCGACAAAGTGGTCGTATGCCGTGATGACATAGTAGGGGTGGCCGTCAGGGCCAAGCTCGAAGCTGTAGTCGGTCGTGGCGGTGGCAGGGAAGCTGTTCCAGGCCAGGCGCTCGACGTTTTGGTTGAAGTACGCGCTTTCCGTGCAGCGCATGCGGAGCGGCTTGCCATCGACCTGCTTCACCAGATCGGCCATGCGCTCGTCATGCGCATCCACCCAGACATAGGCAGGCGACCCGTCGCTGGAAAGCCACTTGAAGAAGCCGTTGAACTCGAGCGGGGCCGCCCACACCAGCCGCCCGTTGCGGGTGGTCAGCTGCATGGTGCCATGCTGGTAAGTGCCGCCGAACTCCGGATCCTTGCCGATCAGTTCCTGGGCGCGGCGTTCCGCGAGGCCGCGGTCGACCTGGCGGACCGACTGCTGGTCGATCACGGTCTGGTCGGAGCCCACTGCGCGGCCGCCCGTGTCGAGCCGCTGGACAGCCTGCTCGAAGGGGATCGTCTCGACCTTGCCAAGCAGCGACGCATAGCCGCCAGCGTGGAAAATGCTGGCGGTCGAAAAGAAGCTGACGGCAACCAGCAGGGCCACCAGGCACGGGGCCAGGGCGGCGGTCAGGACCGCGGCCCTCGTGCGGCGGGCGCCGACCTTTTCCTTCCGGCAGGTCCAGAACAGCGACAGGCCGCCGGCGATTGCCAGCGTCACCACCGCCACAATCCACAAATCGGCGAAGTTCAGCGCAATCACAGGCTGGAAGAGGTAGCAGAAGCCGGTGACGGCCAGGAATGCGGCAACGGCGCCGGGCACGCTGCCGAGCGTGAGCGCCGCCACAGCCAGCGCTGCGATGGCCCCGAAAAGGAGCGAATACATGGGGGAATCCTTATTCCGATGCAGGGGACGTGCCCTTTGCGGAAAAATATGGCCCCTTGATTACTTTGTCAACAGTAATTCCTTGAGGCCGGGATGCCACCCTGCCGCCGCCTGGAAGCCCGGGCGGGCGGCGGCAGGGACGGCATCAGCCGCGCTGCCGCCGCGACGGCCGCGAGCACCGCCACACAGGCGGCCGCGGCCGCCATCAGGTGCAGTTCGGATGAGGACAGCGCGACATCCGGTTCCAGGAGGAGAAATCCGCCGGAGGTCAGCAGAAATGCGGCCGCGGCTGAAGTGACGCTGCCCAGCGTGACTGCGCAGGCGACCAGTGCCGCGAAGGCACCAATGACAAACGGCATTGCCAGATATCCTTTCAAAGTCCCATCCCGGCGGACGGTGCCCACAGGAGGATTTCCTTGGGAGAGCGGTTCCGTCTAAGCCAGGCCGAAGAACACGAGGATTCCGTACACCGCCGCGGCCGCTCCGGCGGCCATGCTCACGCCGCCCAGGGCGAGCCTCGGCCTCCGTCCGCGCGCTAGCAGCGATGCGGATCCGAGGCCGATCGCAATGGCCAGCACGCTGACCACCATCTCAAAGCCTTCAAGGCGCCTGGCCGCCGCCTCGCGGAGTTCGGAAGCATGCCGCGCCTTCTCCGCCAGCTGCTCCTTCCCGTTGCCCGCCTGCGCGTCGGACGCCATGTGCGCCGCCGACGTCCTGAACCAGGCGATCGACTGCTGGACGGCCGGATCGGACGCGTTCGGCAGGACCGCGGCCAGCCTGGCAAAGTCTTCAGCCATTGCCTGGCGGCTGCTTTTTCCCTGGTACTGCGACCAGATGTCGCTCTGCTCGATGTCATGGGTCAGGTATCGCAGCTCGGCTTCTGACGACACCTTGCCCGCGATCGCCGCTCCCATGGCAAGCAGGATGATGACCAGCGTCATCCTTCCGGCGTGCGGGTCCTTCCCGCCGCGGGCATGCGCGGCGTCATGTCCGCCGTGCTCCGCCGCATGCCCGTGGCGCTCGATCGCCTCGTTGGGCATTTCCACTTCGTCGCTCATGCCGGGAATCCTCCGTCCGGTGCAGTTCGGACCGTGCCTTTGCCCGCACGGGTCGGGCCGACCGCCTACCGCGCCGCTGCAGGCTTCGGCGTGCAGCTTCTCGCGGCGCGGACGTGGTAAAGCGCCGCGGTCCTGTTGGCCCCGACGAGGTCGAGCCAGTCCGGCGCCAGCGTTTCCGGACGCGGCTCCGCCCATGCGCCCTGAAGCACAAGGAAATCGAAGCCGCAGTAGGGATTGGACTCCCCGTCCGGGTGCCCGGCGCGGCGGCGGGCGACGAGCTCGGTGTACCCGGGAATGCTGTTCGACGAGTCGGCGAGCGTCGCCCATGGCTCACGCACCACGAAAGGCTGCTGGTCCGGATTTGCGAACAGGCTGGTCCAGAACGCCCGCCGCTCGATCACTGCCAGCGCCCACACGTGGTAGTCAGTCGAGAGGTCGTTGGCTGACAGCCTCCATGGCAGCGGCGCGGCGTTCCAGTAGTCGGCCACGTCTGCCGGGCCGGAGTCGATCTGGGCGACCGCATCGCCGGGCTGGACGTTGGCAAGCAGCGCGCGCACGCCGGCAACGTCCGTGCGGTAGTCCCACCACGCGGAGCAAACCACGCCAACGCGCACGACGAGCAGGCTGGCGAACGCCAAGCCTGCGAGCCTGGCCGTCCTGCGGCCGGGAGCCGGGCGGAATGCGATGAATGACAGGAACGCCAGCATCACCGCAAGCCGTGTGGCCACAAAGGCGGTTCCCTTGATCTCCTGGGGCACCAGCGGATACAGGCCGCCGACCAGCACCAGTGCGAGCACCGCGCCGGGCGCGGTGCGGAGGCGCCCCAGCAGCCCGCATGCTCCCAGGAAACCGAGCACGGCACCGGCGGCTGCCGCGTCGAGCGCGAAGCGGTAGTTGATGAAGCCGGACATCGCCTGCACAAGGCGGTTGAGCGGTCTCCCGGAACCCCATGAAGGCCGCTGAGCGGGTAGAGGACGGCCAGCGGCACCGCCGCCAGGGCCACCGGCCAGGACGCCAGCACCGCGCGGCAGGCCGCCTGCGGGCGCCACCCGCAGCGGCGCAGCCGCTGCCACAGCAGGGACGCTTCATACGAACCGATCAGCACGACATGGAAAAAGAGGCCCATGAGGTGTCCGAAGAACAGCAGCCCGACCGTGCCGAAACCGAACGCGGCGGCCACGGGCGCGGGAGTCCGCTGGCGCAGCCGGATCCATGCCGCGGCGAGCAGCATGCCCGCCCCGAGCGTGAGGTTGAAGTTCAGGAATCCCATCAGGAATGCGACGTTGTGCGCTGCAAGCGCCGCCCCGAGCGACCACCACGTGCGCCGCCCGTGCAGCACCGCCGCGCACGCGGCCGCGCCGGCCACGTCGAGGAGAAGGATGAGCGCGAGCAGCATCCGTCCCGCCGTGTGCACGGGCACGACGGACACCACCCACGGCATGAAGGAATCGATCGCCAGGTCGGGGATGACGGACCACCGCGCCTCATAGACGGACGCCAGGAACGGCACCCTTGCCATGTTGGCAAGCACGTCCATGCGCGCCAGGTGGTTCGGGTAGTCGGTCAGGGGGGGCACATCGACCAGCAGCAGCGGCAGGCAGATCAGCGCCCATGCGGCCGCCGCCGCTCCCCACCATGCCAGGGGATGCCAGTCGGGGCCGCGCGCCGGAGCCGGAGCCGACGCGAATGGCGGCGGGAGCGCCACGGCGGCCGTGGCGAAGTCCTTGTCTATGGCGTTCATGACGGCATAAGAGCAAGAAAATCGCTGACGGGCAAGGAAAACGTGGAGACTAATCCTTGTGTGGCGGACGGATCAAAAGATCCGCCGCGGCGGTGGGGCACGGGCAGGCCGCACCTGCGGTCGGGGTGCCGGGCCTTCCGGGTGCCTTCGCGGCGGCCGGTTCAGTGAAAGCCGTGGGCGGCCGCCGCCGGTGCCGCCGCCGTCCTGGCAGCGGGCTGTCCCGCTGTCCTGGCGCCTGCCTGGCCGGCCCGGCCGGAGACTTTCTCTATCCAGGCGGCGCAGGCCGGGTCAGCCCCGCGGACCTTGGCCATCAGCCCGCCGTCGTCCGCGACCGCGCGCGCGTATCCCACGAGTGTCTGCCGCGCGCTCATCTGTGCCGGGCAGTCCGCCGCGCGCCGCATGCGCCTGTCCGCCACAGCGATGCCCTCGATGCGCCAGTCCGGAACCTTCTTCTGCAGGTTCTCGGCGGGCGTCGGCTTCGTGGCCTCAATCATCCGGTTCGCCTGGCCAGCCAGGGCGGGAAGGATCGCGCGCATGTCGCCCAGGAAATCCGCGCCGAGCGCTTTGCCTGCGGCGACGATGCTGCCGACCAGTGCCATGGCAAGGCCCGTCATCGACGCCGGGTGCCTCGCCGCCTTCGCCTCGGCGGTCGCGGACAGGGCCTGCGACGCGTCGGCCATGGCGCCGACCGCAGCCCGCTCCCGCGCGGTCTTCCCAGTGAGGAAGACCCCGACATCGCCGGAGGACTGCGACACATCCTGCTCGATCTCCGCGCGCACTGCCGCGACCAGGCGCGGCGCGAGCAGTTCCGCCTCTGCCTGGGCGGCCCGCTCGAAGTGGAATGAGCGGACCCAGTGGAAGGCGGCTCGCGACTTGTGGTGGCCGCGCATTTCCTCCAGCCGCGCCATCACCTTGCGCTCGGTTGCCAGCAGTTCCGCATCCGGTCCGGCCTGGGCACGCCGCACGGCGGCGGCCTGGTGTGAAATGTCGTTGCCGGCGGCATGCATGGCCGTCATCTCGGCGCGCAGGCTTCGCAAGTCCGCCCGCTGCGCCCGGCTCAGGGCGGTGCCCGATGCGGACAGTGCCGTGCCAGCCTCCTCCGCGGCCAGGAAAGCCTCCTCCAGCCGGCCAATGCCGTCGAGCCAGCGCATCATCTCGGCGCGCGCCGGGTGTCCGGCACCTTCCGCTTCCCTGGCGCGCCGCACGGCGTCGTCGGCTTCCGCGTAGCGGGCCACCCACTCCGCCGCCACGGCCCTCCCGGCCGCGTCCAGCGCGGACGGATCGCCCGCGAACGGGCATGGCGGCGGCTCTTCCGGCGCTGGCCGCAGAACCATGAGCGCCTGGACATAACGCAGCGTGCGCGCAACGAGAAACGGGTGCCTCAGCGGCGAGCCGCACAGCCTGGCGCCTGCCCGACGGGCACCGGCCGCCGCCGCCATGCTTGCGCCCGACAGCGCCCATGCGGCCCGGTCGAGCGCAAGCGCCTCCCGGGACATCTCGAGTGGGGCGAACAGCACCCCATCCGCCTTGATGCGCTCGAACTGGCCGTCGAACGCCTGGTAGGCCAGCAGGAAGGATGCGAGCGCGTCGGACAGTGCCATGGCGCCCGCAACCGCCTGTCCGCGGGCCGGACTCTCCGGTCCGTCTGGGAATTCCGCTGACGGGACGCACCCTTCAAGCCCGCAGGTCCGGCTCGGCGCGGACTGGATCGCACCCACGAAGTCGCCCAGGCTGTCCACCGGCGTGCCGCCGAGGGAGAAGCTGTTGCAGCGCCTGAGCCAGGTGTCGAAGACGGCTTGGGCGTCCGCGGCCTGGCCAGGCTCCAGCGCGGCAAGGCCTCCGGTTTGCCAGCGCCAGGAGCAGTCATGTCCGGAAGAAGCCATATGTCACCTCCGCAGCGCCCGCCGGACAAGAAACTCCTCGACGCGCAGCCTGCCCGCGGCCCTGTCCGCACGCATCCATGAGACGTTGGGGCGCAGCGCATACGCCTCGTCGTCGCCCGTGTCCTGCCGCGCCAGATCGGCGTGCCCCATCGGAGCGATGTGCTCCGGCAGGTCGAGCGGTCCGCCGCCGTCCTCTTCGCCGCCCTCATCGCCGCCGTCCCCGTCATCTGACGTTCTGGCCGGGCGCTGCTGGCCAGATGCCTGCCCGGCGCGGCGGGCCAGCAGCGCCGGGGCGGCTTCGTCGGGCACCGCCATGAACCCGTCCGGATCATGCAGTCCGGCATGCCCGGTCCCGGGCGCCAAGCCGTCATCCATCAGACCATCCCCCTGTCGCCGAATCCTTTGGGCGGGGCGGCTTCCGTGCCCGCGCCGCATTGTTGGCAACCGCATAGCCGCCGGTTAATCTTAGTTTGGGCGGATGCGAATAGGAAGGAACTTGCAATGGCTGAACCGGCGGCGGTGGCGGTCCCGGCAAGCGGCGCCTCCGGCCGCTTCCGAACCGGAGGGCAGGACATCATGGGCGGCGGAAAGCTGGGCTTCGCGGGAACATGCGCCAACTGTTTTGATGACGACGGACTCTGCACCGTTCCCGGACTGCCGTGGGCGTCCGCCTCCGATTTCGCCGTGGCCGTCGAGAATGCCGCCGAAGTCGGACCCGAAGCGTTCCTGTCATGCGCGGATATCCCGGACGGCGTGCGGCGTGCGGTCCGCGGCCACGGCGTCCTGCACATGATGACCGGCGACGGCGTCCTGGTGCTGTACGACGGGGATGCCGACATCCACTATTTTTTCTGTGGCCATGGCAGTGCGCCGTCCCATGCGCCGGGCGCCCCGGGTTCAGGCTTCAGGCTGCGGGAGCCGCTGACGGCTCCCGCAGCCATGATCGCCGCCGGATGCCTGCTGGCGCAGGCATTGCCAAGGCGGTGGCGGCATGTCCAGGCAGTCGCCGCAAAGGCGGCCGGCATGGCGGTGGATCTGTTGGACGGGGACGACGCGAGGGCGCTCACGGCCGCCGCCTGGCTGCACGACGCCGGCTACGCGCCGGGCGTCGCCGCCACGGGCTTCCATCCGCTGGACGGCGCGCGGTGGCTGCGCCTGTCCGGCGCGGATGACCGGATCTGTGGCCTGGTGGCCTGGCATTCGTGCTCTTGGTTCGAGGCCATGGAGATCGGCCTGGCTGACGCCCTCGCCGCATTCCCACGGGAGAGATCGGTCGTTTCCGATGCGCTGCTGTCCGCTGACATGACCACCGGGCCGGACGGGCAGGAACTGAGCGTCGCCGAGCGGATTTCTGACATCAAGGCGCGCTATGGCGAAGGCCACACGGTGACGCGCTGCATGTGTCTGGCCGAGCAAAGCATCATGGCGGCGGTGCACCGCACGGCTGACCGGCTCGGGCACCCCACAAATCCTTGCCCGTAAACCTTTTGGAAAGGAGCCGCGCGCGGGGCACAGGTGCCCCGCGCAAAAACGCCACAGGATGCCGCACTCCGTTATTGATTTATTCTTATGTTGCAGTGCAAAATCATCCTTTCACCGCCTGCCGCCTGTCGGCCGGCCCTGCCGGAGCATCACGATGGACCTCCATTCCGCGACCATGAGCCGCCTTGCCGGCGCGCTGCCGCTTCACCCCAGGCTGGACGCGCTTGTGCGGCGCGCGGCGTCTGCCGCGCCGGCCAGGACCGTCGTGGTGATGCCGACGGACGAGCTTTCCATCGAGGCTGCCGTCGAGGCTACCATTGCCGGCCTGATCGAGCCAATTCTGGTCGGTCCGCGTGACGCCATCGCCGCCGCGGCGGCACGCGCCGGTCTGGACATCGGTGGCTACCGCATCGTGGAGGCGGACGACGCCAGGCAGGCCGCTGCCATGGCTGTCGCGATGGCGCGCGACGGCGGGGCTGCGATGCTGATGAAGGGGGCGCTGCACACCGACGACCTGATGCACGCGGTCGTGTCGGCTGCGGGCGGACTCCGGACCAGCCGGCGCATCAGCCATTCCTTCATCATGGATGTCCCGCACTTTCCAAGGCTCGTCATCGTCACCGATGCCGCTGTCAACATTGCTCCAACCCTCATGGAAAAGCGCGACATCATCCAGAACGCGATCGATCTGGCGCACGTGCTCGGCATCAAACTGCCGCGCGTTGCCGTCCTCGCGGCGACGGAGACGGTGAACCCCGACATGCTCACGACCGTCGAGGCGGCCGCCCTGTCGAAGATGGCCGACCGCGGCCAGATCACGGGCGGCCTGGTGGACGGTCCGCTCGCGCTCGACAACGCGGTTGACCTCGAGGCGGCGCGCGTGAAGGGCATTGTGTCGCCCGTGGCCGGGCTCGCGGATATCCTGCTCGTGCCGGGCCTCGAAGCGGGCAACATGGTTGCGAAGGATCTGACCTTCATGGCGGGCGCCGGAGCCGCCGGCGTGGTCACTGGCGCGCGGGTGCCGATCGTCCTGACCAGCAGGGCGGATTCTCCTGAAGCCAGGAAGAGCTCGTGCGCCGTGGCCGCCCTCATGGCCCAGGCCGCCAGCGGTGCCGCCTTCAGGGATGCCGCCTGAACCCAAGATTGCCGCCAGGGCACCGGACCCATTCCGGGCGGGCCGGACTGCTCCCGTCCGCCCGGGATGGGTGACCGCCTGCCGTCGCGTCCGCGCCCTGCCGCACGCTATGGCGCCGCCGCGAGCAGCAGTCCCGCACATGCCAGCGCGATGCCGAGGATGACGGTGCCGTGGCCGCGACGGTCATGCCGCGACCGCATTCCGGCCACATGCCGTGCTGCCAGCGCCGCCTGGCCAGGCGCATCCTTCACCCGCCGGACCGCGGCGAGCGCCCCGGCGGCACGGCCGCGAGGGCGCCCCCGTGCCGCCTCCAGCGCGGCTGGCAGGCCTTCAAGGCCAACAACACCGCGCGGCGCTCCGCCGCGGAAGGCCGCGGATGATCCGGCGAAGACCACGAGGCCGTCGCAGCCCACGCCGAAGCGGCCGCTGACCGCGCGGCAGTGCCAGGCATTCTGCTCGACCGGCGACTGGAACCGCCGATCCGGCTGTCCGGGGCGGCACTGCACCCATCGGCCGCGGCGCGCCTTGATGGTGCCGGCCATCTGTTTGGTTTCAATGGCCAGCAGCCGGTCGCCAAGGTCAACCACGTGGTCGACCTGCACGGTGCGGCCCCGGCATTCAAAGGTGACGTTGTCCACGTGGGCCATCCGCATGGCATCCAGGGTCCGCGCTACCCTGCGCTCGCCGGCCGCGCCCGCGCGGGCGCGGCGGCCGGAGTCCGGATGGCTGGCGGGGCTCCGCGGCAGGCCCGCCAGAACGGCAGCGGCGCCCGCGGCGGCCATGGACCAGTCCAGGACGGCCGGGAACATGGCGGGCATGGATGTATCCTTGGACGCTCACCCATGCAAGCACGGGACCGCGCCATGGACAAAGGATTTCCCGGGGTGCCGCGCGGATTCCGGCAACGCACTGATTCCGTACAATATCCATACCGTTCTTGTATAGCTTTCGGATGGTTTAAGTATAAATGGCGGGCTTTCCAGATTCTTCTTGCATTGCGGCTGCTGCCATGCCCTGGTCGCTGTCATCTGCTGATGAAAGGATACACGGGATGACGCTGGCAGAATTTGGCAAAGGCATCCGGCAGGCGCTCGCCTGGCTGGACAGGGCAGTCCGCGGACAGCCGCTGGTGCTGTTCGAGATGGACGGCGGCACACTGGAGGCGCTCGACGCGCTGGGACCAGTCTTCGGCGTGGCCACCAGGGCGCAGGTCATCAGGAAGGCGCTGGCGCTGGCGCGCGTCGCCGCGCAGCATTGCGAGCGCGTCGACGGCTCAGCGGTGCTGCGCATCCAGGGGGCCGATGGAAGCCATTTCCCGGTCCGTCTGGACGCCTGACCGGTTTTGGCCAGTCAGGCGCCCGGGCGGATCGGTCCTGGCGCCTCCGGGCAGTGTCGACCGGGACAAAGCGCCGCATCCGGCCTCGATGGCAGCGCGGTGGATGGGCTGGCCTGCGCCGCCGAGCGCCTCCGGCGGCAGGTTCGCGAGCCGGAAGGGCGCTGCAGGCCGGAGGCGGCGTTCTGTGCCGGGAGCGCAGCCGGACAGGCACCGGCCGTCGGACGGTGTTTTCGGCACCGGAAGACGCTGCGGCCGAAAAGAGCCCGCAGCGTCTTGGACGCTGCTGCCAGCCCTGTGCGGTCAGCCGCCAGTGGCGCCATCCCGCCCACCGGGATCCCCGGCCAGCCCGCTCACCTGGCAATCGGCAACGTAATCAGCCAGCCGATCCTCGACTTCCGCGATGAAGGCGGCGATGTCGCTGACATGCCCGGTGGGCGCGGTCAGAGCACGAGACCCGCGCATAGAGGACCGTCTTCCCGGCAGCCGCCGTTCCGGCCAGTTCCCCGTAGCGCCGGTGTCCTCCCGCGGTGCGCAGCGTCGGCTTCAGCTTTCCCGACCGTTCCCATCGGCGCAGCGTCACCACTG
>Ga0302320_10016271_pt1 | contig 15213 bp, 16 predicted proteins | sample Bog_T0_3_FD_202130 | JGI IMG/M metagenome (GOLD analysis project Ga0302320, IMG submission 202130) | Peat permafrost microbial communities from Stordalen Mire near Abisko, Sweden - Bog_T0_3 | ecosystem: Environmental > Terrestrial > Soil > Wetlands > Peat | place: Sweden: Abisko, Stordalen Mire... | reverse complement strand
GGCGGCTTCTTTTACCAGATTACTTAGTTTCGCGTTATGTTGATTGACCCACTGTTGGCCGATTTCTTGAGCATCCTGCCACTCTTGATCCGAAATAGCGCCTGAGACGCAGGGAATAAAAATCAAAGCCATGGTTAAAAAAACGGCTGTCTTGTTCATGGAATCTCCTCTAGAAAATTGAGGCTCAGTTTAACACAGAAATTTTGCCCAAAGAAAAAACCGTTTTGAACCAAAAACCTGTTAAGACTGAATGAAATTAAGCAAAAGCGCCTTACCCGATTCGGTCAAAATCGATTCCGGATGAAATTGCACGCCTTCTACCGCCAAACTTTGATGGCGTAATCCCATAATTTCCCCGTCTTCACTCTCAGCCGTAATAATGAGTTCCAATGGAAGGGTTTCTTTTTTGACCACCAGCGAATGGTAACGGGTGGCTTTAAAGGGGTTTGGGAGACCTTTGAAAACGCCCAGACCGTCATGGGAAATCATGCTGGTTTTGCCGTGCATCAGGTTTTTGGCTCTTACTACTTCCCCTCCAAAAGCGTAGCCGATGCTTTGATGCCCCAGGCAAACGCCCAATAGGGGAATTTTCCCGGCTAATTGTTGAATCACGTCCACCGAAATACCCGCCTCTTTGGGCGAACAGGGCCCCGGCGAAATTAAAATGTGGGTTGGATTTTTTTCAATAATCTGATCCACCGTGATTTCATCATTGCGGACCACGTCAATTTTCGCGCCCAGCTCTCCCAAATATTGAACAATGTTGTAAGTAAACGAATCGTAGTTATCGATGACTAATATCATGACAATCCCCCTAACGCGCGTTCTTGATAAGTTCGGCCTGATGAACCGCCATCAAAACCGCCCGGGCCTTGTTGCAGCATTCTATATATTCGTTGGCTGGTATCGAATCAGCTACTAAACCCGCCCCCGCCTGTACATAGGCGGTTGTTTTTTTGCCCGTTCTCTTTAAAACCGCTGTACGGATGGTGATCGCCGAATCCATATTTCCGTCAAACCCAAAGGCCACGACTGCCCCGCCGTAAGCGCCCCGGTGGGAAGGTTCTAGTTCTTCAATAATTTCCATAGCCCTAATCTTTGGCGCTCCCGATAGGGTCCCTGCTGGAAAGCAGGATTGAAAAGCGTCATAGGCATTTTTATTTAATTTCAATCGTCCGGTCACATCCGACACGATGTGCATAATGTGCGAGTAGCGTTCCACCCGCTTAAACTGATTAACCTTGACGGTCCCATAGTCGCAAACCCGGCCCAAATCGTTTCGGGCTAAATCCACCAGCATCACATGCTCGGCCAGTTCTTTTTCATCTTTTAAAAGATCCTCTTCCAGTTTCATATCCGCTTCATAATCTTTGCCTCTGGGGCGGCTGCCCGCGATAGGTCTGGTTTCCACGAATCCATTTTGAACCTTGATCATCATTTCGGGAGAGGAGCCGACTAAATCCACTTCCCCGGTCTTTAAAAGGTACATATAAGGGGAAGGATTTAACCGCCTCAGCACCCGGTACAGAGTCACCGCGTCCAGATTGACTTCTTTTTCAAACCGCAGGGAACCCACTACCTGAATAATGTCACCCGAGCGGATATATTCTTTCGATCTATCGACCATTTGCTCGTAACCCAAAGCGGTCAAATTCGCTTTAAAACCAAAAAGTTCGTCGTTGGCCGGTACCGGACTTGTCATCACCGGAACTTCCGCCACATCCTTCAGGGGTTTTTCCAAAGTCTGGATCAGCGTCTCCAGTTTTTTTATGGTTTCTTCATATACTTTTTTCAAATCGGTTTTGGAATCCACCGGCACATTCACGATTACCCGCATGGTGCGTTTCAAATGGTCAAACAAAACCAGGTGGTCGGTCATCATTAAATAAAGATCGGGTAAAGTTAAAAGGTCCGGTCTTCCCGAAGGCAGTTTTTCAAAATACCGCACCGCGTCATAACCCACAAACCCGACCAGACCGCCAAGGAAACCGGTCGTTCCTTCCAGAGGAGCCTGGCGGATGCCTGCCACTTTTTCTTGAATGGTTTGAAGGGGGTTGGTTGTTTTTAAAACAGTTTTGCGTTTTCCTTCTTTGAGGGTCAAGACGCCGTTTTTGGCTTCATAAACGCTGGAAGGTTCCAAACCCACGATGGAATAGCGGGCCACCAGTTCATGCTTTTCGACGCTTTCCAGCAGAAAACCATGCGCGCCTTTGGCCAACTTGAGGTAAACCGAAAGAGGCGTTTCCAGATCGGACTGGAAAGCCAAAGACACCGGAATGCGGTTATATTGACGGCTTAATTGGGCAAAAGATTCAAAAGATGGAACAACTAGGGAAGAAACTGGGGTTTTCATGAAAATCTCCTTTTTACAATGAATTTGAACGACAGCTACCGCAACTCCGGACGCTTAACGCCAAGAGGAGCAACGCCAACGATTCAAATCCACGCTCAAAGAAGTTTTCATTTGTGGCCGTAAACCTTTTCAGGGTCAAACACCTGGACTCCCACATCCTTCCAGTTATCGCCCGATAATTCGTTAAAAAAACAGGACCTTTTGCCTGTGTGACAGGCCGCCCCGCCGACTTGTTCTATTTTTACCAGAACCACGTCCTGATCGCAATCGGTATAAATGGCCTTCACTTTCTGCACATTTCCCGATTCCTCGCCTTTTTTCCAAAGTTTTTTACGGCTCCGGCTCCAATAGGTGACGTTGCCGGTCTCAAGGGTGTGTTGCAGGGACTCTTTATTGGCGAAAGCGAACATCAGCACTTCGCCGGTTTTCTCATCCTGGGCAATGAGCGGAATGAGCCCGTCTTCTTGAAATTTTAAAGTGTCGATCCAGCCCATAAACGCCTCCGAAAAAGATTCGACTCGGAATTTAGTATTTTCACCCTCAAAAAACAAGACGATCAATCAACAACAATATACCTTTTATTTGTAATACATAACACCAAGACCATTCTCAGAAACATATCCCACATAGATTTTTCCCGACTCCATCGAAAAGAACTTTAAGCTCGATTGTTTCGGGACAAACCCCGGGTCACCTACGGTTACCCAAGAACCTGCATCCAACTTTAGTACCGTCGACTCGCTACCCCACAAATTGTTAGCGTAATTACCACCGCCATAAATAACATAAGGAGCGGTCTCAGACTCGCAAAGCATTACATCCCTTATGTTTTTCGAAGAATTAAGAGTCCCTCCTGCGGACTTCCAATTCCCATCATCAAGTTTATTGACTGTCAGCGTGGAATTGTTTGTCAGATCCACATAGGCTAAATAAGGAATTTTTTCCAAAACATCAAAAGACTTTCCCATCCCCACACTCGCAGAATCGATGGATGGGCCAACATCAACCCAATTAGATCCCTCATACTTCATTAGACGAGTTTGAATCTTGCCATCATTTACAGGAACCGCCGCCTTGGGTTGATTGGAAGACTTACTTGTCTCCGGTTGATTACGACTCGAAGGATGATCTGTATCGCAAAATGTCACATAAGGCTTTCCATCAACCACGCTCATGGAAATTCCCCCTGCCTCGTGAGAAGTGTCAATAACAGGGCCGCCCAGTTGTACCCACTTATCCTGCTCATACTTGCTCACCAAAAATTCCCATCTTTCCCTACCAGTATCGCAGTTATAGTTCCATGTGTAAGTGCTACAAGTGACATACGGAACACCGTCACTAACGCAAAACGCAAAAGACGAATTACCTATGTATTCTTTGCTCAAAAGACCGCTGCCGACCATAATCCAGCTTGAACCAGCGAGTTTCATCACTGTCATATAAGTCGGCGGATGGGCAGGACAACCTCCCTCATTTTGATTCCTATCACAATAGGCAATAGCAACATAAAGGACACCCTTCTCCACAAAGGTCGATATTCTTTCCGCGTCTGGCTCAAAATTCAGCTCACCTAAAGCAGACCAATCTTTCCCATCATCGACTAAGACTTTGACCGCGCCCCCAATTGCCCGTTTACCTCCGCTTTGATCCTCTTTATCGATGAAAGCGGCTCCGGGATTGCCTTGGTAAATGAAAAAATGTGCATCCCCTATGTAATCGCGCATTAATTCAGTCGTAGAAAAATAAGGCCTGCCCCAACATTTCCATTTATTTGGCATGTTTTCGTTTTCCATCTCCCAAATAAAATCAAGACCTTCTGTGATCAACGCCTTTCGCGGATAAGCTTCCTCTTCTTTAAATTCACCGCCAGACTGTTCGCAAATTTCTTTCGCCTTGTTCATCTGAGCGTCATATGTAGCTTTGATAGATCTGAAAACCTCAGTAAAAACCGATGCGGGAGCATTGTTAACTTCATCGTTTTTCAAAACAAAATCGTAGGCAGCAAACGCAAAATCACCATGTGAGTTTTCGTCATCGTCGAAATAACTAACTGGATAAGTCCTTATTACTTTTTGATATATGCCAAGCGCTTCTTTAACTTGATCGTCATCCAAATATTCATTCGCCAATTTCATCCAAAAATCTGCGGCGGAATTCTCATTAATCGCAAACCGATCTAACCACAAACCCTCCTTAAAAAAATCGGCGTGAGACGCAGCCAACCCAGTTAACGCATCAAACAATCGATTCGCGACCCGATTTCCATAGGTCCCGCAAAAATACTCTTCACCTTCCGAGTCGTCGCATATCGCCTTTTCGTTCCCATACTTCTTAAGTAACTCGTGAGCTAAAAGGATCTCTTTTTTATAATCTTTCTTTGCCGCGGCATCTTCTAATTGTTCAGATAGTTTGGCGGCGTCTTTTTGACTTTTTGTTTTTTCAAAGGCATCTTCTTGAGAAAAGGAAACGGGCGGGGTAAAGAAAAAGAAGAAACCTAACGCTACAAACAAAATTAAAAAACAATTTCTCAAAGAAGGCGCTTTTTTCACTTTCACCTCCGTCATTAAGTAAAGAATTGCTTAAGCCCGCGGAAAAGCCGGTCTTTGCTGTAGAAACCAAACGCGCCAAGGACAAAACCGAAAAAAATCCAAAAGGCTGTGCCATAAAGGTTGCCCATCCAATTACCGACCCAAATCACTCCTAAAAGCATCAAATGGGTGACATAAACCACCACCAAAATTAAAGCCACATAAGAAAGTATTTTTTTCCAGGTTTTGGTTTCGACTTTGATGCGTTCGTGCCAGTGGTTAAAAGTAAAAAAATAGATGATTCCTAAAAATAACCCCGTCACCACAAAAGCCGTCAGACCGAGTCCATTAAGCCAAGGGCGGTTATTAAAGGCGATGGACCAAACCCAAAGCACAAGCCAAAAAAGAGAAAGTATAAATAATAAATTGAAAAATATTCTCTTATTCAAACGTTTCTCCCAAGATCAATCCGCCGTTGTGATTAATACATCATAAAAGCGGGTTGTAGCATTAAACCGCAAAGTGGCGTGATAGGGATGGCCCTTGGCCCATAATTTTTGAAGTTCGGGCGATTCTTTCGCCAACCCCGTAATAAAAAAATCCAATTGTTTTTGCGCGAAGGTTTTTACTTTATCGGGCGTCTTTTCCGCTTCGGTCGCGGTTCTAAAATAAGTATTGAGGTTGTTTTGAAGAACTTTTTGAAGCTGCTGAATCAGAGTGTCATTGAGGCTCATAAGCGCACCGGAATATTTTTAGTTTTAAGGTACTCCTTAGCCTGTTTCACCGAATATTCCCGATAGTGAAAAATGGAAGCGGCCAGAACAGCGTCGGCTTTGCCTTGCGTTATACCATCGGCCAGGTGTTCCAGTGTGCCAACCCCGCCGGAAGCGATCACCGGTACATTCACCGATTCGGAAATCGCCCGTGTCAATTCCAGGTCATATCCGTTTTTCATGCCGTCCTGATCCATGCTGGTCAAAAGAATTTCTCCCGCTCCCAACTGAACGCCTTCTTTAGCCCATTCTACCGCGTCTTTTCCCGTCGCGGTTCGGCCCCCATGGGTATAAACTTCCCAGCCTTTTAACGGGTTTTTCGGGTCTTTTCGTTTGGCGTCGATTGCCAAAACAATACACTGGGCTCCGAATTTTTCCGCGCCATCCTGGAGTAATTGGGGATTTTCCACCGCGCGGGTATTGAGGGAAACCTTGTCCGCGCCGGATTTTAACAAAGACCGAATATCTTCGGTATTTCGGATACCGCCCCCAACGGTCAGCGGCATGAAAACCGCTTCGGCGGTACGGCGGACCACATCCAGTAATATTCCCCGTTTTTCATAAGACGCCGTGATATCGAGGAAAACCAGTTCGTCCGCGCCTTCGGCGTCATATTGTTTGGCGATTTCTACCGGATCTCCCGCGTCGCGCAGGTTTTCAAAGCGCACACCTTTTACCACCCGGCCTTCTTTCACATCCAGGCAAGGGATAACACGCTTGGCGAGCATTACTTCTTCTTTCGGCGGGTTTTAGTGGGCGCTACCGGTTCTTTAACTAATTTAATGGCGAGTTTCAGGTCAATTTTTCCGGTGTAAAGGGCTTTACCAATAATGACCGAAGTGATGCCGTACTTTTCTAATTTCTTGGCATGTTCAATATCTTTATAGCCGGAAATACCGCCCGAGATAATGACCGGAATATCCACCTTCTGGGCCAGCTCTTTAGTACTTTTAAAATTAGGCCCTTCCATCATTCCATCCCGTTGAATGTCGGTAAAAATAATCGCGGATACTCCCAAATCTTCCATTTCTTTCGCCAGGTCAACCGCGTTCACCTTGGTAACCTGCTTCCACCCCTTGATCGCCACCATGCCTTTTTTAGCATCAATACCGGCGATGATGCATTTGCCATATTCTTTCACCGCTTCTTTGACAAACTCTTTGTTTTGCACCGCTGAAGTTCCCAAAATAACCGAACTGACGCCGGTGTTGATGACCTTTTCGATCGTTTTCAAATCACGAATACCGCCGCCCATTTGAACTTTGAAGTCGGTGGCTTTGATGATTTCTTTGACGTAATCGAGATTGGAGAGTTTGCCCGAAAAAGCACCATCGAGATCGATCACATGCAGGCGTTTCGCGCCCTTGAGTTTCCAAAGTTTCGCTACCGAAACCGGCTCCTGGGAATAAACCGTCTCATCCCTTAAATCGCCCTGCACCAACCGGACCGCGCGGCCTTTTCGGATATCAATCGCTGGAATAACGTACATAAAAACCCCTTAATAAGTTCAAACCATAAAAACACCCGGTGAGTGAAAAAATTGGAATTGGGTTAAGCGTTCTTCGCCGGATGGTTAATTATTAACTAAATCCTTAAAATTCTCATAAATTTTCAGTCCCACCCCTTGGCTTTTTTCAGGGTGAAACTGTGTTCCAAAAACATTTTTCTCCCAAACCATACTGGTGAAATCCAACCCATAAGAAGTTTGGGTAGCGGTGATGCCTGTATTTTCCGGCACCACGTAGTAAGAATGCACAAAATAAAGAAAATCCCCGTCTTTGAGTCCTTTTAAGAGCGGGTTCCCCTGCTTGCTGATCTGGATTTGGTTCCAGCCCATATGCGGAACTTTTTGGCCCTGGTCAAACTTCACGACACGGCCTGGAAAGATATCCAGTCCCTTGGATTTGCCAAACTCTTCGCTTTCGGAGAAAAGCATTTGTAGTCCCACGCAGACGCCTAAAAAGGGCTTTCCCGTATGGATAAAAGCTTTGATCGCTTTGGCCAAATCCGAACGGTGCATGGCGTCCATTGAATCCTTAAAAGCGCCCACACCGGGCAAAACCACTCCATCCGATTTTTCCACATCATGCCAGTCCGAAGTCACGCGGGTTTCAGCCCCCACTTTTTCCAGGGCCTTGGCCACGCTGTGTAAATTGCCGACACCATAATCGACTACCGTAATCATTAAAACTCCCTATTCATCGCAAAAAGGATTGAGCATTGGAAACGAGAGGTGTTTTGAGTTTTCTGCGTTAAGCGCTTAAATCTTTCCCTTGGTTGAGGGAACACCCTTCACTTTAGCGTCATGGGCCGTCGCCATTTTAAGGGCGCGGGCAAAGCTCTTGAAAGCCGCTTCCACAATATGGTGGCTGTTGCGGCCATGGATTTTTTCAAGATGTAAATTAAATTTGCCGTTGTCGACTACCGCGCGGAAGAAATCTTCCACCAGTTCAGTGTCAAAGTTGCCGATCCGCTTTTTAACGAATAGATCCAGACTAAAGTTGATATAATTCCGACCGCTCAAATCCACCACCGCGCGGACCAAAGCTTCGTCCAACGGAACATAAAAATGGCCATAGCGGGAAATACCGTGCTTATCGCCCAAAGCTTTATCCAGCGCCAAGCCGAAGGCAATACCGATATCTTCCACCGTATGGTGATCGTCAATATGGGTGTCGCCCTTAGCCTTGACGTTTAAATCAAAACCGCTGTGTTTGCTTAAAGCTTCAAGCATGTGATTGAGGAAAGGCACAGGACTTTTGATCTCGTTTTTACCCGAGCCGTCCAAATTGAGGGTTAACGTTATGTCGGTTTCTTTTGTTTTGCGGTGAATTGTCGCGATACGCTTAGCCATTTGCCTTCTCCGTTACAGAAGCTTTTTGAGCTCCGTTAAAAGCCGGTTATTTTGTTCCGGCGTCCCAATGGTTATCCGAAGCGAGTTACGAAGCCTTGGATGGGAGAAGTATCTTATCAAAATGCCCTTATTTTTGAGATTTTTGTACAAACTCTCGGCAGTTGGTTTACCAGCGCGGGTAGCTAATACAAAATTGGCTTGGCTATCGGGTACAGAAAAACCCCTATTTCGAAGGGCCTCAGTCATGGTGTCACGTTCAAAACGGATTTTCTTCACGTTTTTCTTAACCGTTTCCAAACTTTCAGAAGTGAGAGCGGCTAAGCCCAAAGCTTGAGTCACCCGGTTGACGTTATAAGAATCTTTGACCTTCATCAGTTGCTCAATAATCTCGGGATGCGCAAAAACAAAACCTAACCGCACACCCGCTAAAGAGAAAGATTTCGACATTGTACGAAGAATAAGAATATTGGGATTAAAGCGGGCCATATCCAGACAATTGTCATCCGCAAAATCCACATAGGCTTCGTCAATTAAAACCAATCCTTTCGTTTTGCGGGCAAATGCTTCTATTTTTTTCAACGAGAAACAATTACCAATAGGCGGATTGGGGTAGCCTAAAAAAGTAATCTTGGCGTCGTTTGAAAATTTTTCAAAAGGCAGATCAAAAGAATCGTCCAGTTTAACTTCTTTGGTTTTAGCCTCACGAATATGGGCCAAGATGGGATAGAGGCTGTAAGTTAAATCCGGATATTGAACCAAATCGCCTTTGCCTACAGAAGCCGCAAAAAGAATGGAAAGAATTTCATCCGAACCATTCCCCACCAAAATGCCCTCCACAGGCCAGTCATAAAGTTCGGATAAAGCATGCCGCAAAGTATCCGCAGACGGTTCGGGATACAGCCTTAACCGGTCGTCCGCCAGATATTGAAAAGCTTTAAGAATTGGTGCGGAAGGCGCATAGGGGCTTTCATTGGTATTGAGTTTAATAACAGTCGGATCACCAGGCTGTTCGCCAGGAACATAACCTTTCATCTTGAGAACTGCCGGACGGAACCATTGGGCGAGGAATTTGTTGTTCATTTTCATTCCTTTAAAAACTGCTAAAAAAATTTAAAACTTAATCGCTATAATCCACCATAAAAACAATCTGATCCGCACTTATTTTCACACTATGGGAACTTGCCTTCTGTTTTTGTGTGACGTTTTCCTTGTATCCCGAAAGCAATTGATCCACTTTTTGTTTTTGAATTCTTGGATTATAGTTAAAAGCAATATATTCCCAGGCACTTCCCGTCCCAATTCGATCACAAAAAACAAGTTTTTGTTGCATGGCACTGATTAGCTCTTTAGAAAACACAGGCACTTCTTTCAACTCATCGTTTCCGTGATCACTTTTTAAAACTTCTATTTTTTTTACATCTTCGACATTTATTTCAATGCCGTCTTCTTTCATAAAAGCTATTCCACCAAACTTCCCATCATCATTTATTGAATATATTCGGTTATATAAACTAAATTTTTTAAATTCCGGCTTATAACTTAAGTACTGTTGCAATAAGGTATAGGGGTCATATTTTGAATTTTTGTCCAACGGGGCATCATCTTCAATAAAGCCTATTTTCAATGATCCGTCTTTCAGATGAATTTTAACCTTATACGTGTTACAGGATCCCATGCCCACAAATTTCCATAAACAAAAATTAAAAAAAGAGATAAGAGTAGCTTCATAAAACTCCCAAGTTGATTATCTAAAAAAATTAAGGACTTTAAAAATTGAGTTGATTACGTTTCTTTAATTCGATATCGAATACTTTCAGCATGAGCTCCCAAACCTTCTTCTTCGGCAAAATCCATCGTGGCCTTGCCTAAGGCTTTGAGACCGGGCTTTTTGACTTCCAGCAAATTGGTGCGTTTTAAAAACTCGAACACCGATAACCCGGAGGAAAACCGTGCCGTTCCATTAGTCGGTAACACATGATTGGTTCCAGCCGTATAGTCGCCAAAGGCTTCGGCGGTGCTAGGACCGATAAAGATGGCGCCAGCATGTTTTAATTCCGGCAGCCACTTTTTAGCGTCTTTAGCCAGTATTTCCAAATGTTCGGGAGCAAACCGATTGGAAAAATCCTGGGCTTCTTTACGGTTTTTCACCAGGATGACCGCGCCCCGGCTTTTGAGGGAGTCTTGCGCAATAGAACGGCGTTTGAGCCGCTGTACTTGTAGGTCTACTTCTTGAGCCACTTCGTTCGCGTACTTTAAAGAGGTTGTCGCCATGAGAGGCATGGCCATTTCATCGTGTTCCGCTTGGGCCAAAAGGTCCGCCGCCACCCAAGAGGCCGGTACCGTACCGTCAGCCAAAATAAGTACTTCGCTGGGACCGGGAAACCCGTCAATTCCCACTTGTCCAAAAACTTTGCGTTTAGCCAATGCCACGAAAAGATTGCCCGGACCCGTGATTTTATCTACCGCCGGAACCGACTTCGTTCCATAAGCCAAAGCCGCGATAGACTGAGCTCCGCCGATTTTAAGAATGGTATCCGCGCCGGATAAAGCCGCCGCCGCTAAAACAGTGGGATTCACTTTGCCATCCTTTTTTACCGGTGTGACGACGACCACTTCTTTAACCCCCGCCACTTTGGCCGGAATAACATTCATGACTACGGACGAAGGATAAGAAGCCAGACCACCCGGCACATAAAGACCTGCCCGGTCTACCGGTACCCAACGCTGGCCCGAAGCCACTTGAGAGCCGTTGTGAAACCAGTTCGATGGTTTTTCCTTGGTGTGAAAAGCCCTCACATTGCGGATAGCGATTTGAAGCGCCGTTTTAATGGCGGGTGACAATTGCTTGAGTGCCGTTTTAATCTCAGCCTGGGTAACGCGAATATTTTTAGCGTTAATAGCAAAACCGTCAAACTTTTGGGTGTAACTAAAAAGAGCCTTATCGCCCTTTTGGCGGACATCGTCAACAATACGATCCACCACTTGTTCCGGGGTCAAGTTTTTACCAAAAGTCTTCTTGGTCAAAGAAGCCCGGCTGCCTGCTCCTTGCAGGGACAAAAGCGGTTCCCGACGGATGAGTTTTTCAATCGCCGTTCTGTCTTTTGAATTTGAGTAATTTAAAATGCGCATCATTGCCTCTTAGTTAATCCGCTTAATATCGGCACCCAGAGCCGAAAGTTTTTCTTCGATTTTTTCATAACCACGATCCAAGTGGTAAATACGTTGAACCAAAGTTTCCCCTTCAGAAACCAAGCCTGCCAAAATAAGCGCCGCGCTGGCCCGAAGGTCTGAGGCCATCACAGGGGCTCCCGTTAGTTTTTTTACACCTTTTACTACCGCATGGCTCCGATCAATATTAATGTCAGCACCCATCCGGTTCATCTCAAATACGTGCATGAAGCGGTTTTCCCAGATAGTTTCCGTCACAATGCTATTACCCGGAATCGTGGCCAAAAGAGCCATAATTTGGGCCTGCATATCGGTAGGAAACCCGGGATAAGGCAAAATCATCACGTCCGCCGGTTTGTAGCCTTCCCCGCCTTTGACCCGAATACCTTCGGCTGTTACCTCTACAGTTACCCCAATTTGACGAAGCTTGTCGATAACCGCCGTTAATTGCAACGCGTTCGCTTTCTTTAAAAGCACGTCCCCTTTGGTAATCGCGGCGGCCACCATAAAAGTTCCCGCTTCCACCCGATCGGGAATGACCGAATAATCCACACCCTTGAGAGTTTTTTTACCATGAACGACAAGTTTGGAAGTTCCGGTACCTTCAATTTGAGCGCCCATAGCGTTTAAGCAATTGACCAAGTCTTCCACTTCAGGTTCGATCGAAGCGGATTCAATAACGGTCGTTCCTTCCGCGGCAGTCGCGGCCAATACAACATTAACCGTCGCGCCTAAACTGGGGCCGTGAGGTCCCGCCAAATAGATAGTCGCGCCTTTTAACTTGGAGGCTTTCGCGTGCACATACCCGTGTTCAATGGTCACCTTGGCGCCCAGTTGTTCAATACCTTTTAAATGTAAATCGATAGGACGAGCGCCGATGGCACAGCCTCCGGGCAGCGAAACTTTGGCTTCGCCTAAACGGGCTAAGCAGGCGCCGAGTGAATAAATAGATGCGCGCATGGTTTTGACCAGTTCGTAAGGAGCCTCAAACTGATTAAACCCAGCCGGATCTACTTTTAACGAATGGTCTTCCAAAACGGCTTTGGCGCCGAGAGTTTTAAGAACTTCAGTCATGGTTTTAACATCGTTTAAATAAGGAACATTACGAATGATAGAGGGAGATTCAGCGAGCAGAACAGCCGTCATTACCGGCAGAGTCGCGTTTTTGGAACCGCTAATGTCAACCGCACCTTTGAGAACTTTACCGCCCTTAACGGAAATCTTTTGCACAGTCGGTCCTTGAAACGAGGGTTAAAATCAAAAAGCCGCCCTTACGAGCGGCTCTTCGACATCAATAAAAAAAAGAAGCAGGGCCTAAGCCGAATTTTGTGTGTGTGATCATTTCTCTCGCGAAAACCGTTACCGGCTTCGTCACAAGCGATCTTACCCGTAAACCTTTTTTCAGTTTGACCAGAAAAAATGAAGCGGACAGCTTCGAAGTTTACCTATTTGATCTTGCTCCGGATGGGGTTTGCCTAGCCGCCTTATTCACATAAGACGCGGTGGGCTCTTACCCCACCTTTTCACCCTTACCCCAATTGCTCGAGGCGGTTTGTTTCTGTGGCACTTTCCTTCAACCCCCTTGCGGGGACCGACTGGGCGTTATCCAGCATCCTGTCCTGCGGAGTTCGGACTTTCCTCGATGGGTATCCTAAAAGGACCCAACCGCGATCACGACCTGCTTCCAAGAGTCATAATAGAGGTAAAAAGGGCTTAAATCTACCAGACAAAACAGGGTGAAAAGCTGAAACAAAGGTTATTAAGGGTGAGCTTTATGATTATCAATCCCCGCGTTGGCCAACTCATCAGCCCTTTTGTTGAATTCACGCAGGACGTGCGTAAATCCAATGACCTTTAAATGAACCATATATTCTTTAGCTTTTTGATGGAGCGGAATCATATTGGGGTGTTTCACCTTATATTGACCCGACAACTGGCGGATCATCAGCTGGCTATCGGCTAAAATTTCAACCGGCGAGAGCTTTTTCTTTACGCAATAATCCAAAGCTTCTAAGAGAGCCTCATATTCAGCGACGTTATTAGTAACAACCCCGATATATTTTGAAATCTCGTGAACCACTTTGCCTTTGTCATTCAAAATGACCGCGCCGATGCCAGAAGGCCCTGGGTTGCCGCGACAGGCGCCATCACTATAAATTTGATAAGTCATGAAAGCCTCGAGAAATGAAAAATCTTAGTATTTGAGCGCGCGGCGAATGGCAATCGATTCTTTGAGAATCTGACGGAAAGTCTCAAAGGTAATTTGAGTAGCTGCGTCGGACTTCGCTTTCGGCGGATTGGGATGCACTTCGGTAAAAAGACCATCAACTCCCACGGCAACCGCCGCCCGAACCAAATCCGGAACATGTTCACGGGTACCTCCGCTGGAAGTCCCCTTGGCCGCCGGTTGTTGAACACTATGGGTTCCATCAAAGATCACCGGACAACCCGTTTTCTTCATTTCAGAAATGCCGCGAAAATCGACCACCAGATTGTTATAACCAAATACGGTGCCCCGCTCGGTAAGCCAGATGTTTTTTTGGCCCTCGGCTCTCATTTTGTCGACAACATTTCCCGTTTCCCAGGGAGCCATAAACTGCGCCTTTTTGACATTAACCACTTTAGCGTGTTTAGCCGCTTCCAAAAGCAAACTGGTTTGACGGGATAAAAAAGCTGGAATTTGAAGCACATCAGCCACCTTGGAGGCGGTTTTGACTTCTCCAATTTCATGGATATCGGTTAAAACCGGAACCCCCAGTTTCTTTTTAATCATAGCTAGATCGGCCAGACCTTTTTTAATTCCCGGACCGCGAAAACCCTTACCGGAAGTGCGATTGGCTTTGTCATATGATGATTTAAAAACCAAAGGAATTCCAAACTCATCCACGATGGCTTTAATCGTTTTAGCGGTTTTTAAAAGAAATTCCGTTCCCTCGATTACGCAGGGCCCCGCGATGACAAAAAACTTTCCGTTTTTACCTAATTGAGTAACGTCCACCACGGCAACCTCTTCTTACTTTTTAGTGATCTTCTTATGGCCGTACTTTACCGCCGCCTTCACAAATTCCCTAAATAAGGGGTGTGGGTTCAAAGGTCGGCTTTTGAGCTCGGGGTGAAACTGAACTCCCACAAACCAGGGATGGTTGGCCAATTCGATCATTTCCACCAAATCACCGTCTGGTGACAAACCCGATAGTTTCATTCCTTTGGCCTTCATGCGGTCACGGTAGAAATTGTTAAATTCATAACGGTGACGGTGGCGCTCGTGAATTTGAACTTGTTTATAAGCCTGATAAGTTTTGGTTCCTTTCTCAACCTTGCACGGATAAGCGCCCAACCGCATTGTGCCACCCATATCCTGAATTTTGATTTGATCCGCCATCATGGCTATGACTGCGTCCGGCGTATTTTGATTAAATTCACTGCTGTTGGCGTGAGGCAGTTTCAAAACATGTCTGGCGAATTCAATCACCGCGCATTGCATACCCAGACAAATCCCGAAGAAGGGAATTCCTTTTTCGCGGGCATATTTAATGA
>Ga0302320_10016270_pt1 | contig 15213 bp, 19 predicted proteins | sample Bog_T0_3_FD_202130 | JGI IMG/M metagenome (GOLD analysis project Ga0302320, IMG submission 202130) | Peat permafrost microbial communities from Stordalen Mire near Abisko, Sweden - Bog_T0_3 | ecosystem: Environmental > Terrestrial > Soil > Wetlands > Peat | place: Sweden: Abisko, Stordalen Mire... | reverse complement strand
AACTCTTGCTTGAAGCGGAAATGAAAAAAGGCGGCATTGGCTGCCGCCTTTAATCACGATTGTCTTCGCCGCTACAGGTTGAGGACTTTGCCAATTCGTTTTGCTCTGTCCAGAATCGGGAGCACCAGGTAGATGAAAATCACGTTGGTCAGTGTTCCTCCAAGGGCAAACGTCACCCCCATTGGTCCTAGACCAGTGTGTGCATAGTTACAGAGCTCTGTCCCAATGAGGGAAGTGCTCTTGTGTTCACGAATCCAGCGTAGGCATCCTTGGGAACTGATCCAACGCTGGAAGCCGCCTGCCTGAGCGATTTCGTCGGCTTTGAACAGTGATAGCCATAGCAGGCACCACAGTCCGATACCAGCAATAAATGACGATCTGCTTGAAGGGGTGAGATTCACGGAGTGACCCTCCTTTGTATGTTGAAGCGACATTTAAGGATGGCCGTTCGAATTACGTGCAGGAGCAGGTAATCGAACGACCGTGTGTGAACAACCTGGCGACAGATTTCCGCCAGTTTGGATGCAACGAAGACCTGGACTCTGCTTGCGCCCGCAGTCTTCCGCTTGAGGTACGTATCGACAAGCGGGACCGTGTTCAGGTTGTTGCCCATCAGCACCTGCTGTCTGCGTGCCTGGTTCCGTTTAGCCCCAGATGCGGTAAACAGCACGGCTTCTGCGGCTGCGATGATCGCTAGGAGCGACATGGTTATCGCCCTCCTACGATGTGGAATGCGACGTTGACCAGACCAGCCAGGGCTCCCATGAGGAATAGAGCCAGTGGTATGGCAATCATTCCGAAGCAAGCGATCCTGGCGTAGTTTTTTGTTGGCGGCGGGACTGACAGTCCTGCCAACTTGGCTAGGCCAGGAATCCGTGCCCTCAGAAGATCAACATCGAGTTCCCAGCGGTCTGCGAACTTTATGCAGAGCAAGTTCGCTTCAGTGCTGAGCAGTTGATATTGAGAATTGCCGGGCGGCAATGAGTTTCCCTCGTGTCCAACGGCAGCCCTGAGAATGCCTTCGAGCTTTGACTCGAATGCACGTTTCGCAAAGAAGAAGAGAATCAACTTCCACTTGCGGTTGAGAATTCCGGTCTCGATTGAGGCCGGAGTTTGGGTTGATTGAGTGATTTCAGACATGATGTTGCTCCTTGTGATTTGAATTTGGGAGTGAAGACGGGCTCCAGGATTGACCCCCGGTGGGCTCTTACCTAGAAGAATGAAATAGCCCTACTCCATACACCTGGTGTTGGTATCCAGGAAGAGATCGGGCCTCGCATGAAGGTTGAAAACAACGGAGGAATTCAGGCAAATTCTAGATTCCGCTGGCTGATAGGGACGCCGCACAAATCGCAACATGAACAGCGGTGATCTAGATCACTGACGGCTTATTACATGACCGTTCACACTTCCGTGGGAAGCTGTTGACTGCTTGCCAGCATCAGGAGAACAATACCTTCGGAGGCCATCCACCAAATCCTCAACCTGTTGCACGTTTCATTGTTACAAAGATTCAATGAGAATCAGCTCCAGAAGGGACACGTTATGAAGATCCAACGACTTCTCGTAGCGTTCGCAATTGTACTTTTCACTCTGTGCTGTACGGCCTACGCAGTGACCATCAACAGCGCTACCGTTTCAGGGGATCAACTCACAATCAGTGGCGTCGGATTCACGGGATCGATTTCGGTGACGCTCAACGGTCAAGATCTGACAGTAGTCAGCAGCACGCCCACACAGATCGTCGCCACTGTGAATCCCGTCCCAGCGGTTGGGAGCTACAGGTTGACAGTGAAAGCAGGCAAGGCATCAGCGTTCGCCTATGTCGCCGTACCTGCCATTTCCGGCGGAGTCTGGTATGGCGGCAGCAGCTTGGGCTCGTTGACAACAACTCCCACTTCCATCATTAAACCAGCGCCCCAGCTAAGCCAACCGGGCAACTACATGTTCATTGCCAACGCCTCCCTTCAGGCAACTCCTGGGGGGTATCCATGGGCTAGTTGCTTCATTCAAGTGGGAAGTACCAACCTGCTTTCATCGATTACAACTTTGCAGCCTGGCACGGCGTCGTATATGAATCTCACAGCAACGGGCGCAGTTATTCTGACGAACGAGGGCATTCCTGCTACAGCCTCCCTCCTCTGTAGTGATGAGGTGGGCTCCCAAGTAATAAATGTGACAGGGGCTTCGCTCTCAATTATTCAAGTGGGAACACTGCAAACTGGACCATAATGGCCCGACATTTATCTGGTCGTTTCAATAGGATAATGAGGAGCTTATGAACAACCCAATGCAACATCGGAGTTGGATTCTTGGAGCAATGACCTTTGCAATTCTGACACTAGCTATGCTTTTGTCTCTGCTGATTGGCGCTCGTCCAGCGCACGCACAAAGCGGCCCCTATGGCGTGGTGTCCCCTACGTCGCTGAATTTCGGGCAAGTGGTGGTAGGCCAAACAAGTGCACCGCAACTGCTAAGCCTCAAGAACACTGGAGATTCGGAACTCACGGTGTCCAACATTTCGATCAGTACAGGTTTCGCAATTACCACAAATCACTGCGGCAATGGCGTGAAACCGGGAACTCACTGCAACATCTCTGTCACGTTCGCTCCCCAAGGGCCTGGGATGGAAACGGGAGGTTTGGCATTTGCTGATAATGCATCAAACAGCCCACAGACTATTTCGCTCTACGGCACGGGCACAGCGGCGGCTCAAGAGACTGTGCTGTACAGCTTCACCAGTACGCCCGATGGCTCCGTCCCTAACGGCGGCGTGATATTCGACAAGGCTGGGAACCTATACGGCACAACCGTTGCAGGCGGCACCGATGGCACGGATTGCGGTGGCGACGGCTGTGGTACCGTCTTTGAGCTCTCGCCAGGGACCAATGGCGTCTGGACCGAGACAGTGCTGCACAGCTTCGACTTCAACGGCGAGGACGGAGTCCAGCCACGGATTGGCGTTATCTTCGATGGAGCAGGGAACTTGTACGGAACAACCGCCAACGGAGGCACCAATGGGCTCGGCACTGTATTTGAACTTTCACCGAACGGCAGCGGAGGATGGAACGAAAAAGTGCTGCACAGTTTCAACATGACTGACGGTTGGCAACCGTGGAACAGCCTGCTCCTCGATGCAGACGGGGACCTATATGGTGGCACCCAATGGGGCGGGCCTTACAATAGCGGCACGGTGTTCGAGTTGACACCGAGCACCAATGGCACTTGGACTGAGAAGATACTGCACAACTTTGGTAAAGGGCATGACGGAGTCGATAGCCGTGGCATGATCTTCGGGACGGATGGGAGCCTCTATGGCACGACAGCATTTGGTGGCTCTCACAATATAGGCATCGTCTACCAACTCTCGCCACGGGCAAATGGCAAGTGGACTGAGAAAATACTGCTCAACTTCAATGGGAAGAACGGATACGAGCCCTCGTTCGGCAACCTTCTCTTTGACGCAGCAGGGAACTTGTATGGAACGACCATCGAAGGCGGACCGTATGATCAGGGCGTCGTCTTCCAACTCGTACCACAGACTAGCGGCAAGTGGAAAGAGAACATATTGTTTGCCAAGAACGGTGGTGGTTACATGATCTTCGATAAGGCTGGTAACTTATATGGCACGATCTATTCGTGGGGTACTTATGGTGGGGGATCGATCTTTAAACTGACACCAGGCACCGATGGCACGTGGAACGAGTCAGTGTCATATTCGTTCGAAGGGTCGCCAGATGCGGCTAATCCATTTGGTAATCTGATCTTTGATTCTCTCGGGAACCTGTACGGTACAACCTCGTGCGGCGGTAGTGATGGCACAGGAACTGGTTCAGGCTGCGGAGGACTGGGCTACGGCACTGTATACGAGTTAGCACCCTAAGAAGATGCGTCGGCATTCTTAAGCGATTCGATTAAGAACAATCTGGAGCGTGTCATGAAGAACGTGAAGGCGCAGTTGGCGGTAATGTTGTTCTCCATCATAAGTTTGTTGTCCACCGCTTCACCACAGAGTGTGCGTATCGGCGATTCTAAATCCGCCAGGTGTGCTGGTGAGGGGACAATGACTGCCACGAATGCCGCTCTCTTGCGGTGGTACAGCCAGACTTACTCTGTTGGGACTGCTCCGCTCGGGGTGGCCTTCGACGGGTGCAACATCTGGATAGTAAACAACGAGGGCAATACCGTGACCAAGCTATTGGCTAGCAGCGGGGCCGTGGTGGGCACCTACACCGTTGGAAACAATCGGAACGAGTTGGCCTTCGATGGGAGCCACATTTGGGTGACAAACTATGGTAGCAACACCGTCACCAAGCTGTTGGCCAAAACTGGCACCGTCGTAGGCACTTATTCCGTGGGCAATAACACGACTAATCCTACTTGCACTGTGTTCTGTAACAGTGTAACTCTGCCACATGAATGGGGGAGTCGTCGGTGGTTGATTGGTACGACAACCACGATCACGGCATCGCAAGGCCCGTCAATGGAGGGTCAAATTGTTACGTTCTGTGCGTCTGTAGACAGCAAGAACCGTCACAATCAACCAGACGGCGGAACTGTGGGGTTGAGCGATTCCCCCGCAGACGGCATAGTAACACCGCAAGAGGGCGGCTGTTTCGCTGTTTCGGAACTACCGGTGGGCATTTTTGACTTCCAGGCAAGCTACTCCGGTTATTCCCAGACTTATCCGCTGCCCTCCTTCAAAGGTAGCTCCTCAAAACTGCTGAAACAATTGATTACCACTGTAAACCCGTATGGTTTCTTGTCGTGGTTCAAAGGGTTCGATAGGACACCGCCTTCGATAGCACTGACAAATCTTGGACAGTCAGAGTTCATAGTCACTGACATCTCAACCACTGAAGGTCTTACTATTACTGAGAACGAGTGCCAGAACGGAGTCAAACCATTGACCCACTGCAATGTCTACTATTCCGGCAATGGGACAATGACCTTTACGGATACCGCATCGAATAGCCCACAGAGTATTACCTTTTAGCAAACGGTGGTGTTGGCATCCAGGCAGGAGTTGGGCCTCGCCTGAAGGTTGCAAAACCAAGGGGGAATCAAGGCAAGTTTTAGATACCATTGACCAATAGGAACACCGCCAAATTGCAAGATAAACAGCGGTGATTTCGATCACTGACGGCTTATTTCACGACCGTCACACTTCCGTGGGTAGGTTATTGACTGCTGGCCTGCATCGGGAGGATAATTCTCCTGCTTTCGATTGCGGTGAAATCCCTTCCCCTATTCGGCAGCCGAGCCAAGGCATTTTCTACACGCTACCCCGGTTCTACGGGAGTACCTTATGAGGAACGCATTTTTCGTCTGCTTTTCCCTGTGTTTGACCACAACATTCTTGTTGTCCCAATCGAATCCTGTTCCTTTCGTCAATCAGCCGCTGGTACCAATGAGTGTTGCGCCGGGTACGCCGGGGCTAATGTTGACGGTGTACGGTGCTGGGTTCGTTCCGACCTCGGCGGTGACCTGGAATGGAACTCCCCTGAGCACAACATTCGTGAGTTTTCGTCAACTGCAAGCCGAGGTGCCGGGCTCCGATCTTGCCTCCGCCACTACCGCTTCCGTAGCCGTCGCCAGTCCCGCCCCCGGCGGAGGAGCGTCGAATCCAGTTTTCTTCACTATTACGAACCCTACGTCATCACTTGCCTTCACCACCTCGACGATCCCCATGGGGACCGACTTCGGTGTCAGTGAAGTTGTTGTGGCGGACTTCAACAATGACGGGATGCCTGACTTGGCGGTCTTAAACAGTCGCCAACCCGAACCAACGTGCTATTCCAAGAACGGTCTCGGAACCGTTTCGATTCTCTTGGGGAGCGGCGACGGGACGTTTTTCAATAAGTCGACGCTGTGCGTTTTTAATTCTTTGGCGCCCACAATGGGTTCGCAAATTGTGGTCGGGGACTTCAATAGAGACGGCATAACGGACGTAGTTGGTTCGGTGAATCTTTTCCCGACAGCATGGCAACCCGTATTCTACTTCGGTAACGGAGATGGAACGTTCTCAAGCCCCTCGAACTTTGAGTGCTATAGCACTCCACCAGATACGATCGAAGAGCCAATGGTCGCTGGAGATTTTGGAGGCACGGGTAATTTGGGATTGGCCTACGCAGTTTTGACAGAGTCAGGAGAGGTATTGGTCGGTGGTTGCGGAAGTGTGGCATCCCTTTCCCAAGGAGAGTTCACGCTTCCACTTACCGGCGACTTTAATGATGACGGAAAACTCGATTTAGTCACTGATAACGGAAATGTCCTTTTGGGTAATGGCCCAGGGTTCACTTCACTTGCGCCGCAAACCTTGGTGGGAGGCTCCTCCATCACCCTGGATTTCAACAGGGATGGCATTCTGGACCTGGTCGTAGGCGACCTCATACTTCTTGGAAATGGAGACGGGACATTCACCCAGGGGCCGACACTACCTTGCGGCCCGAACGCTATGGCCGACTTCAACGGGGACGGAATACTCGACTTGGTTTGCGGAAGTTCAATACTACTAGGCAACGGGGACGGTACGTTCCGGACCGGATGGGTCCAAGCAATGGGATCTTACGGAGGAGTTGCCATCGGAGATTTCAATGGGGACGGTCGCCTCGACCTCGCTATAACAAATCCGGACAATAATTCAGTTTCTATCCTACTACAAACGCCAGTCCGGCCTGGAGCCACCGTGACAATCGCCTCTAGCCAGAATCCTATTTTGATTAACCAGCCGGTGACTTACACAGCGGTGGCATGGGGCATCCCGGCCACGCCAACTGGGTCCGTGACTTTCAAACGAGGCGCAACGGTTCTCGGCACGGTGCCGTTGGCCGACGGACAGGCTACCTTCACGACAACATTCACGAGCACGGGAACGTTCTCGATAGTCGCTACGTATTCTGGCGACAAGAACTATCGGGCGAAGAGCTCAAAGGCGGTGAAACAAACGGTAGAAACACAGGGGCCGTACGGCATAGTTGCCCCGACAACTCTGGACTTCGGTCAAGAAGTAGTGGGTCAAACAAGTCCCCCACATCTGGTAAGTCTTAAGAATATTGGCAATTCTGAACTAACAGTGTCCAATATTTCAGTCAGCGAGGACTTCGTCATCACCATAAATCACTGTTCAAAGGGCGTACAGCCCGCAACACACTGCAACGTCTCTGTAACGTTTACGCCCCAAAGTTCTGGGACTACAACTGGAAGTCTGACATTTACGGATAATGCATCGAACAGTCCTCAGACTATTTCGCTTACGGGCATGGGAACCAACTGAAGTTGTGGGGGTCGCCAGCTTTTCCTCGGAGGTGGTGGAGAAAACCGGGGAGTAGTTAGCCGAGCAGAGACAACTCAATTTGAGCATGACGACGGAATACTACGTGCAAGCCTCTTGAAAACACCGCTGGAAGGTGCTCAGTACACCATTATCGCCAGGTCTGCGATTTCTTGACACGAATTCTTCCGGCGTTGTAAAACACTGACGACTTCGAGGACGAATCAATAGAGTGGCTGTGCACTCGACCGCCCCCGCCACGGTTTCTCTCCCCTGGACCCCTCTCTTCCGGGCACCCTCCCGTTATCGGAATCCCCAAGAGAGAGAAACCCCTCTCCCGCATCCGGTTTGTTGGTATGGCCGGATGCTCCTGTAGGAGGCTTGTCGAGCGAACCACGGGCCCCGGTTCGGCTACGCTGCACAGCGGCTTGGAAGAGATCAGTATTTGAACTTCAGGCGGCGATTGTCGTGACTGTCGTACTCTTGTGGGCCGAGCCTGATCCGGGCGATAACTGCGGTATGGGAAGTGAAATCGTCCAAATCATCCAAACGGTTGCGTCCTTAGCGACCGTGGTCGCCGTTATTCTCACTTGGCAACAACTGCGACTAGTGAGAAAACAAGCTACCACGACCTTTGAGGATAGGCTCACCGAGCAGTATCGAAGGATCATGGAGGATATTCCCACGGACATCTGGCTGGGGTCCGAGTTGAAAGCTCTGGGCGAGGTCCAACGAGATCGCTGCCGAGATGCTATCTACCGGTACATCGACCTATCTAATGAGGAGGCTCTTCTCTTCGGCATGAAAAGGATCACGGACGACGCTTGGACCGAATGGCGTAAGGGAATCCAAACCAACCTGAAACTTCCTGCGTTCGCAGAAGTTTGGGCACAGGTCAAGAAAAAGAATGCCGGAGGTTTCGAGGAACTCAGAGCGCTTGGAGAATGACATTAACTTTAAAGTAGAACACTCGCCCAGCCTGCTTCACATTGAGAAACTCTAATCCGCAATTGCCACACTGCGGAGTTGGTGCTTCCGGCAGTACAACTCCCGCAGCAGCCGTCAGTTCACTGTCGCCCCGCCGCAGCATCGCTTGTACTTCTTCCCCGAGCCGCACGGGCACACATCATTCCTCCCGATCTTAGGAGAGCTACGACGGGGTTTCGAAGTGCTGGCGGTCACACCCTGCCGTTGTGCCCTGAAGTATCGATATGCCTGCAACAGCCCAGCCGTCACGTGCACGATGACTTTCTCTCGCTGCTCTGCACTAATCGGCTTCGGGCGCATCTTCGGATCTGGGTCATGCTCGTGGTAGAGCATGAATATTGGAATTACGCATCCACCCTGCTCGTCATCGTTGACAAGTTCCAGCCAGCCGTCGTGACGCATCCTACTGCCCCGCATAAATCCGTTAGCCCAGTCGTTACCGTGAGCCACGTCATTCTCGTCCTGCAAGAGCAGGGGAGCATAGACCTCATCCTTACTCAGCGTCCCGGCAATCGTGTTCCAGTGACGCATCAGCAGACCCAAGATTTCGTTTGCCTCGTTGAGGTTAGCAAAATTACAAGTGTCCGACATCTCGCCGCCGAACACCTCCCGGTAATACTCGCTCGGCATGACCATCTCTGGACCGGCAATCAGGGCGGCAAAGAAGCCGTCGAGTTGTTCGACGTTCATCGCCCTGCCGCCCTTGCAACTTTTCAGGAAATCTCCAAGGCGGTCAAGCTCGGTATCGGTCAACGAGTCGTTTTGACTAAAGGTTTTCATGTACCTAGGTGGCTTTATCCCGATGGGAAAGCTCTCTTGCTCGTGTGGGAATTGAAAGGTGCTGATAGCCGTCTCATGGGTCCTATCGCACTGGGCAGAACTAAACGCAGAAGTTGTTCGCTATTTCAATTTCACGAATAACAAGACGAAAATCGCCCACACTCCGACGGTTACCGGGAACTGAGCCAATTGTGCGTCTGCCAGGGCACTTCCTCTTGGAACCAGGAACGTAAGCCCCAACATAGCCAAAGCCGTAAGTACTCCTACAGCGAACTTGCTTTTGGAGTTCATAATAGTTCCTACCTTTCAGTTTCGTGGACCACGCCGAGTACTGCTACTTCTTCGCTGCCCTGATCTTCGCCCATCGTTTTCGTTGAGCAGCAGCAATTCTCTTCCGACCCGCAGCAGATATCTTCCTCCGTGGCTTGCCAGCCTTCGTTGCTACCTTCGACGCCTTTTGTACTCGTACAGTGGGCCCGCCCAACAACGCCAGAACTTGCTGCAATCGCCCAATCTCAGCCCGAACTTCCTTGACAATGCTTTCGATACTCAATGCGGGTCTCCCTGTCGCAAGATGCGACCGAAAAGGATAACACGAACGTGTGGTTGAACAAACCGACCATACGTTGAAACAATTCCGCCCATGATCTCCACATCTGGAACTCGACTACTCCTCTTCATCCCAAGGACAATCGCATAACTCTGATACATCTGGGTTACTATCCCGATGCGTTTTCAGAATCAGATTATCAGCGTTGATATCAGCCCAAGTCAGCGGCTTTTTATATTGGGCGGAGAAGAGCATCTTTCGCTTACCCGAGCGCAGTTCGTCCAAAACTCGCTTCTGAAACTCAATTCCGTCAGGCAGCAAGAGGAGACCCGAGAGACAGACATTTGTCTGGTGTTCGTACGTCTTACATTTCTCGGGAAACTTGAGGTCGGTAGTGACAATGATTGCCCGTCTCCGCCGACCCAGATCTATCACGTCCATGTCGTCGGCGTGCGGGGGTAGTCCATGGTCGATGGTCGTCTCCGTAACCCCATCACGGAAGTAAGGTCGCAAGTCCTTGACCGAATTGTCTAACAGGAAAAAATAGTGTCTCTTCGACATGACCAACCTCTAAAGCCTGGCAACGTGTGATTCGAAAGCCTCTCGGACGAAATCCAAGATTTTCTTAAAATTACATGCGGGAACCCCGTCGCACAAATCGCTGACTACCTGAGCGGCAGTCCTGCACGACCACTCGGCGACAGCCTTCGTCTGCACGAGGTATGTCCACGAACCCGTGTGCTTGTCGTTAGCAAGAATCTTCTTGCTCGTGAATTTCTTCATCAAATCTTTGTGGGCTTCCTCGTTCGTCGTCTTGCCGTGAATGAAGAATCTGTTCGGCTCAGTGTGAACTAACCGGTTTCTGAGATGTATGAGCGATGTGAGGTCTTGATAGGGCGAAACGCCTTTGTTGACTTTCTTGCCCGATAGAATCCAGTTTGCAAGCCTGAGTTTGAATTCAAGCCGTGCATGGGATTCCTCAGCATCACCCATTATCTCTGCCAAAAGTACGACCTCCGGCCCCTCGACCGTGGGCTGATAGTTAGACCATTCCCCTGCCTGCTCTGCTATTTCGTTCATGAACGCTTCCAGAGCAATGACAGAGAAGACGATACTGATGAGGGCTGCTCTTTGACCGCCGATCCGAGGAGCCGCTTTGATGTCCCTTGCAGCCTCGATTGCAATTCCGAACAGCGCTGTTGTTTCTAATGTCCATGAGCCAAGTGATGGCATTTCGACAGTATACGCCTTGGCGAACACATGGCGAAAGTGGTATCGTGCCGGGATGGACGAAGGTCGCAAACGAGTGATCGGAATCATGGCAGCAATCCTGGCCAGCCTGCACATGCAGACAGCAGACGATCTGTTCCGAACTCCCCAGTTTAGCCATCGGACGGACAAACTCATCTATGCAAGCATTCGGTGGGCTAAGAAGATAATGGACGAACGTTGCCGAGGAAATCATGGCGGATCTTGACTCAGCAGAGCTTGAGTTTCCCTGCATTAGAGCCACAATTATGAATTCTGTCGCAGTCGGGATCTGGTTTCTAGGGAGTTCTATAAATTGGGGTCGTTTAGAGTCAATCAATATCATTGGAACGTGAATTGCTCCACCAGTAAGTAGTTGTTCAACTACGAATCAACTACTCCAATCCAGGGTTGGTTTTATCATCACGGTAATGTAGGCGAAGAGTTCGGACATAGCAGTAGCTAACCCATCGCTACCACTATTCAATCTTTATCACGTACAAAGCAGTGTGAATGAGACGGAACAGCAGCGTCTATCTGTGTACCTGGTGTGGGTCCCCACTGTTCCGGGACTTGGGTCCAGCTTTTGTGTCACTACACAGCGGCGTCGTGCGACCAGGTCTGTTTACAACTGACTTGGATTTATGCCCGTTCAATCGACCTTCTCTTAACATCTTCTCTGCTACCAGGACTGTCGAGCACGAACCTCATACCATTCCGTTGGTCTAGTAGCTAGTCGATTAAGACGCATCCGCTAACCATGACATGGGCATTGCTGCCCCTGTTTATGAAAAGACTGCCCGTTGTTCACTCCACCTCAACGGCTTCCGATCCCTCAGGGCAGGTAAAATTGATAATGTTACGACTCGTTGACTGCTGGTGCTGGGGCAGATTGACAGATCCTGCTTTGCCACAATATTGAGCACCCACGGGTGTGTGTGTCGTTCCGTCTGACAAGACCAGCGCTCGTAATGAGGCCCAGGTCTTTTGCCTCTCTCATCACACCGCCGATTGCACGGAGGTCGTGAGTTGTCACATTCGACTTCGCCAGCTCTGTCAAAACGTCGTTGGAGGTGAACCGCTGTTGGCGACTGGCAAGCCTCATGGTGGCAGCCAAAGCTGCTTCTTTCCATGTCTGATCTGCATGATTTGAACCGGCGTTAATATATGATTGCGTGTCTTGCTCTGAAGTAGTAATAGTTGTTGTCATTTATTTCCTCTTCTGCGACTTAGTATGTCGTCGTATATATCTATATAGTATAGTGGTTTGTAGACGTGTAATATGCTATTACACGTGGAGTTGGTTGCCTTTAATGCTGGACTATCAGGCTAATCTGAATTGTCACTTATCTCCTTTCCCTAGCTTCGGTTGTAGTTGAGGCCATGCCCATGAACTGCTGCCACTCCTTTGGAGTCATTGCGTACTTTGCCGGGATCGGTTGACGAGGTGCCCAGACCAGACAGTTAGGCGCATCCGGGAACTCGTGCCAGTCATGGCCGTCAAGTGCGTTATAGCCGTAGCCACTCCGTGGATGGGTTACCTGCTTTAACATAAACGGCAATCCCGCTTCCTTGACCTTGTCTCGTAGGTTCGCTGCCCATTGATAGCGCAGAGTACGGCGTCCGCTTTCATTGTGCAGTTCGGCTTTCCAGTCAGCCGCTGGGTCCCACAAATACTCCGTTCCCGATCCGCTTTCACCTCCTGCAACAACCCAATGGAATCCGTCCAGGTTTATATCTTGGGAAATGTCCTCAAGCATTGGTTCTGCGCTGATCCAGCGGACCGCAGCAGGGATGTGCCGTAGCGTGTCCATTTTGATCAGAGTGCGGCGACACCCTGTAGAGACGCCAAGCCACACGTTGGGATAGCCGTTTCCCCAATCCCGAGGAAGCCGCCGCTCAATGAGTTCGGGTCTTTTTGTCAGGACGAGCCATACCAAGTGAGGGGTACGCTTGATAATCTGCCACGCCTCCGTTCGCCAAGGATCGGCCTTGACATGGAAGAAATCCGACAAGGAACAGGTAAACACTCGCTTCGCTTGTCCTGTCCGAGTACCCTCTCGTTCCCATTTCCAGGGCTCGTCCCATGTTTGTGTGCGGTAGATTTCACCCCACGGCTCACGGCCTTGTTTTGAGAGAATCCTGCTGATGTAGCACTTGGAGCATTCAGGAGCTACCTTGTCACAGCCCAGCCAGAAGTTTTGCGTATTGTGAGTCCACGAAATACCGGAGTTCTCTGCCATTACGCCACCTCCGTAAAGAGTTCTTGCCTCAATTCTTCGCAGAACTTCTCGAATGCCTCACGCAGGGCCTTGCCCTCGAAGCGTCCGCAATAGCCGACAGCCTTGGTGATCGCTTGACTCTTTGCTATGCGGTTGATCTCTTCCTCGGCGATTTTTGGCTTTTCTATTTTCCTTTTCTCTAGTTTCCAGCCGTGCAACTTCATCAGCCGATATGCGGTTGTGTGGGGGATCTTCAGTTTCTTGAGATTCTCTACGAAGGTGCCGAAACCGGGCTTAGCAAGTTCCTTATTAAGGGCGATGAGCGCCAGGGCAAGGTCTTTCGAGAATTGCTTCTCTTTTGTCTGATACTCGGCCCATGCTTTTGTGACTTGGGTTAATTGTTGTAATTCATCTTTCCCAACTGGGAAAGACTCTTCTTGAGCAGGACGAGCTGAGCCTGCGACAGTTTTTTCCTCTGACATAGCGATACCTCTTGACGTATGTGGAATCGCCGTCTCAGCGGGAACCGCTGGTTTTCCCTGGCGGGTGGGTCTTGAGGGTCGCTAGCGGACCGCTCTTCGCTCTAACCTGCTTACCGTCAGAGGATGACGGATCACAGAGGAATCGGAAATCCCTGGCAGGATTTCACTTTCACAAGTCTTATTATAGCACATGCGATCACTATTCAGAACGGTGCGGGAAAAGGGCAGGGAGCTACTTTGAAAGGTTCAAGTAAGCAAAAACTGCAAGACTTCCGATGGCCAAGGGGAAAGAGAAGTAAATGACAAGCGATAAAATCAATTTCATGCGAGCTGGCTGATACTTTCGCTCATCAAGCGTTGCCCTCCATAAGTATGCGAATGAAAATATAAGACACAGCAGCATTAATACAATCCCAGCAGTCCAGTATTCCTTTGCGACCAGCGGTTTGGGTAGCTTGTCAAAGAAAGTTGCCATCCAGGCAATTGTTCCAGTTCCGAGAGTCATAATGTGTTTAATGACATCTACGGCCATCTTCTGCCGCTCAAACTCGTGATTGTCGCTGCGTACCAGATTCTCCATCACGCTCCTCTTTCCGCCCTCCGCTGCTCGTTGGCTTTCCAGAGGGCTACAGTATGCCACGTTCGCCAGTCGGTGGTGTGCTCTATCAATAGATCGCAGCCGACAGCAACGAAATTTTTGCATGAACCGCTGTCAGGTCTTCGGTTGTCAGATTCGCATAGCGTCTAGACATTTCAAGAGACGAGTGGCCGAGCGACTTTTGCAGATGGAACGTACTTCCGCCACGGCGAAGGTACGCTGTCGCAAACGTGTGTCGGAAGGCGTGCAATGTTCTTGCTGGCGGTTCGAATCCCAAGCGTTTGCACAGACGCTTGACTTCGCACAGAACAGTGCAACGGCCAAGACGTTGACCGCTCTTGCCCGATAACAGAATCTGGTGCGGCTGCTTTTCAAAATCCCTGATGTATTTGTATAACGCCCGCCGTAGCTCCACAGAGAAGGGAACTTTCCTCTGCTTCCGTCCCTTGCCGTTGAGAGTCAGGAGCAGGTTGTCTAAATCGATATCGTGGACCTGCAGACCAGTGACTTCAGAAATTCTGGCACCCGTGTCCAGCAGAATCAGGATCGTGAGATGCAGACGACGCTCAAACAACTTCTTCGGACAGAAACCGACCAGACGCTTTACCTGTTCATCTGTAAAAGTCGGTGGGATGAACTGCGGTTCCTTCATAGGCTTGATGTGGTGGGGGGAGCCTGACCATTTCAGGTAAGCGTTCAGTGCACGAGTTGCAGCGTTGCATCCCGTGGCCTTCAGCCCCTTCTCACGCATCCTGATCACCGTGGCTTTCAACTCTTCGTCGGTCGGACTCTCTGATGGGAGCCAATTGAATGCGGATGTGTACCAACGGACGGTTGCAGGAGAGACGTTCATCAAGTACTGACGCTCTCTGATAAACTGTTCAAAACGTGGCAGCATGGTTCCTCCAAAGCGTGCGCTTTATTTTTGAAGGAAACTGTGCAAGTCTTTGAAAATGCGGAGAGATGGCCGAGTGGCTGAAGGCGCACGCTTGGAAAGCGTGTTTAGGGGAAACTCTAACGTGGGTTCGAATCCCACTCTCTCCGCCATATTTTCAATGGCTTAGCGATGCTTG
>Ga0302320_10016269_pt1 | contig 15214 bp, 13 predicted proteins | sample Bog_T0_3_FD_202130 | JGI IMG/M metagenome (GOLD analysis project Ga0302320, IMG submission 202130) | Peat permafrost microbial communities from Stordalen Mire near Abisko, Sweden - Bog_T0_3 | ecosystem: Environmental > Terrestrial > Soil > Wetlands > Peat | place: Sweden: Abisko, Stordalen Mire... | reverse complement strand
AGCAGGTCGGCCTCGCTCACCCGCACGCCGGCCAGGTCGAACAGGCGGCAGACCTCACGGGCCAGCAGCACGCCGGCCAGGATCACGTCTTCGCGGCCGGGCTGGATGCCCGGCAGCCGTCCCCGTGCCGCGCCCGACATGCGCCGGAAGGCCGTGAGGGCGGCGTCGAGGTCGGCGAGTGTCAGCTCGTGGCCGTGGACCAGGGCACGGTCGTAGGTACGCAGGGCGAGCTTGTGGGCGACGAGGGTCGTGAACGTGCCTGCCAGGCCTATGCCCCGGCCCACGGCGGCGCGTACGTCGCCCGGCAGCGCCGCGGCGAGGGTCGCCCGCACGAACGACTCGGCGGCGCGCCACTGCCCTTCAGCGGGCGGATCCGAGGCGAAGAAGCGCTCGGTCAGCCGCACCACACCGATGTCGAGGCTGCACACAAAGGACGGTTCCGGCGCCGGCGGCGTGCCGACCGCCAGCTCGAGGCTGCCGCCGCCGATGTCGATGACCGCAGCGGCCGGGCGTTGCGGCGGCGGTGCGGCCGCCGGGCACTCCGATGGCGGTCCGACGGCGGCCGGGCGCTGCGCTGGAAGCGCGACCGCCGCAGCGGACCCGCTGAGCGCGCCGGCGTACGACAGCGCCGCTTCTTGTTCGCCGCTCAGGATTTCCGCCGGCAGGTCGAACTCGGCCGTGAGGCCGTCGAGGAACGCGCGGCCGTCGGCGGCGTCGCGCAGGGCGCTGGTCGCCACGAGCAGCCGCGCATCGGGGCCGTAGGCCGCCACTCGCGCGGCGTAGCCGGCCAGGCAGCTGCGCGTACGCGCGGCAGCGCCTGAGTCGATGCGTCGTTGCCGGTCGACGCCGGCGCCCAGGCGGGTCACGGTCGTCAGGCGAGCGACGTCGTGCACGACACCGTCCTCGACCGCCGCGAGCAGCAGGCGCGCCGAGTTGGTGCCCAGGTCGACCACCGCGACCTTCATCGCGCCGACCCCACTCCCCCACTCCCGCGGCGGTTATGAGCCGGACCCCTCACGGCGCTCGCAACGGCTCGTCCGCGGCGTCGCAGGCGGCGCCCATGCAGCAGGCCTGCGCCGGGTACAGCGGCGCCGCATCCGCGAGGATGCGCTCGCCCAGCAGGTAGCCGGGGCGCGCCAGCGCATGCGCGGCGTGGGCGTGCAGACACTTCAGCGCCGCGGGCCGGACGACGCCGCCGATCCCTGTGGCGAGCGACGCGCCGCCGTCGCGCCGCGGGGCGGCGCAACGCGCCGCCAGGACGCGACGACGGCGCCGCTCGTAGGCGGTGGCTGCAAGCAGCGAGCGGTGGAGTTCCTCATCGCTCGCGACCAGTGCCTCGAAGCGCCGCACGCCGCCGGCGCTCTCGAGCACGCCGACGGCGGCCACAAGCGACGGGCAGGTCGCCCAGAAGAGGGTCGGAAACGGCCGGCCGGCGGCGTCGTAAGGCAGGTTCTCGACGACGGCGGGCGCGCGCCAGGGGCAGCGTGCCGCGACGCGGCGCAGCGGCCGGGGCTCACGACCGAGCTGGAGCGCGACACAGGCCAGATCGCGGGGCGCCGGCGGGCGGACCGACGCAGGCGTCATTCGCGGATGGTGTGCCAGAGGTCGCTGAGGCGGGCAAAGATCGAGGGCGCGGCGGGAGTCGCCGCCGCGCGCTGCGCCGCGGTGCTGGGCTTGGCTTGGGGCAGGCCCTTGACCACGAAGGCCTGCAGGCCGGCGGGCACGAGCTGGTACTGCTCACGGGCCTGGCGAGTGATGTAGTCGCGGGTGCGCATGAGGCCGAGCTGGGCGTGCAAGGCCCGGTTCGTCGCCTGTGCCTGGGTGAGCGCCGCGACCTGACCGTCGTAGCGGTCCTGTTGGGCGAAGAAGGCCCGCAGTGGAGAGACATAGAACGCCGCCGCGACCAGGAGCAGGGCGAGCGCGGCGAGCCGCAGGGGGCGCAGTTCGACCGGCGAGCCGCGGCGCCGGGGGGGGGGGGGGGGCCGGGGGGGCCCCCCCCCCCCCCGGGGGGGGGGGGGGGGGTGGGGGGGGCGGGGCCCCCCCGGGTCGCGCGACGCGACGATGCGGTGCTACGTGAAGCCATACCGTTTGAGTTCGCCCGCGCCTGCGCTTTCCCTGCCCCGCCGACGCTGGCGGGCCGCCGCGCGACGAAGTCGATCGACGGTCTAGCGCTTGAGGTTGTAGAACGCGCTGAGGCCCGGGAACACGGCGGCCTCGGCGAGCATCTCCTCGATGCGCAGCAGCTGGTTGTACTTGGCGACACGTTCGCTGCGCGACGGGGCGCCGGTCTTGATCTGGCCGGTGTTGGTGGCCACGGTCAAGTCGGCGATCGAGACGTCTTCGGTCTCGCCCGAGCGGTGCGACACGACGGCGGTCCAGCCGGCGCGCTTGGCCATCTCGATGGCGTCGAGCGTCTCGGAGAGCGTGCCGATCTGATTGAGCTTGATGAGGACCGAGTTGGCGCAGCCCATCTCGATACCGCGCGCGATGCGCTCGGTGTTGGTCACGAAGATGTCGTCGCCCATGACCTGGATGCGGCCGCCAAGGGTGTCGGTCATGAGCTTGAAGCCGTCCCAGTCGTCTTCGGCCATGCCGTCTTCGATCGAGATGATCGGGTATTTGTCGACAAGGTTCGCGTAGAAGTCGACCATGCCGGCCGAGTCGAGTGTGCGACCCTCGCCGGCGAGCACGTACTTGCCGTCGACGAAGAAGCTGCTGGCGGCGGGATCGAGGGCGATGAAGACGTCTTTGCCGGGCTCGTAGCCAGCCTTTTCGATGGCCGCGACGATGGCCTGGATGGCCTCTTCGTTGGAGCCCAGGTTGGGGGCGAAGCCGCCCTCGTCGCCGACGGCGGTCGACAGGCCGCGGGCCCTGAGCACGCCGGCGAGGCTGTGGAAGACCTCGGCGCCCATGCGCAGCGCCTCGGCGAAGCTCTTGGCGCCGGCCGGCATGGCCATGAACTCCTGCAGGTCGACGTTGTTGTCGGCATGCTTGCCACCGTTCATGATGTTCATCATGGGCACCGGCAGTACGTGTGCGTTGCACCCGCCGATGTACTGATAGAGCGGCATCTGCACCGCCGCCGCGGCCGCGTGGGCCGTGGCCAGCGAGACGCCCAGAATGGCGTTGGCGCCGAGGTTGGCCTTGTTGGGCGTGCCGTCGAGGGCGATGAGCGTCTGATCGACGATGCGCTGGTCGGTGGCGTCGAGGCCAAGGAGCTCCTCGGCGATCTCGTTGTTCACGTGGTCGACGGCCTGCAGCACGGACTTGCCACCGTAACTGTCGCCACCGTCGCGCAACTCGACTGCCTCGTACTCGCCGGTCGAAGCGCCCGAGGGCACCGCGGCGCGCCCGGCCGCACCGGACTCGAGCTCGACTTCGACCTCGACCGTGGGATTGCCCCGCGAGTCGAGGATCTGCCGGCCGACGACGTCGACGATGATGGTCATGTGCTGTCCTCCTGATGATCGCTGTAAAGACCGCCCTCGCCCGATTTGGCGCGGCAGTAGTAGTCGTCTTGTTGTGTCAGGTCGAGCGTAGCCCACTCCTCACCCTCGCGCCGCGCCAGCTCGGCCGCGCTCTCGACCCGGCGGATGAAGCGGGCACAGGCCTCGCGCAACGCGATCTCGGGGTCGACGCCGGCCTTGCGAGCCACGTTCACGGTGGCAAACAGCAGGTCGCCGAACTCGTGGCGCAGCCGCTGCTCGAGCTTCGCCAGGCCGGCTTGCCCTTCGCCCGACATGAGCAGCGGACCCTCGAGCAGGGCGGCCAGCTCGCCGTGCTCCTCGGCGATCTTGGGAAACGCCTCGAGGACGGTGTCCCAGTCGAAGCCCACCGCGGCGGCTCGTTGCTGTACTTTACGCGCCAGCAGCAGCCCGGGCAGCGTTGCGGGCACGTTATGGAACACGCCCTCGCGGCCCTCGGAGTCGCGCTTGACGCGTTCCCACACGCCGCGCACCTCGCTCGCCGTCTCGGCGACCTCTTCGCCGAAGATGTGCGCGTGGCGGCGCACGAGCTTGGTCTCGATCTCGGCGGCCACGCTGCCCAGGTCGCCGGCATGCTGCTCTTCGAGCAGGCGGCTCAGAAAGTAGACCTGGAACAGCACGTCGCCGAGCTCGTCGTGCTGGTCGTCGAGGCGCTCGGCCATAATCACCTCGGCGAGTTCGTAGACCTCTTCGATCGTGTAGGACACGATGTCCATGGCGCGCTGCTCGCGGTCCCACGGGCACTGCTCGCGCAGCACGGCCGTGATGTGACGCAGCGAGATCAGCTCTTGCGCGACGAGGCAGTCGTCGAAGGCCTCGGGGCCGGGCACCGTTTCGAGCGGCAGTCCGCGAGCGCGGGCGTGAGCCCGCACCGCGCGGGCCAGGGCCGGTCCGCGGCTGCCGGCGATGCACAGGGTGACGGTGCTCGCCGCGCCCTGCTCGCAGACCGCCTGCACGTCGTCGATGCCGAACTCGCCGGCTGGCGGCCCACCCATGGCCCCGGTGACGAGCTCGACGAGGTCGGCCGGCAGGTCGCGAGGGAGCAGCACGCCGCCGCCGCCGAGCGCGCGCAGCGATGCTGCGGGAGCGAGCTCGACGGCGGCGCCGACATACAGCAACCGTATGCTCATGCCTGTTGCCAGGTAGGCATGGCGCCCTGTGACGCCCTTAGTTGCTTGACGAGGGCGACGGGGCCGGAGACGCGGTCAGCGAGTCAGGGTTGAAGCCCGGCGCGTAGACGATCTTGGCGGTCTTCTGGGCCGTTGCCAGCCAGGCCGCCCAGGCTTTCTGCTGCTGCTGACTGGTGAGCGTGGTCTTGATGGCGGCCTTGGAGCCCGCATACGTAGATGCCTTGGCGGGCGTGATCTTGGTGACCTCGAGCACGTGCCAGCCGTACTGCGAGTGGACCGGCGCCGAGACCGTGTTGATCTTGAGCGCGAAGGCGGCGTCTTCGAAGGGCTTGACCATCTGGCCACGTTTGATGGCGCCGAGGCTGCCGCCGCTGTTCTTGGTGCCGGTATCGATCGAGTACTTCTTGGCGACCGCGGCCCAGTTGGCGTTTGAGTTGTTGGCGGTGAGCAGAGCCTGCACCTTCAGGGCCTGGGCCTTGGTCTTGACGAGGACGTGGCGCACGGTGCGCGTGGCGGCCTGGTCGAAGGTCGACTTGTTGGCCTTGTAGTAGGCCTGCATCTGCGCCTCGGTGGGAGTGGAGGTGCCGATGACCTTCTGGTAGAGCTTCTGACCGATCAGCGAGTCCTCGACGTAGGTCTTGAGCTGCGCCTGATCCATGCCGGCCTTCTTGGCGGCGGCATACATCTTCTGCGTGCCGCCGTACTGGGTGGCGATCTGGGCGAGCTGCGTCTGGATCTGCGCGTCGGTAGCGGTGAGCTTGTCTTTGGCGGCCGCGTTGAGCACGACCTGCTGTTGAGTCAGGTAGTTGACGATCTCGGCGGCGTAGCGGTTGTAGGTGCTGGTGCCGGGGCTGGGAAATGCCGGCTGGCCGCCTTGTCCGGCGCTCGCTTTGGCCTGGTTGATGTACTGGTCGAACTGCGCCTGGGTGATCGGCACACCGCCGACCGTGGCGATGGCGCCCTGCGGGACCTTACCGCCGCAACCGGCAGCGACGAGGAGGGCAAGGCCCAGAAGGAGCGCGAGCGCGACCAAAGCGAGTTTCTTCATAAACGGCCTCTTTCGGAAGTTTGGCTTCAGTCAGCTTTCGTGAGTCTCGATTATAGCATCGAGGGTCGAACCCACCCACGTGAGTATCGGCTCGGCTTCGCTGCGTTTGAGGGCGGTGAGGGTGCGTTTCTGCTTGAAATAGAGGTAGTTGTCGCCCGCGGCGCGCAGCGCCGCCGCCCAGGCGTCGTCCAGGTCGAGGCCCTCGACCTGCAGGCGGCCGCCGCGAAAGACGACGGCGGTGGCGCGCAGCGCCGCCGCCCGCAGCCTGATCGACTGCAGCAGCAGCAGATTCTCGACGGGTTCGGGCGGCGCGCCGAAGCGATCGGTGAGCTCGGCCCGGACCTCGTCCAAGGCGCGCGGGTCGTTCGACTGAGCGATGCGCCGGTGAGCGTCGATCTTGGTGGCCTCGTAGGCGATGTAGTCGGGCGGCACATAGGCGGTCACCGGGATCTCAAGACGCACCAGCGGCAGGCCGGCCGGCGGTTCGCCGCGCTGCTCGGCAACGGCCTCTTCGAGGAGCTGCGCGTACATCTCGAAGCCGATGGCCGCGACCTGGCCGGACTGCTCGTCGCCGAGCAGGTTGCCGGCGCCGCGTATCTCGAGGTCGCGCATGGCGATCTTGAAGCCCGAGCCCAGTTCGGTGTAGTCGGACAGCGTGCGCAGGCGGGCGGCGGCGTCGGCGGTCAGGTACTCCTCGCTCGGGTAGAGCAGGTAGGCGTAGGCGTACTGGTCGCTGCGCCCTATGCGGCCGCGGATCTGGTAGAGCTGGGCGAGCCCCAGCATGTCGGCGCGCTCGACGATCAGCGTGTTGGCGGTAGGCACGTCGATGCCACTCTCGATGATCGACGTCGAGACCAGCACGTCGGCCTCGCCCGACAGAAAGCGCAGCATGACCTTCTCGAGCTCGCGTTCGTGCATCTGGCCGTGGCCGACCGCTATGCGCGCCGCCGGCACCAGGTCGCGCACCTGTTCGGCCGCCTGGTCGATGGTCTCGACGCGGTTGTGCAGGTAGAACACCTGACCGTTGCGGGCGAGCTCCTTCTCGATCGCAGTGCGCACCAGGTCGTCGCGGAACTCGCCGATGTAGGTGCGCACCTCGTGGCGACCGTGCGGCGGCGTCTCGATGACCGAGATGTCGCGAATGCCGGTCAGGCTCATCTGCAGGGTGCGCGGTATGGGCGTGGCCGACAGGCTGACGACGTCGACCTGCATCTTCAACTGGCGCAGCAGCTCTTTCTGGCGCACGCCGAAGCGCTGCTCCTCGTCGACGATGACGAGGCCCAGGTCGCGCGGCGCGACGTCGCGCGACAGCAGACGGTGCGTGCCGATCAGCACGTCGATCTTGCCCTTGTTGAACTCGGCCAGGATGCGGCGCTGCTCAGCGGCGGTGCGAAAGCGGGAGACCATGTCCACGCCCACGGGCAGCTCGCGAAAGCGCTCGCTGAAGGTCAGGTAGTGCTGCTCGGCGAGGATGGTGGTGGGCACCAGCATGAGCGTCTGCTTGCCGCCCTCGGCGGCCTTCAAAGCGGCGCGCAGGGCCACCTCGGTCTTGCCGTAGCCCACATCGCCACAGATGAGGCGGTCCATGGGGTGGGCGGCCTCCATGTCGTTCTTCACGTCGTCGATGGCCTCGGCCTGGTCGTCGGTCTCTTCGAACTCGAAGTTGTCCTCGAGGCGGCGCGTGAGCTCGCCGTCGGGTGAGAAGGCGTGGCCGGGCACCGCCTGGCGGGCGGCGTACAGCGTGAGCAGCTCGCCGGCCATCTCGGCGACCGCTTTGCGGGCCCGCGTCTTGACAGCCAGCCAAGCCGTGCCGCCCAGGCGATTGAGCGCTGGCGCCGAGCCGCTGGCGCCGATGTAGCGCGTGACCTTGCCGATCTGGTCGTGCGGCACGAAGAGCTTGTCCTCTTCCTTGAAGGCCAGGAAGAGGTAGTCGCGCGTGACCCCGGCCACCGTGCGCGTCTCGATGCCCGAAAACAGGGCGATGCCGTGGTCTTCGTGCACCACGAAGTCGCCGGGGCGCAGATCGAAGAACGAGGTGAGACGAGCGCCGCCGCCGAAGCGCGGCCCCGATGGCGCCGCGCGCAACAGGCTGTGCTCACCGATCACGGCCAGTTTGAGCTCGCTCGAGATGAACCCCTCGCGCAGCGCGGCCGCCACGAAGTAGACCCCCGCAGGCAGGCCGAGGCCGACCGCCGGAGCCGGCCCGCCCTCTTGCAGCTGCTGCGATTCGAGCTGGGTGACGGCGAGGGTCTTCATGCGATAGCCGGCCCGCGTGGCCTCGCCGGGGTGGCGGAACGTGACGAACACACGGTAGCCGTCGTCGGCCAGGCGGCGCAGGTCGCGCTCTGCGGCCGAGATGTCGCGCCCGGCCGCCTGCGGCCGGGCGGCGTGGAACTGCACGCGCTGCTCGCGCTGCACGAGCTCGAGCGAAACGGCGTCCGACAGCAGGCGTCGTACCTCGAGCAGGGGCAGGTAGAAGTCTTCGCGCAGCCCTCCGGGCAGGGCCACCGACAGCTCCGAGTCGAAGCCGGCCAGCGAGCGCACCACGTCGTCGGTACCGACCGTGGCCAGGCGCACGGCGCGCCGCTCGCAGATGCCGGCGAGGTCGATGAAGCGCCCCGACAGGCGCGCCAGGGCGCGCGTCTCGGCGCGCCGGTAGGCGTCGTCGGGAGCCTCGTCGCGGCCGGCGATCTCCCACGAGGCGAGCTCCTGCGAGACGGCGGTCTGCACCTCGTCGCCGGTCGGGTCGACCTCGGTGGCCGTCGTCACGAGGCACTGCTCGACCTCAGCGACGGCGCGCTGCGAGAACACCGAGAAACGGCGCAGTGACTCCACCGTGTCACCCCAGAACTCGACGCGCACGGGATCGCCGGTCGAGGGGTAGACGTCGACGATGCCGCCCCGCACGGCGAACTCGCCGCGCTCGCGCACCTGCTCGGCGCGCTCGTAACCCAGACTGGCAATCGAAGCCAGCACCTGATCGAAGGGCGCCTCGGCGCCCTTGACCAGGGCGAGCGGGGGCGGCTGCAAGGCGAGCGGGATGAAGCGCTCGAGGGCCGCGGCGGCATCGGCGACGACCACGCCGCCGTCGCTCTCGAGCGCGGCAAGCGCCCGCTGGCGCTGACCGAGCACGTGCGCCGCCGGCGCCACGTCGGCGCCGTAGAGCACGCCGCGCGCCGGGAGCGTCTCGACGTCGCGCTCGAGGTAGGCCGAGAGCTCCGCGGCCAGGCGCGCCGCCTGCTCGGCGTCGGGCACGATCACGAGCCACCCCGGGGCATCGACCGCACGGATCAGCCCGGCCAGCACGTAGGGCGCGTAGAAGCTCGGGGCGTACAGCGACGAGCCCCGGCGCAACGCGCCGGCGGCTTTGCCGAACCGCTCATCGTTTGTCAGGTAATCGAGAAACATGGCCGCACACGCCGAAAGCCCCGGTGCGTGGGCGCCGGGGTCAGTCGATGGCGGATTCGATTGTACCCGACAGGGGCGCGGTGTACCCGGCAGCGCGTCGCCTTCGCAGGAGCGAAGCGGGGGAGCGAGCCGCCTACTGCGCGTTCAGCCGGCTCATGGCCTCGTCGATGCCCTCGGCCGCCCAAAGCTCGACGGCGTCGGCCGAGCGGCCGAGCAGGTCGTCGACTTCGGCGCGCGGCTCGCTGAAGCGGCCCAGCACGTAGTCGGCCACGACGTCGGGCTCGGTGCTCGCCGGGCGACCCACGCCCATGCGCACGTGGTCGAAGTCGCGCCCGACCAGCTCAAAGAGGCTGCGTATGCCGTTATGGCCGCCGTGACCGCCGGCGTGGGTAAGGCGCAGCCGCCCGAAGGGCAGGTCGATGTGGTCGTGCACGACGAGCAACTCGGGCTCGCCCAGGCGCAGGTCGCGCAGGGCGGCGGCCACGCTGCGACCCGACTCGTTCATGTACGTGGTCGGTATGAGCAGGCCGACGCTGCGGCCGGCTATGGAGCCGGCCGCGTAGCGTCCGCTATAGGCCCGCCTGGCACGCGGAAACCCATGCCGGCCGGCCAGGGCTTCGACGACCAGAAAGCCGGCGTTGTGACGCGTGTAGGCGTACTGGACGCCGGGGTTGCCGAGGCCGACGACGAGCAGCTCGACCGGCTGCCCCGGCGACGGCGTGCGACCCGCGCGGCCGGCCGTGAGCGTCTACTCCTCGGTCTCGGCCTCGCGCTCGCCCACGACTTCGGGCTCGGCCGCGATGGCCTCGCCTTCGATGGGCTCTTCCTCGGCGAGTCGCGGCGCCAGCACTGAGCACACGACTTCGTCGGGGTCGTCGAGGATGGTGACGTTCGCGGGCGCCGTAAGGTCGGCGACGTGCGCCACGTCGCCCACGTCGAGCTTCTCGACGTTGAGCGTGAGGTGCTCGGGGATGTCGGTCGGCAGGGCGCTCACGGTGACCTCGCGCGAGATGACGTCGAGCAGGCCGCCGTTCAGGCTGACGCCGATGGGCGTGCCCTCGAGGGTGACGGTCACGTTCGACTCGATGGCCTCGGTGAGGTCGATCTCCTGGAAGTCGACGTGGGTCACGATGTGCTTGACCTTGTCGAGCTCGAACTCCTTGACGATCGCGACGCGGGGCTTGCTCGTGCCCTCGATCGCGACGTCGAGCACGGCGTGCATGCCGGCGCCGGTGCCGACTGCGGCGCGCAGCGCGTGCTCTTCGACGGCGATGCTCACGGCCGGCTTGCCCGAGCCGTACAGAACGGCCGGAATCAGGCCGCGGCGGCGCAGACGGCGCGCTTCGCGACTGCCGTCGACGTCGCGGGGGTGTACGACGAGTTTGACTCGATCCATGTTGTCTGTCTCCTGCTAGAAGAGAGCGTTCTCGCCGGCGAACAGCTCACTGACCGATTCGCCTTCGAACACGCGCTTGATTGTGTCGGCGAGGATACTCGCCACGGACAGGACTTTGATCTTGGTGTCGGTCACGTTGAGCACGACCGGCAGGGTGTCGGTGACCACGATCTCTTTGACGGGCGACGCGGCGATGCGCTCGCGCGCCGGGCCCGAGAAGATGCCGTGGGTCGCGGTGACGTAGACCTCGCTCGCGCCGTGCTCGTAGAGGGTGTCGATGGCGTTCACCACGGAGCCGGCGGTGTCGATCATGTCGTCGACCACGATGGCCACCTTGCCGTCGACGTCGCCGATGAAGTGCATGGTCTCGGCCACGTTGTGGGCCGGACGCATCTTGGTGAGCACGGCGAGGTCGGCGTCGAGGCGGTTGGCGAAGCGTTTGGCGAGCTTCACGCCGCCGGCGTCGGCCGACACCGCGACGAGCTCGGCGTCGCCCAGGCCGCGGTAACGGAAGTAGTCGGCCAGGATGGGCACGGCCGTCATGTGGTCGACCGGGATCTCGAAGAAGCCCTGGACCTGGCCCTGATGGAGGTCCATCGAGAGCACGCGGTCGGCGCCGGCAGCTTCGAGCAGCGTGGCCATGAGGCGCGCGGCGATGGGCTCGCGGGCGGCGCTCTTCTTGTCTTGCCGGGCGTAGGGGAAGTACGGCAGCACGGCGGTCACGCGATGGGCCGACGCCAGTTTGGCCGCCTGGATCATGATGAGCAGCTCGACGACCTGTTGGTTCAACTTGCCGTGCGGCGACTGCACCAGAAAGACGTCAGCATCGCGGATGCTCTCTTCGTAGCGCGCGTAGATCTCGCCGTTGGCGAACGTCTTGAGCAGGATGGGACCCAGCGAGATGCCCAGATGGTAGGCGATGGCTTCGCCGAGCTGCGGGTTGCTGCGGCCCGCGAACACCATGAGTCGGCGCTGCGTCGTGCCCACCACATGACACATCTTGTTGGTCACGGCGAATCCCTTCGCGACGAAAAGCCCTGCGAGCCTTGGATTGTACCAGAGGTGCCGGTGTTATCGTGCCGCCAGTCGGCGGCTAGGCTCGATCGGGGCGCAGCCGCCGGCGGTCGGCGTAGCCTTCGACGTTCTCTTGACGGCAGCGCGCCACGCCCAGTGCGCCCTCGGGCACGTCTTTGGTGATCACCGAGCCGGCGCCTATGACGGCGCGGTCGCCCACGGTCACCGGCGCCACGAACACGGTGTCGCTGCCCACTCTGACGAAACTGCCGATCATGGTCGGGTGCTTGCGCTCACCGTCGTAGTTGGCGGTGATCGTGCCGGCGCCGATGTTGGTGTTGTCGCCGATGGTGGTGTCGCCCACGTAGCTCAGGTGCGGTACCTTGCTGCCCGTACCCACGCGGCTCTTCTTGATCTCGACGAAGCTGCCCGCCCGCGAGCTCGGCCCGAGCTCGGTGCCGGGCCGCACGTGGGTGAACGGACCGACGCTCGCACCCGGCCCTACGCGGCAGCCGATCAGGTGCGACGAGATGATGGTGGCGCCGTCGTCGACCGTGACGTCGGCCAGAAAGCAGCCCGGCCCCACCATGCAGCCGGCGCCGACCGACGTGGCGCCGGTGAGCATGGTCTGCGGCCGCAGGACCGTATCGCAGCCGACCGTCACGCCCCAGTCGACGTAAGTCGACGCAGGGTCGTCGATCGTCACGCCGTCGAGCATGAGGCGCTCGAGGATACGGGCGCGCATGATGGCGTTGACCTGGGCCAGATCGACGCGCGAGTTGACCCCCATGCTGGCTTCGACGTCGGCGGTGAGAAAGGCGGCCACCTGGTCGCCGGCCTGCAGAAAGCGATCGACCAGGTCGGTGAGGTAGTACTCGCCCTGGGCGTTGTCGGCGGTGAGGGTCGGCAGAAAGCGGCGCAGCTCGGCCGCGTCGAACACGTAGAAGCCGGAGTTGATCTCGGTGATGGAGAGCTCTTCGGGCGAGGCGTCGCGCGCTTCGACGATGGCCGTGAGGTCGCCGCCTGCGTTGCGTACGACTCGGCCGTACTGCGCGGGATCGGCCAGCACGACGCTGGTGATGGTCGCCCGCGCCGCGCACTCGACGTGATGGCGGCGCAAGCCGACGAGCAGCTCGGCGCCGGCCAGCGGCGCGTCGCCGATGAGGACCATGACGTCGCCTGCAAAGTCGGCGAGTCCTGTCATGCCGGCCCGCAAGGCGTCGCCCGAGCCCAGGCGTTCGGTCTGCACGGCTCGCTGCACGCCGGACGGCAGTGCGGCGGCCACCGGGTCGTCGTCGCCGGCGCCGGTCACCACGACCACGTGCGCCGGGTCGAGGGCGGCGGCGGCGTCGAGCACGTAGGCCAGCAACGGCCGGCCGCAGACGGGGTGCATGACCTTGGGGATCTCTGACTTCATGCGCGTGCCCAGGCCGGCGGCCAGGACGATCACGGCCAGCGGCTGGCTCGCGCGCGAAGAAGCTATCGGCTGTTCGACAGACATGGCATCCGCTCCCATCGCAGCGGTATGGACGTCGGGTGCACGGCTCGAGGGCCGCGGTCTGGCTGGGGCGGGAGGATTCGAACCTCCGATCACGGGACCAAAACCCGTTGCCTTGCCACTTGGCCACGCCCCAGCGGCTCAATCTTCGAGAGGCGCCTGCCCCACGGCAGTCTATCACTTGGGCGCGTGGGGCTCCGGCGGGGGCTGGCCCGGCGCGTCGTGGTCGCCGGGCTGCAGGTCGGCGGGATCGCCGGGCTGCAGGTCGGTCACGTAGACGGCCTGCAGAGGGGCCAGCGCCACGACCGCGCGCTGCGCGCCCGCCGCGCTTGAGAACAGGCCGAACACGCTCGAGCCGCTGCCGCTCATGGCGGCGGCGAAGGCGCCGGCGGCCAGCAGGCGCGCCTTGAGCTCGCCGATCTCGGGGTGGCGCGCCACGACCGGCGCCTCGAGCTCGTTGTCGACCACCCCGGTCAGGTCGCGCGGCCGGCGCGCGGCGCTCAGGCGTGCGTAGAGCGCCTGCGTACGCGCCGCGAACGACCTGCGCTCGGCCAGCGCGGTGCCGGGCGCGTCGGGCCGCTTCGTGAACCAGCGGTAGACGTCGGCGGTCGACAGGGCCAGACCGGGCAGGGCGATCACGATGTGCAGGGGCTCGGGCAGGACGATCTCTTTGAGGACGGTGCCGCGCCCCATGGCGAGCTGCGGCCCGGGCCACAGGAAGAAGGGCACATCGGAGCCGACCGCGCCGGCGATCTCGTAGCGCAGTCGCACCGGCAGGTCGAGCTCGAAGAGCCGCTCGACGGCGGTGAGCGCGGCCGCGGCGTCGGAGCTGCCGCCGCCCAGTCCCGCCGCCGCCGGCACGCGCTTGGCGATGCTCAGACACACGTCGAAGCTGCGCCCCAGGCGCCGCTCGAGCTCGCGCACGGCCCTGGCGGCGAGGTTGTCTTCGCCGGGGGCCACGTCGCACTCGACGGCGAGGCCGGCGCCGGCCGGCGCCGGGCGCGCCGTCACCAGGTCGGCCAGCGTGACGGGCAGCAGGGGCGAGAAGATCTCGTGGAAGCCATCGGAGCGCACCGGCCCGACCAGCAGGCCGAGGTTGATCTTGGCCGGCGCGGCGACCTGCACCACCGTCGTCGCGGGCGGCACGAAGGCGGCGCGCGGCGCGCGCTCCTCGTCGACCGGCCCGTGCGCGCCGGCGCCGGGGTCACTGGCTGCGTCCACGTCGCGCTCCTCCTCGGCGATCGTATCGTCGGCGGCGCTCATGCCTCCGGCAGCCATCCGAGCTGCCTGGCCAGCGCCACGAAGGTGGGTGGTGTGAGCTCTTCGGGCCTGGTCGAATCGGGCAGACCGAGTGCCTCGAGGGCGTCCTGCACGTCGGTGCGCGTGAGCGGCTCGGCACCCGGGGCCGAGGCGCCGGACAACGAGTTCACGATCTGTTTGCGGCGCTGTCCGAACGAGGTGCGTACCAGGGTCTCGAGCACGGCGATGTCGTCGAAGGGCAGCGGGCCCGAGCGCTTGAACGTGACGAACGCCGAATCGACCCGCGGCTGCGGGGCGAAGACGGTGCGCGGCACCGCGCGCTGCGCTTCGAGCTCGCAGGAGAGCTGCACCAGCACCGACACGGCCGAGTAGGCCTTGGTGCTGGGCACCGCGAACAGCCGTTCGGCGAGCTCGCGCTGCAGCATCACGGCCCAGCGCCGCAGGCCGGGCACCGTGGCGATGGAGCGCATGAGCAGCGGCACCGCGATGTTGTAGGCGAGATTGGCCACCAGCGCGGTCGGCGGCGGCTCGAGGCCGGCAAGCCGGTAGCGCAGAGCGTCGACCATATGGACGCCCAGGTCGTCGCGCCCGGCGGCGAGCTTGTCGAGCCCCTCGGCGAAGCGGTGGTCGATCTCGAAGGCGTGCACGTAGCGCGCCTGCTCGACGAGCCGCCTGGTGAGCAGGCCGTCGGCGGCACCCACTTCGAGCACGACGTCGTCGGGTTGCACGTGGGCCATGGCGAGGATGGCGTCGAGCGTGCCGCGATCGACCAGGTGGTGCTGACCGTACCGCCGCCGCGCCGGCGGGCGCGCGTGGCTCACGCCGGCCGCGCGGCCGGCGCGTCTATGCCGAAGGCGCGGCGCGCGTTGGCGGTGGTCACGGCGGCGACCTGCTCGGCGCTCCAGCCGCGCAGCTCGGCCAGGAACTGTGCGGTGAGGGCGACGTAAGCGGGCCGGTTGGGCCGCCCGCGGTGCG
>Ga0302320_10016267_pt1 | contig 15215 bp, 9 predicted proteins | sample Bog_T0_3_FD_202130 | JGI IMG/M metagenome (GOLD analysis project Ga0302320, IMG submission 202130) | Peat permafrost microbial communities from Stordalen Mire near Abisko, Sweden - Bog_T0_3 | ecosystem: Environmental > Terrestrial > Soil > Wetlands > Peat | place: Sweden: Abisko, Stordalen Mire... | reverse complement strand
CAGAGACTTTTCTGGAACGCGTCTGGAGCTGGCTGCATCGCACCTTTCCGGAGCGCCAGATTTATATCCGCAGCGACGGGCGGGTGCAGTTCTTCACCTTCGGGCCCTCGCTGCAGGCGACACTGGCCGGGCTGGCGCTGATTTTCCTGGGCTGGGTGGCGTTTGCCACCGTCAATGTCGTGTTCAAGGACCGCATTATCGCCGCCAAGGATCACCGCTTCCAGCAGATGCAATCGGCCTATGAGAACCGGCTGGCGGACCTGCAGATTTCCTATGACGATCTCAACGGCGCGCTGGTGGGAGCAGAGGACAAGTTCAAGGCCACCGCCGATGCCCTGACCGCCAAGCAGAATGCCATATCCGGTTTCCTCAGCCGCAAGGCCCAGGTCGAAGCCTCGGTTGGCGCGCATGCGCCGGAAATCCCCGCCGCCGCCACGGTTTATCAGAGCGGCGGGGTGGACAATGGCGTGGCTTCCGACAGTGTCGGTTTCAGCGGCGCTCCCGCCGACAGCGACGATGCCGCCGATTCCTCCCTGACGGTGATGCCCGGGCCGGCGCTGCCCCAGCCGCGCGTCGAAAAGCCCCGCAAGTCCAGCCTGCTCGACGGCGCCTGGACCAAGGCGGAAAAATTTGCCTCCGCCCTGTTCGACCGGCGAGGCCCTTCACCGCGACAAATCTCAGCGGCCTATTCCCAGCACCCCGCGCTGAAGGCGTTGGGTGCCGAGACGGCGCGGGTGGCGGCGCTGGGCAGCGATGAAGCCCAGCTTATGACGCAGACTGAAACGGTGCTGAACGGCGATGTCGGCATGCTGCGCGCCACGGTGAAGAGCGCCGGCATCGATCCCGACCAGTTCCAGCGCAAGGCCGCGGCCAATGACGGCGTCGGCGGCCCGGAAATTCCGCTCGACCAGGTCCATATCGAGGGCGATGACGATCCGAAATTCGCCGATGCCTATCTGCGCGCCGGCGCCGTGCTGGACGAACTGAACAATCTATCGTCCGAAATGGCACATATTCCGCTGACCACGCCGGTGGCGGGAGCGGCGTTCGACCGTTCCAGCGGCTTCGGGGCGCGGATCGATCCTTTCAACGGTCATTACGCTTTCCATCCCGGCGTGGATTTCGCCGGACCCTGGGGCGCCGCCGTCTCCGCGACCGCGCCGGGCAAGGTGGTATTCGCAGGCAATCGCGGCGGTTACGGCAATATGGTCGAAATTGACCATGGATTTGGAATTCATACACGCTATGGTCATCTTTCGAAGATAACCGTCGCGCTGGGCGCGCAAGTCGGCAAGGGCTCCGTGGTCGGACTTCTCGGGTCCACCGGCCGCAGCACCGGCCCTCATGTCCATTACGAAGTGTGGTATGATGACAAAGTTCGCAATCCGAACAGTTTCATAGAGGCAGGTCGCCATGTTCTATAAAGCCAAGGATCCCGTTGCCCCTATGCCCAGCGAGACCGCGGCCAAAGTGGCGGCGCCCAAGCGCCCATCGCGTGCCACCGCACCATCCATCATCAGCGCCGATCTGATCGTCACTGGCACGCTGGTGTCGAATGGCGACATCCAGATTGACGGCATTGTCGAAGGCGATGTCCGCAGCGTCGGGCTGGTGATCGGCGAGAAAGCCGAAATTCATGGCGAAATCCTGGCCGAGGACGTGACCGTGCGTGGTCGTGTGATCGGCCGCATCCGCGCCCGCAAGGTGCAACTGTCCGCCACCAGCCATGTCGAGGGCGATATCCTGCACGAAGCCTTTGCGGTGGAGGCAGGCGCCTTTTTTGAAGGCAATTGCCGCCATTCCGACAATCCGCTGGGCGAGGAATCCCGTACCCTGCCCATGCATGCCGCGCAAAACACGTCGCAGCCGGAACCGCAGCGTGCCGGCATGACCGGACTTGCCCCGATCGCCCAGCCGGCGGAGTGAGCGGCGACCGGCTTTAGCCGGTCAAATCGGTCCAGTGGACCGATTTGAGCCGCTAACGCCCGGAGCGCAAGCGAAGGGTAGCACAGACTTAAAGCCAGTAAGCGCCCTCACCCTTCGACAGTCGTTTGCGACAGCGTCGTGCGACCAGGATGAGGACTTCTATTCGAGGTCTTCGATCTTCTCTTTCGGCTTGCCGCCCACCGCCTGGGCCAGGGCCGCGGCCATAAAGGGATCGAGATCACCGTCCAGCACATCCGAAGGGGTGCGGCTTTCCACGCCGGTGCGCAGGTCCTTCACCAGCTGGTAGGGCTGCAAAACGTATGAGCGAATTTGGTGGCCCCAGCCGATCTCGGCTTTCTCGCCGACAAAGGCGCCGGTTTCATCTTTCTTCTTCTGCAATTCGATTTCGTAGAGTTTGGCTTTCAGCATGTCCCAGCAATAGGCGCGGTTCTGATGCTGGGAGCGCTCGGTCTGGCAGGCAACCGCGATATTGGTGGGCAGGTGCGTGATGCGAACGGCGCTTTCGGTCTTGTTGACATGCTGGCCGCCGGCGCCCGACGCCCGGTAAACGTCTATGCGGACGTCTTTTTCCGGAATCTCGATGTTGATGGACTGGTCGATCACCGGATAGACCGTGACGCTTGAAAAGGACGTGTGGCGCCGCGCATTGGAATCGAAGGGCGAAATCCGCACCAGGCGGTGGACGCCGGCTTCGGATTTCAGCCAGCCATAGGCATTGTCGCCATTGACCCGGAGGGTGGCGGATTTCAGCCCCGCCGCCTCGCCTTCGCTTTCCTCGATCAGTTGCAGCTTGTAGCCATGCTGTTCGGCCCAGCGCGTGTACATGCGAAACAGAATCGCCGCCCAGTCCTGGCTTTCGGTGCCGCCCGCCCCGGCATGGATTTCGAGGTAAGCATCATTGCCGTCGGCTTCCCCCGACAGCATCGATTGCAGCCGCTGTTTTTCGGCGCGGGCGGCCAGCGCGAAGATCGCCTTCTCCGCATCAGCCACCATGGCGGCGTCATTTTCCGCTTCCGCCATTTCGATCAATCCGGTGGCATCCGCCAGTTCATTTTCGAGGGCGCGCACGGCGCCGAGCCCGGACTCCAGCTTCTGGCGTTCGCGCATCATTTTCTGCGCCGCCACGGGGTCATTCCAGATCGCGGGGTTTTCGGCTTTGGCGTTCAGCTCATCGAGCCGGCGCAGGGATTTGTCCCAGTCAAAGATGCCTCCTCAGCAGGGCGATGGCCTGCTGAATCTCGGCAATGTTGCGTTCGGTCTCAGGGCGCATGGTGATGGCGATATAGGGATTTCAGGGCTGAACGTAAAGGCCCATGCTTCAGAGCGGGGCGCGAGGGATTTTGCGGTCTGAGCATGCCTAGCTTTTCTTGGCGAGCGCAGCGAGCTTAGAAAAGCTGGCACTAGCCGAGCGAAGCGAGGCTGGGAGCGCCTAGCAAAGTGTGCAAGACGCACATGAGCGACGGCGCGACGAACTCACGACGCAAAAGACCCGCGCCCTAATAGAGGCCGCCGGTGCCCTCGCCTACATCACTCGGCGTGGTTCGCACCGTGGGCGTACCACTAGCCGCCGTCGCGGGGCCGGTGGAGACGGTCTGGGTGCCGTCATCCGTGCCGACCACGGCCGCGCCGGGCGCATTGGCCTCGCCCGGCGCGGTGCCGGTCTTGAAGGCTTCCAGCACGGCGCCCGGCGTGCCCGGCGGCACCGGATTGCCGCTCTTCCAGTCGATCGGGACTTCCTCGATGCCCTGGGCGACGCGGAACGGGGTGGGCGGCTGGTCGGCCAGCGCGCCTTTCATGAAATCGCGGAAGATGGGGGCGGAGACGGTGGCGCCCTGCTCATCCTCGCCATTGGGATTCTTGCCCAGGGTGCGCGGATCATCGAAACCGACATAGACGCCCGCCGCCAGATCGGGCGAGAAGCCAATAAACCAAACCGACTGGGAATCCTGCGAGGTGCCGGTCTTGCCCGCAACCGGCTTGCCCACGGCCTTGACCGACTGGCCGGTGCCGCGCTGAACCACACCTTCCAGCATTGAGACGATCTGATAGGCGGTGCGCGGGTCAATGATCTGCGCCCTTGTGTCGGCCAGCAGCGGCTCCTGCTGATCATGCCAGGCGGCATCGTTGCAGCCGCCGCAATCGCGGGTGTCGTGGCGCCAGATGGTGCGGCCGTTGCGGTCCTGAATCCGGTCGATCAGCGAGGGCTGGATTTTCTTGCCGCCATTGACGAATTCGGAATAGCCCGTGACCATGCGCAGAAGCGTGGTTTCATAGGCGCCCAGCGAATTGGCCAGAAGCGGCGGCAGCTTGTCATAGACCCCGAAGCGGATGGGATAGGGCACGATCTTGTCCATGCCCAGATCATCGGCCAGCCGCACCGTCATGACGTTGCGCGACAGTTCAACGCCGCGCCGGAGCGTGGTGTCGCCGAGGAATTCATGCTCGAAATTTTCCGGCCGCCAGATGCCCTGGCCCGGGCCCATGTCCTTTTCAAACGGAGCGTCCAGCACCTTGCTGACCGGCGTATAGCCATTGTCCAGCGCCGCGGCATAGACATAGGGCTTGAAGGAGGAGCCGGGCTGGCGCTGGGCCTGCATGGCGCGGTCGAATTGCGATGAGGCATAGGAGAAGCCGCCCGACAGCGCCAGCACACGGCCAGTATGCGGGTCCATCGCCACAATGGCGCCGTTCACTTCCGGAATCTGCCGCAGACCATACTCGCCGGGCTTTCTGCCATCCTTGGGATCCATCGGCTCGACATAGAGAACGTCGCCGGGCTTGACCACTTCCTGAGGCGTGGCGGGCGCCGGTCCCCAGGCCTGGTCCTTGAGTTCGCGCCGCGCCCATTTGTAACCGTCATAGGTCAGCATGCCGGATGTGCCGTCGGCAAAACCGATCGCGACATTCTTGCCGGCATAATGGAGCGCCACCGCCATCTTCCAGGTGTCGATGCCGGACTGGGCGGTGGGCATTGCGGCGATTTTATCCAGGCCGGCTTTCCAGTCGCCGGTGATATCCAGCTGGCTCTTGGCGCCGCGCCAGCCATGGCGGCGGTCATAGCGCACCAGCCCGGAGCGCAGCGCGCTGACGGCGAAATTCTGCAGCCTGGTATCGAGCGAGGCGCGTACCTGCAGACCGCCATCGTACAGCGCCTTGACGCCGAACTGCTTGTAGAGAAGGCGGCGCACTTCTTCGACATAGTAATCGACGTCGGCGGTCTGGCTGCCCATGGCGCGGGTCTGGGTCACCAGCGGTTCAGCCTGGGCCGCCTTGGCCTGTTCGTCGGTGATATAGCCATTCTCGGCCATCTGGCCGATCACCCAGTCGCGGCGCTCCTTGGCGCCCTTGTTGTTGCGGACCGGATCGTAGCTGGAGGGCGCCTTGGGCAGCGCCGCCAGGAACGCCACTTCCGCAACGTCGAGCTCATCGAGCGACTTGCCGAAATAATTCAGCGAAGCCGAGGCCACGCCATAGCTATTCTCGCCCAGGTAAATTTCGTTGAGATAAAGCTCAAGAATCTTGTCCTTGGGATAGGTGGCATCGATGCGGATGGCCAAAATCGCTTCGCGAATCTTGCGGCTGAATTTCACGTCGGAATTGAGCAGGAAATTCTTCGCCACCTGCTGGGTGATGGTGGAGGCGCCTTCCAGGCGGCGATGCTCCAGCGTGTTGAACACATCCTTGATCGCGGCGCGCAGAATGCCCGACGGGTCGATGCCAGGATGGCTGTAGAAATTGCGGTCCTCGGCGCTGGTAAAGGCCTCCGTCACCAGCTTGGGAATAAAGGTACTGGGCACAAAGATGCGGCGCTCACGGGCATATTCGCACAGCACCGTGCCGTTGCCGGCATAGACGCGGGTGGTGACCGGCGGATTGTAATTTTGCAGCGTCTCGACGCTGGGCAGGTCGCGGGTGACGGTATAGATCGAGAAAATGCCCGCCATGACGCCAACCGCGGCCAGCGCGGCGGCGCCAAATCCGGCATAGGTCAGCAGGCGGCGAAGCATGGGGTTTTCCTTTGATCCGGCTTTATAGCCTGATTTCCAGGCGGAAAAGAGGCGTTTATTGACCCTAAGGTTAGAGAATGTTTTAGGGAGAAGGGATCTTCGCTGCCGGGATAGTGGCTTCCCCATCGGCCACACCGGCTGTGTGCGGCGCGAAATTGCGGTCCACCGAATCAGCAATGGCCAGTGCCACCCCTGCCCGCCACTGGTCCCTGTTCATCTGGGCGGCATCCGAGGAATTGGAGAGGTAGCCCAGCTCGATCAGCACCGCCGGCACGTCCGGGGCCACCAGCACTGCCAGGCTGGCGGAGCGATGGGGGCTGCGCGGCAACAGATCGGTGGCACCGGACAGCTGGTTCAGCGCCGTCAGGGCGAAGCGCGATGATTTGTTGATGGTGTCGCGCTGGGCCAGATCAATCAGGATGGGGGCGATGGGGGTGTTGCCGCCGGAAAGGTCCACGCCGGCGATCACATCGGACTGGTTTTCGCGCTTGGCCAGGGCGGCGGCTTCGCGGTCCGAGCGGCCATCGTTAAGGGTGTAGATGGACAACCCGCTGACCGAGGAATCCGGGTTGGAATCGCAGTGCAGCGAGATCATCAGATCCGCCTTCCATTTGCGGGCGATGGCGACACGTTCCGGCAAAGGGATAAAGACATCGCGGTCACGGGTCATATGCACGGTATAGCCACGGGCCTTCAGAACCTGGGCCAGGCGCAGGCCTTCGGCCAGCACCATGTCCTTTTCCATCAGGCCATTGACGCCGTTGGTGCCGGAATCAACGCCGCCATGGCCCGGATCAATCACCACCACCTTCTTGCCGCCGCTGGCGATGGGTCCGGTCATGGCCAGTTTTTCGGCAGCGGTTTCACGCTGCTTGAGGTCGGCCGGCCAGCCGGCATTGGTGTCAAATTTCTCCTGCGCCGCAGGGTACATGTCGATCACCACACGATAACCGAAGCCTGCGGACGGCGGCAGCACCAACGGATCGGCGACGCTGACCGGCCGGTTGAGGTCGATCACCATGCGCGAATTGCCTTCGCGGAACAGGCCATAGCGGTAGGATTTGACGGAGCCATGACTGGAGGGCAGCGGTGGCGCCCCCAGCCGCCAGGCGACTTCGGGCATGTCCACCACCACCCGGTCAGGATTGGTCAGTGTGAAGGCGCGCAAATTCAACGGATCGGACAATTCCAGCACGATGCGGGTGCTGTCTTCATGCTCGCCAATGCGAGCGCTCATCACCACCGGCGGCGGGCCTGAAGGGGCGGCGCCGGGGGCGGCATTTCCTGGAGCAACATTCAAGGTCTGGCCGGGAGTGGGGCCAAGGGAGGGGCCGGCCGTCTGGGGCTTTGGCACGGGCGCAGGGGGCGCGGTGGGCAGCTTGTCAGCCGCCGCCCCGCCCCGCAGCAGCCGGGCGATGGGGTCATCGGGTTCGGGCACTTGCGCGTCCGCCAGCCCGGCCCACTGCACGGAGCCAAGAAGAGTCCAGACTGCCAGGACCAAAGCTATGAGCCTGATTCGAAACACTAATCGTTACCCGGTAAGCGCCAACTCCTAAAATCGTCCCAAAAGTCTTTACGTTCCGTTAGGGCCCCCCGACCCAAAGATGGACCCAAGGATGTTTACCCTGCCCTTGCCGTGATGGCACCGGGCCCCTACAAGACTCCCATGCTGCGCCGAGCCGGTTGTTCCGGGAGGCGCGGTGGTCCCCCCGCCGAACCCGCGCCAACAGGCGCTGATCCTTCCGGCCAAGGCCATCGCTGCCAGCATACCTTCCCGCTGATGCGGGGTCCGAATTAAGTGATTTTTATGACCGACATATCGCCAGCCCTTTCTTCCCGCCTGCCATTGCAGGCGCGCGTCCGGGCTGCCCTGTCCCCAACAACGCCGCCACCTGCCGCCTTCGCTGGAACATGCGAGCCGGGCATAGTCGCGCGCACCGGAGAATTCCATGAAAAAGCGCATGCTGATCGACGCCAGCCACCCGGAAGAAACCCGCGTGGTGATTCTCGACGGATCCAAGGTCGAAGAATTTGATTTTGAGGCTGCCTCGCGGCGGCCGCTCAAGGGAAATATCTATCTTGCCAAGGTGACGCGGGTCGAACCGTCGCTGCAGGCCGCCTTTGTCGAATATGGCGGCAACCGCCAGGGCTTTCTCGCCTTCTCGGAAATCCATCCCGACTATTACCAGATCCCTTATGCCGACCGGCAGGCGCTGCTCGCCGACCAGGAAGCCGAAGCCCGCCGCCGCTCGGAAGACGATATAGAGAGTTTCGAGATCAGCTCCGGCGCCAAGCCTGAAGAGGACGAAGAGGAAAAAGAAGAGGCCGAGGAAGAAACCGATATCCTGGAAGCCGAAGAAGAAGGCACCGTGCTGGACGCCGCCACCATCGGCGTGCCCGAGCTTGGCCAGGACGATCATCGCGAGGAGGCTCCTGCCGCGGAGGACGCGCCCGGCGAAGAAGCGCATGATGAGATTTTTGTCAATCACGGCGGCGCGTCCGAGGGCTTCCACGGCGAAGATGGCCATGAGCATCAGCACGAAAACGATCAGGAAGAATTAAGCAAGCCGGAAGCCGCCGAGGTCCATGAAGGCGATTATGGCCATGACGGCGAAACGATCGCCGCCGAGGCGGCGGAAGAAAACGAAGGCGAGATCGAGCCGGTCGCGCCGCAGGACCAGGAATTCAGCCCCGGTGCGCAAACCGACGCCGCCGAGGCCAGCGAGGAGAATGAAGGCGCGATAGAGCCGGTTTCTTCCAATACTGAAGAGGGCAATGCCGAAGAGAGCAGTGATGCCCAGGCGCTGCAAAGCCAGCGTCCGCCCCAGAAATGGGTGCGCCGCAAGCATTACAAGATTCAGGAAGTCATCAAGCGCCGCCAGATCATCCTGGTGCAGGTGGTGAAGGAAGAACGCGGCAACAAGGGCGCCGCGCTCACCACCTATCTGTCGCTGGCCGGCCGCTATTGCGTGCTGATGCCCAACACGCCGCGCGGCGGCGGCATTTCCCGCAAGATCACCAATGCGGCCGACCGCAAGCGCCTGAAAAGCGCCGCCCAGGGCCTGGAACTGCCCGAAGGCATGGGCCTGATTATCCGCACCGCGGGCGAGAACCGTTCGCGCATCGAGATCCGGCGCGATTATGAATATCTGATGCGGCTATGGGACACGATCCGCGAAAAGACGCTGTCGTCCAATGCCCCGGCCAATGTTTACGAGGAAGGCGACCTGATCAAGCGCGTCATCCGCGATCTTTACACCAAGGATGTGCAGGACGTGGTGGTGGAAGGCGAATACGGCTTTCGCAACGCCAAGGATTTCATGCGCATGCTGATGCCGGGTCATGCCCGTAATGTGCATCAGTATCGCGATGCGGTTCCGCTGTACCAGCGCATGCATATCGAAGCACAGCTGGATGCGATGTTTTCGCCCACCGTCACCCTGAAGTCGGGCGGCTATATTGTCATCAATCAGACCGAAGCGCTGGTTTCGATCGACGTGAATTCCGGCCGCTCCACCCGCGAACATTCGATCGAGGAAACCGCGCGCAAGACCAATCTGGAAGCCGCCGACGAAGTCGGCCGCCAGCTCCGCCTGCGTGATTTGGCCGGACTGATCGTGATCGACTTCATCGACATGGAAGAAGGCCGCAACGACCGCGAAGTGGAAAAACGGCTGCGCGAAGCGGTGAAGAATGACCGCGCCCGCGTCCAGATCGGCAAGATTTCGCAATTCGGCCTGATGGAAATGTCGCGCCAGCGCCTGCGCGCGGGCGTGCTGGCGGGGTCGACCGTCACCTGTCCCCATTGCGGCGGCGCCGGGATCGTCCGCTCCGTCGAATCCACCACGTTGCGTTTGTTGCGCGCACTGGAAGAGGAAGGCGAGAAGAGCAGAGCCTCCGCCGTGACGGTCAAGGTGGCCAGCGACATCGCGCTTTATGCCCTGAACCAGAAGCGCCGCGAACTGGCCCGCATCGAGGCCGAATACGGCATGGAGATTTCCTTCACGCCTACTGAAGGCATGCAGGCGGGCAATTTCGAACTGGAGCGCACCCGCCAGAGGGATCCGGGCGAACGTCCCCGCTCCAACGGCGCGGTCGGCATCGAGGCGGGCTTTGTGCCGTCGGACGAGCCGGAAGACGATGTCGTGCTGGAAGAGGAAGAAGACGGGGTCCAGCAGCAAGAGGCGGAAGACGAATTCGAATCCGCCAGCGACAGCGAATCCGTGCCCCGCAACGACAGTCGCGGCGACGCGCTCGCCACGAGGTTCGACCAGGGCAATGGCGAAGGCCGCAAGCGCCGCCGCCGCGGCGGCCGCGGCCGCAACCGTGATCGCGGTCCGCGTCCCGAAGGCGCCGATACCGGCGAAGCCGCGCCGCGCCCGGAAATCGCCGCCGAAGCCCCGAATTCCGAGGGCGATGCCGGCATGACGCATAGCGACGCGCCCATGGATGCCGCGCGCGCGGAAGGCGCTCCCCATGCCGGTGGCGCCCAAAATGGTATTGAAGGCGAACAGCAGCGCCGCCGCCGTCGCCGGCGCGGCCGCCGTGGCGGCCGTGACCGCCAGAATGGACCGATTGCGGATGCTCCGATTGCAGGTGGCCCGATTGCGAGCGGTCAGAACGGCCCGCCGGGCGCGCTGCCGCAAAGCATTCCTAGCGAGGCCGACCGTTTCGGCAGCGTGCCCGACGAGATAGACACGACGCCCGGAAATATATCCGGCAATGCCCGCCATGCCCCGGGGGCGCCGTCGGCGCCGGTCTGGTCCTTGTCCGACGATATTCCCGACACCACGCCCAAGGAAGACAGCGACAAGCCGGTCAAAAAAGGCTGGTGGCAGAGAACATTCAGCGGGGAGTGAGGAACGGTTTGCCGACAGGCAAACGCAATGGTCCAGTGGACCATTGCGAGTGACGCCTCCCTCGCTTCGCTCGAAGAGGGGCAAGCTTTTCTAGCCTCGCTTTGCTCGTCAAGAAAAGCCAAGCCAACGCCCAAACCAAGGCGCGGGAAATAGGAATTTAGACAAGCAACGATGCAAAAATCCGCCGCAATGCTCCTGACGATGAGTTTTCTGGTCAACACGGCCCATGCCGCCGTGGCGCTGGCCCCAGGCAAACCGGCCGGCGTGGACCAGGCGCAAGTCTGGGACTTAAAAACTCTGGCAGTCATCAGCGGCGGCGCGGTCCTGATCGTCGGGTTTGCGCTGCTGATATCCGGCGGTACCAGCCTCACCACGCCGATCAGTGGCGGCGCCGGCAATTCAACGGTGGTTGCACCGACCACCACCTCGACCAAATAAACTTCGCCTTTGGAAGCGTGCCTATTGCGACGGCGGATCGCCGACCGTCGCCCCTAGACCATTGCCACCCGGATCGGGCAGCGCCACGCACAGGCCGTTGCAGGCGATGACATTGACGGTGGCGAAAGGCGCCAGGCCGGTGGAGCGAAGATCGCCCGGACGTCCCAGACCCTGCCCCGTCGCCAGGCGCATCAACGCATAAAGGATGGCGCCGGTCCCATTGGGACCGCCAGCGCCTGCGCCCGCCAGCGCCACCTGCCCGCCCGTGTTGGCGGCGATGACCGGTGTGAGGAAGGCGCTGGAAATTCCCGCAGGAGAAGCGGGCGATGCCGCCAGGACAACACCGGTTTGCCCGGCGCTGCGGCCGGCGCCGAATGGACCGTTCATGGTCATGGCGCAGGCGGCGGCCTGGCCATTGGCATCCAGCGCGGCAAAGCCGGTGGCGCCCAGATCGGGAGGCACCGATTGAATATTGAAACCGGCCAAGGCGCCGCGCACCGCCGTCGCCGTGGCGGCAGCAAGGTCATTGCCGCGAACCCCTATCAGCACGCGGTCGCTGAAGGTGCCGGCGCCGGTGGACGGTCCCGGAATCGCGGCGCTCACCGAACCCAAGTTGAGAATGCGGGCCGGGTTCTGGGTGCTGCGATAGCCCGACAATTCGGCGGCGGAGAGCGCCCCCGAGGCATTGACAAGGCTGGCCGCCACCGCACCGGAATAAAAGCCGTCAGCGCCATTCTGGCGGATCGTACCCAGGGTCACCGACAGGTCGGGATTTGCGACCACCGTGCCTTCGGGCCTCGGTTGCCCCGACGGCCCGAGAAACTCCGCCGCGAGCGCCGAGTCGGCGCGGATCACATTTTGTGCCGAGGCCAGGCGCAAAGCCAGCACATGGCTGATGGGAAAGCCGGTGGCAGCATAGGCCTCGCCGGGCGCGACATCGCGCTGCCAGGGCAAGCTGCCATAGGCTTTTTGCAGATCCAGGAAACCGGCCACCGCGCCCGGCACGGCATAGGCGCCGCCGGCATTGGCGGCATGGGGCAGGAAATCATATTCGCGGGCGCGGCCCTGACTGTCGCGGACAATGCAGATGCCGCCGCCGCCCAGTCCTGCCGCCACCGGGTAGGTCGCGGTAAGGGTAAAGAACATGGCGCTGACCGCGTCGGCGGCACTGCCGCCCTGGGTCAGGATGGCGGCGCCGGTCTGGGCCGCGAAAGGTTCATCGCTGATGGCAAGGCCGGTGGTCTTGGCCGCCTGGATCGCCGGGCTGCTGTCGCCCGCGCCAAGGCTGGACATGCCAAGATCGGGCATGCTGGGCACAAGGCTGCCGATTGTATCGCAGCCCGCCAGCAGCAAGGGGACGGCCAGCAGGCCTGAAAGACGGAAATAACGCATGACGGCAGGGTAATCCTTGCGTGATTTTGGGGCGTACAAGCTTGGGCCGGTTATGCCTGAGCCGGACGCCTTAGGATAGCCTCTGGGGATGGCGCTTCGTTGCTTTTAATGCCGCCCGCTTCGCGGGCTTGATTGCTTTTGGAAGAGGGCCCCCTTACCCTTGGAGATGGCGGGGATACGGGACGAAAATAAGGAGAAGCCTTGCCCTTTTGCGACTCTGATCCGGCCAAGCGGCCCGGAGGCTATCGCTCCTTATTGCGTCCTGCGGCTTTCGCCGCCGGGTTTGGCCTCACCCTGATCGGCAGCGGGCTGCCCGCCCTGGCGCAGGACATCAACATCCTGCGCGATACCGAAACCGAGGAGATGCTCAACAGCTATGAGGCGCCGCTGGCCAAGGCGGCCGGGCTCAATCCCGACGCGACCAAGGTGTGGCTGGTGGGCGACGACGAAGTGAACGCCTTTGCCTCGTTCGGGGAAGGCGGCGAGAACATCTTCATTTTCTCCGGCATTCTGCTTTACCTCAAGACGCCCAATGAGCTGATCGGGGTGATGGCGCATGAGACCGGGCACATCAAGGCCGGTCACCTGATCCGCGGCGAAGTCGGCATGGAAAAAGCGGCGATCCCCATGCTGCTTTCCATGGTGGTGGGAATCGCGGCGATGATCGCGGGCGCCGGCCAGGCCGGCATGGCGGTGATGGGCCTGGGTCAGGCGGTGGCGCAGGCGCAGTTCAACCAGTTCTCCCGCGTGCAGGAATCCACCGCCGACCAGATCGCCTTGCAGCTTTTGCGGGCGACGCACCAATCGCCGCTTGGCATCTATGACACCATGGTGCGCTTCGCACAGGAAGCCGCCCAGGGCGCCTACAAGATGGACCCCTTTGCCGTGGACCATCCGATAGGCCAGGAACGCGTCGACGATCTTCAGGCCGGCGTCGACGCCTCGCCCTATAAGGACATCAAGGACAGCCCCGCCGTCACCCATACTTTCGAGATGGTGCAGGCCAAGCTGGCGGGGTTCACCCTGCCGGTGAATGTCGGCCTGGCCCACTATCCCGTCAGCAACAATTCGGAAGTGGCGCGCTATGCCCGTGCGATGCTTTACCTGCGCCAACCGCAACTGACTAAGGCGCTGGCCGAGACCAACAGCCTGATCGCTGAGGAGCCCAGCAATCCCTATTTCCAGGAAGTGCTGGGGCAGATCTATCTGTCGATGGCCAAGCCCGATCTGGCGATTCCGGCCTACCAGAAGGCGGTGAACCTCAAGCCGCAGGCGCCGCAGCTGCGGCTGGGGCTGGCGGTGGCGCAGCTGGCCACCGACAATGTCGCCCTGTCGGCCCAGGCCCTGGCCAATCTCAAAGCTGCCTCCCTGGCGGAAAATGACGACATTTTTACATGGTATGAGACCGCTCAAGCCTATAGCAACCTCAAGAATGTGCCCATGGCAAATCTTTCGACCGCCGAATCCTATTATGCTGCCGGGGCGATGCAGCAGGCGGCCATATTCGCCCAGCGCGCCCGCCGCGACCTTCCGCAAGGCACGGCGGATTGGGAACGGGCCAATGACATCATGGGCGCGGCGGCGCCGCAGGCCAAGCAGCAGCGCGGCCAATAAGATGGATCAATGCGATGCGTGATCTGACAACGATATTGGCCGGGGCGTTGGGCGGCGCCCTGCTCGCCGTGGTGCTTATTTTCGCTGCCGCCAGCAACGGCATATTGCCGATGCCTCCTGGCATTATGGCGGGGGGCGCGGTGTCGGGCGAGGCCATCCATGATTACCTGATGGCCCATCCCACCATTCTCAGCGAGATGAACGACAAGGCCGAGGCGCTTGCCCAGGCCGACCAGGACAAGGCGGCCGCGGCGGCGATGAAGAAGCTGGGCCTCAATACCTTCTTCGATCCCAAGATCGCCTTCATCACCGGCCCGGCCGACGCCAAGAAAAGCGTGGTGGAATTCTATGACTATAATTGCCCCTATTGCCGCGCCTCGCTGCCAGCGGTGGAAAAATTCTATGAACAGCACAAGAGCGATACCCGCTTTGCCTTCATCGAATTCCCCATCAAGGGGCCAGATTCCATCGTCGCCGCCAAGGTGGCGCTGGCGGCGCGCAGCCAGCCTGACAAATACCTGGCGCTGCATTTCGCGCTGATGGGCGAGACGGTGCCGGTCAATGCCCAGATTTTGATGCAGGACGCGCAGAAGGCGGGGCTTGATCTGGTCAAGCTGAAAGCCGACATGGAAAAGCCCGAGATCGCCGCGGCGATAGACGCCAGCCATGACCTTGCCAAGCGGGCCGGGATAGATGGCACCCCGACCTTTATCGTCAACGGCGTGATGCATCCCGGCGCGGTGGATGGGGAGACACTTGCGGGGCTGGCGAAAGAAAGCTGAACCGGTCCAGGTTTGCCGCATGCCCGGCAACAAGCCGGGATTCGTTAATCGGTCAGGACCTGCGCTTAGCCCCTGTAAAATCAGATCAATCAGCTAGTGGATAAAATCTGACATTTGAATTCCAGATAGGATTCCCCGGTGGGCGTGGGCGTGCGAGTCTGTGGGATGCGCACAGG
>Ga0302320_10016263_pt1 | contig 15217 bp, 9 predicted proteins | sample Bog_T0_3_FD_202130 | JGI IMG/M metagenome (GOLD analysis project Ga0302320, IMG submission 202130) | Peat permafrost microbial communities from Stordalen Mire near Abisko, Sweden - Bog_T0_3 | ecosystem: Environmental > Terrestrial > Soil > Wetlands > Peat | place: Sweden: Abisko, Stordalen Mire... | reverse complement strand
GCGCGCACCCTCGGCAGCGCCGACGACTCGCGCAGCCCTCGCGCCCCCGGTCTCCTCGACGATCTGGCGCGCCGCCCCGAGCTCGCGCCCGACGAGATCGCGCTCATCGGGTGGATCAGCCCTTCGGGCGCGAACCGGAGCACCGTGCTGAACCTCGCGCTCTCGCGTGCCGCGGGGGTCGACGCAGGGGCGGAAGCGTTCGCGGAGCGGAGGCTCATCGCGCAGCGCCTCAACTCGCACCTGATCGACTGGGCGATGGCGACCGCGCTCGGCGCGCACCTCGGCAGCTCGGACGGCGAGGCCGTCCTCATCCACGCGCTCCTCTTCGACGCGCTCGGCACCGACGCGCTGCGGACGCAGGCCCTCCGCGACCTCGAAGACTTCACGGGCCACCAGCCTGCGCTCGCGCCGACCGCGCTCCTGAACGAGCTCGATCGCCTCGCGTCGACCTATGACCCGGCAGAGAGCCGCGCGGTCCGCGAGGTGCTCGCGGCGCGTGGGTACCGGGGCCACGACTACGTGACCGCGCAGGGGATGAAGAGCACGGAGGCGCTCGTGGGAGCGGCGAGGGCCGCGTTCGACGGGCAGCTCACCGACGCCGACGACGGTCTCCTCGTCGCCGAGGCGCTGTCACACGCAGGCCGTCACGACGAGGCGCGCGTCGCCTTCCAGCAGATGGCGGAGTGGGCGCCGAACCGCGCCGAGGCGTGGAGCGGCCTCGCGCACGAGCTCGTCATCGCGGCGCAGCCTGGCCCGTTCGTCCGGGCGCTCGTCCGCGCGAGAGAGCTCGCCCCCGGAGATGCGAGCCTGCGCGCGGAGCTGACGCTTCGCACGACCACGAAGGAAGACTCGGACGCGACCGCGCGCGACGACGAGAAGTACCTCGTCGCTCCGGACGTGTTCCTGTCGCGCCGGAGAGGCGTGAAGACCTCGGGTGTCCCCGACGTCGCCGACCGCGAGCTCTACTGGCTGCGCGCGGTGGTGCTCCACCCCGACCGTCGCGTCTCACAGCTCATTCAGTACTCGCGCGAGATCGTCATCCCGCCGCGCACGCAGGAAGACCTCCTCGAAGATCTCCCGGCAGAGGGGGACCTGACCGAGATCCTCCGCGCGCGCGTCTACCGGAAGGACGGCGGAACGGCGTTCCCGACCGAGCAGCACGACGAGGGGTCACGGCCGTCGATCCGCTGGCCGGAGCTCTTGCCGGGCGACACGATCGAGGTCGCGGTACGGACGTGGACGCGCGGTGCGGTCGGCGGTCGCGGCGACGCTCCGTTCTACTTCATGGACTACGCAGGCGCCGCGCCGACCCACCCGCTGCTCTACAACGAGGTGGTCGTCGTCGCGCCGAAGACCTCCCCCATCTTCCTCGACGTCCTGCACGGCGACCCCGACCGGAGAGAGGAGCACGACGACGGCGATCGCCACGTCACGCGCCTCATCTGGGATCACCCCGCCGTGATCCCCGACGAGCCGCTCGCCCCGAACCTGAGCGAGATCGCGCCGCTCATCGTCGGCTCCACGTTCCGCGACTGGAGCCAGTTCCGCGCCTGGTACACGACCGCCATCCAGGGCTTCACCGTCCCCGACGAGGAGATCAAGCGGCTCGCGGCGAGCCTCACGCACGGGAAGAGCACGCGCGAAGAGAAGCTCGCGGCGCTGTTCGACTTCGTCGCGGACGACATCCGCTACGTGAACTTCACGAGCGCCGAGGGGTGGCTCCCCAACCGCCCGCAGCAGCTGCTCGCGCGCCGCGAGGGGGACTGCGACGACAAGGCGCTCCTCCTCATCACGCTCCTCCGCGCGGTCGGCATCGACGCCGATGAGGTCATGGTCCAGACACGCGAGCGCGGGCAGCCGTCGACGGTGCTGGCGAAGGGCGCCGCGATCCCGATGTTCGACCACGGCATCGCGTTCCTCCCCGGTCCCGGCGGCGGGCAGTACCTCGACGCGACCAGCCCCGAGTCGCGGCTCGGCCCGCTCCCCTCGATGGACGCCCGCGCCCCCGCCTTTCGCATCCAGGGCGGACCCGCCGAGATGACGAGGCTCCCCTCGACCTCCCCCGCGGATCACGGGTCCGACGTGAGCTGGGCGATCACGCTCCACGCGGACGGCTCGGCGGATCTCACGGGGGAAGAGAAGGCCGTGGGCGACGCCGCGTTCTGGCTCCGGAGCTCGCTCACGCAGCCGGACGCGCGCGCCGACTACGTGCGAGATCACCTCGTCGCCCCGTGGCTCCCGACCGTCGTCGTCGACAAGAAGGTCGACTTCAAGGGGGACCTCCCGCACGGCCACGCGTGGGTGAAGTACTCCGCGCGCGCGGCGGGGCTCGCGCGCCACGAGCAGGGGGACATGACGCTCTCGGTCGGTCAGACCTACGGCCTCGCGTCGACCCTCGCGCCGCTCGTCACGCGCACGCTCCCCGTGGTGCTGCCGCCGACGCTCGCTCCGAGCTCGCAGGAACGTACGGTGCGCTTCACGGCGCCGCCGGGGTTCGTCTGGGCACCTCTCCCCGCAGGGGGAGACGAGAACGGCGGCGACTTCGGGCGGGCCCACCTCGACATCTCGCGCGACGCGCGCGACTCGCGGGCGATCGTCGTGAAGCGGACGCTGGTGTTCGACCAGGACGTGATTCCCGCGACGAAGTACCCGGCGTGGCGGGCCTGGCTGCAGAGGGTCGACCGCCTCATGCACAAGGAGATCAGGCTGTTGCCGATGCGTCCCTGAGGCGAGCTGGGGTTTCACTGGCGCCCCTCACCCCCGGCCCGGGTCGGGGGCCGCTCAGCTTCCGCCCCAGCGAACGTGTTGTGATACGTTCGCGCAGGTCGCCCCGATGGACCCCCGCCTCAAGCGCACGAAGTTCGCCGCCCACTCCGCCACGCTGGCAGAGCAGTTCGAGGCCGCCATCATCGACTTTCCGGTCGGTACCCACCGACTCGAAATGACCGTCCCCGAAGGATCCACCGGCGGCGGTGTCCAGGCGCTGCAGCACATCCGGCTCGTCCCCTCCGAGGACGAGACCGCCAAGACCTACGTCGTGGGGAACGCGGACCGCGTGAAGAAGATCGCCGAGCTTCGTTCGCTCGAGTACGTCGATCAGGTCTCCATGCAGCGTTTCGGCGCGCGGACGGGCTTCGACCCGAACCAGTACGCCGCGTGCATCGGCGCCGCCGCGAAGTTCCTGTCCACCTGGGGGATGACCGTGACGCAGATGAGCGCTCCGGTCGCGACGGGCGAGACGGCGAAGAAGAAGGGCCTCTCGACCCTGATGATCGTCATGATCGTCGTCTGGTCGGTGGCGGCCATCGCGATTGGGCTCGTCGTCGGCGTCATCGTGATGCGAGGTCACGCTCCGTAGAACGGTTCCTTGACCGCAGCGCGCCCCGGTCGGAAGATTGTAGCTGTCTTGTCTGAAGCCTCACCGCACGAGCTTGGCATCAAGGCGGGCGATGTGCTCGTCGGGAAATACCGCGTCGCGCGCGTCCTCGGCGCCGGAGCGATGGGGATCGTCGTCGCCGCCCACCACGTGCAGCTCGACACGAAGGTGGCCATCAAGCTCCTCCTGCCCGAGCTCCTGGGGAACGCAGAGGCGGTGACGCGCTTCGACCGCGAAGCGAAGGCCGTCGCGCGGATGACGAGCGAGCACGTGGCGCGCATCCTCGACGTCGGCACGCTGGAGAACGGCGTCCCGTACATGGTGATGGAGTACCTCGACGGGGAGGATCTCGCCGAGCGCATCGAGCGAAAAGGCCCGCTCGAGATCGAGCAGGCGGTCGAGTTCGTGCTGCACGCCTGCGTCGCCGTGGCCGAGGCGCACGGCCTCGGCGTCGTGCACCGCGACCTCAAGCCGGCGAACCTCTTCTGCATCAAGCGCCCGGACGGGCAGCTGTCGATCAAGGTCCTCGACTTCGGCATCTCCAAGATCACCGGGGGCGAGGCCGTCGGTCAGGAGCGGCTCGCGGTCACGAAGAACCTCGACGTCATCGGCTCGCCTCTTTACATGTCGCCGGAGCAGATGAAGGCGTCGAAGCACGCCGACGCGCAGAGCGACATCTGGGCGCTCGGCGTCATCCTGTACGAGCTCATCGCCGGCCAGGTGCCGTTCATCGGAGAGTCCGAGACCGAGGTGATCATCAAGGTCTCCACCGAGCCGCCGCGCCCGCTGCGCGGCTTCCGCCCCGAGGTCCCGCCGCGGCTCGAGGCGGTCATCCTGAAGTGCCTCGAGAAGGACCGAGCCCAGCGCTATCTGAACGTCGCAGACCTCGCGTGCGACCTCGCGTCGTTCGCGCCCGCCCGCGCGTACGGGGCCATCGAGCGCATCACGGGCACGATCGAGGCGGGAAAGCTTTCGAACAGCGGCAGCGGGAGCTCTGTCTCCACGAGGCCCCCCGCGCCGAGCGACCCTGGCGGAGCGGACGTCGACGTCGAGTTCGATTCGATCAGGCCGCCGGAGCCGGACGAGCGTCGCGGTGCCGTGACGCTCCTCGGGCAGACCACGAAGCCGGGGGCTTCCGGGGGATTTTCGGTGAAGGCTGCGCTCGCCGCGGCCACGGCGGTCGGGCTCATCGTCACCGTCGGAGCCGGCGTGTTCCTGGTTCGCAGCGGAGCCCTCTCGAGTCCGCCGGTCGCCGCGCCCAGCGCCGTCGTCGCATCACGCCCGACGCCCGCCACGCCGTCTCCCGAGGAGAGCGCCGCGCCCGCCGGGTCGACCGAGGTGGCGATTCCGCCGCCTGTCACGCCTGCGCCCTCCACTTCGGCGCTCGCTGCCGCTCAGCAGCGAACCCAGCCCAAGACGGGGACCGCGCCCGCGCCCGCGCCGCACGTGCCGGCGAAAGCGCCCGCAAGCGCGAAGACGTGTGATCCGCCGTACGTCCTCGACGGCGAGGGCCGCAAGCACTTCAAACCCGAGTGTTTCTGAAGTACTCACATTCGATGGGGCGACCTCTCACGAAGTTGACCTCGGCGCTCGCAGCGGCCGCGGCCCTCTCGCTCGCAGGCACGACCGCCTGGGCGGGGGCGCCCACGACTGCGGAATGCCTCACCGCGAGTGAAGCGTCGCTGAAGTCGGCGACGGACCACAAGCTGCGCACCGAGCGTGCGCAGCTGCTGGTGTGCGCGGCGGCGACCTGCCCCGAGGTGGTGCGCAAGGAGTGCCTGAGCCACGTCGACGAGGTGAACGCCGAGATCCCGACGATCATCTTCGGCGCGAAGGATTCGACGGGAGCCGACCTCGGCGCGGTGAAGGTCGGGATGGACGGTGAGCCGCTGACGGACAAGCTCGACGGGGCTGCGCTGTCGGTCGACCCCGGGCAGCACGTCTTCACGTTCGAGGCGACAGGGCTCGATCCCGTGACGAAGACCTTCCTCATCCAGCAGTCGCAGAAGGACCGCCGCGAGCAGATCACCTTCGAGGCGAAGGCGGGCGCAGTCGCGCCTCCTCGTGCATCGGGCCTGGGGACGCAGAAGATCCTGGCGATTGCCGCGGGCGGCGTCGGGCTCGTCGGCCTGGGCGTCGGCGCGGCGTTCGGCGGGCTCACGCTGTCGCAGAAGAGCACGGCGGTGAGCGCCTGCCCGGGGGCAGCGTGCTCCACCCCGGCGGGGGTGAAGGACTGGAGCAACGCGACGAGCTCGGGCACCGTCTCCACGATCGGGTTCATCGTGGGCGGCGTCGGAGTGGCAGCGGCGGCGGTGCTCTGGTTCACCGCGCCCACGACGAAGGGGACGACCGCGCAGGTGGGCTTCGGTCCCGGCGGACTGCAGGTTAGGGGGAGCTGGTGATGCGTCGCGCCACGCTGACGATCGCCGGCGCTCTCGCGCTCACCGCATGCAACGCGATCCTCGGCGTCGAGGACCATCCGCTCGCGACCGAAGCGGACGCCTCGCTCGACGGCGGTCGCCGAGAGGCGGGCTCCGGCACAGGCAGCAGCTCGAACAGCAGCGGCACCTCTGCGACGAGCAGCCAGTCGAGCATGAGCGAGTCGAGCACGGGGCCGAGCACGGGCAGCCAGTCGAGCACGGGGAGCCAGTCGAGCACGGGGAGCCAGTCGAGCAGCCAGGACGGCGGCTCTGCGAGCGGCGGTGACGCCGCAGCATCGATCTGTGTCCCGATGGTGCCCGCCGGCTGGACGGGGCCGCTGATCATCGACGAGCAAACCGGTGCCACGCTGCCGACGCCGCCCGAGTGCCCCGAGACGTTCAACGCGAATCCCGTGTTCGACGGCCTCGCGATGCCGGTCGCGCCGCCGGCAGGTTGCATGTGCGTATGTGGCCCGGCGATGGGAGTGATGTGCGCCCCCACGATCAGCTTCTTCAGTGACACAACCTGCGTGACCGAGTGCGGAAGTCAGAACGCGCCGATCCCCGCGATGCCGATGTGCACGACCCTCACGACGGCCGGCTGCAAGAGCTTCACCGTGACGGCACCGGAACCGTCGGGTGGAATGTGCGCACCAATGCTGGTCGTGGGGCCGACCACGAGCCCTGCGTCGTGGACGGAGAGCGCTCGGCTTTGCGGGACGATCGCGCCGCCGACGCAGGGCACGTGCTCGGCGGGGCGCGTCCTCGTCCCGGCGAGCGAGGCACCGTTCCAGGCGAACAACTATTGCATCACGAATACCAGTGCGGCTTCGTGTCCGGCCACCTACCCGGCACCGCGCACCTACTACTCGAAGCCGGAGGCGGGGCTGGGCCTAGACGATACGCGCACGTGCTCTTGCGAGTGCGGCTCGCCGGCGGGCGGCACTTGCTCCACGACGAAAGTCACCACGGCGGACATGGCGAACTGTACCGGCAGCCCGAAGATGAACACGGCGCCGCAGGCGTGCACCGCAGGAACGCAAGTCGGGGCGCAAGCAACGGCCGTCAGTATGGGTTCAGGACAGAGCTGCGTCGCGGCAAGCGTCCCCTCCGGAAGCGTCACGCCCTCCTCGGCTCCCGCAACCATCTGTTGTCTCTTGTGACCTCGCGACGCGCGCACCTGGCTTCGGTTCTCGCGCTCGCGCCGACGCGTACGCCGTCGTCTTACGGGCCGGCCATCACCGCACTGTAGCGCGCGGACGGTCCGGGGATGCTCGGCTGCATCCACAGCGAGCCGTTCCATATCCAGGTATCGCCTACGGCGCTGTCACCGACCGCTCCGCCGAACAGGACGACGGCGCCGCCGGTCGCTGCCATCACGGACGAGTCGCGCGCAGAAGGACCGGCCGCGCCGACGAGGCTCCACGCTGCACCGCTCCACCCCCAGGTGTCTCCGAGCTGGTCGCCGCCGCCGCCTCCTCCGGAGCCCGAGCCGCTCCCGCTTCCCGTGTACACCGAGCCCCCTGCGTCCGAACCGCTCCCCGCGCCGACTCCGCCGAACAGGAGGAGCTCCGAGCCGAAGGGGGCCATCGCCGATTGCGACCTCGCGGACGGACCGGTCGTGGCTACCTTCGTCCAGTCGGCGCCGTCGAACGTCCAGGTGTCCCCGAGCTCGCCGCCGCCACCACCGCCGCTCCCGAGACCGCCGAACAGAACGAGCTTCCCGTCGAGCGGAGCCATCACCGACCACGCGCGCGCGGGCGGTGTCGGCCCCGTGACGGTGACCGGCTTCCAGGCGACGCCGTCGAAGGTCCACGTGTCCGCGAGCAGATCGCTCTCCTCCGAGCCGCCGAAGAGAACGAGCTTCCCACCGAGCGGCGCCATCACCGCCGCGTCGCGGGCGGGCGGTCCGGCGACGCCGAGCTGGGTCCAGAGCGCGCCGTCCCAGCTCCAGGTGTCCCCGAGCAGACCGCTGTCTCCCGAGCCTCCGAAGAGGATCAGCTTCCCGCCGAGCGGAGCCATCACCGACGAGTCGCGAGCGGGCGGCCCCATGACGAGCATCTGCGACCAGGCCGTACCGCTCCATCTCCAGGTGTCCGACAGGAGCGTGCCTTCCAGGTCGTCTCCTCCGAAGAGCACCACGCCGTTCGCTGCGCCCGAATCCGGGCCGGTCGCGCCGCTGCTGCCCGTGGTGGCCGAGACCATCGCGCTGCCGCTGCTGCTGCCGCTGGTCGATCCCGAGCCGCTCCCCGAGCTGCCGCAAAGCTTGCTCCCCTGGTACAGCGCGAGCTCGGCGCTGCAGGCGGCTTCGTCGCCCTCGGTGGTGACGGCGCTGCAGGAAGCCCTGTCGGCCGGCGCTGCTTCTGCGCAGCACTGCGTGAGGTTCGCGCAGGCGTCCGCCGCAGTCGAGTCATTCGACGAATCGCACGCCGCGAGCGACACGCAGAGGAAGGCTGCGAGCTGTGCACCGATGCCGACCGTCTTGTTCTTCATGCCACCGGACTCCTTGTCGACGCAGCGAGACGTCGCTGGTGTGCGCCATCGCGGCGCGCGCGTCCACACCTCTGAACGGATGACAGCGTAGCCGTGGTCGCGGCCAGATTGGCGTCGGCCCGCAATAGCGCGTCGGCGCGAGGCGTTCGACTCGCATGCAACTCCGACTTCGCTCCGATGGTCGGGGGACTGCGTACACGGTCCGTCGCGGGGTCGTCGAGTCGTGCCTTCGTACGCTCTATCGCGGAGACTGGCCCGCGAAGCTGTGGGGGCTCGTCCCTGGAGCGTGCGACGTCGACCTCGTCGCTCACCGTATTGCGATGCTTCCGGAGGGCGCACGCTCGCTCCGCGTCGGCTTCGTGTCGGATCTTCACGTCGGTCCGACGACGCCCGAGCGGCTCCTCGACAATGCGTTCGCCCACCTCGCTTCCGCGCAGCTCGACGTGCTGTTGCTCGGCGGCGACTACGTCTTCCTCGACGCCGACGAGCGCGCGATCGACGCGCTCGCTGCGCGGATTGGCGCTGTCTCCGCCGCGAGAAAGCTCGCCGTCCTTGGCAATCACGACCTCTGGACACGGCACGAGCTGCTCGAGCGGTCCTTCGCGGCCGCGGGCGTCGAGGTCCTCGTCAACCGGAGCACCGCGCTCGCGCCCGAAGGGGAGGTGACGGTCGTCGGCCTCGATCCGTGGACGGGAGCTCCCGACGCGGCTCGCGCATTCGAAGGCACGGGTGACGCCGCGGCGGTCATCGTCCTCTGTCACTCGCCCGACGGGCTCCCGCTCGCGCAGGCCGCGCAAGGCGGCCGAGCGCCGACGCTCTACGTCTGTGGGCATACGCACGGCGGTCACATCGCGACCCCGTCGGGCCCGTTGATCGTGCCCGGTCGGCTCGGCAGACAGTATCCGTCCGGCCTTCACAGCACAGGCGACCTCACCCTCTACGTCTCTCGCGGCGTCGGCGGCGTCGAGCTTCCCGTTCGCGCGTACGCGAGGCCCGAGGTCGTCGTCTTCACTCTCACGGCGTGGGATCGAGCATGACGCGGTAGCCGCCTGCCTTGATCGTGACGCTCAGGCCCGAGACGACCTGGGTGGGCACACCCGCGACGGTCAGGGCGGCGGCGGCCACGGAGATCGCCATCCGGCTGAGAGGAGCGTCGTCCGGCGCAGCCATGACGATCTTGAGCACGTCCTTGCGGATGCGAAGCCCCCAGTCGGTCAGGGCGACGCGCGCGTGCGTGTCGTACGTCCGGATTCGCGAGTAGTCGTGAAGGAAATGCAACTTCGCCGCGCGTGCGCCGCGTATGCGGAGGAGTCGCGCGTACGCCGGTCCGGACACCCAGGTGGCTGCAGCGCCCGTGCAGTGCGGCGGCGTGGCCCGCACCTGGATCGCCATGCCGAGCGGCTCGATGAACCAGATCGCGACCCCGTCGTCGTGGACCATGTGCGCAGGCTCGCGAAAGAGCGGCGCGATGCTGGCGTCGAGGACAGGCATGCTTCGCTCGAGAGAGGATATCAGACGCCCGGCGCACCCAGCGCCAGCTCCGCCAGGAGCGCCACGATCGCCGGAACCCACCCCAGCTGCTCCGGCCGCATCAGACACGACCGGAGGAGAGTGACCGTGGCGGCGTCGACGCGGATCGCAGGGTGAAGCGACGCGAAGACGTCGGCATTGACCACCAGCTTGGCCAGATAGAGCGGCGTCTTCGCCTGCTCGCCCGCCGTGAAGATCCGGTCGCTCGCGGCAGAGATGGCCGAGAGAGACGGACGCTCCGGATAGTAGGTGACGATGTCGAGCGTCGGCGGCACGTGCACGGCGTACCCCGCGCCTGGCAGCGCGGTCGCGAACGCGCGCGCCGCGCGGAGAGAGAGGTCGAGCCCGGCGGCCATCGCTCCGCCAGGCTCGAGCGGCAGCCCCTGAAGAGTGAGCCATAGCGCCGCGGCCGCAGCTCCGGAGCGGGAGCACTCGAGCGTCGTCTCCCCGGGGTGATGCTCGGGAGACGAGAAGTAGGTGTACGGCGATGCGTGCGCGTAGAGCTTCGAAGGGGTGCTGTCGGCGAACAGCACGCACCCGCATCCGTAAGGCTGCAGGCCATGCTTGTGGGGGTCGACGACGACGCTGTCCACCTCGCCCGTCGAGAGGAGCGGCGCGAGCTCCGAGGCCCATTGCGCGGAGCCGGCGACGAGGCGGAAGTACCCCCCGTAGGCGGCGTCGACGTGCACGCGAAAGCCATGGACACGACGCCTCTCGAGCACGTCCGCGAGCGGATCCAGCGCGCCGAGCGCGGTCGTGCCGAGGGTCACCACGAGCGTCCCGATCTTCCGGACCGCGAGGAGCTCGTCGAGCCGAGCGAGATCGAGTCGTCCGTCGGGTGTCGCTGCGACCTCGATGCACGGCATCCGCAGGACGCCGCACATGCGCCGGTGGGTGTAGTGAGCCTCGCTGCTCACGACGACGGGGAGATCCGGGTGGAGCTCGCGGGCGACCCAGAGCGCCTCCAGGTTCGCCACGGTTCCGCTCGCGGTCAGGTGCCCCATGAAGTCCGAGCGACGAAGGCCGAACATGTGCGCGAGGGACGCCACCGCCTCCTTCTCGAGCGCGGCCGTCGCACGACCGCCGTCGAGCGCGTGGTTGTTCGGGTTGACGAGCATCGCCGCGAGGTAGCCGATGACCGCCGCGGGGTGCGGCGGCTTGAGCATCTGACCCGCGTACAGCGGATGAAAGTGGGGATAGTTCTCCCGCAGGCGCTCCGAGAGATCCCGCGTGGCGGCGGCCCAGATCTCCGGGTCGAGGCGCTGCGCCGGATCGGGGGCCACGGGAGGCCAGCCCGCCTCCCAGCTGCGGTTCGCGTCGATGACGGACTCGAGAAGACGGTCGAACGAGCGAGGAAACGTCATGCGGAGCACTCATACCGCCCGCGCCGGCCGGGCGCGCAGACATAGCGTCAGACTCGCCAAGCGCGTGTTCGACCCCGCTGGAATAGTGGCCACTCGCAGCGACGGGCCGACCTGGTTGGGGTGCGATCGCCTATCCTCCCGGCCGTGCGTCTCCGCCCCCTCTTGCTCGTCGCAGGTCTGATCCTCGGGTGCGCCCGCCCACCATCGACGCCCGATGCCTCCGGAGCGGACGCGAGCAGGCTCGCGGCGCCGCTCGCGCTCGCTTTCGCCGAGGAGGCTCACGGGTCGCCAGACGGTGCGATCACGCGCTATCTCGATCTCGTCGACGCCGCTGCGACCAGTCGACCAGACGCCTGGCAGCTCGCGATCACCTCCGCCGCGCTCGACGCGCTCGTCGCGAGATCCATCGGCGCCCTCGGCACGGTGAGCCCGGATTCGGCGCTCGTCTACCGTACGCTCGACCCCTCGCTCACGCGCAGCGACTCGCTCGCGATCGAGGAGCGCACGCATGCGCCCGAGAGCATCGCGTCGCGCCTCGCGGCGTCCTTCGCTCACGCGCAGGGCCCGTTCGTGGCCGGGCTGATCGCGACCGCGATGACGGAGATCGCCGAGCACCGCGGCAACGTCGACGACGCGTCCCGGTGGCGGGAGGCCAGCGGCTGCGCGCTCGAAGCGACCATCCTCGGACCGCTCGACTGGGCGGCGCTCACGGGCATCCACGGGGTCGACCCGCTCGCGGCCTTCGACGCGAAGATCGCTGCAGGGTACACAGGGCCCGGCGGGTTCGCGCCCGTGTCTGCGCCGGTCGTCGAACGGGGGCGAGGCTGCCTGCTCGATCTCTCCGCGCAGAGCTCCAACGCGGGAGTTCGCGACGTGGTGGTCGACGTGGAGGTGAAGAAGAGCGAGCGCATCGGGCTGCTCCTGCGCTCCTCGGCGTCAGCGACGCTCCGAGCCGGCGGGAAGCTCGTCATCGACCGCCCTTACGAGCTCGGCGGCGGCAGCGTCGCGCGCTTCGCATGGGTCACCGCGAGGCCAGGGACGCTACGGCTCGTCGCGCGCGTGGGGATGGATCAGGAGGGTGAGTCGGTGCTCCTCGCGGCCTGGGACGCCTCGGGGAAGCCGCTGCGCATGCGCGCGCCGCGCCCGGGGGAAGGCGCGACGGTGCAGGTCACCGACGGCGCTGCGATTTCGTACCCCGCTCCGCGCTCGTCGGCAGAAAAGCTCGCGGTGGCGCTCGCGGCTCTCGCCGCGCAGGACTCCCGGAGCGCCGAGTACGTGCTCGAGGCGGATGCTCTGCGCGAAGGCGCGCCGCCCGAGCTCGCCCTCGCTTACGGCCGCGCGCTCGAAGACGCTCGCGATCTCACGGTGGTGCATCGCACGGAGCGCGCGCGCACGGCGTACGAGCGTGTCCTCGCTGCGTGGCCCGACGCTTGGGAGGCGATCCTCGCTCACGCCTGGCTCGCTGGCGCGAAGCGTGGGCCCGGCGACGCCCGGTTTGCGCAGCTCGACGACCTGGTCGCGGCGCGAGCACCCGGCATGCACCCGGCCAGCGCGGCCATGCTCGATCTGTTCGAGCTGTCGCTGAGCGGGCGCGAGCACCTCTGGGATCGCGCTCGCGCTGCCGACGCACGCATCGAGACCTCGCTGAAGCGCTCGGCTCTCTACGCCGATGCCGTGCGCGTGGCGTTCGAGCGATCGGCCGCCGATCTCGTCGCCTACGATTGCGCCGCGCATCCGGGCGAGCCCCGACCGCGGAGCAGCCTCGGTTGCTACAACGCGCTCCATGCGAAGGGAGATCTCCGCGCCGGGCTTGCGGAGCTCGAGCGCCTCCGCTCCGTGCTCGGCGGCGTAGATCTCTTCCTGCCGCTCACGCTTCGTGACGGGCTCGCCCTGCGTGACCGGACGATCGTCGACCGAGCGATGCACGACATGCTGCCCGCCGAGGTGACCCTCTCCGACATCTACGGGCTCGCGTCGCTCGACCCGAGTCGGGCATCGCCGGCGCGCGAGACGCTCGATCAGCTCACCCACGCGATGTCGACGGCGCACGACGCCCCGATCGCCATAGCTCCGCTGGAGCGCGCGCTCCGGGAAGACCCGACCGCGTCCTTCGCGGGTGTCGCCGAGAGCGTCGTTCGGGAGGACCGCGCCAACCCTGTGCTGCCGGGCGCCGCGACGGCCGTGCTGCGCCACACCGAGCGCTACGACATCGCCGCGTCGGGAGTCGTCCACGCGATCGTGTTCGACGTGCGGCGCGTGAACGGGACGACCGATGTCGAGGAGAACGCGCAGGCGGGGGCGCCGTCCCTCACCGGGCGCACGTCGCTCCGGATCCTGCGGCGACGCGTCCTCAAGCACGACGGGACCATCGTCGAGCCCGACCCGAACCCGGGCGCCTCGCAGGGCCACGCCGACCTCGCGCAGCTCGAGGCGGGTGACGTGGTCGAGGCCATCTACGAGGGGTGGTCGATCCCGCTCGAGACCGGCGACATCGGCGTCGATACGGTGGACCTCCTGCCTGCGCGCACGGCCGTCCATCAGGCGAGCGTCGAGATCCACCTCCCGACGGGTCTCAAGGTCGCGATGTGGAGCCACCCGATCCTCGGCGCGCCGCAGACGGAGGTCGTCGGAGAGGGCGGGAAGGAGACCGTGTTTCGGTGGTCGCTCACCGATCATCTCGCGCGACGCGTCGAGGACGCGACGCCCAAGATGGATCGCAGCGTCGGAGTCAGCCTGACGACGGCGCGCTGGAGCGAGATCGGGCGCGGCCTCCGCGAGGCGCTCGCTGCGCGGCTCGATCATGACCCGGCGGTGCTCGCCTGGGCGACGTCGGTCGCGAAGGATGCGCACGCCGAAACGGACGCGGCGAAGGTCGACGCTGTCGTCCTCGCGGTGGGCAACCTCGTCAAGGAGGGGGACGCCGGGGACCTCTCGGACATCCTCTACGGTCACTCGATGGGCCCGCAGAGCACGACGGCGCGCGGCATCCTCAGCGATCACGAGGGGAGCCGGACCTGGCTCATCGTCCGCGTGCTGCGTGAGCTCGGCGTCCCCTGCGAGGTCGTCGTGGCGGAGAATGATCCGTTCAGCGCCTCCCCCGACTTCCCGCCTCACCTCGGTCGCTTCATGCACCCGCTGGCGATCGCGCACGTGCGTCAGGCGCCGCCCGCGACCGGCACCGTCGAGGTCGCCATCGATGCGGACGTCTCGGGCCCGCCGCTCCCTGCCGGTCACATCTCGCCCGAGCTCCGCGGCCGCCAGGCCCTCCACGAGGACGGGACGATCGCGCCGCTCCCCGCGACGAGCAGCGAGTCGGAGGAGGACGAGATCGACGAGCGCCTCACCGTCGACGCCCGTGGCGACGCGAGAGGGACGTTCACCATCCTCCTAAGGGGGCGCGACGCGCAGGACATCGCGGAGATGCTCGTGCGGACGGTGGGAGATCAGCGGCAGCGCTCGCTCCGAGGCGTCGTGCTCGCGTGGGTGCCCTTCGCGAACGTGGAATCGGTCGATCTCTCGTCGACGGAGGGGAGCTGGCAGGTGGCCCTGCGTGCGACGGTGACGATACCGGGCTACGCGGAGGAAGATGGCGCGAGAACCCCCGAGGGCCCGACCTGGATCCTCCCGGGCATCGAGCCGCTCCATACGGTGTATCCGCGAGGCTCGGCGTCGACGCTCAGCGCGACGTACGCAAGCGAGGGGACGCGCGAGAGTGCGCTCGCGGTGAGTCACGCGGTGCAGTACCACGCGCACCGCCGCGTCGAGCTGCCCGCCGGCGCGACGCTCGTTCGTACGCCCGGCCCCTTCGAGGTACACACGCACGCGCTGCTGGCATCTCGCAGGGTGCGGCTGACGGCGGGTCCGTCGACGATCGTAGAGGACGACTTCCAGATGGGTGTGCCGACCGGGACGATCCCCGCCTCGGAGTACGCGGGCTTCGTCGCAGATGCACACCGTACTGACGACGCGTTTCTCGCGACGACGCGAATCCGGACGCCGATCGCGCCGAAACCGACGACCCCGTGACGAGCTGA
>Ga0302320_10016262_pt1 | contig 15218 bp, 13 predicted proteins | sample Bog_T0_3_FD_202130 | JGI IMG/M metagenome (GOLD analysis project Ga0302320, IMG submission 202130) | Peat permafrost microbial communities from Stordalen Mire near Abisko, Sweden - Bog_T0_3 | ecosystem: Environmental > Terrestrial > Soil > Wetlands > Peat | place: Sweden: Abisko, Stordalen Mire... | reverse complement strand
GGAGACCCACCGCGAGCAGACTCGCCAGCGCCGCCCCGATCACGAGCACAAAAAGAAACGTCGCGCTCGCATCCTGCAGGCGCGCGTCCCGCCGCACCTCGTAGGGGTCCTTCGTCAGGATCACCACCCAGGCCAGCACCACCGTCGTCAGTGCAAACGCCATCCACACCATGACCAGCTGTGTTGGAAGACTCGCATGGCCGTGCAGCCCGAAAAAAGCCGCCACCGCCACGATGCAACTGGCCAGGACCCGATGATGAGCATCAAGCGCGTACCTGGACGCGGTCGGCGAAGCGCCCGATGGCGAGGAAGTCTTCATGCTGCCATTGCATCCTTCGTCGTCGTGTCGCCCGCCGGTGCCTCAAGGCGACAGCAGCAGTTCCTTGTCAAAACGCACCAGCAGATAGCCGATGACATTCATGCCGAACTGATGGACCGCGAGGCAGGAGGGCAGTGTGAAGTTGCGGAAGAAAACATGGGAATTATAAAAGAACGTCGGATCGGTAATCAGCGGCGAAGTATAGGCCAGGCTGTTCCGGATCGGCGCCATTTGCGTGTCGCCGGCCAGAATCATCATATACATCATGTCGCTGTAATCATTCGGCGTGTAGAGAATGGCCAGCTTCCCGTCGATATCGAGATGTTCGACATTCTCGGCATAATAATTCATCCCTTGGGGAAGTGACGAAATCGGAAACCAACTCTTGGTAAATAGATCATCCGTCATCTTCATCGGCTGAAAATTCTTGTCCACATCCGGCACCACCCTCTTCATCTCGCGGCGAAAGGCCACGTCAAACCGCGAGCCCCACCCGGGCAACGCATTATCGCCCCAAATCGCCCCCCCAATCTGTAGATAATCGCGCAGGTTCTGGATTTCCTGCTGCGTCAGAACGAAATCCTTGTGGCCCGTGAAAAAAATGAAAGGCGGCTTTTTATCCAGCAAATCCGGCCCACCGATACTCAGCGGAGTCGGCACCACTGTGCCCGTCAGCTTGCCGCGGCTCCACTCGCCCATCTTCGCGACAAGGTCCGGCATCGAGCCGCCAATAATCTGGCCCTTGTCGTCCAGGCGCGTGTTGCAACCCCAGTCGCCATCCGCGTAGGAAGCCACATAAACCGGGAACTTCGCCACCACATTTCTCGGGTCGCTGTCCGAGTTCAGGATATTATCCTTCGTGCGGCCCCAGGCCTCTTCCGTCTTCCGGATGCTCGCCAGCCGCTGCTCGGAAATCGTATTCGGCTTCGACTCGACCGGGGTCGCCATCTGTTGCGTCACCGTCACCGGAGTCGTCGACGGGGTGATATCCGGCAGTGGCACGTTGAAACTCGGAGTCGCCGTCGGCGCCGTGATTGTCGTTGGCGCCTGCACGGTATGCGTCGGCATCTGCACCGTCTGTTGGGTTGGTGGCGGTGGTGGTGGCGGCGCGGAAGCCGCTACATAGGTCTTCTGAAATTCATCCGTCGGCGGATGGAACGGCGGGAAAATGACCAGCGTCGCCACCATCAGAAACACGATCAGATGAAACAACAGCGCGCCCAGAAAATAGCCCGACCGCGAAATCTTCTCTGTCCAACGTACTTCATCCGGTGGAGCAGGAGCCGGGGCGGAAGGCAGGGATTTGGGGGGTTGCTTGGGCATGGGTACTCCTAATCGGACGGTGTGCCAAAAGCGAGATTCTTCACCTTCGCCGCGGCGCAGGCATTCAGTACATCCACCACCCGCTGATGCCGCGCGCTCCGCGTCGGCGTCAACACGATCGGTTGCTTCGAATTGGCCGCGACAATCCCCTTCAGCCGTGCCACCAATTGCGGCATCGCCGTATCCGTCGGCGTATCCACCGGCGCACCCGAAATATTCACCTGGCCGTCGTCGTCGATACCCAACTGCACCGGCACATCTCCGCCCGGCGCGCCTCCCGGCAATTGCGTCGTCAAATTTGCCTCATGCTTTTGCGCCCCCGCCGAGACCATGAAAAACAACAGCAACACGAAGAGCACGTCCAGCATCGGTGCGATCTGGAATCCGAATTCTCCTTCTGCATTGCCTCCGCCAGCCATAGTCGTTCCTTAGGGTGAAGTTGCCGTAGCGCCCGGTTTCGGCGCGTCGCTGCCGCCGATCAGCGTGGCAAAGCTCACGGTCGAAATGCCCGCGTTCGCGCAGACGTTCATCAGATCGGCGATGTTACTATACTCGGTATTTTTATCCGCGCGAATCACGATATAGCCGTTCGGCTTGCGCTCGTGCAAACCGGCCAGGACATCCTGCATCGCCATCGCCGAAGGATAGGCCTTCTGGTCGATCACGAACATCGCCACGTTGTTCATGCTGTCCCACTTCACATTGATCGTAATCTCGTTCTTGTGGTCCTTCGGCTTCACCGCGTTCTTCGCATTGGCCAGAATCAGTGCCGGGTCCTTCTTCAGGATCTCTGTCGTCGTGATCGCCATGAAGAAGAGCATCAGCACCAGCAGCACATCCACCATGGGCGCCACCTGGAACTCCGGATCCCCGTCCGAATCGATCCGCCGCCGCTTGCGCTGACGTTTAATGCTGTCGGAAGCCATGGCTCGAAGACGCGGTAAAACTTAGTTCGTTCCCCAATCCAGTACCGTCGCGCAATTCGGGCACGGCGATGTCCCCACCGTGATCGGCGCGTTGCACGAAGGACAATTCGTCGTCACATTTCGCGAAACCTTCTGTGACACTCCCGAGCGAATCGCCCGCGACTTCGCCGACTGGTCCGTGCCGAAATTCTCCCCGATGCGCACCCCTGAAAGCTGGTCATAGGGAATATCGTCCAGCAGCCGGTAAACCTGCGACTCCGCGTGCAGAATCGCGCTCTGCGCCCGCGCCCGAAGGATATAGAAAAACACAAAGGCCGGCACTGCCACCACCAGGCCCGACATCGTCGCGATCAGCACCTCGCCGATCTTCCCCGCCAGCGCCGACGGGTCCGTAATCCCGTTTTGCCCCAGCGTCTTGAACGCCCCGATCATTCCCCAAACCGTCCCCGTCAGCCCGATCATTGGCGACACCACTCCGATCACCGACAAATAAGTCGTGTTCGTCTTCAGATCATTCGCCTCCCGCAGCGCCGTTTCCTCCACCACGAACTCCACTGCGTCCTTGTTCCGCCCGATCCGCTCCAGCCCGTTTCTCAGCACATTGCTCAGGAAACAGCGGTTCGCCTTGCAGATATTCCAAGCCTCCTGATAATTCCCCGCTTTGAACGCCTCCTTGATCCGCGCCACCAACGCCGGCGGCGCCAGCTTCCCCACGCGCAGAATCACAAAGCCCTCCGCCGTAAACCAAACCAGGCAGACCGAGGCAATACCCAGGACGTACATCACCCAGCCGCCCTGCGCCAGCATGTCGCCAAAGGTAACCGCCTTCTGTTCCGTCGGCCCGGCCGGCGCGGGAGTCGTCCCATCAGCAGCAGGCGTTGCATCCGGCCCGTTACCCGCACTAACCGGAGGCGGAGTACTTTGCGCCGGCAGCGAAGTGAAAAGAAGTGAAGCCGTCAGCAACGCGAGCGCGAGCAAGCCGGTTCGAAGCAATGAAGGGTAGGGCATGGAGGACATAGGAGTAGTTTGGGAAATTCAATCTAAGACGCTGGCGGCAGCATCGTCGAGGGGTAAAAATTATTCGACGCCAAGCCCCGCATTTTTATCCTTCAGGCTCTTGGCCAGCTCATCCGCCTGCCCGGCCAGAGCGGGATTCTGATAAAACATCGTTTTCACCGTCAGATAAGCTTCCAGCGCCTGCTGCGGTTTCTTCTGCGCCTCCAGCACCTTGCCGTAAACCAAAAAAGCCTTCGCATAAAGCGCCCCATCCGACGGCGACGGCGCAATATCCTTGTTCGCCTGGTCGATAATCGGCTGCAATGCCGCCAACGCCTCGTCCGTCTTTCCCTGCGAAAAACTCAAATCCGCCTTCCCCGCCTGCGCCAGCTTCTCAAATGCGCTACCCGGATAAAGCCGCGTGATCTCGTCGTAGGCCACTCCCGCCTTGTCCAACTGCCCCACCTGCTCGTACGTATCGCCGAGCTGCGCCATCGCCGCGACCACCCAACCCGCCGGCAGCCCCGCGAACTTCTTGATCAATGGATCCAGCGCAGCAATCACATCGCCCGGCGGCGTGCCCGCGGCCTGCACCTTGGTCGCCTCAGCCGGCGTCGTCATGTTGACCGTTTTAATATCCGCGAGCGAAACGGGAAACTTGGCAATGCCTCCGCTGGCGGTATGGTTTTCGATCATCACCTGCGCTCCATCCACCCCAAGAATCGTCCCGGAAACAATCGTCCCGTCGTTCTTCACCAGTTGATCGTCAGCCATCAAGGCAAGGAATGGCACGGTAAGAGCAGCCAGTGCAAAGAGCAAACCCGGGGCCACCGCCCGGCGCCTAATTAAAAGACCAATCGCCATTAAGGCAATTTAGCATCAAATGTGGCGGGAACGTCAACGCAAACGCAACTTTTCCCCAAAAAAATTGTTGCTGCGAGCCTTTGAGGTAGTCGGCGCGGGCCCTCGCGCCGGAGCCGTTGCTGCCTGAAATTAGGATTTGCTGAGATCGGCCAGCAGCTTTCTCACCGCCAGTTCCTTCGCCTTCGCCTCCACTTCCACGGTCAGCGGCCAGTCCAGCCATTCCTTGGGAAAATCGACCGCATCAATATAGTCGTGATGCCGCTGCGGCTTCGGGCCGCGCCAACCTTCCTTCGGACTGGAAATGTGAAAGAGCGGCTCGCGATCCCAACTCGCGCGGGCCAGCCTGGTGGCTTCGCCCACACTCAATCCATCCGGCAGGCAGCGATGATGATGCACGTCATACACCAGCGGTACGCCGGTGCTCGCGCACACCGGCAGCAAATCCGACGGGCTGTAAATCTTGTCGTCGTTCTCCAGCGTCAGCCGCGAACGCACCCGCATGGGCAACCGCTTGATGGTGGCCCGCAACGCCCGCAGCGCCGTGGCCTTGTCGCCATAGGCCCCGCCTCCGTGGACGTTAATCGTGTCAGCGCCCACCCACTCCGCCACCTCCGCCTGGTAACTCAATTCCGCCAGCGAGTTCGCCAGCGTCTTCGGATTTGGCGAGTTCAACACCACGAACTGATCGGGATGAAACGAGAGCCGCAGGCCCTGCTGCCGCGCAAACATCCCGCACTCCAGGAAGCGAGTGATGATCGCCTTGCTGCCCGGCAAGTCTCCCACCGCATAGCCCGCGTCCGGATGCGTCTTTATCGGTAAAATCTGGCTGTTGATCCGGAATGCGCCGATCCCGTGCGCCGAGCAAAACTCCAGCGTGGTCATCAGCGTGTCAGCGTTGTGCCGGCACAACTCCGCGATGCGGGCCAGTCGCTCCCGCTTCCCGAGACGCAACATCGCCGTCGCCGTCGTCGTGCGGAACTTGATCGGCTCGCCTGCGAACAGGCAGCACAAACCCAGTCGTAGCGACGTTCGTGTCGCCGCCGCCGGTGCGGTCGTGATCGTTTTTCCCTTGCTCCGTTTCGTCATCGCTCGAGTTTGGGTTTGCCAACAACCATGTTTTAGGGTCGCACATCAGGCCCCGTTTAAAACCGAAAAAAATGTCTCTCTCTTTTTTCATCCTGGGCCCGTCGAAGGACATCCGACTATTCCTTCTGCCTCCTTCTCCTATACTCTCCATGCCTCTAATACTCATCCGACGTAAAATGCGGGCGACTCGCCGCTTTCTCGCCTCCCACCCGCGCTGCCTTCGTCGTCAGCCACCACGCCGCGATCTCCACCAGCACCGCACTCCAAAACGCGAAAACGATCCCCTCCACAAACGCAACCGAGATATCCATCATGTGATTCGGCAACGACGGATACTCCGGCGGCTCTGCCCGCGAAATAATCCGCACCGGCGAATTCACGACGATCCGATCGGCGTCAACCTGCTTCAATCGTACATTCAGCGCATCCAACACGCTTAGCTGCTTTTCGATCTCACGCTGGGCTTCGCGTATCGATTCGGGCACGTAAGCGTCCGCCTGCGGGGCCAACGGGTCCAACTTCCCGTCTGGCGACCGGACTTCTTCCTTCCCGGTTTCGTCGTCCTTCATTTCCAGCGTCTGCCGCAACTTCGCCAAATCCGCAATCTTCTCATCCACCAATTTCTGCTGCACAACGATCTGTTCTCGCAATTGAACCCTCTTCGGGTCACTACGCGCTTCCTCCTGCTCCTCCTCCTCATCGCGCATCGTCTTGTACTGCACGGCAATCGCATTCGCGATATCCGCCTCCTCTTTCGGCACCTCGCCCGACACCGTGATCTTGATCATATCCGTTCCCGGCACGACGTGCAGCTTCATGATTCCATTCATGAACCCCAGCGCCTCCTGGTCCGGCAAAGCATCCAGACTTGTTTCAAACACCCGCTTCGCCCAAATCCTGTCGAGCTGCAGGTTTTTGATCACCGGCAGCAAAAAATCCGGCGACCGCATCACCTCCGTCTCGGACACCAGGGAAGAGTCCGCCTCCGGCGTGCGCACCAGGATTTCGACCGTCGCGAAATAGACATTCGGCAAAATCAAGTAAGTGTAATAGCAGCCGTGAAGCACCGTCAGCACGAAAACAGTGAATGCCACCCCGCACATCCGCGTCACCCTTAACGACTGCCAAATGGACGCACCCATAGCGTACACCCTATCACCAACTGACCTCTCCAATCCACCTCCTTGGTGCATGAGCCCTCTCAATCAAGTTCCCCAAATGATCGCATTAGCCGCGCTGTAGAGATAGGTGCTTTCCCCGGCTACAAGCTTACTGCCGTCCGCAGGAGCTTTCCGCGTGACCGCTGCCAAGTTTTCGCCCAACCTCCATTCGCCGTAATATAAAGGGGAATGGCGTCCTATGATTCTTGTTACTGGAGGCACCGGATTTGTAGGACACGAAGTCGTCCGGGAACTCCTTGCCCTTGGCGGCACTGTCCGCCTTCTCGTCCGCCGCCCCGACCGCGCCGGCAACGTCGCCCACCATCCGCGCGTCGAGCTCGCCGTCGGGGACGCCCTGCGCCCCGAAACGCTCCCGGCTGTTATGACCGGCGTCACCGCCGTCATCCACCTCGTCGGCATCATCGCCGAAACCTCCCACGTCACCTACGAACAGGCCCACATCGAAGCCACCCGCAACCTCCTCGCCGCCGCCAGGCAGGCTGGCGTCACCCGCTGGGTGCAAATGAGTGCCATCGGCACCCGCCCCGGTGCCCGCTCCCGCTACCACCTCACCAAATGGCAGGCCGAGGAACTCGTCCGCCAAAGTGGCCTGGACTGGACCATCTTCCGCCCCTCCCTCATCTACGGCTACGACGAACGCGATCGCCTCCTTAATTCCCTGCGCCGCGTCCTCTCCTGGCCGCTCGACTTCCTCTTCTTCCATGCCATCCCCCTCATCAACGGTGGCGAACCGCTCGTCCAGCCCGTCAGCGTCCGCGAAGTAGCCCGTTGCTTCGCCCTCGCCCCCGCCAAGGCCGCCGCCCTCGGCCGCACCTTCGACCTCGTCGGCCCCGCTCCGCTTTCCTGGCGCCAACTCATCTACGCCATTTTGGCCACGCAAGGCAAAAGGGCCATCTACGAGGAAATTCCGCTCCTCCTTGGCCTTCGATTACTTTATCGCCTGATCCTGATCGCCATACCCTGCCTCATTTTGCTCGGTCTCGCCACCGCCGCGCTCAGCTCCACCAAGGCCGAGCTGGCCACCGGTATCTGGCTCCTCCTTCTCCTTGTGGCCATCCAGTGGCATACCGTCATCGTCTTCTACGTCCCAGGCGAATTGCTCATCCTTGCCAGCGAGACGCTCAATAACGGCGCGCCCCGGGAACTGCGCGTCAGCGAGATGCTGAAGATGGCCGTGGAAGACAACGTCGGCGATCCGCGCCCCGCCGCCGAGACCTTCGCCTACGTCCCGGAAACCTTCGAGCAGGGTTTGGCCAAAATCTTTGGGTAGGGCTCGCAGTCCCCGCGCGTCCGTCGCAGACAATTCGACGGACGGCAGGGGACTGCCGTCCCTACCAGATGGAGATGGGCTTTATTTTTTGCCGCATTCGGGCATCCTCCCTTTTCCTGCCCTTTCCATGTCATCCCGCGCCTGCCATTCCATCCTTGTCGTCCTCGCCCTGCTAGCGTTGGGCCTGTTTGCGCGCGCCGGAGAGACGTCCGATTCGCCTTACACTGATCGAGGCACGACTGACTTCGACACGGTCCTCCAGCTTCTCAACCCCTATGGCACCTGGTCGAAGATCGACGGCAAGTGGGCCTATACTCCGCTCGATCACATGGCTCCTTACACCGACGGCCGCTGGCTCTACTCTGAGTACGGCTGGTATTGGAAAGGCAGACTGGCACATAGCTGGGCCACGGAACATTACGGCTACTGGAAGCGGGGCGCGAACAAGGTTTGGTCCTGGTATCCGGGGGCCTATTGGTTGTCGGAGATTGTCGAGATTCGCGCTACAGACAAATACGTCGGCTGGCGCAGCGGCGAAGTCGATGACGACGGCAACTTCGTGGAAGCGCCAATCGACCGCTACAACAAGCCCGACGAGTGGACTTTCGTGACCCTGCAGCAATTCGCCAACCCGATTACGCCCGACATCCTTGCTCCGCCCAACATAACCAAGACCCAGCTCGACGAATCGACCGACTGCCGGCACACCTACCTGACCTATCGCGAAATCGACCGGCCCGGCCCGCACCCGGCGGACTTCGCCGAGCTTTGCAAGGATGGCGGAATGCTGGCGCCCAAGATGGCGGAAGACGAAGTGGTGCCGCCAACTCCGCCGCCGAGCCAGGTGGCCACGAATTCTCCGGCGGCGCACATGACGGGGACCAACCAACCCTCGCTCCTCGGCGAGCAGATCGATCCGGCGGCTGACACTCGCAAGGTCAAATATTGGGTCACCATGAGCCTGCCCACGTACTGGACTGCGCCGCCGTCCGACGCCAGGCCGAACCAAATTTATCTCTACCGCCCTGAATTCTACCAGGATCAGGACGGCATCGAGCGCCGCATCACGCTTTGGTTCAATCCGAAAGCGCGGATGTCATTGAGCGACGTGCTCGGGCAAAGCCGGAGCACGCCGGGCACGAACGCATCCGCGGGAGGTGCCGCCGCGACCCCGGCCACCCCCGCGGTGCCCGCTGCCGCGCCGTCGCACAACCCGTTCCGCAGCCCGCTGGACGATTCGTTTCATCCCGGCGGCGCGAGCCTGTCGACCAGCGCCTCGACCAAGGTTTCCCCGCCCTCGAGCACGAACGCGCCGGATGGGCTTGCTCCGTTGCCCGCGACGAACACGGTGACGAATCCGAAGTGAAATGGTAGGGACGCGAGTCCCTTCGCGTCCGTGGACTCGTCGCAGATGAATGGGACGGCAGAGGGCTGCCGTCCCTACCAGCTAATCCGTCTTCGGCGGTGTGACCATCGAGGTCGAGGGGGTGGTCGTCATCGGTGTGATGCCGCGGCCTTCGTCGGAGGTGAAGACGCGCGCGCCCTGGCGCCGGGTGAAGTAAGCCCAGATCCAGCGGATGACCACGGTCAGCTTGTTGGTGAAGCCGACCAGGAAGAGGATGTGAACGCCAAGCCAGGCGAGCCAGGCGAGGAAACCGCTGAACTTCAGTCCGCCGATCATGGCCACGGCGCGGGAATGGCCGATGGTCGCCATGGTGCCCTTGTCCCAATACTTGAACGGCTCGCGCTGGTCGGGCCGCAGGTTCGGATCGGCCAGGTCGGTTTCAATCGTCTTGGCCACGAATTGGCCCATCTGGATGGCCGCGGGCGAGACACCGGGGACCGGCGTGCCGTTTTTGTTCAGGATGAAAGCGATGTCGCCGAGGGCAAAGGCCTCGGGAAATCCGGGAATGCTGAGATCGGGGTTGACCTTGATGCGGCCCGCGCGGTCGATGTCGACGCCGAGCGTGCGCGTGATCGGGTTCGCGCCGACACCGGCGGCCCAGACGATGGAGGCGGCGGTGAGCGTCTCGAGCGCATCGGGTTTTTCCTTGGCCGAGACGACGACGGTATGTTCCTTGATGTCCTTGACCATCGTGTTGAGACGCACTTCCACGCCGATGGCCTCAAGCTGCCGCTGGGCGCTGGCGGAGAGATCGCGCGGCAGGTGCATGAGGATGCGGTCGGCGGCTTCGACGAGGATCACCCGTATCTGGGTCGGGTCGATATTGCGGAAATCATGGCGCATGACAAAACGGCCCAGCTCCTTGCACGCGCCGGCGAGTTCCACGCCCGTCGGGCCGCCGCCGACGATGACGATGGTCATCAGCCTTTTCCTTTTCGCGGCGTCGTTGGTCAACTCGGCCTTTTCGAACGAGTAGAGAATTTCGCGGCGGATATGCAGTGCGTCGGTGATCGACTTCAGGCCCGGCGCCCACTCGGCCCATTCCGGATGGCCGAAGTAACTGGTGACGCCGCCCATGGCGACCGCGAGATAGTCGTAGCTGACGCTGTGATTATGCATCAGGACAGTACGGCTTTTCAGGTCGATGGCCTGCACGTCGCCCAATTCGACCTGGATGTTTTCCTGGTCGCTGAGAATCGAGCGCAGCGGTTTGGCGATTTCGACGGAAGAGAGGCCGGCGGTGGCGACCTGGTAAAGAAGCGGCTGGAACAGGTGATGATTCTGCCGGTCGATCAGCGTGATCCGGGCGTTTACGTTGCGCAACGACTTGGCCAGATTCAGGCCGCCAAAACCGCCCCCGAGAATGACAATGTGGGGATTCTTCTTGTTGATCGCCTTCGCCACAGCAGGATCGCTGGCCGGGGCGACGGTTGAGGAAGCGGTTTCGGTTGCGGACATTCGGCGAAACTATACACAGCGCGGGATGCATGGCAAACGCCATTGAACCGCAGGGGCATGTCCTCGGCCTCGATGCAAAAAAGGGCAATTGTTGCAGTCCGGGCCGGGCTATGCACTTTTGCCGGAAAGGAGCGATTTCTCGCGGGAGGCCACGGCTTCGGCATAGAAGGAATTAATGATGGCGCCTGTGCGGCGCATGGTAAATTCAGTGTGGACCCGGGTGCGGCATCGGTCCGATATTTCGGCGAGGAGGTCGCGGTTGCCGGCAATGGTGGTCAGGTAGGAAGCCATGGCCTGGATAGATTCCTGCGGAGTGGTGGCCGAGGCGACGAACCCGGTTTCCGCCGAGACCTGCAGGGCCGGGCCGCCGATGTCGAGACACACGACGGGACGGCCGGAAGCCAGCGCCTCGAGGCAGACATAACCAAAGGCTTCATGCAGCGACGGGTGCAACAGCACGTGGGCTTGCGCCAGCCGGTCCTTCGCGGCGGCGTGGGAAAGATGTCCGAGGAATCGCACGCGCGAGGATATCCCGGTTTCGCCGGCCACTTTTTCCAATTCGCCCCGGAAAGGGCCGTCGCCCGCGATCCATAATTCGGCTTCCGGGTTCTTCTTCGCAAAAATCGCGAAGGCGCGAATGGCCAGGTGAAATCCTTTCCAGTGCAACAGCCGGCCAAGGCACAGGATCCGGAACGGGCCGGGCGGCGGCGGCGGAACGCGGTCGTAACCGGCCAATTCCTCGTCGGTCATGGCCAGCGGTATTTGTTCCACGCGGCGTGCGCCCAACTCGCGCAGGGCGTCACATGTTTCGCGGGTGATGCCGATGGCGATGGTCGCCGCACGGGCCGTCGCGCGCAGGGAGGGTTGCAGTCGCGCAGCGATGCGGATCTTGTCGCGGAGAAATTCAAATACGCGCGCGCGCGGCGGGAGTTCCGCCAGGAACGAGTTCGGCATCGATTCGGACGCGCCGACCGGCCCCCAAATGAAGGGGATGCCAAGATCGCGAACACCGCTCGGCGACCAGTAACGAATGTAGCTGACGTGGTGCGCCAGATCGAAGCCGACTTTTTGGTGGAGCTGCCGGGCTACGCTGACGAGGTGGTGTTGCCAGAGGTTATAATAGATGGAGTGGGTCAGCGGCGAACGGCGGATGAATTGCATGGCCGGCGGCAGGTCCATGAAGATGGGATGGAATCCGGGCAGGGGATGAGCGGCGAGGTAATCGCCAAGTTCCTTTTCATAACCCTGCCTGGTGATGATGGCCCAAACTTCATGATTGTTCCCCAATGCGTGATGAACAGCCCGCCAGGCGATCCCAGGTTCCGAAGTCCACGTGGCGCCGCAACAAAAGGCGGAAATGAGAATTTTCATCGAGGGCGGCGGTTGTGGCCACCGTAGACAGGTCGGAGTCGGCCTGCAATCAAAAGGGGCCATCGTCGGGGCGTCGGCGCCATGACCGTTGCGCAAGATGACGACAGCCTCTAGGCTCCTCTCATGCTCGATCTCGCCATGCTCGCGGCACTGCATGCGAAATACCGCGAAGCGGCCTCGCTGCCGGTGGCCGATTTTGCGCTGGGGCCGTATCGGTTCGACTTCGAGAAGCAGGCCTATTTGATGGGCGTGGTGAATCTTTCCGCCGACTCGTGGTATCGCGAGAGCGTGGCGCTGAACGCGGAAGCGGCGATCCGGCGCGGGCGCGTGCTGCAGGAGCAGGGCGCGGCGATCATCGACGTCGGCGCGGAGTCGACGCTGGCGCGTGCGGCGCAGGTCGACCCGGCTGCGCAGCAAAGCGCGCTGGTGCCCATCGTGAAGGAACTGGCCTCGGCCGGGATTTGCGTTTCGGTGGAGACTTATCATCCGAGCGTGACCACGGCCTGCCTGAAGGTGGGTGCGCGGGTGCTGAACCTGACCGGCACGGCGGGCTGCGAGGAGATGTTTCGCGAGGTGGCCGATTTCGAGGCGGGGGTGATCATCTGCTTCGTGCAGGGTGAGAACGTGCGCGAGGTCGGCGAGCTTGATGTGGGCGGTGATCCGATCCCGGTGCTCTACGAATTTTTCGCCCGGCAGATCGAGGCGGCGACGAATGCGGGCGTGTCGCGCATCTGGATCGATCCGGGGCTCGGTTTTTATTACCGGAATTTGCAGGACAGCGGCGCGCGCATCCGGCACCAGTTGCATATTTTTCTGAACAGCTTTCGTCTCCGCGCGCTGGGCTGGCCGATTTGTCATGCGTTGCCTCATGCCTTTGAGTGCTTCGAGGAGGAAGTGCGCGTGGCCGAGCCGTTCTTTGCGGTCACGGCGCTGCTGGGGCAGGCGAGTCTTTTGCGCACGCACGAGGTGGCGAAGGTGCGCGGCGTTTTGCGCACGATGCAGCAGATTTAGCGGCAGGTGGGAGAAGAACAGAATCGTCTTGTGGAAAAAAATTAACCGAATCAGGCGAATCGGGCGAATGGGATGCGGATAATCGCGCGCATGGGTGTGAAACGGAATGTTGAGTGAGAGGGAGGTTATCATGGGCGCGAAGTAAAACTTCGCGAGGAACAAGGGGCCGTTCCCAAGTGCAACTTGGGAACGAGAAAAAAATCGTGGGTCTGGCGGGAAAGAGAGTTTCGCGAGGAACGCGCGCGTGGGTTTCGACTTGGGAGCGAAGAAATTGTTGGAGGAACGAGAGGGTAAATAGGATGTCATTGCGAGCATTATCGCAGATTCGCGGGGAAGGCGTTAGCCTTGCAAATGCTATATGGCTTGCGTGGCCTAAAAAGTTACGTTTACCTCTGAAAAAAAGTTTTGGGTCGTTTTTTTCCGAAATTTCACGCAACGGCGCAAAAGGGGTTGGATTGGCGCGAAACAGAGTTTGGGAGCGAGGAGAAGTTTCACGCAACGACGCAACGCCCGCGACGATGGCAGGTTTGCCACCTGTCCGGGGTAATTTCAGGAAATGGTTTTTTATCGGTGATGTCGCCGCTGATTCAACCCCTGGAGAGACTGCTGCGAAAGACCTTCTTTTTTTAAATTACGTCATCCTGAGCAAAGGCGAACAAAAAGCTTTCTCTTCCTTGCATATTCTCGCTGAGCCGGAGTCGAAGGACCTTGCGGGCTTTCTCGAGGCGTGAGGCGGTATCCGCCAGCACTTCTTCGCGAGAGAGCGGCGAGCCTGCTACGCATCGAGCAAGTCCCATCCGTTGCGATCATTTCCGATAAGATTCACAAGGTCCTTCGACTGCGCTCGCTGCTGCGCAGGGCAGTAACAGCCTCGCAAAGAAATTACTGCCGTGCGCAGCACCTCGCTCCGCTCAGGATGACGGAATCGTAAGCGGGAGTCTTTCGCAGAGGTTTCCTTTGGGGTTCCACGGAAAGGGCCGCGCCATTTTTTAAAGGCTCTGATGGACTGGCAAGCCTGCAGCTTGGCTGCGGTGGCTACGCTTGCGGAATGGGCTGGCAAGCCTCCCGGCTTGTCGGTGGTGGCTACGATTTGCGGAGGTGGTTTTCCACGAACCACTGGTAGGCGTTGCGGACGCCGTCTTCGAGGGAGATTTTTGCCTTCCAGCCGAGTTGGTCGAGTTTGGTGACGTCGAGCAGTTTCTTGGGCGGGCCGTCGGGCTTGGTGGAGTCCCATTCGATTTTGCCGGAGTAGCCGACCACTTTGCCCACGATGTGCGTGAGGTCGCGGATGGTGATGTCCTGGCCGCAGCCGACGTTGATGAGCTCGGGCGAATTGTATTTCTCCATGAGGAAGAGGCACGCCTCGGCGAGGTCGTCGACGTGGAGAAATTCGCGGTACGGGCTGCCGGTGCCCCAGAGGGTGACGCTCGGCGCGGCCTTTTCGCGGGCGAGATGGAATTTGTGCAGCAGCGCGGGCAGGACGTGGGAGGTCTCGAGATCGTAATTGTCTTCCGGCCCATAGAGGTTGGTCGGCATCGCGGAGATGAAATTCGCGCCGAACTGTTTGGCGTAGGCCTGGCAGAGTTTGATGCCGCAGATTTTGGCCAGCGCGTAGGGCTCGTTGGTCGGCTCGAGGCTGCTGGTGAGAAGCACGTCCTCGCGCATCGGTTGCGGGGCCATTCTCGGGTAGATGCACGAGCTGCCGAGGAAGAGGAGTTTCTTGACGCCCGCGGCGTGGGCGCCGTTGATGAGGTTGAGTTCGATCTGTAAATTTTCGCTGAGGAAGGCGACCGGTTGGGTGGAGTTGGCCCAGATGCCGCCGACTTTGGCCGCGGCCACCAGCACATAATCGGGCCGGTTCTTTTCGTAAAAGGCGCGCACGGCATGGGCGTCGCAGAGATCGAGTTCCGCGCGGGTGCGGAGGAGCAAATTGGTGAAACCGCGCGCGCGCAGGAGGCGCACCAGCGCGGCGCCGACCATCCCCCGATGTCCCGCGACAAAGATGGCG
>Ga0302320_10016259_pt1 | contig 15220 bp, 17 predicted proteins | sample Bog_T0_3_FD_202130 | JGI IMG/M metagenome (GOLD analysis project Ga0302320, IMG submission 202130) | Peat permafrost microbial communities from Stordalen Mire near Abisko, Sweden - Bog_T0_3 | ecosystem: Environmental > Terrestrial > Soil > Wetlands > Peat | place: Sweden: Abisko, Stordalen Mire... | reverse complement strand
GAAACTTGCCTCAAATATTTATTCAATTCTTATTAAAAATTACATTGATATGACATTATTTTTTTTCTCTTGCATATTCTATCTCTTTCATTTTTTCCCAAAGTTTCCAAAGTTTTTTCTATTTGTCTAATTTTTCTTAAAAAATTTCCTTAATTAGCCATGTCATCTACATTTTAATAAAAAATTGAACAAAAGGAAAAATTCCATTTTATATTTGAAAAATTGATCAGAAATTAATGTTCAGCAGCCTTGGGGAATCCAATTACACAAGCAATCCTAGTGGATACACTCAATCCTCTAATCTAAAAATCACCAAGCCCAAATCTTTCAACCCTTTCCTTAACAATAATTTATTGTCAAAAACCTCTTTTGAAAGCAATCCACTTAAACCAAACATACATCGTCCTGAATTAAACAAAGATGAAGAAAAACGAGAATCCTCCTCCTTTGTAAACTCCTCTTCCCTGAGTCCTTTGATCTATAACAGTTCAATCAACAAGAATTCCACGATGAAGAAAAATTTAAACATCGAAGTCACTCAGCCCAGTTTTAACTACTTTTCCAAATGTGTTGCCTACTCGCAACCACAATCGACACTTGCATCCTCTTCACTTACTAAATTAGCAAATGCCCGGACTAATCCGCTAAATACCTTCCAACAAATCAACACTATGGAAAAAAGGGATAATCCTAATGAAATTAAACCTATCATAAAAACAATTTCGAATACCCCGATCATAGACTCTAAAAAAGACATCACTAGTACCGTTCTTCCTGTTCATGACAATCTGGCTGGAATTAAAAGCAATAGTTTCGTAGGAGTCTTCCCGACAAACAGGATTTCCCCTTCAAATAAAAACATGTACAACAACTCATTTGCGACTCCGCATGAAAAAAAGTTCGAATTCTCCAATGCCAATAATGTTGTCTTACCAAATCAAGAGCCCACTAAATTTTCAGTGAAGAAAAACGGAGTGGTTAAGGCTTATGCAGCTAACACAAATCAGGGGATAGTCCGAAATTATAACGAAGATCGGGTTTCGATTATATTAAATATAATGAAGCCAAATAATAGAGGAGAGGAAAATTGGCCGAAATGTTCTTTTTTTGGGGTGTATGATGGACATGGAGGAACTTTATGCGCCGATTATCTAAGAGACCTTCTCCACCAATATGTAAATTAAATTTAAATAAAAACAAAATTTATTGTTAAAATTAGGTGATTAAAGACCCTAATTTTCCTTGGAATCCCAAAGAAGCATTAAGAAAAGGATTAGAACTCGCAGAGAAGAATTTCTTTTCATTTTATTGTGAAAACACTGGGACTCATGAAAAATCAGGCTCATGCGCAGTAGTGGTTCTGATCGTTGGTGGATATTAGTCGTAAAAAGTCAGTAAATGTTTGTTATTTTAGGGGATATGTGTTATGTTGCGAATGTTGGGGACAGTAGAGCCGTGATGAGTGGGGAAGGGGGTGCCAAAGTCTATCCATTGTCGAGAGATCATAAACCTTTGGATGAAATTGAAAATAAAAGAATCATTGAGTCGGGAGGCAAAATCTATCAGTTCTAATAATATTTGCTTATTAAAAATGTCTATTTTCGGGTTTTTTGATATTTTTAGAACAAAAGCCAGTGCCAACACAAGCTCAAATTCCGGAAATGATTCAAAGGGAAATAATTCAGAAGTGATCATAGGACCTTATAGGGTTTTTCCTGGCAGATTATCAGTAAAATTAAAAAAATACTAAAACCAAAATTTTATAAAGGTGACAAGAACTTTTGGTGATGTTGAAGCAAAAGACCCTAGGTTTGGAGGCAACCCAAATGTCGTAATCGCTATTCCTGATATCAAATCCTTCAAAATAACCAAAGATCATGATTTCATTGTTTTAGGAAGTATTTATTTATTTATTTTAAGGATTTTTGAATAAGATTTTCATAGGCGATGGGATCTTTGATAAATTATCAAGCAGAGAAGTAGTTCAATGTGTGTGGGATAGCACGTCCTCAAAGCAAAAAAACATTCACGAACAATGTGCCAAAGGAGTTGATAGCATTTTGAAGGAAGCGATCATGAAGAAAACAATTGATAACATCACAGTGGTAGTTATTGGCTTTTCAAATTTCAAGAAAAAAATCTTCCCAAGAGCACCGAAAGAAAATGATGAAAAAAACTTATCGAAAATCAATAATTCAATCGACACGAATTTCAACATGGCAACCAATCATACTTCAACTGATTACAGCACTCTTCTTCCTGCTGAAACAAAAAAAAATGTTGTTTTTAACAACAATAACAACTATAATAACAATAATCACACGATACTGAACAATAGGCAAATACCTGAAGAAACAACAGAAAAAAACGAAAGAAACCTGCATTTGGCTTTAGAAAGAACTGTCAAAAACCCTTTCAACCCTTTTTTAAACTCCCCATTAACGAAATCAAAGCCTGAATATATAAATAATTTTAAAATGACCCCAACCACCACATTTTCCAATAATCCATTATTAAACTTGAAAACATCTAAAGCAGAGGCTTTGAAAAAGAATGATAGAGAGAAAACTTACGAGGATAAAGGTTGGGAAATAAAGAAAGACATGCTGAATGGGAAAATAACGATAAATAAATGAAATTCTTCAGTTTTTCTTAATTAATGTTGAAATCGGATTTCTCCAATTATAAAAAAAAAGTACATATTAAAAGGAATTTTTAATTTTTCGAACCCATAATCAAAAAATCTGAAATAAAGCTTTATTTTAAATATGAAATAATTGAATTATAGTTGGATTGCGTTTAAGTTTGTGTAAAGGCCGATACCTACAATGATTGTCTCTGATGATCATAAATTAAAAAGCCTGAAGAAGGTCTGAGTTGCCGTTATTTCGAAAGTAGAGAGACGAAAGTTTTGAGGTAGCTACCAGAAAACGCCTTTATCTATGAAGTGTCGAGGAGATCTTCAAGGTCGAGACAATACTTTATAGATAAAGTTGGAAAGCTATTTGGCAGTGCGAATGAGTTCAATACACAAAATTTGGAGTTTCGATTCCAAATAATTCAATTCAGACTACTCTGAACCAATCCACTTTTTTTTTTTAGATAGTTTCAAATAATTTTTTTTTATTCATATAGTTTCAAATAAATTTTTGAGGAGAGGAAAAATGATCGATCCCTTTTTTTTCATAAAATTCAAAAGAATTAAAGAAACTTGAAAAAAATGAATTTTTTAATAATGACATTATTAGCTTGACGTAATAAGAATAACATTTTGCTTTATATTTAGCGCAAAGGCGTGATTGGAAAAAAAAATTAAAAAGAAACAATTTTATAGATTTTCTCAGATTTCATGGAACAGATAAAAATAGACGCTGTTTTAAAAGGTGTTTCCAAGCTCGAGTTTTTTTCTGAGCAAATTTTAGCTTACCTTTTCAAAGAAAAAATGGGATTTAAGCGAATAGCTGAAATTCTTGCGGTTTTTGAAATGGTAAAACTATATTTTCGTTATCAAAAGTTTAAATCCTCCTCCAATTTGAATAAAATCTTTATTTCGGAAGAAAACAACACTGATCCCAATTTAGATAATACCCAAAATAATAAAGACCTCTTCCAAGAGCATAATGACTCCATTGATTCCATTGAAAATCCCACTGATGCCAAAAACAAAATAAAGAGTCTTTTATCTAATTTGAAGAGCCAAGGCTTCAGGAATCATGCCTTTAACCACGCTTATGAGGAAGTTTTAGAAAGAAGCCAAAAAAAAATTAATATCCTTTCGTCTTTGCCGATTCCCAATGAAATGTTTAAGAAAAACACTGAGGAAGAAAGTGTTAAAAACAGAATTTATTATGGGGAAGTATTACATCTTTTAAGACCTCTGATATATAATCTTCTATTGATAATTAAAGGGAAGGATTCTTTCCTCCCTTATTTCTGCAGTTTGGTGCTCGATATAATCAGAATAGTTTTACAAAAGCAAATCGTGTTTTATTCAAACCTCGAAAAAAACGAATTCATATTTAGAAAGAAAGAACTGCTGATTTGTTATTTACTAAGAAATCCTTTCTATGGCTCTATTTTAAAAAATAAGGTTATTGAACCTTTGTTAGATAAGGTGCTAGGGAGGTTGCCTTTGTTCAATTTGCTGAAAACTGTCATTTTATATTTCATTGAGGTGAGATGCTCAATGTCCTTGCTTATGTAGAAAGGAATTAAGTTCATCGCAGATAATAATTAATATAAATCTGATGCAAAACAGCAAGAAATAAATTTTGTATTTAAAAAAAAAAATCTAAGAATTTTGTTTTTTTTATATTTAGAAACTTATTTTTATTTTTTTTAAACTATTTAGCAAGAATTTTTTTATAAATTTTTTTTTTAAAAGTTCCGTCTTATTATGAATGACATCATGAAATGACATTCAAAATTCATATCCAAAGTTCACACTTTTATTATTTTTTTTCAGAAAAAAAAAAAAGATTCATACAACTTCACCATGAAATTCACCCCGGTCACCAACCATGATGAAAGCGAATTGGTCGATATAAGTAAAATTCCAACTGAAACAGAAATGAATCCTCAACCACACATTGAAATCCCACCTAAAACCTTGCATGAAGAAGACCCCACCAGTTTATGGCAATATTGCATTCATAAAGAACATGAAACCCAATTTTTCGGACTTTTTTTGACTATGCTTCTCGGTTTTTTCTATTTTTCTTGCTTCTATGCGGTCATCGCTCAGCTCGTTGATATGCCCCCAACCAAACTGGCCACAACGAACCGCCTTTCGAATGTGTGTGTGATTTGGATCTCAAAAATCTTCTTTTTGATTTTTTTGTTAGTCCAAGCTGAAAGTGAATGCATTGATGGATGGAGAATGATGAAATTTGCACAAGGGACCAGGAAAACCATTTTTTTCTTTGGCTTTTTACAATACTTTTTTGGCTGTTTGGTGGAGATCATTAGCTATGCTCTTATACATCGATCATCAACGATTTTCCAACTAATGTCATATTCAGCGTATTTGACAGTTTTTCTCAGAATGGATGATGTGTTTTTGTCTTGGATGACAAAGATGTTTCCCAGCACCAAAAGAAAAGTCACCTATGATAAGGGAAGACAGGAAAAAGATTCAAGGCGGGAATTGGTTTGGTTGCTCTTGATAAAATTGGTTTTATTCATTGCGTTAGAAATTGGAGATTTAGCTGGATGGGTAATATAGACAGCAATCAGAGGACAGCATAAATTATTAAATAAGTTCTTTCTAAAAAATCTCAAAAAATAAATCCATAATTATTTTTTTCCTATATTTTTTCAAGAATATGTAAAATACATTTACAATAAATGCACTTTCAAATGGATTTTTAAAAAAATAAAAAACACTTTAAATATTTTTTTTCTCTAAGTCATTTTTTAAATTTTTTAAAAAAATTATGATATAAAAAAAAATATTTTTTTTTTTTCTTCTAAACAACAAATTTCTTTTCGTAGATTTTATTTATTTGAAGAATTTAATCTATTTAATTGTTTAATAATTCCTTTAGTAATTTGATCTTGGAATTTGGGAATATCCAAATATTTCTTATAAAATGGATCTTCTTCATCCCTAAAGAATTCATCATAAAGCAATTCTTCAATTTTTATCTTTGGAGCCAAAAACTTCGTTTTTTTTCTATATCTATTGTCAGAAAAATAGGACTCATCAATATTCGAATTCTCCAAAATACTTTTCAAAGTCATTGATATCTTGGCTTTTTCTTCTAACTCGTCATTCTCAGGAAAAATCTCTTTCAAAATTGTCGCGACTGGTTTTGGAATGAAAATATAATCATTAGGGTCAGGTTTCAACATTTTCAGCTCGCATCCGGTCACCATTTCATAGAGGAGCTGTCCGAATTGAATAATATCAAGAATTTCCTGAGGGGACTCAAATCGTTCCTTATCGTAAGTTTTTTCTGAAATGATGATTTTTTCATAAATTTTCCTATTTTTGGAAGGCAAGTTCAAAATATAATTTTCTATCTCCCCAATCATTATTCTGTTATTCTTGACATAGATGTTACCTGAATGAAGATTATTATGGTAGTAATTCATCGAGTGAAGGTATTGAAGACCCAAAAGGATTTGCCTACCGATCATCGAAATGGTAGATAATTCAAGAGGCTTTCCAATGTTTTTGATCTCATATTTTTTATGGTAGGACAATTTGCAATCTTTGTTGTTGTAGATCAAATCTTTAACGGAATAAGATTCAAGAGGCTTGACAACAATGCACATCTTCAAATTATCCTCCACATCGAATTTTATTAAACTCTGAATGTTCGGATGCTTGATGTTTTCGCAAAAGTTCTTGACCCCATTTTTAATCACGACCTCATCCATTTTTAATTTGCAATTATTGACAGGAACAAAGGAAAACATTGCTGGAAAGTGCTCCTCTTTCAGTTTATAAGTGATGAAAAATGTGAGTTTTGTGCTTCTTGATCCTATTTTCTTCAAAAACTTATTTTTCCATTTGAGATTAAATGATGATCTGCAGAAGTTGTTGGCATAATTGATCAGTCTTTCCATTTTTTCATCCTCTCCTTCCAAAGTCGAAACATCAAGGTCATCTTTATGATTTAATTTATTCATAGATTTCAATGAAATATTGATGGAAGGAGCTGGCTGTTGGTTTTGCGGATTGACAGAATAAATGTTGATTGTTTGATAATTGGAAGGAAAAGCTTCATTGGCAATGTCATGGTCATAAAAAGAGTCTCTAAAATCAAACTGTTGATAGGCACTTTGTGCCAAAGACTTGGCCATAAAAGGGGAAAAGATCTTTTTGAAAAATTTTTGGAGACAATAAACCAAGACCAGCACAACTAACAAGACCACAACGGTCAAGATCAATAAAACAAGAATATTTTCAATTGTCAATGTATGCATTTTTCTGATAATTTATTTGATTTTAGCTTTTTATGACTTTCTTATTATTTTTCTGATTTGGGTTTTTAGGCGTTTTTTAGTATAAAAATATATTTGGAAATTTTGAACATAGATGGTTCAATTTTATAAAGAAAATCCTTATTTTTATTTTTAAAAAATTTACAAAAAATGTAAATCCAAACTCCACTTTAAAAAAAAATTTAATTCCATTTGCCACTTTTTTTAATCATGAAACAAATCTAAATAAATTTTTATATATAGTTTAGTTAAAAAGCCTCAATTTAGAGAATTGTTTTAAACTGCCAAAAATTTTTTTAACAAAAAATTTCATTTTGTGCAGTTAAAATCTCAATAAATTTTATTCAAAGCTTTTTTTCTTTTTTTAATAGGAAGAAAAATATTTCCTTCCAAATAGTTTTTTTATAAATATTAATAATTAAACAAAGAAAAATTATTGCATAATTAACGCAGTTAGATTCATGGGCTGTGCACCTTCATCTCCAACACACGAAGAACAAGCTTTTGTCGAAGGAAGAAGTCCCTTTTTTATAAAGGAATCTTTACAAGCGGTTGAGAAAACACCCGGAGGTAGCCAAAAAAAAGTGAAGAAATATCGTAAGAAGTTGGTGCCAAGATTGAAATCTATTACCGAAAGCAACATTATGCTCAAAAGAAACAGAACTTTCTCTTCTATCTCTTCTATCTCAATTGATCTTTCACCTTCTCACTCTTTGAAATCTATTTCCCCAACAGATCAGGAAGAAAGGATAAATAAAGGCAACATGATGGAAAAATATTTTAAATGAGAGACTCTTAAAAATTATGTATTTTGCCGTTTTTTCTTATTATTATTAACTTAATGTAATCATGAGAATTCCTTCAATTATATTAAAAACTAACCTTAATCATAAACATCTATTTTATTCTCATTTTTTCTTTTCTTTTTTCATCATTTTTTTTCAAGCAATTTAGAAAAAATAAACATTATTTTTTACATTTAGTTAAGAAAAAAAGTTTTCTCCTAAAAAATTTAAATGAATAGACTTAGTTTCCTTAACGAAGATGGAGAAAAGATGGAGAAAAATAAATAAACAAATAATAAAAATTTCAGTTTTTTCAAAAAATACTATATAATTATAGACAGAATCAATTTGGGATCGGTCTCAAAACGACTATCAAATTATTAAATATATGTTCATAAAACATTCAATATTTTAAAGAAGAAAACCAATTTAGAACCTTTATGATCAAGTAATTTATATTAATGAAGCTTCCTCGAGTTTTGATTAGGAAAATTTCTGAGTTCATCAAAAGAATCAAATTTTGGTGGGAAATACCTGATTTTCTAGCCAGAAGCAAGAAAAAAGGATCTTTCCATATCAAATTTTTCGATAAGATTAATGTTCCTTCAGAAAAAGTAAAGGAAAAAACATTAAAACAACAGAAAGAACTCCATATCTACTTGGAAGAAGAAGAGCTGTCTTTATTATCAGATCTAAATAACTCCAGATATTCCCAGATTTGCCATGATTTCCCACTTATTTTTTGGTTTTTATCTCCTGTTTATTTGCTTTTATTTTTTTCTCTTCTCCTGTTTCCAATTGTAATTGATTGTGTTCTCATAAAAGAAAACAATAACGAGAATTTGGTTGCTTGTTCCTATGAATCGATTTTGAAATCTCCCATAAGTCATTCTTTTTTCTTTAAGGTAATTTTATTTTTTGATTTAAAAAGCTTATGAAGATAGTTAATTAGCTGCGTTTTGACTGGAGTTGGTCTGGGAAATTATTATTTTTTAGAGACCCTCCTTTTCGACAGATTCACAAAACCGTATTTCAGCAATAAATTCTGGAAAAATCTCAGCATTTTTACTAATATCACAGCTTTAATGTTGCTCATGAATTTCGGATTTTTCCAGCAAGGTTTTATTTCTTAATTTTTGAACTTCATAAATTTCTTTGAGGATTGGACAATGATTTATGGATGATCTGTTATTTGCTTCTCTTGCTTTTTGGAAATTTTATCTTATTTTGCCAAATGTGGAAGATTTCAAGTCAAGAAAAAAATGAGAAGGATGTGTCACCTTATGTTTTTTTCGTCTTTTTAGTTTTGAGTCTTTTATGTACGTTTTTTATTTTTGTCAAATTCGATAAAATAATATAGATTATTGCCTAAATCTGGTGAAATATTCAGTATCTTTAAAACCCTATGGTTTTGAAACCTCAATCAATGATGATTTCATTATTGTAGTCAGATTTATTAGAATATTCTCAATTTTTCTATTGATATTGCATCCTTTGTATATCACAGTTCTCTCATATGATATTAACCAAAAAGAAAAGCATTTCAAAAGTCTAATCAGGAGAAAAGATGATGGTCTTTATGAAAATATTGTTTAATCTCGAAAAAATTGATAATAAAAACACCCATATTTTTTAATGAAAACAAACTAAATCACTCATAATTTAAATTATATTTTTAAGAATTTTAATTAAGTTTTGAATTTTTTTCCAACTCAAATCTAGATAAAACATTCGAAATTAGAGGGAAATTTAATAATTTTTAAATACATTTTGTAATTTTATGAAAGAACAAACAACTTCCATAGACTATAAAATTGTTGAAGCAACTGGCGTCCTCAATGTGAAAGACCTCACAGTGATTCGCGATAAAAACCGATCTTGCTGGCAAAGCAAGACTCCTCGAAAAGAAATAAAAATAGAAATAAATTTCGTTCCTTCTAGATTATCTCATGTGGAAATAGGTGAAAAATTAAGTTTTTTTCAGAAAATAATTTATATTATGAAGAAAACAATGGAACTCCTCAAATCCAAATAAAATGTTTTGAGAAAAATGAAGTTGGTGAGAGAAAAAATGAATTTACCTGCCTTGCAAGAACCAATTTATTTAATCCTGATATCACACATTTTCAAAGTAATTCTCAGAGTTATAAAAGAATTGCATTGACTGAAAACCCTATGAAAGTAGTTTTATTTTCAAATAGAGTTATTTTCAAATAGAGCGATATTTTTACAATAGCCAAAAATGAAATATAATTGCATGGAGATCATTTTATTGAATCCTTATCATGATGAGCATACTTTATTAATGGGTTTGACTTATTTCATTTTATTTGTCAAAAAAGACGAAAACAAAGAGAGAGCATCACCAAATATAAAAATTGCTCAAAATTTTTTTGATAATTCAACTTTAAATAAAAATGAAAAAAAGCCATTCGAAAAACAGCAGATATTATCAGGAATGAGCAACTTTAAGAAAGAAAGGTGTCTTACTTAATAATCATTCCGAAAAAATGAAAATTTAATTTTATAAGGTATGGTGCTTTACTTAATCATCAGGACAATAAACCAAAAGAACAAATTCCTTTTTTGTCTCCTAATTCGAAATTAAAAACCATTGAAGAGGAAAAGATGACTTCTTCAAATAAAAAAAACAATGAAGAAAGAAAATTCGAAGAGGATCTGCAAAAAGCTTTAGAAGAAAGCAAAAAAAGCTCTTCCAAAAAAACTTTGTCTCACGATCTGATTGTCGAAGAAGACAAAACCTTCGAGGAACAGTTGAAAAAAGCAATGGCTGAAAGCATGATGACTTATGAAAAGAAGAAAAATATTGAGGAAAATTGGGAAAGAGAGGAATATTATGACAGTGATAAACAAATGGAGTTGGAAGATGAGCCTCAGGAAAACACTGGAGATATTTTTCAAGAATATAAAAGCATGATATATGAAGGTGGTCCTTTCTTTCATCAGAGTCAAGGATATATGAATGAAAATTCAATGTTTCCTCTTAGTGAGGAACAGTTATCTCCAGCTTATTTGCTTTTAGAGAAAAACCAGAAACGATAAATTAATAAAACTTCACTAAAAAAAAAATAAACAGAATTTTTCTTTTAATCAGTTTTTTTGGATAAATACATTGAATAAAATGTTAGCTAATAGCCCAATTTTAACAACAAAAAATATGGATAATATGCAGGTGACAACTTTAAAACCAGACAGCTATAATGACTGGAGATCAAACAGCAAAAAATCCCCCAGATCAAGAATCTCTTTAAAAGAAAATAATTATTTCAAGGAGAAAAAGAAAAGGGCAGAAATGCCTTCCTTTAATTTTAAATTAATGCATAGTTCCGGCGAATATCAAGATACTTATCTTGAAGGAAAATATGGAAAAAAAGGCTCCATCGAAAACCTATCGAATCAAGCTAAATATGTTTCTTTGAAAAACGAGTCCAATGCTAATTATAGCGAAAGTGATAATAAGCAATTCATTGATAAACTTGAAAAAAAGGCTAATAATTTCAACCCGGAGATAAATTTATTTCATATAATGAAAGCTGTTACGAAAGAGTTGGATCACGATGAAGAAACCCGGAATTTAAAGGAAAAAATAAGACCCGCAAGTAAATTGGAAATGTTGCAAAGGATCAAAACGCAATCTTTGCATACAATCACCGAAAACATCAAACAAACCGAGATCGAAAAAATGAAAGCCATGACAAAAACCGAAATCTTGAGGATTTCCAATGAAATGACCTATTTACTCGATAAAGCTGTTAAAGAAAAGTAATGAAAATCTTCTTTTTCTTTTCCAAAGTTCTTTTAAAAAGTCAAAATTTGCAAATTTCGCTTGAAAACGCTAAAAGGGAATCCGAAGAACTCAAAATGGAAAATGATAAATTAATCAGAAGAAATCAAATATTGGCACAAAACCAGAAGGAGCTTTCCGGGAAAAGTGAGAAGCTTTTCCAGGACATTCAGAAGCTAGAAAATTTCAAATACAGTTACAATTTCTTCACTGAGAAGTTCCCAAATAGCTCTATTGAAAAATTCATAGACAAATTTATATATTTGGAGAACTCTTGTTTGACTCTCACGAAGAAAATTAATGATTTAGAGGATGATAATAGAATAATAGATCAAGAGAAAAGAAGCGTTGAGAAGAAGATCGAGCAAATTCATTATCAAATAGATATGAAAGAGGTGGAAAATGAGAAGATGATGCAGAAATTTCATTTAGAAAACCAAAACACCGAGTATCTTATGAAAGATAATGAGAAATTCAAGGATTCCTATTTACAATTGTTCAAGAAAATCCTTCAAATTTTCTCTAAATGGACCGATAAAATCAAAATCTACTACGATCATAAGAACCCAATCCCTCCTCAAGCGAATATCGACGATCCTATCGAAATGCTCAACATTTTAGATAAAATAATCACGATTTCCACTCCCGAAAGAATCCAGATTTATCTAAGAAAAATCATTGTGATTGCCAATGTTTTACAAAGGAAATTTTTCCAGGAAAGCGTGAATGATAAGTTCGATCCTGATAAAATTTACGGCCGAATTATAGGGAAATTCGATAAAATGGAAATGGAAAAAAATTCTTTGCTTTCAGAGTTAAAATATTATAGGAAAATGTGCATTTCCCCAACTATTAAAAAAAGGGCTTCAAAAGCCGAAACGACGATCAAAACAGAAAGTCTCGGCAAATTAAAAAGCTTAGAAACAAATAAAAAATAAATAAGATATCTATTAATTTAATTTTGAATTTCCAAATTCGTTACATTTTCTTAGCTCATAAATCTCGAAAAAAATTCAAATCATCATTATAAATTTCAAAATTATACTTCTTCTGAAAAATGGCCGAACCCCATTTTGAAGGGATCAAGGAGCCGAAGGAAGATTATCTAATCAACCGTATAGCTCTCGCCTTTGGAATTAAAACTAAATTAGCTCAATTCAAAAAATGTTTCGAGCAAGACGACAACGCGTAACTTTTTTAAACCCCTAAAAAAAAAGTCCTTATTTTTGCTTTTTAGTCGTCTTTTGACCCAATTTTTCGGTGAAAAAGACTCCATCGAACATTTAATTGTTCTTCAAGGAGGTACAGCAGATACCTGCACATTACAAATCGAATGTCCTAAACCAGAAAAATTCCGTCGAAAGGGTATATATATCCTAAAGTTGACGACTGAGCCCATAACCCAGAAAAACATCACAAAGGATTTGGTGTTTCTGGAAATGACCAGAACGATCTTAGAGCACTTGTACGACATGTTCTATGAAATTATGGCACCAGTTCTGCAGAACCCTAACAATCAGCAAGGATGGACTGATCTGGTCACCAAGGACCTCATGGAGAAGTTCAACAATTACGTGGCACAAGTGTATGTCATTATGGGATTGATGAAGGGCAAAACCATGTTACCACTACCATCAAGCAAATTGACTTCCTCCGATACCACACCAGACAAAGATAAGGCGCATATTTTTGAGAGCTCAATCATCACCTGGACCAAACAAATCAAGAATGTCCTCAAGTTAGAACCTGAACAGGCTCTGAAGTCAGGAAATGACCCTGGGCCTACCACAGAGCTGGAATTCTGGGAAAAGAAAGCAGAAAATCTCAATTCCATCTATGGTCAATTGCAATCGGTAGAGGTCAAGAACATTATCAGATTCCTTGAGGGGAATAAAAGCACCTATACAAATCCATTTGCCAAATTACAAAAAGATGTGCAAAATGCCAGAATCGAAGCCAATGACAACAATAAATTCCTCAAGACTTTGAAAGATCTCTTCGGTACTTTGAAGGAAGCCGAATTCAAATCATGTCAAGAAACTTTCATGCCAATCATGCACACCATATTACTAATTTGGAAAAATTCGAAGTTCTATAACACACCACCAAGACTTGTTGTGCTGATTAGAGAAATTTGCAATGAAATCATCAGAAAGGGACAGAACTACTTGCCTGGACAAGCCATCTTGGATTTCATTCAAAGAGATGAGACGTTTGAAGCATGCGCTATGCTTCAAGATACCATTGATGTTTGCACCAAGTTCAAAGATGCATATTTTGAATACAAATCAAAGGCTGAAGGAAGCTGGAAATTAACCACGAATGCTCTTTTTGTGAGATTGGATTCTTTCTTGGAAAGGTAACTCTTTAATTTAATTCTTACAATAAATTTTAACCAAGATGCCTTGATATCCTCCATTTGACGAACACCATCTTACAATTTAGCCGACTTGCTAAAATTGACCTGGGAGGTACCAAAGGAAAAACCTTAACAAAGGCTGTGGAAGATATCCATACTGAGTTCAGAGAGGCAGTGGATATTTTATTAAAGGTGAAATACGACATTATGAACATCGATGTTAAAGAGTTCGATGATGATTTCTATGAGTTCCGTTCCAAAATCAAAGAACTCGAAAGAAGACTCGCCTCCATCATCACTCAAGGCTTTGATGACATGGACACCATTTACGGCAGATTCAAGCTGCTTGAGAGCTTTGAAGGTTTGTTGACTCGACCAATCATCCAAGACGAATTAGAAAAAAAACATATTGTCCTTTTAGAAAGCTACAAATCAGACCTAAAAACAGTTCAAAGCATCTTCCTTGAAGGCAAAACACTCGTAGACAATCTAGATTCTAATGCACCAATTTTTAATAACATGCCTCCTATTGCTGGAGCATTGACTTGGTGTCGAGGTTTGCAGGAAAGAATCAAAGAACCAATTGAAAAGTTGAGCTCATTAGGCCAAGTCATCATAGAAAGAGAAGAATATAAGGATGTTCAGAAACTTTATGCAAGCATAACCAAAAGCATCAATGAATATGAACAAAGCAAGATATTGTCTTGGGAAAAGGAAGTCGAAGCATCAAGTCAAGAAAAATTAAAACAAAGCCTTCTTACAAAGAATGAACAAGGCCTGCTTAAAGTTAACTTTGATCCTGCCCTTGTGAGACTTTTGAGAGAAGTCAAATACTTCACGTTATTAGCTCTTTCTGTACCTGATAACGCAGCAGAGATCTTCAACAAGGATCACATTTATAGAAGCCAAATATGCAGCCTAGAACTCATTGTGAACAATTATAACAATATAATAACCTGTCTTCATCCAGTGGAAGAGCCTTTAATCAAGGATCGAATTGAGAAAATGGACATCATCCTCAAGCCTGGAATTGACGAGTTGAAATGGAAATCTGCAAATATAGATGAATTTATCAGGAGTGCGAAGGCCATTGTGGATGAAAATTTCGAGATTGTGACGATTATGAAAGAGAGTATTTCAAAAATTAGAAAATGCCTTGATGAGATTAACAAGCCGGTCTTGGAGAGAAAGAAAGCGATGGATCCTAGTGAGTATGATTTCATTCATAAGGCTGTTTTCCAAAACAGGAAGGATGGAATCAAAGAGAAAAGCAATCAGATTTCCAAGCTTTTGAAGGATGTCCATGAAAAAATCAAAATT
>Ga0302320_10016258_pt1 | contig 15220 bp, 12 predicted proteins | sample Bog_T0_3_FD_202130 | JGI IMG/M metagenome (GOLD analysis project Ga0302320, IMG submission 202130) | Peat permafrost microbial communities from Stordalen Mire near Abisko, Sweden - Bog_T0_3 | ecosystem: Environmental > Terrestrial > Soil > Wetlands > Peat | place: Sweden: Abisko, Stordalen Mire... | reverse complement strand
CGCATAAAAGATCGCGGCAACAGTTCCGGCAGAGCGGACTGGAAGAAGCAGGACTGGCGCGTGGCGAGCTGGCTTCAGCTTATCCAGCACATTGCGGTTTCTCTTCAACGTCTCGGACGTGGCCTCAACATCACCGGCAGTCTCGCAGACCTGTCGAAAGGGATTCTCCTGGCCGAGCGGAACGATGAGAGTTCGGAACACTTTTTCGGTGAGAGCGGGACCAAATCCATGCGCGGAGGCTCCCCATGCGGCTCTTCCCCGCACATCGAAAATCGCCGCGCGAACACCCCACTGCGAAGCTTCTTCGGTCAGCGTTTCGAAAACCTGTTCGGGAGTGGTGCAGGTCATCAGGCCGCGAACAGTTCCCAAAACATTTTCCAGCACCGTATCCGGTGAAACCGGGGGCTCCACGGCCGCAGCGGCAATCTCAGCCGCGTTCGCCACTGCATCCCACTGGCGCGACGCTTCCAGCTCAGTTCGCTCGTGAAGCATTTGCAGTTCGGTCAATTCCAGGTTCAGCTTCTGGATCTGTTCGGCCTGCGCACGAAGCTCCAACGCCAGACGCTGACGAGCTTCACCAATCGAATCCGCTAACGAGAATGGTTCGTTTTCAGCCAATGAAGACACCTCTAAACGATAAGCAACGCGCCTATTATGAATCAGCTGCCGCAGAGGTGCAACGGCAATGTCGAAGCTGGGGGTTAGGGGTTGGTCGCTGTGGACTCGAAATCCACAACGGATGGCATTGCCGGACTTGAGGATTCGTCATCACGCAAGAGGCCCAAGCCACAGTTGCGGGAAGTCGGCACAAGGTAAATTGCCGGTATATCTCTTGAAACATTCAGCATGCCGACCGATGGCAATGGCCTGATGGCCAGAAGCATCTACCCCGCCGCCTGTTCGGGTGCCAGCGGCGCCTGCTCCACTTCCACCTGAGGCGCCTGAACCACGGGCTTGCGCCGCCGCGGCTTCAATTTCAGCATTAGGGCCTGCCCCAGCAGGCTGAAGATCGGCCTCCGATTCTCATAAAGAACGTGCATCCAGTCCCGCCGCTTCATTTGCGGGAAATAGATGCCACGGAATGCCAGGCGGCTGAGCAGATGGATGATCCGATCGGGAAGGGTCTTGGATTCCAGCCATTTCATCGTTGCGGCAATGGACTGAGGGCTGTAGGAGACGGTCCAAGCCTTTCGGACCTCTGCTTCCGCATCTTCCACGGTAATTCCCAGCGGTTTGAAGGCCATGGTGAAGGGCTTAAACTCCAGCCAGTGCTTCGGCCTCGTGAGCCGCCCCGACGCCGAAAGACGGTCAAAGAGCGGAGTAGCCGGGTATGGCGTGAGGAGCCCAAACACGGGAAGTCCCGGGGGCCAGCTGCGGATCGCATCCAGCGTGCGTGTCGCCACCCCCGTGCTATCACCATCCATTCCAAAGATGAAAGAGGTAATGGCGTAAAGATTGTGGCGGGCAAGCCGTTCCAAAACGGCCTGATACTCATCAGGCTTGTTGAATCCCTTGCTGACGCTCTTCAAGTTTTCCGAGTCAATTGACTCAAGCCCGATAAATATCCATCGGCCTCCGCTTTGAGCAATCAGTGAAACCAACTCCTCATCACGCAGCAGGTTCATGCTGATTTGCGCCACCCAGGGAACTTGCGCGCCGCGGGCAATAATCTCGCGCAACAAGGATTTGGTGCGGCGGGGATTGATGGCGAAGTTGTCGTCAATGAAGAATACTGCCACCTTCCCTTTTTCGCGCTTCTCCCGCTCTTTCAGCATCAACAGTTCGTTCACAACGCTTTCATTGGAGCGGAAGCGGATGGAGTCACCAAAAAATCCCGTGACCGTGCAGAACTCGCAGCCGTAAGGGCAGCCGCGGCCCGACTCAATCGGAATCATGTGGAAACTCTGCCACGTCATGCCGATCAGCGAGAGCATTCGCCGAGCCATTTTGGGAAAGTGCTTGATCAGATTGAACTGGTCAAGATCCATCTTATCCCAGGGTATTACAGGATATTCACCCAGAGACGGCTTCATCTCTTTGCCGGCGGCATCAATAGGAGCGTAGATTTCCTTCAGTTGCCCACGCTCGGCATCGGCAATGATGGTGGGCCACGTCTGATCCGCCTCCCCCAGCGCGATGGCGTCCGCGTGGCGGGCTTCCCCGTTGCGCCCCAACGGTTCGTCCGGCACCTCCGTAACATGCGGACCTCCCATCACCACCAGGACTCCGGCTGCCCGCACCGCATCCGCCATGAGGTAGGCCTTACGGATCATGCGCGTCATGGCGCCAATCCCCACGAGGCCAATCTTATTCTCACGGACGTATTGCACCAGATCCTCACTGCTCATGCGCCGCGCATTACCATCAATCAAGAAAACCTTGTGCTCGGGTGGCGTCAGCGACTTCAGCAGAAACATCCAGAGGTGCGGCATGAAATTATTGGTAATCTCATTGTCCGGATTATAGAGAAGGATATTCATTAATTTATGTCTCCGGGGCGCTAAATTGTTGGGGAGCCGGTCTTAGGAAGCATATGCCTCGGCACACTTGGTGAATCTTGATGCACCTGGCAAAGTCGGCATTCCAAAGCCCGTTTTGGAATGCGCCGAGTGTATCACAATCCTGCCCTACGGCAGGTTAATTCCCGGCGAAACGAAAATCTGGCCAATATTGCACACTTTTAAAATATTTCACAGATGGCGGCCTCGAGGGAAAATCAGTCGTGGAGGACGACGTTTAGGAGTGAACTGTGAACCTGCAAACCACCGTTATATTCAATGAAACCGAGCTTGCGGAATTTGTTCATGAAGTGGCTGACTCGCGACCGCGTGGTCCCAATCATCCCCGCCAGGATCTCCTGGCTGATCTTCGGAATCACGAGTTCCTGCTTCCCTTCCTTGCCAAAATGCGCCAGGAGCAGCAACACCCGGGCCAGGCGTTTCTCGCTGGAATTGAAGAGCTGGTCCACCAGGTCCTCTTCAAATCGAACGTTGCGCATGAGCAGGTAGGTGGTGAAAAGCTCGGAGAATTTTGCGTCCGTGTGCAGCAGCCGCATCATGGCTCTCTTGCTGATGCAGAGGATGGTGGAATCTTCTGTTGCCGTCGCGGTTGACATGCGCAAATGCTGCCCCGCCAGGCAACCCTCGCCGAAGAACATGTCTGCGCCTATAAACGCCACCACAGCTTCCTTCCCCTGCTTGGAAACCACGGTCAGCTTCACCCGGCCCTTTTGCAGGTAGTAAATGAGGTCGGCCGAGTCGCCCTGCGAAAACACCGCCTGCTTGCGCCCGTAAACGACCACACTCTTGCCATCGCCCACTCTATCCAGAAGGGCTTTGGGGTTAAAGGCGGGAGTTCGCTTCGATCGTTTGGGTGCCATTTTCAAGAAGGTCACATGTTACGACAATTTTGTGCCACCCCTCAATAGGAGAAATACCTTTGGCGGTTTTGCGCAGCGGTAAAGAGTTGTGAGTTACAGGCACTGGCGCTGTCCCTTCACAATCCGTCACGGTCAGGAGGGAAATCATTAGTCGAACGTGATGTCGCTCACTTCTTGCAAGCCGCGGCGCCAAAGTAATCTCCGCCTTTGGCCCGGGCGTCGTCAGTCCCCCAGACGATTTCTTGATCCATCTTCTGCATCCGGGGAATATGCTTTGAACAATGAACAAATGCATCTACGACAGTAACCACCAGCCAGCGTTCAACGCTCCCACCATCACCGCTCATCAGCTTGGCAAGCGCCGGATCCACCATCACCAAGTCTTCCGCCGGATGGTCTTTCAGCATGACTGGCAGTTCATCCTTCTCCACAATGCGAGCGCTTCCGTTCACATGCAGGCCAATGCGGTCCGTCTGAAAGTCGATGAATGTGAGCCCAACATGGGGATTTTCCGCGATGTTTCCCAGGGTTGACATCACTCCATTTCCCCGAAACTCGGGGTAAGCAAGAGTGTGCTCATCCAGGACTTTGACAAACCCCGCATGTCCCGCGCGGAAGGATGAATGAGCATGTCCCCGGCGATCTGCCGTGGCCACAAACACCATTTCCTGTCGAGCTACGAAGGCTTGCATTTCAGGGTTCAGGTAATCAAGCATGCGGTGCTTATAGAATGCGAGGGCTTGAATACTGGTGCCATACTTCTGCTGAAGCTGATGCTCCCCGTCTGAACCCGGCAGAGCGGAGGCGGATTGGTCCTTCGCTTCGCCGCAGGCCCACCCAACAATCTCACGGACCGCCGGATCACAGGAACCGCACGCCTTGCCCGCTCGGGTTGCATCCATCACCGCCTCGGCGCTGCGCAGACCATTCTTGACGCAGTCCAGCAGTGCGCCCATCCGAACATTACTGCAACTACAAATTTGGGTCTCTCGGGAAATTTGATCAAATCCTCCCTGCGCCGCCGGAGCGCCTAAACTAAACAACAGGCTGATGCGCTGCTCGGGAAGCGTGGTGTTACCGTCAAAGGCGGAGAATAGATCGGCGACCCGGTTCGCGTCGCCCAGGATGATGCCACCGATCAACCGGCCGTCACGAATGATCAGCTTTTTATAAGTTCCCTGGCGCGGTTCGGAAAACTGCACTACCTCGTCCCGCTCGTCACCCGGCTCGATCACCCCCATGGATGCCACCTGTACGCCGGCCACTTTGAGCCGTGTCGCGATTTTCGAACCATGGTAGGCAGCCTCCGGATTGTGACCGGTAAGATAGTCAGCGAGCACTTTGGCTTGCTCCCAGGCCGGGCCCACCAAGCCGTAAACTTGCGCCCGGTATTGAACGCATTCACCCACCGCATAAATGCTGGAATCTTCTGTGCGCAAGTGCTTGTCAACAATAATGGCGCGCTCCACATGCAAGCCGCACTGCGTTGCAAGTTCAGTGTTGGGGCTCGTGCCGCTGGCAAACACCAGAATGTCGCATTCCAGGTCCGCGCCCTCGGTGAAAGCCAACCCGCTAACACGCTCATCGCCCAAAACCCGGGCGGTGTTCTTGCCCAGGTGGACTTTGACGCCCAGCTTCTCCAGCGTGGATTGAAGAATCGCTCCGGCCGGTGAATCCAGTTGTTGATTCATCAGATGCTGGGAGCGATGGATAACGTGCACTTCCATTCCCAATGACTGGAGGGCATGGGCGCATTCCAAGCCGAGCAGGCCACCGCCGATGACAGCCGCTCGACGCCGCCCTTGGGCATACTCTCCAATCCGGCGGCAATCATCGAGCGACCGAAAGCCGAAAATCCCCGGCTTGTCGCTGCCGTCTTCCCGTTTGAGCCCCACGATTGGCGGGAAATATGGGCGGCTGCCAGTGGCAATGATGAGCTTGTCAAAGGGTTCATTGGTGCCGTCTGCGCCCTGCACAAACTTGGAATACCTGTGGATGCGCGTAGCGCGGATGCCGGAGTGAAGGGTTATTCCATTTTCGCCATACCACGCCGCTGGATTCAAGGTGACGGCTTCAACCGACTGCGTACCATCAAGCACGCTTGAGAGCAGAACGCGATTGTAGTTTCCGCAGGGTTCGGCGCCGAACATCGTTATCCGGAACAGTTCGCCGCCGCCTCGCGCAAGAATCTCTTCAACGGCGCGCGCACCGGCCATGCCATTTCCGATTACAACGAGATTCTGTTTGCTGCCCATCGGCTAGATCTCCACCAAGCCGAAATCCACCAGCACTTTGCCTTTCATCCCTTCGGGAGCGCCCAACAGAATTTGCAGGTGGCAACCAGGAAGGATGTCCTCAATTACAGCGAGCGGAATGTGAATGGCCCCTTGTGCGCCGCACGGGAAATAGCGCATCGGCTTCTTGTCACGCACGAGCAGGAGGTAAACGAGCTCGGAATTGGGGTTACCGATGCGGCCGTATATAAACTGCGCTCGGCGGTCAGAGGGAACCATGTAGGAGATGGGAGGATCAAGTTCAACCAGGTTTTCCAATCCACGGCCTTCGAAGTCGTAGATTCCTTGCATAAACTTGGGGGTCTCCGTCATGTGCTTCCAGCCTTTCGATATCTCAGCCACGGACGAAATCGGGAAATGGCAACTGCCTCTCCCCGACCCCAAAAGAGATATGCCGAACCTGAATTTGCGAAATGGCGCCCTGCCGGAGGTAAGTATATCTCCAAAAGACGCGCCTGGCCAAAAATCGCGAGAATTTATTGTTTCCTCGTAATTTATGATATCCAAACCGATGTGGACGTACCAACCTCGACGTCAAGGTGGTCTCGATTCGGTTCATCATTCCGGAATGCAAATGGCACAAACGAGGGATGCCCATTCTTCAGTGGCAATGCATCAGGTTTTGCAATACGATGCTCCGCGACCAATATGAGCCATCGAACCCGAGTTCTTCTGATTGGCGCTGCCACCCTTGCCGCCGCCGTCGCCATGGGGATTCTCCCACGCGTGCCACAACCTCTCGACTACCACAATTTTGCCGATCAACGAGCCTTCCTGTCAGTCCCCAATTTTCTCAATGTAATCTCCAACTTGCCATTCCTGCTGGTTGGAATATGGGGGATGGCGCTGACGCTGGGTCCAATCGAGGCAGGAGGGCGGCCCTTCATCAAACCAATGGAGCGCTGGCCGTACCTGCTTTTATCCGTTGGCGTGATCCTGACGTGCTTCGGCTCGGCGTGCTATCACCTTGCGCCTGACAATGCCCGGCTGGTTTGGGACCGTCTACCCATGAGGCTCGCATTCATGTCACTTCTATCTGCCATGCTAATGGAGCGGGTAAACCTCCGCACCGGACTATCCGCGCTGGGTCCTCTCCTGCTTCTGGGAATCATTAGCGTGGTGCATTGGTATTTGAGTGAATTGCGGGGCGCAGGCGATTTGCGCTTTTACCTGATGGTGCAGTTTTATACCCTGGCCCTGATTCTGCTCCTGCTGTGGCTCTTCCCCGCCCGGTACACGCACGGCAGCGATTTGGTGGTTGCGATGGGATTTTACGTGCTGGCCAAGATCCTGGAAATGACTGACAGGCAGATCTTCAACCTTGGCCACATCATCAGCGGCCACACATTAAAGCATTTGGCAGCTGCGGTCGGAATTTACTGGATCTTTCGGATGTTGGCCCGACGCAGCGCAGTGGTTCCGAATTGATACCTCGAACCGTGAGTGTTTGGAATAAGGCGGAGGCAGGCCGCGTTTCGCAGCATTTCGTGGAACTAATCAAATGCCTTGCGCAGGAACGATGCCATGTAATACGCGTCGAGAAATTTAAATGGCGCTTCGGCTGTAGTGTAGTGGCCGCAGGGCAGAACGCGGGTGCGATGCGGTAATCCACGGCGGGTAAATTCATCCAACAACTGATGGGAATAGACGGGCAGAAAAGTTAAGTCATACGTTGCGTAAATCATCAAAGACTTCTTGGGCCAGCGAGTGTATTTATCGACATAAGAGTAGGGGCTGATCGCAAGCCAGGCGCGCCGCAAGGTATCCTGATCGATATCCTTTTCAATTCCCTGCCGCACATGACGCGTGGATTGGCCCGTCCAAACCACATCCCCAAACGTCACGGAAAAATGGTTGAAAAGATTCACCCGGAGGCGGGAATCGTGTGAACTGGTGAGGAACGCATAGCACGATCCCAGGCTGGTGCCGACAATTCCAAACTCTGTGTAACCCTGCGTCTCCAGCCAGTCAAGGCAGGAGCGTGCATCGATGACGGCCTGGCGCCCGGAGTCGATGGTGCGCCCAATATTGGCGGACACGGCGTAATCCGCCCGCTGGGTTTCCGCCGGCTTGCGATAATCGTGGTAGGGCAAACTCATTCGCAGCGCCGCAATTCCCAGCTTATTAAAGATCCGGCAGAGGCCATTGTGCCCTTCAGCATCGGAGTTCCACTGCGGCATCACGATCAGCGCGCGGCGGCCTTTGGCGGGAAACCAGCGCGCCCGCGCCAGATTGTTCACCTCATGCGGCGTCTGGACGGGAGAGCTAAAGAGCAGAAAGTCACCATTGAGGCGGAAATCCGACGGCGTTTTGTAGGAGAAAAACTCATCGCTGTGCGACACAATCTGCTGGTTTACGCGGGCTAGATATTCGGCGGGGTCCGCGGGCGTGGCTTCCCGGGTGCCATTCAGGCATGGCCAACGATCAACCCAATCCAGCCCCCATTCCAGCGGGCGAACCACCCGGTTCTTGTCCCGCGCGTTCAGCCGCGTCTCCCAATCATGCATCCAAGTTCGGTAACGGTCCCACATCTGTCATCAGCCTCGGTTCGGAATCCGTCATTATACCTGACGTTGCTGGATTTAAATTCTGATGTGGTTGGCAATTTCTGTGGCCGCATCCAAACTCAGACCATTCGACCGAGACCCCGGCGAATTTCATTTGTAACTGACAATTCACCTGCCCAAATCGGCTGAGCTGAGTTATTCTACTAAGCGGCACGAAGGTCAGTCGAAGAAGCAGCCCAAAGTAATCAGGCCGCAACGTCCGTCTCCGATCACATGCCCTCAAGCGCCCTCGGCTTCATCATTCGCGGATTAAAGCGGATTGCTGCGCCATGGAAGTTCGAATCGAAATTCGCCAAAGTGCGGCCGTTTTATTGTCTCGGGCGTGTTCTACGATCAAGAAAACCCCGCCCGCCCTGCGATAACGTTTAGCGAAGGCCGCGGCAGGCCCCAAATTCAATATGAGCAATCTTCCAACAATCATTCAGGGCGGCATGGGTGCGGGCGTTTCCAACTGGCGCCTGGCGCGGGCGGTATCCCGGGTGGGCCAGCTTGGCGTGGTTTCAGGAACGGCATTGGATCTCATTCTCGCCCGTCGCTTGCAAGAGGGCGACCCGGGCACCCACATGCGCCACGCTCTTGATCAGTTCCCCATCCCTGAAATTGCCGAACGTATCTGGCAAAAGTACTACATCCCTGGCGGCAAGACGCAGGATGCCCCTTTCGTGGCCCTGCCCAAGCACGTCAAGGACGCTCCCCCGGAACAATTTGAGCTTTGTGTGGTTGCCAATTTTGTGGAAGTCATTTTGGCGCGCGAAGGCCACGACAACCCCGTCGGCATTAACTACCTGGAAAAGCTCCAAACGCCCCATTTGCCCTCCATCTACGGCGCCATGCTCGCCGGTGTGGGGTACATTCTGATGGGCGCTGGCGTGCCGCTGAAAATTCCCGGGGTGATCGATCTTTTCGTAAATCATGAGCCCGCGACCTATACCCTTCAGGTCACCGGAACTCAGGATGGTGACGACCGGACCATGCGGTTTTCGCCCAAAGAGTTTCTGGGACGTTATCTTCCCCCCCTCATTCGCCCCAAATTTCTTGCCATCATCGCCTCCAACACGTTGGCGACCACCATGCTCAAAAAGGCTGACGGCAAGGTGGATGGTTTCGTGATTGAAGGCTTCACCGCGGGCGGCCACAATGCGCCACCGCGCGGAAAGCTTCAGCTTGATGAAGCGGGAGAGCCCGTCTACGGCGAGCGTGACAATGTTGATCTGGGAAAAATTCGCGAACTCGACGTTCCCTTCTGGCTGGCTGGTGGATACGGTTCGCCGGAAAAAGTGGTTGAAGCACTGAACGCCGGCGCGACAGGGGTACAGGTAGGCACGGCATTTGCCTTCTGCGAAGAGTCAAGCCTGCGGGAGAGCTACAAGCGCGCGCTTCTGGAAAAGGCCGTCACGGGAACGGCACGCGTCTTCACCGATCCGGTGGCTTCACCCACGCATTTTCCCTTCAAGGTGGGGCAGCTTGAAGGCTCCCTTTCCGATGAGGAAGTCTATGCGGCGCGACCACGGATCTGCGATCTCGGTTATCTGCGAGAGGCGTATCGAACTCCGTCCGGCGCCATTGACTTCCGTTGTTCCGCCGAACCCGTTAGCGTCTACGAATCCAAGGGCGGAAAAGTGGAAGATACTGTGGGAACAAAGTGCCTGTGCAACGCCCTGATGGCCAATATTGGAATGCCCCAGGTCCGAAAGGGGCCTTACACGGAGCAGGCCCTGGTGACCACGGGAAACGACCTCACGGAAATTCACCGCTTCCTGCCTGAAGGCGCCACCACCTATACGGCGGAAGACGTCGTGCGGAAGTTGCTCAGCCTCTCCCTATATACAAATACAGCCTGAGCGCTGTACCATTCTTAACTTTTCTATCCCAACCCATCTGTAGCCACACAATCCACCCTCAGCTACTGCACGCTCAGGAACTGCGTTAATTTATCGGCGGCGCCACCCAGGGCGCGGGCAAGGCTCAACTTTGCCAGGTTGTGGGCGAAGATGCTATCGATATAATCGAGTTGCGCGCTGGACACGGACTCCTGCGACTGGACGACGTCAACATTGGTGCTAACGCCAGTATCAAATTTGACCCGCGTCTGACCCAGAGTTTCGTGGTTCACATCGAGATTCTGCCTGGCCACTTCCACCTGATTGGAGGCCGCCTCCACATCCAGGAAGGCCGTTCGCACGTCGCTCTCCACCTGGCCTTTGATGTCTTCAACTTCGGCTTGTCGTTGTGCAAGTGCGGCCTGCGCCTGCGCGATGTCACCGGAAGTCCGGCCTCCGTTCCAAACCGGAATGCTCAACGTCGCCGAGATCGTGTAAGTTGGGCGCAACTGCGTGGGGGAACCGATGCCGCCATAGTCGGCGCTGAGCGAACCGGAAGGATACCGTTCAGCACGCGCGGCAGCCAACGCCCGCTGCGCTGCGCTCACCTGTACCTCTGCTGCTTTCAGGTCAAGGCGCTGGTCCTCCGCCTGTTTTACGGCGTCATCCACGCTGATGGCGGGAGCCGCAGCATAGGCAACGGTGTTCGAGATTTCAAAATGGTCAGTGGGAGGAAGGCCCGTCAGGCGGGCCAGCGTGATCTTCTGCTTGGCGAGTTGATTTTGCAGCGTTATCAAGCGTTCCTGATCCAGCAGCATGGCCACGCGGCTGCGGTTGACGTCAATCTGTGCGATTCTGCCAAATTTCAGGCGCTGAACATCCTGCTGATAGAGCGTGCTGGAGGTCTCCAGTGCGGTGCGTGCCGCGTCCACACGGGCGCTCGCGGCAATCACCTGAAGGTAGGAACCGGCAACTGCCAGAACCACCAGGTCCTCCGCATCCTTGGCGGAAAGATTGCTTGCCTTCACCAGTTGCTGGGCGGAGCGATAGTTGTTGATGGCCGTGAAATTGGCAATGCTCTGTGACACGCGCCCGCGCACATCCATCACATTGAAGGGGCCTACGGTGGTGGGAAGTGAAAAACCCGGAAGGGAGAAATTGAACCCGATGGAGCGCAGATTGAAGGTCTCCTCCGTATCATTCACATCGGCGCTCACCTGCGGCAGCAACGCGCCCCGCACCGATTTCACTTGGCCGCGCACCTGAGACAGCGCCTGGTTCATCCCCACGGCGCCAAGGTTGTAGGCAGTACCACGCTTGATGGCTTCCGCCAGCGACAGCTTCCCTGAAAACGGCATCGCCGCCGTGCTGCTGGTGCTTCCACTGTATGCGCCTGTGACCGAAATGGTGGGATTGATAGCGTTCACGCTGGTCGTGGTGCTGGGCACCGGCGATTCTGTGGCAGCCACGCCGCCTCCCTGCCCGCTTCGGCCGGAAAGCGGAAGCGGATTGAAGGATGTACTGGGCGGTGGCGGCGCCCCCACCTGCGCCAACCCGAAAAGCGCGAATAGAAGTATTGAGGCGGCGGCGCCCATCAGTCGGACGGCTGGAACTTTCAAACCAGATCGTTTCATCTTTGTCTCCCGTGTCCTTCGAATACGAATAAGTATTTCCTGCTCATGATTGCCAGGGCACTTTGTTATTTTAGTAGAGGGATGCTTCCGCGCGACAGGATTTCCTTTGACTTGTCCGCGGCCTGGAGTTTCTACATTTCGCGTTCAACCACTCCCGGTTCCCCCCCTTCGCTAGCGCGCCGCCCCTCCTCGGCAGAGGAGGGGCGCTTTATCCGGCGGCTCCCATCCTGAATCAGGAGGGGCTGAGCTCTAGCGACGGGGGTGGTTTCATGCACGCCGGGGTGGTTTCATGCGCGCTACTCACCGCGCGCATCGCCCACCAGAATCCGGGGCCATCCGAGGGGCCAATGGACGCCGGGCGGCACATCGACGTTTTGTCCTCTTGACATTGGCAGCTTAATAGGCTAGAATATTTGCGTGGAGATGGGCACTCTTCCCTTGCCGGCACGACCGGCAGGGGAGAGTGCACGAAGCCACAAGGTTTTCATCATGCTGCTTCCTTACTTCCATTCCTTCCGCCAATCACAATACAACATCATGTCAATCTGCAGCCAAGGCCGCGCAATAAAGCAAAGCCCTCAAACCTCTGAAAAGGCGGCCAAATCCCATCCCCCTTTCCCCGCGCAAGGGCGTAGTCTCTCGCGATATGTAACAAAAATAAGGGAGTTAGACGTTGGACCCAGTAATCGCGGCAAAATCTATGTTACAGTAAATAAACCAGTTAGTCGTTTCACCGGGGGCGAAGGTGCGAAAATAAAAAAGGTGCAAATATGAAGGATAGTCTCGCGATGTTGCTGAAAACAAATGGTGGAAAAATGTCCGCTTTTGCCTCTCTCTCGATGTCATTGAAAATACAGGCACTTATTTTGAGTCTCTCGCGAAATTGATGAAAAGAAAGGGTGTTAGCCCAAACTCCTCTTCCGCCTCGGCGGTTTTCCGGGCGATGGAAATCTCGAACTCCAGAGGTGTTTCCAAGCTTCGGTCCTGCTCGGCTAGTGGGACGTCCGGGCTAGCAGGAATGAAACGGCTTATCATTGAATCCGGAGGCCACCATGTTTGAAAAACTCGGTGTGATTGCGGACATTCATGGAAACGCCTGGGCTCTGGAGGCGGTTCTTCAAGACGCAGTGCGGCGCGGCGTCACTCGGTTTGTCAATCTCGGCGACATCCTTTACGGCCCTTTGCGCCCGCTGGACACTTACAAACTTCTGCAAAATGCGAACGTCGTGGCGAGCATCAGTGGGAACCAGGACCGGCAGATTTTCGAAGCCACCGCTGAGAACCTGAGGGCAAACCCAACCTTGGCATTTGTAATAGAAAATCTTGGCCCGGAACCCATCGCCTGGCTGCCCCGACTGCACGCCACGGAAGTGATAGACGGTTCAGTATTCCTCTGCCATGGCTCGCCGACAAGTGACACCACTTATCTGCTCGAAGACGTAAGCTCAGGACGTCCAATCGTCCGACCCGAATCCGCTATTATCGAGCTGCTCGGCGCAGTTCGCCAACCTGTGATCCTCTGCGGACACACGCATATTCCCCGCATGGTCCGGCTTGCTGACGGCCGGCTGGTGCTGAACCCCGGAAGCGTTGGCCTCCCAGCGTATGACGACACAACACCGACCTTGCATTACATGGAGACACACTCCCCCCACGCCTCCTATGCCGTTCTGGAAAAAGTTCCCGCCGGCTGGAATGTGTCGTTCCATCGAATCGCGTATGAGTGGAGTGATGCGGCGAAACAGACCCGCAATCTAAACCGCGAAGACTGGGCGCGAGGAATTCAAACTGGCCGAATGACCACCGATTAAGGAAGGACAAGGCGGTGGCCGCATGGATTGACTACTCGCCGCCGGCAAAGAGCATCGCCGCGACGATACCAATCAGGACAACTCCAAATTGAATCAGGATGAACATGGGAACCACTTGGTGCAGGATGCTCATTTTCGCTTCTCCTATCTCGCCTCGACACCTACCCATAATGCAAGTTGCTGACCCTTCTCCCGGCGCCCGGTTCTCCATGTTTCATCTGAATCAGTAAGTGCAAGAATCAGGAAGGGTTCCATGGAAATTGCGAGCTCGAGATCTTCCAGGTCGGGAGGCTTTGGGAACCAGGTCGCGACCGAATCGGAACGACGGTCATGGGCCCCGTTCCCGATTTGGGAATGAAGAAAGCGCCGGATAGTCATTGACAGGGAACATCTCGACGCTACCAGGCGGACACTTCTGGGTACCCGATGGGCCGGCGGCGTTTGTGCTACCAGCCGGCCACGCGGGTGGAGGGACGGTTACTTGTCTTCGGGTTTCTTTTCTTCCACCTTTGGCGGAGGTGGTTTATGCGCCGGTGGTGGAGTCTTGGGTTGCGGCGGTGCCTCCGTGTGAACCGGCGGCGCAGGGCGTGCTTCCCTTTCCGTTGGTGGCGCTGGGCGAACCAAGGGCTGAACCGGCTCACGCACCGTAGGTTCCGGCCGAACCGGGGGTTGAACCTGTTCGCGCACCGGAAGCTGAACTCGGTCACTCACCGGGGGCTCTGGGCGCACTGGAGGTTGAATTTGCTCGCGAATCGGCGATTGAACCTGCTCATGAACAGCCGCAGGATTCTGCGGGCGAGCCGCCACGGCGGGTTCATTGCGCGGATTCTCGCTTGCGGGCTTTGCCAGACCCGGCCTTGGTTCGGCAGGTCGCTGGGCAAAGGTCGGCGCTGCGCCAGGGCGCACGGTGGGCGTAACGGCATGGACTTGTTGCGTGTTGATCCTTTGAACCTGGCCGCGTCCGGGCGCCGGGTTTTGGCCAGCAGGCTCAGAGCGCAGGGTCTGCAATTGCGCCGGGGCGATCGGGGTTCCAGGATGCGCTTGCAGCATCTGCTGCCTGGCGGCAAACGGAACCGCAGCCTGAGGTGGAGCAAGTTTGGCGACGACGGGACGATTCGCTATTGCAGTGGGCGGAGCGGCAGCGGCACGGCCACTGGTATTTGCCAGCACGCTCTCCCGTTGTGGCGCTACTTTGGGAGCTGCCCCAACAACCTGGGCATCGCGAATCTGGGTGGCGTCAACACGAACGCCGGCATGCTGAACAGATTGTGCCGAAGCAAAGGAATTTTGCGGCATTGCCACCATTGCATTGCGATTCGCATAGGTAATGTTCGTAACGTTGACGTTCGTCACATTGATGTTGGTGATGCTCAGGTTGGTGACGCGGGTATTGGTGACGTTCACCCGGCGGACATAATCCTCTGAAACATGATACGAGGGGTAGTAGGCTTCGCGAGGACCGAGGGGGAACCAGCCAACCAGCCCTCCGCCGCCGATTGAAACACCCGCGCTGAATCCACCGCCACCGACAAAAGCCACCAGTGCCGGAGCGTAATAGACGCGCTCGGTCACTTCGCCGGGGCACCAGCTCCAACTGTTGTTGACATACGCCCAGCGTCCATAGTGAAAGGGGGCGAAACCCCAGGATTCACTATCCACCCAGGTCCAACCCCAGGGGTCAACCCAAGCCCAGTGCCCATCGTGATAGGGAGTCC